>Ga0099829_10000180_pt1 | contig 32271 bp, 32 predicted proteins | sample CZO8metaG_3_FD_79336 | JGI IMG/M metagenome (GOLD analysis project Ga0099829, IMG submission 79336) | Vadose zone soil microbial communities from the Eel River Critical Zone Observatory, Northern California, USA - CZOApr15con2H2.8 metaG | ecosystem: Environmental > Terrestrial > Soil > Vadose...
ACCTGGTGGAGCGGGTGAAACCCGACGTGCTGGTGGTGGACTTCGTGATGCCGGGCCTGAACGCGCCCGACATCATCCGGCGGGTGGCCCGGGTCTCCCCGCGCACGCGCGCCCTCGTGCTCTCCATGCACGCGAACCCGGCCTACGTCGTCGAAGCCATTCAGAGCGGGGCCGCCGGCTACGTGCTCAAGGGCTCGAGCGCGGCGGAGCTGGTGCGGGCGATTCGGGCGGTGGCGGAGGGCTCGCGGCACCTGAGCCCGCCGCTCTCCGAGGAGATGGTGGAGGCGTACGCGCAGCGCGCGGTGCCCACCGGCCTCGATCTCTACCGCACGCTTACCCAGCGGGAGCGCGAGGTCCTGCACCTCGCCGCGGAGGGGCAGACCAGCGGGCAGATCGGGGCGCGGCTGAACATCAGCCCGCGCACGGTGGAGGTGCACCGGGCGAACCTGTTGCGCAAGCTGCGGCTGCGCGGCCAGAGCGATCTGGTCCGCTACGCGGTGGGGCGCGGGATCCTCACGGTCGACGGCTGAGCCGCGGGGCGGAAATTACGTACGTGTACGAATAGACGCGAGTGTGGTCGTGCGCGCATCGTGCCGGACAGTGACAATCCGGTCCTCGGCGGCCCGGCCGTTCCCCGATGCCTGATCCGGAGATTCCTCCGGCCACCATCCTGGTCGTCGAAGACGAGGAAGAAGTGCGGGCGCTCGCCCGCGATGTCCTCGAGATGAACGGCTACCGGGTGCTGGAGGCGCTCGACGTGGCCGACGCCACGCGGCTCGCCCAGACCCATCCGGGACCGATCGACCTGCTGATCACCGACGTGGTGATGCCGGGCGCCAGCGGCCCGGAGCTGGCGCGGCGGCTGCGCACGCACCGCCCCGGTCTGCGCGTGCTCTGCATGTCGGGCTATCCGGAGAGCGAGGACCGGCGGATCGAGGGCGAGGCGGGCTGGACCGCCTGGCTGCAGAAGCCCTTCACGCCCGACGTCCTGATGCGGAAGGTGCGCGACTGCCTCACCAGCTGAGGACGCCGGTCCGGAAGTAGCCGACGAACTGCCAGAGGATCCCGCCCAGGAACATGACGAGCCCGAGCCCGGCGAGCGCCCGGAATGCGGTGGGCGCCGGGGTCCCGCGGCGCCACTCGCCCGCGAAGGAGAACCAGAGCGCGGCCAGTAGCAGCGCGCCGACCCCCGCGGCCTGGAGCAGCCAGCCCGCCATCACCCCTATCGTGAACTGCGGATCGAAGAAGATCGGCGGATGGTACATGGTCGCTCCTGTTCTCAGCGGGGCTGCATGCGGATGGCGCCATCCAGGCGGATGGTCTCGCCGTTGAGCATCGGGTTCTCGATGATGTGGGCCGCGAGGGACGCGTACTCGACCGGCCGCCCGAGACGGGGCGGGAAGGGCACCTGCTTGCCCAGCGAGATGCGCGCGGGCTCGGGCAGGCCGGCCAGCATGGGCGTCTCGAAGAGGCCGGGGGCGATGGTCATGACCCGGATGCCCAATTCGGCCAAGTCGCGGGCGATCGGCAGCGTCATGCCGACCACGCCGCCCTTGGAGGCGGAGTAGGCGGCCTGGCCGATCTGGCCGTCGAAGGCGGCCACCGACGCGGTGTTGATCACCACGCCGCGCTCGCCCTCGAGGTTGGGCACGTTCTTGGCCATCTGGGCGGCGGCGAGCCGGATGCAGTTGAAGGTGCCGATGAGGTTGACCTGGATGGTGCGGGCGAATCCGCCCAGATCGGCGGGCCCGCGCTTGCCGAAGGTCTTGTCCGCGGTGCCGATGCCCGCGCAGTTGACGAGGGCGTGGACGGCCCCGAAGCGCGCCACCGCCGCCTCGAGGGCCGCGACGACCTCGTCGGGGTTGGTGACGTCGGCGGGCGCGAAGAGGGCCCGCTCGCCGAGGGCGGCGGCGACCTGAGCGCCCGGCGACTTCGCGAGATCCAGCAGCACCACCGCGCCGCCTCCGCCGTGGAGGCGCTCCGCGGTCGCGCGGCCGAGGCCGGAGGCGCCGCCCGTGATCACCGTGGTCGATCCCGCGATCTGCATGCCGTCCTCCTGGGGTAGCGTCCTGAGGTAGCGTTGCCGACGGTGTAGTATAACCGAGCCGACCATGCCGCTTCCCCTCTGGATCCGGACCCCCGAAGCCCTGGAGATGCTGGCCCGCGAGCTCGAAGGCGCGGGCGCGGTGGCCATCGACACCGAGGCCGACAGCCTGCATCACTACCCGGGCAAGCTCTGCCTGGTGCAGGTGGCCGACGCGCGCGGGCGCGGACACCTGGTGGATCCGCTCGCCCTGCGCGACCTCTCGCCGCTGGGGCCCACGCTGGCCGCCCCGGGAACCCTCAAGGTCCTGCACGCCGCCGACAACGATCTCGCCTATCTCAAGCGCCTGTACGGCGTGACGGTGACCTCGCTCTTCGACACCGCGGTGGCGGCCCGGTTCCTCGGCGCGCCCGCGCTCGGGCTCGAAGGGCTACTCACCCAGTACCTGGGGGTGACCGCGGTGAAGTCGCGCCAGAAGGACGACTGGTCCCGGCGGCCGCTGACCCCCGAGCAGGAGGCCTACGCGCTCGACGACGTGCTCCATCTCATCCCGCTGCGGGAGCGCCTGCTGGAAGCCCTCCACGCGATCGGCCGGGCGCAGTGGGTGGAGGAGGAGTGCGCCGGGCTGGCCGCTCTGGTGGTGCCGGAGAAGCCGGCGGACCCCGACGCCTACATGAAGTTCAAGGGCGCTCGCGAGCTGGACGCGCGCGGGCTCGGGGTGCTGCGCGAGCTGCACGCCGCGCGTGAGGCCCTGGCGCTGCGGCTCGATCGCCCGCCGTTCATGATCGTGGGCAACGAGAGCCTGGTGGCGCTCGCGGCCCGGCGGCCCCAGGACGCCGAGGGCGTCCTGGCGGTCCCGGGCTGCACGCCGCCGGTGGTGCGCCGTGCCGGCCCCGCCATCCTCGAGGCGATCGCGCGCGGGCTCGCGCTGCCCGCCGCGGACCTGCCGGCCTACCGTCCGACCCCGCGGCCTCATGTGCCCGCGGTGGAGCGGCGGCGCGGGGAGGCGCTGCGCGAGTGGCGCACCAAGGCCTCGAAGGAGATCGGCCTCGAGCCGGGCGTGCTCTTTCCCCAGCGCCTCATCGACCGCCTCGCCGCGGCACCGCCCACCGATCTTGCCGCGCTGCGACAGGTCGAGGGCGTGCGCGACTGGCGCGTCGGCCTCTTCGGGGCGGATCTGCTGAAGGCGCTCACGGTCGCCTGACGCTCCGGCTCCCGCCGACTTGCCCTCGGTGCCGGTTGGTGGTACCGCTAAGGTCAGGATCTGGACCTGTTTTGGATGGATCTGCATTGGAAGGAGGGTCCCCATGGCCTCCGATTCCCGTTACCTCCGTGAAGGGGTGATCGCCGGCCTGATCGGGGCCGCGCTCGTGGCCGTCTGGTTCCTCATCTACGACGCGGCGATGGGCCGGCCGTTCCGCACGCCGTCGCTGCTCGGTGCCGCCACCTTCCAGGGCGTGACGGATCCGTCGACGGTACCCACCGCGGCTCACCTGGTCGTGCAGTACACGGTGCTGCACGGCGTGGTCTTCGCCCTGATCGGCGTACTCATCGCCTACCTGATCGTCTCGGCCCAGCGCGCGCCGAGCCGCGTGCTGACCCTGTTCATCGCGCTGATGTGCTTCGAGGTGTTCTTCCTGGCGGTGGTGACGTGGCTCGCCCACCCGGTGCTCGGCGAGCTCGCCTGGTGGACGATCCTCGCCGCCAACGCGCTGGCCGCCGGCGGCATGCTCATCTACTTCTTCGTCGGCCATCGCGCGCTCGGGCGCGCCCTGCTGGGCCCGCTCTGGACGCGCGTGGTGCGCGAGGGCATCGTGGGCGGGCTGCTGGGCGCGGTCGGGGTCGCGCTCTGGTTCCTCGCCTACGACGCGGCGGCGGGGGCGCCCCTCCGCACCCCGGCCCTGCTGGGCGCCGCGCTCTTCCACGGCCTGCGCGAGCCGGGGGCGCTCGTGATCACGATGCCGCTGGTGTTGCAGTACACCGTGGTGCACGGCGCCGTCTTCCTCCTCTTCGGCCTCGCGGCGGCGGGGATGCTGGCGCTGGCCGATCGCGAGCCGCGTCTGCTCTTCGCCTTCGTCATGCTGTTCTGCTGCTTCGAGGTCTTCTTCGCGGCGATGGTGGCGATCCTCGCCGAGTGGCTGCTCGAGGCGGTCCCCTGGTGGACCATTCTCGCGGGCAACCTTCTCGCCGCCCTCGTGATGATGGGCTACTTCTTCCGCGGCCACCGCGTGACCTGGCACGAATTCATCCACGCGCGGCGCTGACCCGCCCGGCGCGGACGAAAACACCTCGAAGCCTCGCGCGAGGCGGGCGGGTCCTGTCGTCGGGGTCGCCCTGTGACCCCGACGCGTAGGGATCTACAGGCCTTTCTTCCATCGACAACCGCGCGCCGAGACGGCGCGTGGACTCACAGGAGGCGCGCTCGTGGCGGATGGAGAGCTGAAGGGGCGGGTGGCGGTGGTGACGGGTGGCAACGGAGGGATCGGCTTCGGCATGGCCCGCGGGCTCGCCGCCGCCGGCGCGGCCGTCGTGGTCTCCGGGCGCAACGCGGAGAAGAGCCGGGGCGCGGTCGCCGAGCTCGCCAAGCTCGGCGCTCCCGCGGTGGCGATCGAGGCCGACGTGGCCGACGAGGCGGCGGTGAACGCGCTGGTGCGCGCCACCGTGGACCGCTTCGGTCGCCTCGACATCCTCGTCAACAACGCGGGCATGAACATCCGCAAGCCGGTGCACGAGCTGACCCTCGCGGAGTGGCGGCAGGTGCTCGACACCAACCTCACCAGCGCGTTTCTCACGAGCCGCGCGGTCTACCCGATCATGAAGAAGAATGGGGGCGGGAAGATCATCAACATCGGCTCCATGATGTCGATCTTCGGCACCTCCTTCGCGCCCGCCTACGCCGCCTCCAAGGGCGGCATCGTCCAGCTCACGAAGGCGACCGCGTCGGCGTGGGCCCGCGACAATATCCAGGTCAACGCGGTGCTGCCCGGCTGGATCGACACCGAATTGACCACCAATGCCCGACGTGAGGTGCAGGGCCTCCACGAGCGCGTGCTCGCCCGCACGCCCGCGGCCCGCTGGGGCGTGCCCGACGATCTTTCCGGCATCGCGGTGTTTCTCGGCGGCCCCGCGTCCGATTTCGTCACCGGAACTGCGATTCCCGTGGACGGGGGCTATTCGATCCAGGGCTGAAGTGCGGTACACTGCACGACGCGTGATGTGGGCGTCGGCACGACTCTTCTTGTTGGCGGTGGTGGTGTCCGGCTGCGCGTCGGTCGCCCCGATCGACGCGGCGGTGCGCCGGCCGTCCCCGCCCGACACGCTGCGCTTCGGGGTGGATACCTTCGCGTTCGCCAACGAGAGCCGCAGCAAGAATCCCGGCAAGCCCGACCTCTACGCCAACTACTGCTTCGTCATGCTGCGGGCGGTGACGCAGTTCCAGCGCTTCGCCCGCTTCGATCCCGCCGCGCCCCGCCTCACCCCCGAGGAGTACGTCGCGCGCGTCAAGCAGGTGGTGGCCAACGCTCCTTGGTCGGAGCCGTGGCCCCGCGACCAGCGCATCGTGATCCCCGGCTACGCCTCGCTGCACGAGTTCTCCCGCGCCCAGGAGGCGGCGGTGAAGGAGGGGCTGGTCGGGCGGTTCTGGACGCTCGTGCACTGGACCAACTGGCGCGTGGTGTTCCCGTTCCCGCGCTGGCAGCAGGAGCGGGTCGCGCGCGAGGCCCTCACCGAGCTCGGCGAGGGCCGGCCGGTGCAGCTCCTCGTGACGAACTTCCCCACGTGGGAGCTCAACCACACCGTGCTCGCCTACGCGTACGGGCTCGACGCGGCGGGCAACGTCCTCTTCACCGTCTACGACCCGAACGATCCCGCCCAGCCCGGGCGCGTCACCTTCGATCGGACCGAGCGCCGCTTCGAGGCGAGCCGGCTCTTCGACACCGAGCGGGGGCCCATCCGGGCGTTCCGCATGTACTACTGGGCGCTGCTCTAGAGCAATGGCGAGCGATCCCGCCGCGCCCGACTGGTACTCGCACGGACTCAACCGCGTCGCCTACTACCGGCTGGCCAGCGCCGCTGCGGCCGCGCTGCCGCGCCCCGCGCGCCTCCGGCTCGCGCGCGGACTCGGCCGGCTGCTCGCGCGCGCGCTGCCCGCGGAGCGCCGCGCGGTGCGGAGCAACCTCGGGCGCGTGCTCGCGGGGGCGCCCCCCGCCCTGATCGAGGCGCGGGTCAGGGAGACGTTCGCCAACTTCGGGGCCTTCTTCGCGGATCTCCTCACCCTCAACCGCCGCCCCAGCGCCGACCTCCGCGCCTACGTCGCGTCCGCCGACGGGGAGCATCACCTCGACGCGGCCCTCGCGTCCGGGCGGGGCGTGGTGCTGCTCACCGCGCACCTCGGCAACTGGGAGTTCGCGGGGCGGCTCCTGTCGTCCCGGGGCGGCCGCACCGCCCACGTGGTGCTCTCCGCCGAGCAGGACGCCGCGCTCGAGCGCTATCTGCGCCTCGACAGTCCGCAGCTCCGCTTCGTGACGCGCCACCGCGCCACCTCCACGCTCGGCCTGCTGGCCGCGCTCCGGCGCGCCGAGCTGGTGGCGATGCAGGCGGACCGGCCGAGCGGCGGGCGGGGCGACGCGATCGTGCCCTTCTTCGGCGAGCCGGCCGCGTTCCCGCTGGGGCCCTTCGTGCTGGCCCGGGCGGCGGGCGCGGCGGTGGTGCCCGCCTTCTGCGCGATGGTGCCGGGCGGCCGCTACCGGCTCGAGATCGATCCGCCGATCTGGGTGAAACCTGGGGAAGAGCAGGCCGGCCTCGCTACCGTGGTCGCCGCGCTGGAGCGTGTGATCCGCGCGCACCCCACCCAGTGGTTCAACTTCTTCGATGCCTGGAGCCCGCCCGATGGCCACCCCTGAGCGCGTGGTGATCGCCGCCGCCGGGGTCGTGACTCCGATCGGCCAGGACCTCGAGGCGTTCTGGTCGTCGCTGGTCACCGGCGCCTCGGGTATCTCGCAGATCGAGCGCGTGCCGGTGGCCGATCTGCGCGTGCAGCGGGGCGGCGAGGTCAAGAAGCTCGGCCGCATCAAGGACTGGCGCGGCGTGCCCGACTGCCGCGCGAGCCGTCTCCTGATCGCGGCGGCCGACGACCTCTGCGCCCAGGCCGGCTTCCGTCCGCTGCCGCTGGATCCGGCGCGCGTCGGGGTGGTGGTGGGCACCGCCCTCGGAGGCGTGGAGGAGGGCGAGAAGGCGCTCGCGGGCGACCGCGGCCGCCGCCGGCTGCCCCAGGCGCTTTACGACGGGCCGGGCTGGAGCCTCGCGCGATGGCTCGGCGCGCGAGGGCCGGTGATCACGGTGTCCACCGCGTGCGCCTCCGGCGCCACCGCGATGGCGGTCGGGGCCGATCTGCTGCGCGCGGGCGAGGTCGACGCGGTGGTGGCGGGGGGCTACGACGCGCTCTGCCGCTTCGTGCTGCGCGGCTTCGACGCCCTCCGCTCGCTCACCCGCGACGAGGTCCGGCCGTTCGACCGGCGCCGCAGCGGCCTGCTCCTGGGCGAGGCGGGTGCGCTCGCCCTGCTGGTGCGCGAGCGGGACGCGCGGGGCGCCCGGCTCGGCACGCTGCTGGGCTACGGCAGCGCCAGCGACGGCTTCCACATCGCGGCGCCGGAGCCCGAGGGCCGCGGGCTCGAGCGGGCCATCCGGGCCGCGCTCGCCGACGCGCGCGTGTCGGCCGCGGACATCGACCTGGTGAGCGCCCACGGCACCGCCACCCCGCTCAACGACCGGATCGAGACGGCCGCGCTCAAGCGGGCGCTGGGGCGCCGGGCGCACGAGGTGCCGATCAACTCGATCAAGGGCAGCCTCGGACACACCATGGGGGCGGCCGCCGCGCTGGAGGCGTTCATGTGCCTGCTGTCGGCGCAACGGGGCCTGATCCCGCCCACGCTGCACCTGGAGGAGCCCGATCCGGAGTGCGATCTCGACTACGTGCCGGGCCAGGCGCGCCCGGGGCGGCCCCGCGTCATGCTGAGCACGTCCATGGGCTTCGGCGGCTGCAACGGCGCCCTCGTGCTCGAGGCCGCCTGATGGCAGCGCCCGCGATCCGAGGGCTGGGCGTGCTGTCCGGCGACCAGGCAAAGTCCGCCGACTGGGGGAGTGCGGGGGCCATCTCTGGGCCCCCGCATATGAAGGGTTTCAAGAAGGAAACCGTGGACCGCAAGCCCCTGGAGATTCTCACCCTCCCCCGCCCCGAGCGCCCCGGCGACCGCTTCCGCCGGGCCACCCGGGAATGCCTCCTGGCCCTTGCGGCCGTGGACGCGATGCTTGAAGATGGGAAGGCTTCGCGCGAGGCGATCGCGGGTGAGCGGACGGCGCTCCTGTACGTGACCGCCGCCGCCTACGGCGCCTCCAACCGCGCGTTCATCGAGCGGCGGGGTGGGGTGATGCACTTCGCCTACACCGCGCCCGCGGTGGTGCCCGCGGAGGTGGCGATCGAGTTCGGGGTGGCGGGCCCGTACGGCATCTTGATCGGCGGGGCGCCCGCGACGCTCAGGGCCATCGAGCAGGCGGCCCGGCTGCTGGACGCCGGCACCTGCGACCGGGCGCTGGTGCTCGCGGTCGAGATCTTCGAGGAGTGCGCGGATCTCTACGCGCGCCACCGCCGTTCCTATCGGTGGCCGCTGGTGGAGACCGCGGCGTGCCTGTGGCTGGAGCGGGGCGCGGGCGAGCTGTCGTTCGAGTCCGCGCGCGGGGGCCGACGGGCGGCCGGGGCCGTCGGCGCGGGCGAGCGGTTCGCGGCGGGCCCACTCGCCGATCTGCGCGACTGGCGGGCGCGGGCGACGGCCGGCCCGGTCGAGCTGTGTGGAGGCTGGCGGGGAGAGCAGGCGCGGCTCCACTGGAGGCCGGAGATATCCCACGCGCGCGGCAGCGCGGCGTGAAACGGAGGTCGGGTCGATGACGCAGAAGGAAGTCCTGGACGAGCTGAAGGGGCTCGTCGTCGAGCGGCTGAAGTTCGATCCGCGCCGGGCGGCCGAGATGACGATCGAGACGACGCTGCCCAAGGGCGTCGACGGCTCGCTGGGCCTGGACTCGCTCGATTTCATCGAGCTGTCGGTCGCCATCGAGGAGCGCTTCGGGATCATGATCGACGAGAGCCGCGACCTCACGGAGGAGTTCCTCTCGCTGGATTCCCTGTCCCGGTTCATCCTGGCCAAGAACGGGCAGGCCTGAGGGCTCGAGGCGCAGCCCCGGGCGATGAGCGCCGCATGAGCCGGTCGGGAGTTCGCGATGGCCGGCCCGACGTCGTCGTCAGCGGCCTCGGGATCGTGAGCCCCTACGGGGCCGGCGTGAAGAGCTTCTGGAGCGGGCTCGCCGCCGGCGCCTGCGCGATCAAGCCCATCACCGTCATCGACACCGAGGGCTTCCGCTCGCGCATCGCCGCCGAGATTCCCGCCGAGGTCATGAGCACGCTCGGCTCGTCGCGCCGCCGCTCGCGCGGGGACCGGATCGCTCTCGCGGCCGCGCGCGAGGCTTTGGCCGACGCGGGCCTGGAGGGCGCCGCGCGCGCGGAGGCCGCGCTCCTCATCGGCGCCGTCGGGGGCGGCATGCTCGAGGGGGAGGAGTGGTACTGGGAGGTGGCGCGCGGCCGCCCGTCGCCGCGGATGCGCGCGCTCCGCTCCATCCTGCCGTTCTCGCACGCCGAGACCCTCGGCTGGCGGCTCGGCCTCACCGGGCCGAAGGAGACGGTGGTGATGGCCTGCGCCTCCGGCGCGGCCTCGATCGCGCTCGGGGCCGATCTCGTCCGCGCGGGCGTGACGCCGACCGCGCTGGTGGGCGGCGTGGACGCGCTGACCCACATCTGCTTCATGGGCTTCAACGCGCTCAAGCTGCTCGATCCCATGCCGTGCCGACCCTTCGACCGCGATCGACGCGGCATGTCGATCGGGGAGGCCGCCGCGTTCCTGGTGATCGAGAACGCGGAGCACTGCCGGGCGCGCGGCGGGCGCGTCCACGCGCGCCTCGCCGGCTACGGCATGACCACCGACGCGCATCACGTCACCGCGCCGCATCCGGAGGGCGAGGGGATGATCCACGCGATGCGGCAGGGCCTGGACGACGCCGGGCTCGCCGCCGCCGACGTCGGCTACGTGAACGCCCACGGCACCGGCACCCCGCAGAACGACCGCGCCGAGGCGCTGGCCCTTCGGCGCGTCTTCGGCGAGGGCGGCGTGCTGGTCAGCTCCACCAAGTCGCTGGTCGGCCACACCATGGCGGCGGCGGGCAGCGTGGAAGCGGTCGCCACGATCCTGGCGCTCCAGCACGGACTGCTGCCGCCGACCGCGAACCTCGAGCAGGTGGATCCCGAGATGCCCTTCGACTGCCTGCCCGGCGTCGCGCGCCCCGCCGAGATGGCCGCCGCGCTGTCGAACTCCTTCGGCTTCGGCGGCCAGAACGTGAGCTTGATCTTCCAGAGGCTCGCGCAGGGCAAGCCGGGCGAGGCGCAGCCGCAGGCGAGCCGAGCGCATTCAAGAGAGAAGTCACCGTGAGCGCGGCTCGCCGCGTCGTCGTCACCGGGATCGGCACCGTCAACGCCTCCACCGCCGGCGGCCGGGACGCGCTGGCGGGCGCGCTGGCCCTCGCGCGCTCCGCGATCGGCCCGGTGCGCTCGTTCGACACCGCGGCGATGTCGAGCCGCCTCGCCGCCGAGGTGGACGAGGCGACGCTCGTGTCCCTCGTGGATCGGGACGCGGCCCGGCGGCTCTCGCGCATCTGCCGCCTAGCCCTCGGGGCCTGCCTGCTCGCGGTGCGCGACGCGGACGTGGCGGGCGGGCCGGGGCTCGGCATCGTGGTGGGCACCGAGCTCGGGGACTTCACCTCGAGCCGCGACTTCGCCCAGGGCTTCCTGCGCCGAGGCCCCGGCGGCCTCTCGCCGATGATCTTCCCCAACACCGTGATGAACACCATGGCCTCCATCGCGGCCATCGCCATTGGGGCAAAGGCCCCATCCGTCACGGTGAACCAGGCCACGCTCGCGGGCGATCTCGCGGTCGTGCGTGGGGCGCGCCTGATCGCCGACGGGCGCGCGGAGGCGGTGGTGGCGGGCGGCGTGGACGAGCTGTTCCACGACGTGTACGAGCGCTTGGCCCAGATGGGCGCGCTCTCCCCGATGCGCGGGCGGGGGCCCGAGGGCTGCCGGCCCTTCGCGGCCGATCACAACGGTCCGGTGCTGGGCGAGGGCGCCACGTTCCTGGTGCTGGAGGAGCGGGAGGCGGCGCGGGCGCGCGGTGCGCGGATCATGGCCGAGATCGCGGCGACCGCCTGGGGCAACGTGCCGGCCGCGCCCCACACCGGCCGCGCGGGGCGGGTCGATCCCGGCTCCCCGGTGGCGCGGCTGATCCGCGGGCGAGGGGCCACGGGCGTCGCGCGCTGCTACGGCGCCGGCAACGGCGACCCCGCGGTGGACGACTGGGAGCGCGCGCTGCTGAGCCGCGACCTGGGCGCGCAAGACGATCTGCTCCCGCCCGTATCGCTGGCGCCGCTCTTCGGCCAGCACGGCGGGCTCGGCGCGCTCCGCGTGGGCGCGGCCGCGCTGGACGCGGCGCGCGGGACGGCGGCGGTGCTCGTGCACGGCATCGCGCGCGGCGGCTGCCGGACCGCGGTGGTGGTGGAGCCCGCCCCTTGAATCAAGTCAGCGAGCACCTGATCGTCATCCCGGTCTTCAACGAGGCCGCCACCATCGGCGACATCGTGGAGCGCGCGCGGCTGCACGGCCCGGTGCTGGTGGTGGACGACGGCTCGACTGACCGGAGTGCCGCGGTGGCCGCCAGGGCCGGCGCCGAGGTCGTCTCGCTGGGCGGGCGTCGGGGCAAGGGCGCGGCGCTGCGGCGCGCCTTCGCCGAGGGGCTGAGGCGCCGGGTCGAGTGGGTGGTGACGCTGGACGGCGACGGCCAGCACGATCCCGACGACATCCCGCGGCTGCTTAAGGCGGCCGTCGAGGAGCCCGGGGCCTTCGTCATCGGCGGGCGCCTGGGCGGGCTCGCGGCCGCGCCGGCGCGGGTGATGCCCGCCGGGCGGCTCGCGGCCCTGCGCGTGGCGGGCTTCTTCATCGACTGGCTGGGCGGCGTCCCGGTCACCGACACCCAGTCCGGCTTCCGCGTCTACCCGGCGCGTCTCCTCACCGCGGCGACTCCGCGTCACGGCGGGTTCGTGCTGGAGAGCGAGATGCTGTTGCACGCCGCCGCTCTCGGTTGCCGGGTCATCGAGATCCCCATCACGCCGATCCACTTCGAGGACCGGCGCAGCCGCTTCCGCCCGGGGCGCGACGGCCTCGCGGTCGGGGCCTTCCTGGCCGGCCGCATCGTGACGCGCTGGGCGCGCGAGACCGCCGCGGGCGCGCTCTATCTCATCGGGATCTTCAGTCCCGCGCGACTCCGGGCCCGGCACCGGGAGATGTACGCGTTCGCGGCGCCGAACCGCTCCAACCCGCCCGGGTGGGCGCTGGCGGTCGGCGCGTTCATCGCGGATCGGGCGATCCGGTCCGTGGAAGACGGCTGGCGCTCCCCGCACGCGCGCGGCCTGCGCCTGGCGGGCCTGGCCACCGCCGCGACCCCGCTCATGCTCGCGCTCGCGCTGAGCCGGAGCGCGCTCGCCGCCTTCGGGGTCGACTGGCTCACCCCGGCGGTCCAGCGGCTCTATCGCCAGGAAGACCTGGCCGGCACGATCGAAGCGCCCGCGCGCCGGGCCGCCGCGGCCGCGCGTCCGGCCGACTACGACGTGCTGGTGGTGGGCGGTGGCCCCGGCGGGTCGAGCGCGGCCACCTTCCTGTCACGCGGCGGCCTGCGGGTGGCGGTGGCGGAGCGCGAGGCCTTCCCGCGCTTCCACGTGGGCGAGTCCCTGCTGCCCGCCAACATGCCGGTGCTGGGGCGCCTGGGTGTGCTCGACGAGGTGAAGGCGCGCGGCTTCCTCGTGAAGTACGGGGCCTACTTCCACGATCAGGACATGGACCTGGGCTACCAGTTCTTCTTCCGGGAGGGCAAGCCCTGGCCGCCGTACACCTACGAGGTCCAGCGCGGCGAGTTCGACAAGATCCTGCTCGACCACGCGGCTCGCGAGCCGAACGTGACCCTGCTCCAGCCGGCCGCGGTGGAGCGCGTGGCCTTCGACGACGAGGGCGTGACGGTGACCATCTCCGAGGCCGCGGGCCCGCGCGAGATCCGCGCCCGCTTCCTGGTGGACGCGAGCGGGCGCGACGCGTTCATCGCCTCGCGGCACGGCCGGCGCCGCCCCATCGAGGGCTTGGGCAAGGTCGCCCTCTTCGCCCACTTCCGCGGCGGGCGCCGCTGGCCCGGGAAGGAAGCGGGCAATATCCGCATCTTCAGCTTCGAGCCGGGCTGGTTCTGGTACATCCCCTTCGCCAACGGCACGAGCAGCGTGGGCTGCGTGCTCCACGCGCGCACGGTGCGCGGCCGCGAGGGCAACCTGGAGCAGCTCTATGAGTCGCTGATCGCGCGCTGCCGCGGGCTCACCGAGGCGCTCGACGGCGCGCCCCGCATCACGGCGGTGCACAGCGCGGCGAACTTCTCGTACCGGACCGACCCCGCCATCGGCGACCGGTTCGTCTGCGTGGGCGACGCCATCGCCTTCTTGGACCCGATCTTCTCCTCCGGCGTCTACATCGCCACCCAGTCGGCCGAGCTCTCCTCGGCGGAGATCCTCAAGGCGTTCCGGGACAACCGCTTCGAGGCTCGCCGCTTCCGCGGCTACGAGCGCCGCATCCGCAACGGGATGAAGCCCTTCCAGCGCTTCATCCGCAACTTCTACGATCCCTCGTTCGTCGAGATGTTCCTCAAGCCGCGCGAGTTCGCGGGCATGGTGGACAGCGTCACCGGGGTGCTGGCGGGCGGCGCCTTCCTGCGCCTCTCCCTCCGGATGCGGGTCTCCCTGGAGGTCTTCTTCACCATCGTCCGGATCAACCGCTGGGTGCGCCGCCGCCGGGGCCTGACCACGGAATCCCGCTTCGAATGGTAGACCGCCGCGCCGCATGGTAGAAGTCCGCCGCCTCCTCCCGCGGGGCTACCTCTTCACGGTGCTGGGCATCGCGGTCGGCGTGGCCGGGCTGGTCGCGCTGGGCGCCATGGCGGAGCGCATCACGCGCTTCATCGACGGCGGCGACCGCTTCGTGCGGGGGCAGATCTCGGTGGCCGGCGAAGGCATGGGTATGGGCACCGGCTTCACCGCGGGTGGCCTGCTGCGCGCGGCCAGGATCGAGCAGATCGCGCGGGTCCCCGGGGTGGCCGCGGTGCAGGGGCAGGTGATGCTGCCGCTCAATCCCACCACCTCGCAGTTCCTGACCCTCACCCAGGAGCTGATCCTGGGCCTGGATCCGGCGGTCCGGATGTCCAATCGCGAGTTCCGCGAGCTTCCCGTCCGCGAGGGGCGCGCCCTGCGCGCGGGCGATCGCGGCGTGGTGGTGGTCGGCGCCGACTTCGCGGCCTCGCGCCGCCTGCGGGCGGGCGGGGCGCTCGACCTCGCGACCGGCCGGACGTTTCAGGTGGTCGGGGTGCTGGACAAGACGCTCACCGCGCCCGATCGCTTCGCGATCGTCCCGCTCGACGATGCGCGCGATCTCTGGCTCCGGCGCGACCCGCTGCTCGTGCAGGTCTTCACGGGGAGCGTCGGCGGCCTCGGCCGGGGCGATCTGAACACGGGGGCGGCGGTGGCGTGGGCGGACGGGGTGGATCCGGACGCGCTCGCGCGACGAATCCAGGCCGAGGTGCCCGGCCTCAACGTCACCATCCCCGGAGAGCTGAGCCGCCTGCTGCGGCAGTCCACCGCGTTCTTCACGGCGCTCCTCTTCGGGATCGGCGTGCTCGGCCTCGTGATCGGTGGGCTCTCGCTCGCCAACACGGTGACGGCGGCGGTCTTCGAGCGCATCCGCGACTTCGGTATCAAGCGCGCCCTCGGGGCCACCGACGGGCAGCTCCTACGCGAGATCCTCGGCGAGGCCCTCGGCGTGTCCATCTCGGGTGGGCTGCTCGGGGTGGGGCTGGCCCTCGCGGTCGGCACCCTGGTGGACGCGCGCGGGGACGGCCAGCAGCTCTTCCTCTTCTCGCCGCGCCTGCTCGGCTTCGCGCTCACCTTCTCGGTGGTCCTGGGCGGGCTCGCCGCCACCTACGCCACCCTCCGGATCGTGCGCCTGTCGCCCGCCGAGGCCATCCGGCGCGGGGCCTGAGATGGTCGTCCGCGCGCGCGGGCTCAGCAAGACGTTCCGCGGCCCCGACGGCCGGCCGGTTCCGGTGCTCCACGGCGTGGACGTGGACGTGAAGGCGGGCGAGTTCGTGGCGGTGGCGGGCCCGTCCGGCTGCGGCAAGTCCACCCTGCTCAACCTGCTCGGGCTGCTCGAGCCGCTCGACGCGGGGGAGATCTGGCTCGACGACGTCTGCGTGAGCCGGCTCCCGCGCCGGGCCCAGTGCGGGGTGCGGGGGCGCTCCATCGGCTACGTCTTCCAGTCGTTCCTGCTGATCGCCGGGCTCACCGCGCTGCAGAACGTGCTGCTCGCCGCGCGCTACGTGGGGCGCCCGCGGCCGTCGGCGCTGGCGGAGGCGCAAATCCTGATGCAGCGGCTCGGGGTCGCCCATCGCGCCGATCACTACCCGGCGCAGCTCTCGGGCGGCGAGCAGCAGCGGGTGGCCTACTGCCGGGCGGTCCTCAACGCCCCCCCAGTGGTGCTCGCCGACGAGCCGACCGGCAACCTGGACGAAGGACACGCCGCGGTGATCCTCACCGAGCTGCGCGCGCTCTGCCGGGAGCGCGGGACCTCGGTTATCCTGGTCACCCACCGGGCCGACGCGGCCGCTAGTGCGGACCGCGCCCTGCGTCTGCGCGAGGGCCGGCTCGAATCGCAAGGAGGCGAGGGACACTCATGACGAAGCGAGCCACGATCCTCATCACGCTGGCGCTGCTGCTGGCCGCCGGCCTCACCCCCGCGGCGGCCCAGGACGGGGCCACCCGCACCTTCAACGCGCCGACGGACCGGGTCTACACGGTCACGCGCTCCGTGCTCAAGAGCCTCGGCTGGGACATCGACAAGGAGGACCGCGCGGTCGGCTGGATCCGCACCGACTCGCGGCGCCTGGACGGTGAGAACTTCGGAGTCTACGCCAAGGGGGTCAAGCACCGGCTGCGTGTCGTCATCAACCGCCAGGACGCCAATCGCTCCACCGTCACGGTGGAGCGCCGCGTGTACAAGGAAGAGCGCATCCTCTTCGTGGACAAGGAAGAGGACATCAAGACCGACGATCGGTCGGTCGAGAAGCGAATCCTGGACGAGATCGGCCGCAGCCTCTAGTGGGGCGGCTCTGCGGCGCGGGTGTCGCCGTCCTCCTGGTCGTGGCCCTGGCCGCGGCGCTGCTCGCCCCCGGCCTGGGCCGGGCGCCCTTCGATGATCCGGGCGAGGGCCAGCACGCCGAGATCGCCCGGGAGATGCTGGGCGGGAGCTGGCTCACGTTGCGGCTGAACGGCGTGCGCTACTTCGACAAGCCGCCGCTGCTCTACTGGCTGACCGCGATCTCCTTCTCTCTTTTCGGCCTCACCGAGGGCGCGGCGCGCCTGGCCCCGCTGCTGGGCGCGCTGCTCGCCGTCGGCGCGACGGCGGTGCTGGGTGTCAGGTTGCTGGGACCCACCGGAGGCGCGCTGGCTGGCCTGGCGCTCTTGTCCTGTGCCCTGTTCGCGGCGTTCGCGCGGTATGTGCGGCCAGAGAGTCTGTTCGTGGCCGCTATTGCCTGGGGCTTTACGGGACTGCTGGTCGCGTTCGAACGGCGCCGGCGGCCCGATGGAAACGGTTGTCCGCCACTGGGGGAGTGCGGGGGCCATTCCTGGGCCCCCGCATCTATTGGTTGCGCGGCGCTGGGTGGCGCGGCGCTTGCGAAGGATCCGCTGGGGTTGATCGGGCCGCTGGTGGCCATCGCGCTCGCGGCGGGGCTGGCGGGGCGGCTGCGGCCGGTGCGCGAGTGGCTGCCGCCGCTCGGTCTGGCGCTCCTCCTCGTCATCGGCTTCGGCTGGTACGCGGTGGCCGCGGTGACCGAGCCCGCGTTCCTCTGGTACACGGTGGTCGACAACCACCTGTTGAACGTCGCGCGCATGCGGCAGTTCCCCGACGAGGACGTGCCGCTCTCCGCCATCGAGTTCCTCACCGCGGCCGGCTTCGGGGCCTTTCCGTGGATCCTGGCGGCGGCGGTGGCGGTGGGCGCGCTCGTCCGCGGGCGCGCCTGGCGCGATCCCGCGGAGCTGCCGTGGGTGGCCCTGGCCCTGTGGGCAGTCGGAGTACTCGCGCTCTTTACCGTCTCGCCGTTCAAGCTGCCGCACTACGGCCTGCCCGCCTATCCCGCGCTGGCCCTGCTCGCGGCGCGCGCGTGGCGCGACGCGGCTCCGCGGCCGCGCGGGCTGATCGCGTCGCACCTCGTCCTCTTCACGCTCGCGGGCGCGGGCTGTGCCTGGGCCGCGGCGGGCGATGGGCGGGCCTTCACCGAGGCGGTGTTCGGGGTCTCCGACGTGTACTCGCGGAAGGAGGCGGCGTGGGGGCAGGCCTCGCCTTATCCCGCGTGGTCGTCGCTGCAGCCGCTGGTGACGTGGGCCGCGGCGGTGCTACTCGCGGGCGCGGCGGTCCTGGCGGCCGCGGCGGCGCGACGCTCTGCGCGCGTGGGGGCCTGGGCGGTGGCGGCGGTGATGCTCCTGCTCGCGCCGGTGGTGGCGATCGGGCTCGCGGTGACCTCCTCGGCCCGCGCGGTCACGGTGATGGCCGCGGAGATCCGGGCGCGACTCGCTCCGGGTGACCTGCTCGTGCTCGAGGGACCCATCGAGAACGCAGGGGCGGTGGAATTCTATTCGGGGCATCGGCCGGTCCTTCTCGACGCGGCCCGTAGCGTGCTCGGCATCGGCTCCACCTTCGCGGACGCGGCGGGGACTTTCTGGAGCGCCCCGCGCTTCGCGGAGGCCTGGGCGTCGGCCCGGCCGCCCTACCTGCTGACCACGCGCGAGCCCGGGCGGAGCATCGTGGCCTCGCTGCCGCCCGAGAGCGCCCGGCTGCTCTTCGCCCACAACGGCCGCTGGCTCTACGGCCGGGCTCCCGCCGGCGCCGCGGCGCCGGCCGCGCGCTGATGCTGACCGAGCTGATCGGCAACTTCACTTATCCGGGCGTGTTCCTGGTCCTGCTCGCCACCGGCCTGGGCCTGCCGATCCCGGAGGAACTGCCCATCGTCATCGCGGCCATGATGTCGCGCTGGGAGGTGATGCACTGGTGGGGCGCGCTCCTGTCCTGCCTGGGCGGCGTGCTGGCCGGCGACATGCTGCTCTACGGGGTGGGCCGCCACTTCGGCCGGCGCATCCTCGAGTGGCCGGCGGCGCGGCGCATCCTGACGCCGGAGCGGGAGGCCCGGGTGATGGAGGCCTACCGCCGCCACGGCCTCAAGTTCGTGATCATGGCCCGGCTCGTCATGGGGCTGCGCGCGGCCGCCTTCCTGACCGGGGGGCTGGTCCGTGTCCCGTTCTTGCGCTTCCTCCTGGTGGACGTCGCCGCGGTGCTGGTGAGCGTGCCGCTGGTGTTCGGCCTGGCCTACGCGATCGCGGACTCGGTGGCGGTGGCGCTCGTCCGCGTGCACGAGATGCAGCTCTGGATCGGCGGCGCCGTCCTGCTGGTCGCGGCGGGGTGGGTCTTCGTGCTGTGGCGCCGCCGGCGTCGCGGCTAGCCCGCACTATTCATGAACGGACAGCGCGTGAAGCGGACGGGTCCTGTCGCCGGGGGGCGCGTCCCGACGGGTGGCTTCGTCACCCGCTCGCCGGAATCGCCGCTCTTCGAGCGGCGCACCGGACTCGGGGGGCCCACGCAGCACCGCCCGCGCGGGAGCCACCCACGGCGCCACCCGTCCGGCCTCGGTCGAGCCCGTTCATGAATAGTGCGGGCGAGCGGGCCGCGCGGAGCCGAGGCGGCCGCTGTGGTATCGTGAACTGGTCGTGAGCGACTACCAGCGCACGCTGTTCCTCCACCCACCTTCGGTAGCCGGCTTCGATGGTGGGGCGGGCTCGCGCTACCAGGCCAAGCGCGAGATCCGGTCCTTCTGGTACCCGACCTGGCTGGCCCAGCCGGCCGCGCTGGTGCCGGGCTCGCGGCTCGTGGACGCCCCACCGGACGGCCTCACCGTCGACGACGTGCGGCCGCTCGCCAGGGACTACGACCTCTGCGTCATGCACACCAGCACGCCCTCCTTCGCCTCCGACGTGCGCGTGGCCGAGGCCCTCAAGGCCGAGAACCCCGCGCTGACCATCGGGCTCGTGGGCGCCGCGGTGGCGGTGGCCCCGGAAGCCTCGCTGCGCGCGAGCGCCGCGCTCTCGTTCGTGGCCCGGAGCGAGTTCGATTTCACGATCCAGGAGGTGGCGCAGGGCCGGCCCTTCGCGGACGTCCGCGGGCTCTCCTACCGGGTGAACGGCCACGTGGAGCACACGCCGGAGCGGCCGCCGCTCGAGAACATGGACGCGCTGCCCTTCGTGACGCCGGTCTACAAGCGCGATCTCACCGTCGAGCACTACGCCATCGGCTACCTCCAGCACCCCTACGTGTCGCTCTACACCGGGCGCGGCTGCCGCTCCAGGTGCACCTTCTGCCTCTGGCCGCAGACGGTGGGCGGGCAGCGCTACCGCACCCGCAGCACCGAGCACGTGGCCGAGGAGATGGCGCAGGCCGCTCGGATGTTCCCGCAGGTGCGCGAGTTCTTCTTCGACGACGACACGTTCACCGACGACCTGCCCCGCGCCGAGGCCATCGCGAAGCGGCTCGGGCGGCTCGGCATCACCTGGTCGGTCAACGCCAAAGCCAACGTGCCCTACGCGACCCTGAAGGTGCTCAAGGACAACGGGCTCCGGCTCCTCCTGGTGGGCTACGAGTCGGGCAACCAGGCCATCCTGAACAACGTCAAGAAGGGCGTGCGCCTCGACGTGGCGCGGCGGTTCACCCGCGACGCCAAGTCGCTCGGCATCGCGATTCACGGCACCTTCATCCTGGGCCTGCCCGGCGAGACGCGCGAGACCATCGCGGAGACCATCCGCTTCGCCACCGAGATCGATCCCGACACCATCCAGGTCTCGCTGGCCGCGCCCTATCCGGGCACCGCGCTCTACGAGGAGGCCCAGCGCAACGGCTGGCTCGAGTCCGACGAGCTGGTGGACGGCGACGGCGTGCAGGTGAGCGCCATCGGCTACCCGCACCTCTCGCGCACCGAGATCTTCCGCTCGGTGGACCAGTTCTACCGCCGCTTCTACTTCCGCCCCCGCAAGATGCTCTCGCTCGGCTCCGAGATGCTCCGCGACCGCCGCGTCATGAAGCGCCGCCTCTCCGAAGGGCGTGAGTTCCTCAGGTTTCTGCGCACCCACCGCTAGAGGTTTCGGCGCTGTGACTGAGCGGTGCGCCCGGTTGCGGGAAGCTTCTCTATCTAATGCGGGGGCCCAGAAATGGCCCCCGCACTCCCCCAGTCCGCGGACTACCCTGGCCCGGCGGCCAGAACGCGGTGCGTGCTAGCATGTTTACGGCATGAAAGTGCTCGTCATCGACACCATCGCGCCCGAGGGGATCGCCTACCTCACCGAGCGCGGCTTCCAGGTGGACCAGGTCTCGAGCAAGCTGCCCAAGGACGAGCTGCACGGGCGCCTGGGCGACTACGAAGCGATCGTCACGCGCTCCTCCACCGCGGTGACCCCGGAGTTCCTGGGCCGGGCGCGGCGGCTGCGCATCCTGGGGCGGGCCGGGGTCGGGGTGGACAATATCGACGTGGACGCCTGCTCGCGCCAGGGCGTGGTGGTGGTCAACGCGCCCTACGGCAACGTGGTCTCCGCGGCCGAGCACACCGTGGGCATGCTGCTGGCCCTGGTGCGCAAGATCCCGGCGGCCCACGGCTCGCTCAAGCAGCTCGAGTGGGACCGGGGCATCTACGGATCCGAGCTCTATCGCAAGACGGCAGGCGTGCTGGGGCTCGGCAAGGTGGGCTCGCGGGTGGCGGCCCGGCTGCGGGCGTTCGACATGGAGATCCTGGTCTACGATCCGTTCATCCCGGAGAGCCGGGCGCGTGACCTGGGCGTGCGGCTGACCGATCTGCAGACGGTGCTGAGCCGGGCCGACGTCCTGACCGTGCACGTGCCGCTCACCGACGAGACCGAGAACATGATCGGGGCGCGCGAGCTCGCCGCGCTCAAGCCGGGCGCGCGCGTCGTCAACTGCGCGCGGGGCGGTATCGTCAACGAGGTGGACCTGCTGGCCGCGCTCGACTCGGGCCACGTGGCGGGCGCCGCGGTCGATGTCTGGACCGAGGAGCCGCCCCGGTCCCCCGCGGTCAAGCGCCTGGTCCAGCATCCCCGCGTGGTGGTCACGCCGCATCTGGGCGCGAACACCCAGGAGGCGCAGGTCAACGTGGCGGTGGACGTGGCCCGGCAGCTCGTGGCCTTCCGCGACGGCGAGCTGGTCGAGCACGCGGTGAACATCCCGGTGGGCGACCGCGAGACCATGGCCGAGCAGCGCCCGTTCCTGCACCTGGCCGAGCTGCTGGGCCGCTTCTGCCTGCAGCTCGAGCCCGAGAACGTCGAGCGAGTGGAGATCGAGGTCGGGGGACACCTGGCCCGTGTGGACACCGAGCTGCTGGGCCGGGCGGTGCTGAAGGGGCTGCTCGAAGGGGTGACCGTGCAGGCGGTGAACCTGGTCAACGCCCACCTGATCGCGCGCGACCGGGGGCTCGCGGTGGACGTGCGGACCGACGCGGAGGCCGCCTCCGGCTACACCAACCTGATCACGGTCACCACCCAGGCGGGGGCCGGGCGGAAGATCATCGCGGGCACCGTGTTCGACGGGGTGCCCCGTATCGTGCGGCTGCGTGATCTCCACATCGAGTTCATCCCGGAGGGGCATATCCTGGTGCTGGCCTACGAGGATCGGCCCGGCATGGTGGGCCGAATCGGCTCGATCCTGGGCCGCCACAACGTCAACATCGCCTCGATGCACGTGGGTCGGCGCACCCGCCGGGGCCGCGCCATCGTGGTGCTGCTGCTGGACGACGATGTCCCCGCGGAGGTGATGGAAGAGGTGAGCAAGAGCGTCGAGGCGGATTTCGCCCGGGTGATCCGGCTGTGACGGCTCCCCGGAAGCGCGGCGGCGAGACCCCGAAGGGCGTCTTCGAGACGCGGCCCTGGGGTGGCTTCGTCACGGTCGAGGAGGGCCGCGGCTACAAGGTCAAGCGGCTGTTCGTCCGGCCCGGGCAGCGCCTGAGCCTGCAGCGGCACCGGTTCCGCGCCGAGCACTGGGTGGTGGTCTCCGGCTCGCCGCGCGTGATCATCTCGGGCCGCCCGAAACGCCTCAAGCCCCGGGGTGCGGTGGATGTCCCGCGCGGCGCCTGGCACCGCATCGAGAACCCCGGCCGCGTCCCGGTGATCCTCATCGAGGTTCAGCACGGGCCGTACCTCGGCGAGGACGACATCATCCGCCGCCAGGACGACTACGGCCGCGCCGGCACGGCCCCGGCCGCTCCGGCGCCGAAGCGCCGCCGCGCCGCACGCTAATCCACCTCACCCACCCCTCACCACCTACCCCTCACCCTTAGCCCTCTCCCCTGAGGAGAGAGGGGAGATACGGAGCCATCACGATGCCCATCCAGACCCGGTACCTCTTCAGCGCCGCCATGGACGTCGAGCCAGCCCAGGAGCGCCTCTTCAACGAGGTCTATGACCAGGAGCACGTGCCGAGCCTGCTCACCGTGCCCGGGGTGATCGCGGTCTCGCGCTACGAGATGCAGCCGCTCACCATGAGCATCGGCGGGCAGCTCAAGACCATCGTCATCGAGGGCGCGCCAAAGTACGGCGCCCTCTACGAAATCGAGAGCCCCGACGTGCTGGTGACCGAGGCGTGGGCCACGGCGGTCGAGAAGGGACGCTGGCCGGCCCAGGTGCGGCCCCACACGCGCAATCGCCAGCACCTCCTCTACCGCCGCATCACGCCCTAGCTGCCAAGTCAGCGCATCAGGCTCGAGATGTGGAGGTAGAGGGCGAGGAGCCCCAGGTACTCGTGGAGCACGGCCTCGCTGCAGCGGCGGCGCCGCCACCAGGCGTCTTCGCCGGCGCACTCGTCCGGCACCGTCGCGAGCCGGCCCTCGATGGTGCCGCCGCTCTCGCGCCGCCAGATGAGCTGCACGCGGCGGGCATGGAACGGGGTGGTGACCAGGATGAGGCGCCGCCAGCCGCGGTCCCGGGCCAGGGTGGCCACCGCGCGCAGCTCCGTTTCCGTGATCTCCACCGGCTGGTCGAGGGTGACGATGGCGTCCCGGGGCACGCCGTACCTCTCGAGGGCGGCCACCGATTCGCCCTGGAAGTCGAGCCGGCGAATCCCCATGTCGATGAGCCGCTGGACGCGGCCGGGCACGAACTGGCGCGAGACGAGCACCCGCGGGGCCCAGCCGGCGCGGAACAACCCCGCCGCCGTCTCCTCCCGGCTGGGCGTGCTGCCCGCCACCACCACGATGGCGTCGGCGCGCTCGCGCGGATCGTCCACCACGAGGGCCTGTGAGGCCGCGCGCAGCAAGGGGCGGTGGGCGAGGACGGCCAGGCCGCCGAGCGCGAGCAGGGCGACCAGTGTGACCCAGACCGGGCGCCGGGTCACGGGCGGGGCCCGCGCGGTGCGCGGGCTCCCAAAAACTTTGGGCCGCGCCCCCGCGGACGGTACGATGACCGCCAGGAGGTACTACCCATGCGACGATTTCTCGTCCTGTCCGTGACCGTTCTCGCGCTCACCGCGTGCGCGTCGACACCGCCCAAGGTGCAGCGCAGCGAGTTCGAGGACATTCCGGTGCCCAAGGGCCTCGCGGTGGACCTGAACCGCTCCACGATCATCGAGTCCCCGTCGGTGAAGGCGGCGCGGATCTTCTACAAGGGCCGCATCGAGCCGGACAGCCTCTCCGTCGCGCTCCGCACGACGCTCGAGGCCAACGGCTGGAAGCACCTGTCGTCGACGACCGCGTCCGACAAGGGGACCACGCAGGTGTACGAGAAGACCGGCAGCTCGCTCCAGGTCCTGATCTACGAGAGCTGGTACTACACCTGGGTCGAGATGTCGGCGACGCGGATGGTTCAGGCGTCGGCGCAGCTCAAGCCGTAGGTCTGGCGCCACGGCGGCGGCGCCCTCTCAGGGGCGCCGCCAGCGCCGGCCGCTGCGCTCGATCAGCGTGTCGGCTTCGGCCGGGCCCCAGGTGCCGGCCTCGTAGTTGGGGAACTTGCGCGGATCCCCCCCGGCCCAGGCGTCGAGCACGGGCTGGAGCAGCTCCCACGCCATCGTGACCCAGTCGCCGCGCGCGTAGAGGGTGGCGTCTCCCTTCATCGCGTCCAGCAGCAGCCGCTCGTAGGCCTCGGGCGGCTCGCCTCCGAAGGCCTTCCCGTAGTCGAACTCCATCTCCACCGGCTTGATCCGCAGCTCCGCCCCCGGCAGCTTGGCCCCGAAGGAGAGTGACATGCCCTCGTCGGGCTGGATGCGCAGCACGAGCAGGTTCGGCTCGGCCAGGATCTCCGGGTTGCGGCGGAAGACCAAATGCGGAGTCCGCTTGAACTGCACCGCGATCTCGCTCGCGCGCTTGGGCAGGCGCTTGCCGGTGCGGAGGTAGAAGGGCACGCCCGCCCACCGCCAGTTCTCGATCTCGAGCCGCAGCGCCGCGAAGCTCTCGGTGATGGACTCGGCCGAGACGCCCTTCTCCTCGCGGTAGCCCACCACGCGCTGCCCGCTCACGAAGCCCGGCCCGTACTGGCCGCGCACCGCGACGCGGTCCACCTCGTCGGCCGCGATGGGCCGGATCGCGCGCATCACCTTGGTCTTCTCGTCGCGCACCGGATCGGCGTCGAAGGTGACCGGCGGCTCCATGGCCACCAGGCAGAGGAGCTGCAGGATGTGGTTCTGGATCATGTCGCGCAGCGCGCCCGATTCCTCGTAGTAGGCGCCCCGGCCCTCGACCCCGATGGACTCGCCCACCGTGATCTGCACGTGATCGACGTGATTGCGGTTCCAGAGCGGCTCGAAGATGCCGTTGGCCCACCGGAACACGAGGATGTTCTGGACCGTCTCCTTGCCCAGGTAGTGATCGATCCGGTAGATCTGGTCCTCGGTAAACGCGGAGGCGACCACCTGGTTGAGCGAGCCCGCGGACGCGAGGTCGCGGCCGAAGGGCTTCTCGATGATGATGCGCACCCAGCCGTTGGTGTTCTCGGCCGGGCGGGTGAGGCCCGCCTCGCCCAGGCGCGTGACGAGGTGCGGGTACACCGAGGGCGGGGTGGAGACGTAGAAGAGCCGGTTGCCGCTGGCGCCGCGCTCCTGCTCCACCTGCTTCAGGTAGGTGGCCAGCCCGGGATACATGGCGGAGTCGGCGGGGTCCCCGGAGTAGTAGAAGAGGGCCTGCGCGAAGCGGTCCCACACGCGGGCGGAGGGCGGCTGCACGCGCGCGAAGTCGGAGATGGCCTCGCGCATGCGGGCGCGAAACTGCTCGTTGGTCATCTCGGAGCGCGCCACTCCCACCACCGCGAACGGCTCGGGGAGCACGCGGCTCTGGAACATGGACCAGAGCGCGGGGATGAGCTTGCGCCGGGTGAGATCGCCCGAGGCGCCGAAGATAACCAGCGTGCAGGACTCGTCGTGGGTAGGGGTCGTCATGCGCGTCAGAGCCTCTTGGTCAGCCCCTGGACCATCTGCAGCAGCTGCGGCAGGGTCTGGGACTGCTTGCCGGTGAGATGAAGCCGGATGACCCGGCGCGCTCCGTCGCGCAGACTCTGGAGATCGCCCAACGCCTGGGCGGCCTTCAGGGTCGAGAATCCGTGTCCCGCGCCGGGGATGGCCACGTCCTCGCGGTCCTCCCCGGTGATCTGGATGAACAGGCCGCTCGTGGGTCCGCCCTTGTGGAGCTGGCCCGTCGAGTGCAAATAGCGCGGGCCCCAGCCGACCGTGGTCGCGATGCGCAGGCGATCGCGTAGGGCCACCCGGATCTCCTGGAGGATCCGCCACGCCTCCGCCGTCGGCGTCAGGTAGGCCTGGATGACCAGGTAGTCGCCGGGCACCGCCTGGGCCAGGTGCGCGGCCAGACCCTTGCTGACCGACGTCGGCTTCTTGTTCGACTTGGTCATCAGCACCAGGCCGTCCTCCTCGACGTCCGACGGCCACTCGGGCAGGCGCCGCGAGCGCCGCCACTCGGTGAGGAGCGTGCTCGTCTGCTCCTTGCCGTGCGCCACGTCGGGCTCGTCGAAGGGATTCACGCCGAGCACCGCGCCGGCGGTGGCGGTGGCGAGCTCCCACCGGAAGAACTCGGCGCCGAGATCCATCGGATCCTTCAGCACCAGCCGCAGCACGGGGTGTCCGGCGTCCGAGAGCTTCGCGAGGGCCGCGTCGTGGGTGGTATCGCCCTCGAGCACGATGGACACGAAGATCCGGTCGTCGCCGTACACGCTCGGCGCGCCGAGCGGCTCGTCCGCCACCGGGACGAGGCCGGTGCCGTCCTTGCCGAGCGACTCGGCCAGGAGCTGCTCGATCCAGCTACCGAGGGCGCGGATCTTCTCGGACAGCACCAGGGTGACCTTGTCGCGGCCGGCCCGAGCCAGCCCGGCCAGCACCGCGCCGAGCTGCACGGCGGGATTGCCGCGCACGCCCACCTCGTTGCCGCACGTCTCCACCATGCCGTGGGCGCGCTCGAGCAGGATCTTGATGTCCACGCCGATCAGGGCCGCCGGCACCAGCCCGAAGAACGAGAGCGCGGAGAAGCGCCCGCCGATGGACGCGGGATTGAGGAAGGTGCGGCGGAAGCCGGTCTCGGTGGCCAGCTTGTCCAGCGGCCGCCCGGGGTCGGTGATGGCCACGAACTGCATGCCCGGCCGGGGCGCCGCCGCGGCCTCGACCTGGCCGCGGAAGAAGGAGTATGCGGCCAGGGTCTCGGTGGTGGTGCCGGATTTGCTCGAGACCACGAAGAGCGTGCGGCCCAGGTTGACGGTGTCGAGCACGTGCTTGACCGCGCCCGGATCCGTGGAGTCGAGCAGGAGCATGTCCGGGAAGCCCATCTTGGAGCCGAAGGTCTCGTTCAAGACCTCCGCGGTCAGGGAGGAGCCGCCCATGCCGAGGAGGACCACCTGGGAGTACTGCAGCCTCCGGATCTCGTCGGCGAACGAGCGGATGTCCTCGGCGTGGCTGCGCATGATGGTGGGCGAGGTGAGCCAGCCGAGCCGGTTGCGCACGGTGGCGGCGTCGCCCTTCCACAGCGTGGCGTCCTTCACCCAGAGGCGATCCAGGAACTCGTGCCCCTCGAGGAAGCGCAGCGTCTCCTCCACCGCGGGCAGCTTGAGCGGGTCCGGCAGCACCAGCGCCGGGGTCGTCACCGCGCGGGGGCGCTCCGGCGCGGGGGGCGGCGGCGGCGCCTGGGGGGCCGGCGCCTCGCGCATGGGCGCGGCCGGCTTCACGGGCGCCGGCCTGGGCGCGGTGGCTTTCGTCGCCCCCTTCTCCTCGGCCGGCTTCAGCGGCGCCTTGTCGGCCCCGAGCAGCCCGGCCTCGAGCTGGCCGATCTTGGCCACCTGCCGCGACTGCGGGTCGCCCGGCTGGAACTGGGTTCCGATGAAGGCCTGGACGATCTCGATGGCGGCCTTGGCCTCGAGCCCGGCCGCGGCGAGGCAGAGCACGTTGGCGTCGACCTCCTCCCGGCTCCGCCGGGCGGCATCCGCGTCGTGACACATCGCCGCGCGGATGCCCCGCATCTTGTTCGCCGCGATCACCCCGCCGGTCCCGCTGGCGCAGAGCAGCAGGCTCGCGTCCACGAAGCCCCGGAGCACCGCCTGGCCGACCGCCCGGGCGTAGTCCGGGTAGTCCACCGGGTCCGTCGAGAACGTGCCGAGGTCGAGGACGTCATGCCCGTCGGCCTCGAGGGCCGCCACGAGGGGCTCTTTGAGGGCGAACCCGGTGTGGTCACAGCCGATTGCGATTCGCATGGTCCGGCAACGGCTATTCTCTCAGGAGTGGTTAAACCCGACAATGTTGTCGTAGAGCCGGCGCTGCCGTTCCCGCGCCTCCCGGTACCTGGCGTGGCGCTCAGGGGCCGGCTGAAGGACCCGGAGGGGTGGCGGAGCCTCGGGGAGGGCCACGCCCAGCGCCTCGAGCGCGAGCAGGGCCGCGCCCCGCGCCGAGGCCTCCGCGTCGCCTCCCAGGGCCACCGGGACGCCCAGGGCATCGGTCACGATCTGGGCCCAGGCGGGTGACCGAGCCAGGGCCCCGCCCGAGCCCACCACGACGTGATCGGCGGCGGCCAGCGGGCGCAGCCGGTCATAGACCTCGGCCAGGCGGAAGGCCACGCTCTCGAGCAGCGCCCGCGCGATCTCGACAGCCCCCGTGTCCAGGGAGAGGCCCGTGACGGCGGCCCGCGCCTCCGGCCGCCAGCCCGGGCTCCGCTCCCCGGCCAGGAAGGGGAGCGCGGTGAGCCCGTGCCCGTCCGGCGCGGCCGCGCCGAGCGCCTCCTCGAGGGCCGCGGGGTCACCGGGGAGCGCGAGGTGCCGGCGGCACCAGGCCAGCACATTGCCGCCCTCCGACGTCGCGCCGCCCACCAGCGCGCGCCGGGCGTCCACCCGGTAGCGCCAGAGCCCCCACGGCGTGGCCGCGTGCGGCCCCGGCGGTTCGGGCAGGACGACGCGCAGGGCGGCGGACGTCCCGACATTGAGCGCGACCCGCCGCGGGCCCCAGCAGTCGGAGCCCACGTTCGAGCACGCCCCGTCCCCGCGCGCGGGATGCCAGGGCACGCGCGCGAGCGTGGGCCAGTTCGCGGCGTGCGGGGCGATCAGGCCGGGCGCGGCGGTGTCGTCGATGGGCGGCAGCTGCGCGGCCGCGATCCCCGCCGCGGCCAGCATGTCGGCATCCCAGCCGCCGGCGATCTGGTCGAGCAGGCCGGTGCCGGAGGCCATGGAGAGGCTCGTGGCGGGGCGGCCGGTGAGCCGCGCGTGCAGGTATTCGCCGAAGCCGCACCAGACGGCGGCGCGCGCGAAGACCTCGGGGCGCGCCTCCCGCAGCCAGCGGAGCTTGGCGGGGAAGAAGGCGGAGTGCAATGGCGCCCCGGTTCGCGCGTGAATGCGGCGCTCGTCATGCGCGCGGCGGAGCGCGGCGGCCGCCGGCGCGCTGCGGGTGTCGGCCCAGGTGATGACCGGGGTGAGCGGGCGGCCCGCGCGGTCGAGCGCGAGCAGGCTGTGCCAAAACACGGAGGCGCCCACCGCCGCGACGTCGGCGGCGCGCGCGCCGCAGCCGGCGAGGCAGGCGTCGAGCGCGCTGGTCACCGCGGCCAGCAAGAGATCGGCGTCCAGCTCGACGCCGCCGTCCGGCGTGGTGCGGGGCTCGTAGGTGACCTGGCCCTCCGCGCCCGGCTGCGCGCGCCCGGCCGGGTCGAAGACGCGGGCGCGCGCGGAGCTGGTGCCGACGTCCAGCGCGAGGACGAGCATGTGCGGTACTATACCGGCATGTCCCTCATCACGGTGCTGAGCCCGGTGGGCGAGCTCCGGACGGCGACCACGGCGATTCCGCCGCTGCCCGCCGATCTGCGCGGCCTCACGGTGGGCTTCCTCGACAATACCAAGCACAACTTCGACCGCCTGGTGACCGGCATCGGCGAGGTCCTCAAGGAGCGCCACGGCGTCAAGCGCGTGGTGATTCTCCGGAAGGCCAACGCGGCCACCGGCGCCGCCCACGAGATCATCGAGGCGCTCGCGAAGGAGTGCGATCTCGTCTTCGCCGGATCCGCGGACTGAGGCTCCTGCACGTCGTGGAGTCTCCACGACTCGTTGGAGCTGGCGAAGGCGGGGACGCCCGCGGGCCTGATCACCACCACCGTGTTCCAGCGCTTGGCCTTGGGCGAGATGGCGGCGCTCGGCGCCACCGGGCTGCCGCTGCTCGTCGTCCAGCATCCGCTGGGCGGTGAGGCACCGGAGGGCGTGAGCCGCCGTATCACGCAGGCGGTGGAGCAGCTCGGCGCCATGCTGGGCGCCCGATGAGGTCGTCATGATCGAGCGCGCCATGAGCGCGGTCGTCGAGGCGACGCTGACCCTGCCGGAAGAAGACGTCTACCCGGAGTTCTGCAAGCGGGAGTGGTGCGACGGGCTCCCGTTCGTGCCGCCCACCGCGGAGCGCGTGCGCGCGATGCTGGCGGGAGCCAGGACCAAGGCCGCCGAATCCCTCGGCGTGATGCCCCCGCTCTGGCGCGAGTGCGCGGTCGAGAAGCTGGCGGTCAACGCGGTCATGGCCGGCTGCGAGCCGGCCTACTTCCCGGTGATCGTGGCGGCCGCCCAGGCCATGCTCGATCCCGCCTTCAATCTCTACGGCGTCCAGGCCACCACGCATCCGGTGGCCCCGCTGGTCGTCGTGACCGGACCCTACGCGCGGACGATCGGGCTGCACGCGGGCTCCGGCCTCTTCGGGCCCGGCTTCCGCGCCAATGCCACCATCGGGCGCGCGATCCGGCTGATCCTGATGAACGTGGGCGGCGGCTGGCCCGGCCGCGGCGATATGGCCACCCAGGGCAGCCCGGCCAAGTTCGCCTACGCGATCACGGAACGCGAGGATACGCCGTGGGAGCCGCTGCACGTGGCGCTGGGCTTCAAGGCGGACCAGAGCGTGGTCACCGTGTTCGGCGGCGAGGGCCCGCACAACGTCAACGACCACGTGTCCACTACCGCGCCCGGCATCCTCAACAACGTGGCCGACGTGGCCACCACGCTCGGCTCCAACGTGGGCTGGTACCTCTCGCAGAGCCAGCTCCTGGTCGTGCTCGGGCCCGAGCACGCCGCCACCATCGCGGCCGACGGGTTCACGCGCGCCGACGTGCAGCGCTTCGTCTTCGAGAACGCGCGCATGCCGCTCGGGCGCATGAAGCTCGGGGGCATGTGGGGCATGCACGACTGGCCCACGTGGATGACCAAGGTGACCGACGAGGCGGCGCGGCTGCCGCGGGTGCCCGCGGTCGAGGACATCTACGTGATGGTGGGCGGCGGCGCGGGCAAGCACTCCTGCGTCGTGCCCAACTGCACGTTCAGCCGCGCGGTCAGCCGCGTCCTCGACCGCATCCCCTAAGGGGTCAGGTCTTGAATTACGACATTTTCATCGCTTCAGCCGAAGCACCGCGCCGCGGAAATGTCGTAATTCAAGACCTGACCCCAGCCGGGCGGCGCGCGGTGGTGAGGAGGGCGAGGGCGGCGAGGAGGAGGAGCGCGCCGGTGATGCCGACGGGGCCCAGGCGCTCGCCGAAGACGAGCAGGCCGAGCGTGGTGGCGGTGAGCGGCTCGAGCAGCGACACGATGCCGGCCGCGGTCGCGGGCACGCGGCCCAGTCCCGCGGTGAACAGCACGTACGCCACCGCGGTGGGTCCGAGTCCCAGATAGAGCAGCAGCGGCCAGCCCGCCGCCAGCGCGCGAGTGGGCGCGGTCTCGCCGAGCAGCGCGGGCGCGAGGAACAGCGCGGCCAGCGCGAAGGTGATCGCGGACACCGCGAGCGGCGTCACGCGCGCCAGAAGCCCCTTTGCGGCCACCGCGTACACGGCGTAAGATACCCCCGCGCCGAGCGCGAGAAGCGCTCCCAGCCCGAAGTGGCCCGCGATCTCGCTGAATCCGCGCGGGCCGACCACGAGCAGCGCGGTCCCGGCGACCGCCATCCCGAGCGATAGCCGCACGAGCCGGGTCAGCCGCTCGCCGAGGAAGAGGGCGGCCAGCACCGCGATCAGGAGCGGCGCGGAACAGATGGCGAGGAGCGCGGCGGGCGCGACGCCGACGAGGGTGACCGCGCGGAAGTAGCAGACTTGGTACGCGGCCATGGCGAGGCCGAGCGCGGCGCAGAGCGGCAGATCGGCGAGCGACGGCCAGGGACGCCGCGCCGGGGGGCGCGCGCCGAAGCGCGCGGCGCCGGCGGCGGCCAGCACGAGAACGGGCGCGGCGATGGCGAGACGGCTCCAGCCGACGAGGAGCGGCGAGGCGGCGGCCTCGCGTGAGAGCAGGGTCATGGTGGCGCCGGTCGTGCCCCAGGACGCGGCGGCGATCGCGATGAGAACCAACCCGAGCAGCATGGGGAATTGTAGGGCGAGGTGCAGCCGAAGGCGAGCCGAGCGGATACAAGGAATATAGGGCGAGGTGCAGCCGAAGGCGAGCCGAGCGGATACAAGGAATATAGGGCGAGGTGCAGCCGAAGG
>Ga0099829_10000192_pt1 | contig 31100 bp, 21 predicted proteins | sample CZO8metaG_3_FD_79336 | JGI IMG/M metagenome (GOLD analysis project Ga0099829, IMG submission 79336) | Vadose zone soil microbial communities from the Eel River Critical Zone Observatory, Northern California, USA - CZOApr15con2H2.8 metaG | ecosystem: Environmental > Terrestrial > Soil > Vadose...
AGAGAGCTGCCAACTCTGCAGGCGCCGCTTGCTCTGAACCGCAACGAGCCTTTGAAGGCCATCGAGGCTCTTCAGCCGGCCACCCCCTACGAATTGGGAATCATGGCAATGGGTGCTGGCTTCTATACCGTTTATGTGCGCGGTGAAGCCTATCTTGCAGCGCGTGAAGGCGGCCAAGCCGCAGGCGAGTTCCAGAAAATCACCGACCGTCGCAGCATTGGGTTGAATCCCGTCGGCGCTCTTGCTCATCTCGGCCTCGCCCGCGCCTATGCCATACAAGGTGACACCGCGAAGGCGAAGGCGGCATATCAGGATTTCCTCACACTCTGGAAGGACGCTGACACGGATATACCCATCCTCATCGCTGCGAAGTCTGAGTACGCAAAATTGAAATAGGCCCTTTCGTTGACTTGGCTTTGGGCGCGAACTAACATGCGTCGCAAAGAGTCGCGTTCCATCCATGATTGGCCAAACCATCTCGCACTACCGCATCCTCGAAAAGCTCGGCGGGGGAGGGATGGGTGTGGTTTACAAGGCTGAGGACACCAAGCTCCACCGCTTCGTTGCCCTGAAATTCCTTCCTGAAGGGTTCGCACCAGATTCACAAGCTCTGAGCCGCTTCAACCGTGAGGCACAGGCCGCCTCTGCTCTCAACCATCCCAACATTTGCACCATCCATGAAATCGGCGAGCAAGACGGCAAGCAATTCATTGCGATGGAGTTTCTCGACGGGCAGACGTTGAAGCACCGTATTTCCGGCAAGCCGCTCCCGTTCGACGAGACGCTGGAAATTGCGATTCAAATTGCCGATGCGCTGAGGGCAGCACACGCCCAAGGCATAGTCCATCGAGACATCAAGCCAGCAAACCTTTTTGTGACCAAGCAGGGCAACGCCAAAGTCCTCGATTTCGGTTTAGCGAAAGTGGTCTCTGCGGGTACGAGCATCGGTGTTTCAGCTATGCCAACCGCTGCCACTGAAGAATTTCTTACAAGCCCCGGCGCAGCAGTGGGCACGTTGGCGTATATGTCGCCGGAGCAGGCAAGGGGCGAAGAACTAGATGCGCGGACGGACTTGTTTTCGTTTGGCGCGGTTCTGTATGAAATGGCAACAGGACGGATGGCTTTTCCGGGTAACAGTGCTGCGGTCATCCATGATGGGATTCTAAACCGTACACCTGTTCCGGTGTCGCAGGCTAACAAAGGACTCCCACCAAAGCTGGACGAAATCATCGGGAAGGCGCTGGAGAAAGACCATAAGCTGCGCTACCAGAATGCTGCGGACATTCGTGCGGATTTTCAACGGTTGAAACGCGACACTGAGTCGGCGCGATTGCCAACCGCTCGGAAAGCTGAAGCCGCTATTCCTGTCGGAAGACACTGGAAGGTGATTCTTCCGGCGGCCTTCATGGTATTGGTGCTGGCCGCAGGCAGTTACTTTTACCTGCACCGCACGCCAAAACTCACTGACAAGGACACCATCGTCCTTGCTGATTTCACGAACACGACGGGCGATGCGGTCTTCGACGATACGCTCAAGCAGGCCCTGGCCGTGGACCTGGGGCAGTCGCCCTTCCTGAACATCCTTTCAGAGGAGAAAGTTCGCGAGACGCTGCGGCAGATGACACGCTCGCCGAATGGCCGATTGACGCAAGACCTGGCGCGCGAGGTGTGCCAGCGTGGTGGCAGCAAAGCCTACCTGGCAGGCTCGATTGCGGCGCTGGGAACGCAGTATGTGATTGGTTTGGAGGCCCTGAACTGCGCGAGCGGGGACGTGCTGGCACGCGAACAGGTGACGGCTGCGGGCAAGGAGCAAGTTCTCTCGACGCTGGGGCAGGCCGCAGCGAAGCTTCGCAACGAGGTAGGCGAATCGCTCAACTCGGTACAGGAGTTCGACGTCCCGCTAGAGCAGGCCACGACGAATTCGCTGGAAGCACTCAAGGCCTACACCCTGGGTCGAAAAACCTACCGCGAAAAGGGAGACGCCGAAGCCATTCCATTCAACAAGCGCGCCATCGAACTCGACCCCAACTTTGCCCTCGCGTATGATTCTCTGGGACTTAATTACTATAATCTGAATCAGCCCAGCTTGGGCGCTGAGTATCTGAGGAAAGCCTTCGACCTGCGCGACCACGTCACCGAACGCGAGAAGTTCCACGTCACCGCGCACTACTACGACCCAGCGACTGGCGAGCTGGAAAAAGCGAATCAGACGTACAAACTGTGGATACAAGTTTATCCGCGCGATTTTGTGGCTTACAGCAATCTGGGCACTACCTACATGATTCTGGGGCAATATGAGAAGGCTGCCACCGAAACCCGTGAAGCGCTTCGCCTGGAGCCGAACAACGTCGTGAGTTATGAGAATCTCGGCCAGATTTACCTGGCCCTGAACCGATTCGACGAAGCAAGGACCACAACCGAAGAAGCGCTGGGGCGCAAGCTGGAAGGTATTCCGCTGCACCTGAACTTGTATGCCCTGGCCTTCTTCCAGGGCAACGTGGCAGCCATGAAACGGCAGGAGGATTGGGCTGTCGGAAAACCAGGTGCGGAAGACCAGATGCTTTCGCTTGAATCCGATACCGAAGCCTGGTCTGGGAGACTGGGGAAAGCCCGTGAGCTATCTCGGCAAGCTGTCGAAAGCGCTCGCCGCAGCGATGAAAAAGAGCCCGCTGCGCTTTGGCAAACGAACGCGGCGATACGCGCAGCGCTGTTCGGCAACGCGGAGGCGGCCCGCCAGAACGCTGCCGCGGCAGTAGCGCTCGCGCCAGGGAACCACGATGCCGAGGCACAGTCGGCGCTGGCCTATGCTTTGGCAGGCGATGCAGCGCACGCCCAGTCACTTACGGATGACCTCGCCAAGCGCTTCCCGCAGCATACTGTAGTGCAATCGGTTTGGGTACCTACCGTCCGCGCCCAGATAGAAACGGGCCGCAAGAATTTTGCCCAGAGTATCGAGCTTCTTCAGAGGGCAGTACCCTATGACTTGGGCATGCCAAGTGGGAGCGCTATTAACTCCTGTTTGTATCCTGTGTACGTCCGCGCCGAGGCTTACCTGAGCGCGCAACAAGGCCAGCTCGCCGCCGCCGAATTCCAGAAAATCCTCGACCATCGCGGCCTGGTCTGGAATTGTGCGACAGGCGCACTCGCGCATCTCGGACTCGCACGCGCCTATGCCATACAGGGCGACAACGTGAAAGCCCGCGCCGCCTACCAGGATTTCCTCACGCTATGGAAAGACGCCGACCCTGACATCCCTATCATCATTGCTGCCAAAGCGGAGTACGCGAAGCTGAAATAATTCTGGTGGTGAGAATTGTGACGCCGGTGTGACAGAGACACCCTCCTTCTAGAAGTATCTTGGCATCCAGAATCGAATGGCTGCTGCGCGTTGACTTGCCTGCCTAAAGCGGTGCAACATCCATTTTAAGGGATGAGACTTGACCGGCATCGCCCAGACACTGGAAGCAATTACCGACCACGCGCGTTCCCTTCAGGAGGTCCGAAAGGAGGACCTGCGCTCTGGCGACCGTGTGATGGTTACGACGAGGAATTCTCTCTATACGCTCTGGGCGCTTAGCTTGCACCGTGTGCCCTTCGACCGAGAGCCAGTGTGCAATGATTGTGCAATGTCCTCCCTTTCGAAAGAGTGAGGCAGAATCACGAAGGACTTTGTTTTCAGTTGTGAAGGATTGGGGTGGGAGACGGGGCTTGAACCCGCGACATTCGGTGCCACAGACCGACGCTCTACCAGCTGAGCTACTCCCACCACTGACTGACAACAAACATCTTACGCTACTTTTTGGCCTGCGCAAAAGGGGGTCAATGGGTCAACCACGTCAATTGTATCGCCAATCAGAGAGGGAATTGAGGCCAAGACACGCGGGCCGTACTGGGGACGAAGATGCCTGGGTGCTGTTTTGTCCGCTTGACATCATGTCTTATAGAGCATATCTTATATGTTATGGCCTGGCCCGTAGACTTCTATAAGGACGCCGGCGGCACTGCGCCTGTAGAGATATTCCTGGATGGACTAACAGCGAAGCAGCGCGCCAAGCTCGTTGCATTGATTAAGATGCTGAAGGACTACGGCATTGCGTTACCCTTTCCTTATTCGTCGCAAGTCAAAGGGCGACTAAGGGAGCTGAGAACGCAGCTTGGAAAGACACGGCTGCGTATTCTGTACTTCGCGGATGAGAATCAAGAATTCCAGCTATTGCATGGAGTGGTCAAAGATACACAGAAGTTGGAGCAGTCCGACATTGAAACAGGTGAGAACAGGATGGCCGACCATAACCAACGGCTGAGGAAGAAATCAAAGAAGAAGGGAGAATAAAGGAAACTATGAATCGCCTGGATCGCTACATTGAACGGCAAATGCAAGCCCCCGAGATGCGCGACCTGATTGAAAAGGAAATCGCGGGCCTTCAGGTAGGCATTATGATTGCCCGGCTGCGAGAAGCGCTAAAAATGAATCAGACGCAGCTTGCTGCACGAGCGGGAATGAACGCCTCGAAAATATCGAAGATTGAGAGTTCGCCAAAAAACGTGACCCTTAATACTTTGACCCGGATTGCCCGTGCGCTCAACAGAAGGGTTAAGATCGACTTCGTTCGCGTAAGTGGACGGAGTGTAGCGGTTGCACACAAGCGGGAGACTGTTGGCCACAAGCGCCGCGTCGCCCTCACTCGTTAGGATTTCAGTCTTAACAACAATTGGCGCGGCTCTCGGCAAAACGGGGGCCGCGTTTTATTTTCCGCACTTATCCTCCATGAATCCATCGCACCAGCACATTTTTTCCCGGATCACTATGCGGCTGAGGTCCCGTGACGCGGGCGCCTGCTCTCTTGTCGTTCCTTCGTTCCTTTTCCGTTCGAGCCGATCCTGCCGTATTATCATCTATATAAATCCATCGTCGAACTGGCGGCGGCAGGACCCGAGCCCCGCACCGGCGAATCGCCTTGCGCGATTTGCAAAGGACCGAACACATGAAACGCGCGCTCATCACCGGCATCACCGGACAAGATGGCTCCTACCTTGCCGAGTTGCTGCTTTCGAAAGGCTACGAGGTCCACGGAATCATCCGCCGCGCCAGCACTTTCAACACTTCGCGCATCGATCACATTTATCAGGATTCCAATCAGCCGGGAACGAAACTGTTCCTGCACCACGGCGACTTGGCCAGCACGGAATGGATTCTGAACTTGATTTACAGTCTTGCGCCGGACGAGCTTTACCATCTCGCGGCGCAGAGCCACGTCAAAGTCAGCTTTGATATTCCCGAATACACCGGCGACGTTACCGGCCTCGGCACCATGCGGCTTCTTGAAGCGATCCGCCGCAGCGGCGCGAAGACCCGTTTTTACCAGGCCTCGAGTTCGGAAATGTTTGGCTCCGCTCCCCCGCCGCAAAGCGAAGCTACAGCGTTTCAGCCGCGCAGCCCCTACGCCGCCGCAAAAGTCTACGCGCACTGGATGACGCGGATTTACCGCGAGGGCTATCATCTCTACGCCGCCAACGGCATTTTGTTCAATCACGAGAGCCCGCGGCGCGGCGAAACTTTCGTGACGCGTAAGGTTACTCGCGGTGTCGCCGCGATTCTTGCCGGCCGGCAAGATACTCTCTATCTCGGCAATCTGGACGCGCGGCGCGACTGGGGCTATGCCCCCGAATACGTGGAAGCCATGTGGCAGATTCTGCAGCAGGATGCCGCCGATGATTTCGTCATTGGCACCGGCGAAACGCATTCGGTGCGCGAATTTGTCGAAGCCTCGTTCGCCTATGCAGGCTTGGACTCGCAGAAGCACGTCAAGATGTCCGAACGATACCTGCGGCCTCTGGAAGTGGACGTGCTCATCGCCGATGCGAGCAAAGCCCGCACGAAACTTGGCTGGCAATCGAAGATCGGATTCCGCGATCTGGTGGCCATCATGGTGGATGCGGACGTCGAAGCGGCGGGACTCACGCCACGCGGAGATGGCAAGGCGATTCTGGAAAAGAAAATCGGCCACTGGAACCGGTGGCAAAATTCCGTGACGCGCATGGTGCAAGCCGTCAGCGGTCAGGCTTCGCAGTAGCAAGAGGGACAGAATGAGCTTTTGGAATAGCAAGCGCGTCGTGGTGAGCGGAGGCAGCGGCTTCCTGGGATCGTTCGTGGTGGAGAAGCTGCGCGCGGCCGGATGCCGGGAAATTACGATTCCGCGCAGCAGTGAATACGACCTGCGCGAAAAGCCGGAAGCGCTGCGGCTCTTCAAGGAGGCGCGTCCGGACATTTTCATTCATCTGGCAGCGGTGGTCGGCGGTATCGGCGCCAACCGCGCCAATCCCGGACGCTTTTTCTACGAAAATGCAGCGATGGGACTGCACACCATCGAGGCTGCTCGCATCGTAGGAATTGAAAAGTTTGTTTGCGCTGGCACGATCTGCTCCTATCCCAAATTCACGCCCGTGCCGTTTCGAGAAGAGAATTTCTGGGACGGCTATCCGGAAGAAACCAACGCGCCGTACGGCCTCGCGAAAAAAATGCTGCTCGTGCAGTTGCAGGCCTACCGGCAGCAGTACGGGATGAACGGCATCTACCTCACGCCAGTGAATCTTTATGGCCCGCGCGATAATTTCGATTTGGAAACTTCCCATGTAATTCCCGCGCTGATTCGCAAATGCTGGGAAGCGAAGCAGGCGCGCGCCGCCGAAGTCCTTGCCTGGGGAACGGGAAGCGTCACGCGCGAATTTCTTTACGTCGAGGATGCCGCGGAAGCCATCGTCCAGGCCGCGGAGAAATATACAAAACCAGATCTCGTGAATCTCGGCTCCGGAGAAGAAATCAGCATTCGTCGCCTGCTGGAACAAATCCGTTCGCTGGTTGGGTACCAAGGCGCCATTCGTTGGGACGCCACGAAACCCGACGGCCAGCCGCGCCGCTGCCTGGATACCTCGCGCGCGCTTGCTGAATTTGGCTGGCGCGCGAAAACTACTTTGCGCGATGGACTGCGCGAAACGATTCGCTGGTTCGAAAGCAACGCAAAACTTGCCATGCGCGCTTGAAAATTCCGTCCTTGAAGATCATTTCCCCGGTAAGCCAAATTCCTGCGAGAGCTCGAGCGTTCTCAAAGATTATGCTTTCTCGCTGGGCTCCGCCCGTTGCAAGCTGGAAACCTCGGCTTCAACGTAGGTCTCCACACTCCCCCTGCCTTGCTAGACTAACTCTCAGGAATTGCGTCCCCGCGCATGAGCCCCCATCAAACGGATCGGCACCATTTCGAACGGCAGATCGTTTATGCGCGCCCCATTTTCGTCTTGCTTGCACTCCTGGCCATGCTCGAGCAGCGTCCTCCCAAGGAGACGCATCGCGCCGTCTCTTTTCTCATCGCTTACCTGATCGTTGCGCTAGTCGTTACGCAGCTCGAGCGCCTGCTCCGCAAACGCGGTTGGCACCTGCCTCTGGCCTTCGATCTTCTGGCACTCGGGTTTTTCATGTACATCAGTCCCTCGACGGTTCCTGTCTGGTTTCCGTACATGTTTCTGTGTTACGCCGCGGGTATCCGCTGGGGCTTCAGTCTCACAATGCCGCTTGCGGGCGCGCTTTCACTCGTTCTGGTGCTGCTTACCGCCGTCAAAGGTGGAATTCACTGGATGCAGGTATTCGCCTGGCTCGGCATCACTGTCGGCACCTTCGCCGGCGGAGCGGGTCTGGCGTTTCTGGGCGACATCAACCGACGCTTCGCCGCGCAGATTGATTTTTTTTCGCGCATCAGCTCCACGATGCAGGTGGATCAGGGCCTCGCGGAATCGCTCCGCCTTTTCCTCGATGAACTCGCCATCAGTTTTGGCGTGGAAGAGGGTCTGTTGCTTTACCGCGACACGGATCTCGAACGCATTTTCCTATGGCGACTAAAATCCGGCGAGAGCGAGCGGCTCGTCCCAGAGAGTATGCCTCTTTCGCGGACGGACGGCTTTCTGCTCGACGATTTGGACGCCACCATTTGCTGGAATTCGCTCGTTGGACAGGGTTCCGGCTTCGGCTGGGACCGTCGGGACGCCCGCCCGCTCAAGTCGCTCCCCCGGCTGCCCGGCCCAGCCCAGCAGGAATTCAAGGTGCGCTCATTCATGACGGTCACGTTCGAACAGGGGGGGCAGGCGACGGGCCGTCTGTTCCTGATTAACGGCCGCAAGCCGTTCCAAAAAGAGGACTTAGCCTGGCTTGAGCGCATTGCCATGCACATCGGACCGGCCCTCGAGAACATCTTTCTTTTGAGGCACTTACGCGCACGTGCCATCGAGGCCGAGCGCAGCCGCATTGCCCGCGACCTTCACGATGGAATTCTCCAAACCCTTCTCAGCATCGAAATTCAATTGGACGTCCTCCGCCGTCGCGTCCCTGCCACGCCCGACCAGGCGGTTGCGGGGTTAACTACCCTTCAGCAAACCGTCAAGAACGAGGGGGCCGAGCTCCGCCAGATTGTTACAGATCTACGCCCCTTGCGCGTGCAGAGCGCCGATTTGGTGGATTTGATGCGCGGTTTTGCTGAGCGTTATCGGAACGAATCGACGATTGCGCTGGATTTGCTTATCGATTCGGCGCAGTTGCGCGCTCCCGACCGCGTCTGCCGCGAGGTTTTTCAGATTTACCGTGAAGCACTCAACAACATAAAAAAGCATGCGAAGGCTTCCCATGTCGTGGTAAAACTGTCGCAGGACGATAGCCGCCTAGTACTCGTAGTAGACGACAACGGTGAAGGGTTCAGTTTTGCCGGCAGGTTCACCGCCGATGAGTTGGATCGTCTCCGGCTGGGTCCCATTTCCATTAAGGAGCGTACGCGAACCGTGGGCGGGGTTCTGACGGTGGAGTCGAACCCGGGGCATGGAGCGCGTCTGACAATCGAAGTCCCGCTCGGTTGACGGGTTTCAGGGTTTGTCTTACAAGCCCTGACATAACGGGTTTCAGGGTTTGTACTTACAAACCCCGACATAACGGGTTTCAGGGTTTGTACTTACAAACCCTGACATGAAAATGGCCAAAACGACGAAACAGCAGATACGGGTACTACTAGCCGATGACCACGCGATCTTTCGCGATGGCCTTCGGAAACTTCTTGATTCCGACGAAGACATCACCATCGTCGGCGAAGCGCAGAATGGGGCGGAGTGCATCAAGATGCTCGCGAAGCTCAAGCCCGATATTTTGTTGCTCGATCTGCGCATGCCGGATAAAGATGGGCTCGCGGTGCTCGAGGAAGTCAATTTTGATACGCTGCCGACGCGCGTCGTGGTTCTGACCGCTGCGGAAGACGATCGCGACGTGGTCCGTGCGATGCGGCTCGGGGCGCGCGGCGTGGTGCTGAAGCAATCCGCGACCGATTTGCTGGTGAAGAGTATTCATCGCGTGCACGCCGGAGAAATCTGGCTCGACAATCGCATGACCGCCGAAGTCATGAAAGCGTTTTCGAAGTCCGCGGAATCCGGGCCGCGCCGCGAAAAGCCGCTGCTCAGCGACCGCGAAAAAGAAATCGTGCAGCTCGTCGCGCAGGGATTCCGCAACAAGGAAATCGGGGAAAAACTTTTCATCTCCGAGCAAACCGTCAAGAACCATCTCCACAATATCTTCGACAAGCTCGGCGTCTCCGACCGCCTCGAACTCGCCTTGTACGCCATCCACCATCGCTTGATCGACCAGTCGTAGTTTTTCTGTTTGTGCCTGATCGTCGGGCAATTTGTTCCCTCCTGAAGAGTCAGGCACAGACTCAAAGCAATACGTTGCGACTACGACAGCAGGAGCCCCTACACGCTTTCCAGAATGGGAATTGTTGGTATACACCCGGCAGTTTTCGTAAGAGTGGCACGCAAAGGACTTACGGGATACGGAACGTGGAAGAGTGTGTAAGTTGTTGAAAGGAGAGGACGAAGAAAGTGACCTTTCGGCGTTGTGTCCTGCGAACAATTCCCAGAATGGAAATTGTAGGGTGACACCCCGGCAGTTTTGAGAAAGAGCGCGGAACCGCCTGGTGGTAAGGGAATTGTGAAACACTGTTGGTGCACCGGAGAACAAAAGAGTGAGGCCGGAGAAGAATCCTTCGGCTCCTCCGCCGTTGGCGGACACAGGATGCGCATCCTTGTCGGATGGGCAAGGCGGGGGCCCCCACCCCCTGTTTTTTGTAAGTGTTGCAGCTGAAGGACTTAGCAATCGCGTAAGTCTTTTGTTTGCAACACTTGCGGGGAGATCCATAAGTGTTGCCGCTAAAGGACTTATGGGGGCATCTTATTGGCGAGAGAGTAACTGGGTGGGATGGGAAGATCTTGAGGGAGTTAGGAGGACCGCGCGGAGGGAGGCCATAAGAAGCGAGGCACCCTCAACGGCTGGCGCCTACACAACACAAACATTATAGCATATGGGTACCTATTGTCAAGTAATTACTTCTAAGCGGCTTGTCTGCTGTGAGTTAGCTCGAAGAGCGAGGGATAAGTCAAGAGCTGGCTTTCGGAGAATAGCATTGATTCGCGAATGGACATTTTCCCTGAAAGGCGGAAACGTCCCGTCTGTCCCCGGTGCCGTCCCCGGTCCGTCCCTCTTGAAAGGGTGGGCGGTTCTTCGCTTCGATTATGAAAAAGTTCAGACACAATAGAGGCCACGGCGGTTTTCACCGCCTCCACTTGGCGGGCCGCCCTCCTGGAGACGATCTGCCCGCGGATTAAGGTTTTTAGCCTAGTAGCTATTGCGGTATTTACTTGCTATCGCTTCTAGCTAATGGTAAATAGTCTCTCCGGCGTCCCCCCCGGGCTTCTGCAGGAGTTCTTCCTAAATCGGTTGCGTGGACGGTTTATGCGACTCCAAGAACCAAGTTTGTGTCAAAGGGTCTTGTTTCTGGCTTCCGTTCTGGTCCTTTACGCGAGCGCCGCTTCTTCTCAGGAAAAACCAAAGCCCGGGTCCGCCGAAATACCCGTGAGTAAGTCACAAGCCCCCGCTACCAAGAAGCAGGTCACACCAGCAGCATCCGCAGAAAGCAGGGATGAGTTCGAGAGAGCACCGGACCCCGAAGAAGCCAAAGACGGAGCTGAGCAAATCCGCAAGCGGAATGAGTGGTTCTATAAGCAGCGGAGTTCCGTGAATGGCCGCATTCCGGCCGGCGCCCGCTTTAGAGCATTTCAGCATATGCAGCGCATGATGGCGGCGGAAGGCAAGCTGGTCCTGCGTCCGGACGGTTCTTATGCGGAGATGGCTCCGCAATCCTGGCTCACGCCGCAGGGCGCTGTTACCTCCGGCTGGACTTCCATCGGACCCACTCCTACGACTGGAGGATTCTTTTCCCCAGTGACCGGCCGGATCATGACTATTGCCATGGATCCTTCCGATGCTTCTGGCAATACTGTACTCATCGGCGGCGCGATGGGCGGTATCTGGCGATCTACCGACGCCGGTGGACATTGGACCGCCGTTGGCGATCAGAACGCTTCTCTCGCCATGGGTTCCATAGCATTCGCTCCCTCGAATCCCTCCATCGTTTATGCAGGTACTGGTGAACAGGCTCTTGCCTTTGACACTTACTACGGTGCGGGCGTCTTGAAGTCCAGCGACCATGGCCAAACCTGGACACAAACCTGTACTGTCGCGAGCTTAACTTGTCCTTTCATTGGGCCTTATACCGACGGTTCAGAATTCGGCCCAGGCTTCGGCTTCCTTAACTTCGGCGGGGCGCACATCAGCTACGTTGCGGTCAATCCCTCAAATCCCAACCTGATCCTGGCCGGTGCGCAATTCATTGAAGAGGGGCCGCGGGAAGGCGTGTATTGCTCCGATAATGGCGGCAGCACTTGGACAAATGTGCTGGCGGACCAAATGTCCACGTTTGTTGGCTTCGCTTCCTCCAGCATTGCCTACGCTGCGCTGGGCAATCCCTTCGGAAGTTCGCCGAATGCTCCCATTGGCAATGGAATCTTTAAGGCCACGGGCATCGGTTCGACGTGCTCGACCGTCCATTTTTCGCGTTTGACCGCTACAACCTTGCCCATTCAATCCAGCATGGGCCGCATCGATCTCGGCATCGCACCCAGCGACACCTCCGGGAATACCGTTTACGCCTCGATTGCCGACGCCTCGATTGATCCAGTCACGGGATTTCGGCGAGCCTCTCGCACAAACCTCGGTGTCTTCAAGACCACCGACGGCGGAAACACCTGGACCAACACGAATGCGCCCGATATTTGCCAGCGCCAGTGCTGGTACGACAATGTCATCAAAGTTGATCCCAATAATAAGAACATCGCCTTTTTCGGCGGCGGTGCCGTTCGCGATCCCAGTGGGAACTTCTCCTGGGTGGTGCGCACCGAAAATGGCGGTACCAGCTGGTCTTCCGTGATTCCCAATCTGCCATCGGGAAGCGCGGGTCTCCCCCACGTGGACAATCACACCATGGCCTTCGTCAAGCTGCCGACCGGCACAGTTCGCATGTATCTCGGCAACGATGGTGGCATCTGGCGCACCGACGACGCCGAAGCCTCGACTGTTGCCTGGACAAATCTGAACAATCCCTCCCTCACTCTTACGCAGTTCTATCCTTCCATTTCCATCAATCCTTCCTCACCCTCCATTGCTTTTGGAGGCACGCAGGACAACGGAAGTCAGAACTACCAGGGCGGCACGAGTTGGGTGGACAATCGACTCTGTGGTGATGGCGCCTCGACCGCAGTTGATGCGATAGTTCCAAGTACCGCATATATTGGTTGCGCGACAGGAGCCCCGATCAACGTCTCCTATCAGAATGGCGCAATCGGAACGTTCTTTCCTGCGGTCAATGGGATCAATCTGTCCGACTTCTCAAGTTTCATTCCCCCGCTTGCAACGGATCCCAATGCCGCAAACGTGCTTTATTACGGCACCACCAAGATCTATCAATCTATCGACGCCGGAAACACGTGGAATCCAGTTTCAGGCGATCTTGTGTTCGGTCCGAACGGCGACTGGCTCAACACCATCGCTGTGGAACCTGGGAATTCCAGTGTCGTCTATGCAGGGGCCAACAACGGCTTAGTTTACTCCGCCACGAACGTAACGGCAGGTGGGGGCGGGTTCGCTTCATTTAATCAGCTAAATCAAAATGGCCTGCCACCGCGTCAAGTCACGGCCATTACTATCGATCCCTCCGATCCATCCGGCAAGACCGCCTATGTCGCCTTCTCCGCCTTTTCCTTTGTCGGACCTGATCCCTTCGGCATTTCGATCAACGATCCGCTCGGTCACATCTTCAAGACGGCCGACGGCGGCAATACCTGGACGGACGTGAGCTGTTCTGCAACAAACTGCTCAACTCCCGCCGCGAGCGATCTCCCAAACGTTCCCGTAAACGACCTTGTCCTCGATCCCGAGGTTCCCGGCACCCTGTACGCCGCCACGGATCTCGGCGTTTTCATAGGTAACTGTTCCGCGATGCCTTGCACCTGGAGCACGGTAGGGTCCGGCCTGCCTCGCGTGGCGGTCATTTCCTTGCGCCTTCACGAAGCGTCTCGCACGCTCCGTGCCGCCACACACGGGCGCGGTGCGTGGGACATCTTCCTGAACAATTTTCCATTTAGCGGCCCCCGCATCTTTTCGCTCTCGCCCCCTTCCGCAAACTCGGGTGGCGCCTCGTTCACTCTCACTGTGAATGGCACGGGCTTGACCAATGGTGTGATCCAATTCAATGGAAGTCCTCTCGCGACGACGCCCTCGCCGACTCAGCCGGATGCGCAGCTAACCGCACAAGTTGGCACCGCCCTCCTGGTGGCAGGCACGCCCAAAATTACAGTCAAGGCAGGGAGTGCGACCAGCAATTCCCTGACATTTGCTGTGCTCTCACTCACTCCAACTCTCAGCAGTATTAATCCGCCAAGCACGCCAGTTCAGACGCCTCCTTCGCCTCCCATTGCAAACGTTCCGATCCAACTAATTGGCACAGATTTTGCCAGTAGTGCGAAAGTGCTTTTTAACGGCGCGCAGAACGGCATCACCGTCGCCGCTCCCACTTCTTCGTGCCCGCTGCCAACCTGCTTGACAGCGACGCTTCCTGCAGCGTTACTCGGCCCCTACGGCAGTACCAACGACATCTCCGTGCTTAATCCGCCGCCAGGTGGCGGCCAATCGAAACCTCTGACTTTCAAGGTCGCCGCTCCGCCGCCACCCAACGACACTTTTGCCAACGCCACCAACATTACCGCGTTGAATTTTCTTGATGTGCAGGATTCCTCCGGTGCTATCGCGGAATCCGCAGATCCTACTCCGCCGTGCGTGACTCAATTCACCAGCGCTCAAGGAAACACGGGCGGCCATCCAAACGGTGCCTACAACACCATCTGGTACAAGTTCACGCCCATCTTTTCTGCGAATCTCGTGGTGGACACGTTAAACAGCAGCTACGACACCGTCCTTTCGATTTGGAGTGGCACTGCGGGAAACCTCACTTCCATCGCTTGCAGCGATGACGTGGTTCCCGGTGCCCTCCTCCAGTCCCAGTTGCTGAATGTTCCACTAAACTCCGGCACGACTTATTACTTCCTCGTCAGTTCTTTCGGTCCACCAGACCCCAATCCCATAGCCCTCGGTGGCAGGACACAGTTCAGCTTTTCTTACAACGGTGGCTTCAACCCCACTCCCTCCATCACCACGATGTCTCCAATGAGTGCCAATTCTGGCGATCCCAGCTTCACTCTCACTGTGAACGGCTCAGGCTTCCTCAATGGCGCCAAAGTGTTTTTCAACTCGAATCCAGAAGTCACAACTTTCGTAAACTCAACGCAACTGACCGCCACGATCCAGGCCTCTGACTTCGCGTTCCCCGGGACAGTTCAAGTGAACGTGCAAAACGCCCAGCCTGCGTGTTGCTTCTCAAATCCTTTGAATTTCACAATCAACCTCGGTGTTTATCCCGTCCCCGGTCTTTCCGCTATCATTCCCTCGAGCGCGGTCGCCGGAGGAGTGGGCTTCACACTGACTGCGTTGGGAAGCAACTTTGCTCCTGGCGCTGTTCTCGAGTTCAATGGCATCGCCATGCCAACCACGGTTAACAACACTCAAATTATTTCCTCGTCGATCTCGGCCTCTGCCATTGCTAATGCCGGTACTGCCCAAGTCACAGTTTTCAATCCCGCCCCAGGCGGCGGCAGGTCAGCGCCACAGCCATTCACTCTCACCCAGCCCACGGTCGTTCCCACGATTAGCTCCATAAGTCCTGTAGCTGGCGCGAGTGGTACTTCGTTCATCCTGACGATAACTGGCACGGGTTTCCAGCAGGGCGCGAGCGTGTTTTTCAACAATTTGTACTACGGCGGTACTTTTACTAGCTCCACTCAACTCTCGGTTTCCTTTAATTTGACGGCAATCTCGGCCGGCACCTACCCGCTCTATGTGGTGGACCCGGTGCCTGCAGGCACTTCGGCTCCCTTCAACTTTACTGTTACCCCGCCGCCCGACTTCACGATCACTTCCTCGGGCACGACGACACAGACCGTCAGTGCCGGCCAAACCGCTACATTTACGAACGCCATTTCGATTGCTGCACAAAATGGTTTCTCTGCTCAGGTCAACTTGTCCTGCTCTCTCCCGGTTGCAGCGAAGGCGACAACTTGTTCCGTTAACCCAGTTTCATTTCCCTCCGGCAGCGGCTCCGCTACGGTTACGGTGACCACCACTGCTCGGGGCCTCGTGCCTCCCTTGTGGCTCCGCGTGCGCTTCATTCTTCGGCCGCAATTCCTGCCGGTTTTCCTGCTCACGATCTTATTAAGTGTCCTTCTCTTGCACCTAGCCCGGACGCGCCGCCAACGCCTTGTCGGAGCGCTCCCATTGGCTGGGCTCGTTCTCTTCTTGATGCTGCAAGCGATCGGTTGCGGCGGCGGCAGTAGCTACACGCCGCCTCCGCCTCCTCCGACCGGAACGCCTGCAAACACGTACACCGTCACCGTTACCGCCACTTCCGGCACACTGACGCACAGCACAACGCTGACGCTGATCGTCAACTAACGGTCGGTTCGGACTGAGATGAAATATTTGGCAGCGTTGGCTGCTTTGCGGTCACACTCGCTATATTCCCCGCGGGAATCGTAGCGCCTGAGTTGTTTTGCATCGCATAGAAGAATCCCCACCTTCAGGAACCGGAAGTTGAATACCCCAATTGGCCTGTGCGATAGCTCCACGGATGGAGCGGCGGCACCGCGCCGGGCAACAATGTTTCCAAATCGGCATGGGAATCTGTTATTGAGATGAGTACAGGGAGTGCGGGGAGGCTTGTTTCCGCGGGGCAGGGAAACTAGTGTAGAAAGATGCGTAAGGAGGGGTAGGAACCTCCACCGACAATTATGAGTCCCGAGCTACGAGGCGGGGCGCGGGCGTTTGTCCGCAGCCTCAACATTCTGCTGAAATTCGCGCGGCTGTACGAGTTTGGGCACGCGAAAACGACGCAGCAGTTTGAGACGACGTGGAAGGAGCTGCGCGGGGCGCTGAATGACAGCGGCGGGAGCGGCGTGCTGCTCGGCGCTTCGGGGACGCAGATTCTTCTGGATGGCGTGCCGCTGGGATCGGCGGCGGGCGAACGCAGCTTCGCGCAACTGCTGATTACTTCCGGGATCGCCAGCATTCACTTTTCACCGACACTGACGCAGCCGCAATTCGCGCGGTTCGTGCGCGCGTTCCCGAGCGGGAATGCGAAGCCGTCTTCGCTAGCGGAACAATTGAAGTCCGCGCTGGCGGGCGAAACCAGCATCAGGGTGAACGAGATTCGCTACGTGGCGGAAGATTCATCCGTAGCGGGGATCAAGGTGGCGGCGCAACTGACGCAAAAGGTGTTAGGCGCGCAAGGCGACAAATTCAGAGATTTCTTCGAAGATCCGAACAAGCTGCTGCAAATGATCCTCGCGGCGGAAAGCGCGCGCGCCGGCGGTGGTGGAGGCGGAGGGGCAGGTGGGCCGGGGCACGGTTCGGGCGGGCAGGGGCCGGGCTTTGGCTTGGGCGGCGGTGGCATGGGTGGTAGCGGCACTGGAACTGGGAGCGGAGGCTCCGGTGGATCCGGCACGGGCGGCGGCGGCGGAACGAGCATGTGGGAACCCAGCGGAGGCCGTGGCGGTGCAGGCGGCGGGGGATTGGGCACTGGCGGCTTCGGGACCGGCACTGGGGGTGGCGGCGCGGGCACGGGAGGCGGGGGGACAGGTAGTGGCGGAGGCACAGGTGGTTCGGGTACTGGCGGTGGTATCGGTGGGCCCGGGACTGGCACTGGCGGTAGCGGCACGGGCACGGGTACGGGTGGCGGTGGAGGAACAGGTTCTGGCACAGGAGGAACTGGCAGCGGTGCAGGTGGGGGAACGGGAGTTGGCGGTGGGATAGGTGGGGGCGCTGGCGAAGGAACCACACCGGGAAGATGGCAGACTGCATCGGCAATGCTGCGCGGGGCCATGGGGGGCGGAACAGGGGGCGGGCCAGGAATTCCTGGTGTACCAGGAGAAGGCGGCGGCGGTTTTTCAGTGGCGGAAGAGGATGTACGCTCGATGCTGGGATTGTTTGCGCAGCTGGGGAAGTCGCGCAAAGATCCGGAGGCGCGGATGGACGCCCCGACCTTCCAATCCCGCTTGAGCACCATGCCGGTGCGAGCACAATTCACGCTGCAGCAGGCGCTGGCGGGACTTGCGGCGCAAGCGCCGGATTCCAAGCCGGACAAGCCGATGCTGTTGAAACTTGCGGAGCACGTGGCGATTCGCTTCGCGCTGGACAGTTACGAGAAGGGCGAGCTGCGCGTGAACGCGGTGAAACAATTGCTGGACCGTATGAACACGGAGATTGAAGCGCTGCGCAAGATTCTGGGCACGCAGGAAGAAATGATGGCGCACGCGGGACTCTCGGTGCAGTCGTACACGGAGCTGCTGGATCAGGAGTTCTGGGAGCAGGTGCCGGAAGAAAACAAGAAGGAAGTGCTGACGTCGGATGAAGCGTGGTGTGTGCCGCCGCGGAACGTGCGAGCGTTCCTGGAAGACATGTTGAGGCGCGGAGAGCTCAAGACGGTAAATGAGATCCTGATGAAATATGCGTCGTGCGTGGGACTGGAAGCACCGGAAGCGCGGCGCACGACGGCGATCGGATTATCGGATCTGGGCGAACTCTACGGCAGCGGCGACGGCAGCGCGTTGATGGATGCGATCCGGCGGCTTGGCAACCAACTGGCGATTGAGCGCGAACCGGAATTACAGACATTGATCAGCGCGGCGTTTGTGCGGCTGAGCCAGGAAGCGGCGTCGAAGCGCTGCTACCCGGCGATGCAACAAGCGCTATCCTCGCTCGACAACGTAGAGGCGCAGAGGCCGGGATCCACGCAGAGCCTGCGGCCGCGCATCGGCGCGGAAGAGCGCCTGCCGGAATTCATCGAGGAAGCCCTGCGGAGCGGCCACATCGCGGACGGGATGTCGGAGATTCTGGGGCTAATGCCCAAAGCGACGCTGCATTATGCGACGAACCGGTTCGGGCATTGCGGATTCCGCGAAGATTGCGAATTGCTGTGCGACGTGGTGCGCGGGCTGGGAGAGGACGCGACGCAACGGCTAATCGAGACCTTGCAGACGGCTCCCGCGGGGGAAGCGGCCGAGGCCATTGGTCTTCTGAGCCAGCTTTCACCGGAGAGCGTGGAGAAAATCCTGCCACTGCGATTGTCGCAATGGCCGCGCTCCGCGCATGACCGCACGGTGCGCCAGCTTTCCGCGACACCGGCCGAGCAGCGGGCGCGGTTGCTAGTCGCGCTCTACGATTCGTTGGACGTGATGATCCGCCCCCTAGCCATCGATGAAATGGGCATGAGCGGGGAGGGCGCCTGCATTCCCAAGCTCATCGAACTGGCGCAGAACGATGCGACTCCTGGATTTACCCGAATCAAGGCGGTCGAAGCGATCGGGAGATTGCGCGCGTCCGCGGCCAGCGCGCTTTTGCAGCATATTTTGGACACCCGGCAAGTGTGGCGCTGGGTGTACCCGAATGAATTGAGGATTGCGGCAGCGCAGGCGCTGATCCGAGTCGATCCCAGCGTGGGAATGGAAAAAGTCGCTGCGAGCGGTATCGACCGGAAAGAATTGACGCTCGAACCTGCGGATCCCGAGGCGAATGCCTCGGTGATCCGGCAGAGGCGCTACGCTCGTTTGAAGCTTTCACGCAATCTGATTGCGGTGACGACAAATTTGCGGGAAAACTTCAGGCTTTCGATCCCGGAAATGAACCTGGGAGGCGGAATCGGTTCTGGGGAACGCCATCTGGCGCCGGGTTCGCTGCTGTCGCTGAAATTTTCGCTAGGGGTGCGCCACATCAAAGCGCAAGCCATCGTGCGCGGAGCGCGGCCGCAGGCGATGGCCTTCGAATTCGTGGAGATGGACCTGGATGAACGGTACCGGCTGCGAAAACTGCTGCTGGAACTTGGTGGCCTGCCGATGGTTGCGCAGGTGACCAATCGCACGCGCCGGCGAGGGCGCGTGGCCATCTCAAGAAACTAGATTCCGCGCCAAGGAAGTTTTGCGCGTTGCGGATGTCCCTCCTTCCCACCTGTCCTCTTCGGTGCCGCACCCGTCCGCTCGTTCAGGGTGCCCACCCGGCCTTCAGACGCCTTGACATCCGGGGCACATGGAACCTCTGTACCATTGCGGGGGTACAGTGCCTGGCCCTACGGTACTAGAGAGGAAGTCCTATTCGGGACGCACGCGGCATGGAATGAAATCAGATCCAAAAACAACGGCGGGACGCGCTTTCGTAAGAAGCCTGAACATCTTGCTGAAGTTCGCGCGCCTGTACGGGTACGGGCACGCGCGCACCATCGAATTGCTGCAAGTCGCCGGGCAGGAGTTGCGCACGGCAATCCCCCTCGGATCGGAAGGGGGGCTTCTTCTGGGCGCGACGGGTTCTCAGCTCCTGCTCGATGGCGTACCGCTGGAAGGCGCACCCGCTGAAAAACAATTCGCGCAGTTGTTGTCCGCCGCAGGGCTGGCCAGCGTGCAGTTCTTCTCATGCGTGACGCAAGACGAGCTGGGACGCTTCGTATGTTCGTTTCCCACCGGCAAAGCCAAACCTGCCGAGTTGGCGCTGCAATTGAAGTCCGCGCTCGCCGGGGCGCGTGGAATCCGCATCAATGAGATTTGCTTCGTAGCCACGGATTCGCGGCTGAAGGAAGCGAGCATGGCCGCGCAATTGGCGGCCGCATCGCTCGGCAAGGACCAGGACAAGTTTTCAGAATGGCTGAACAACCCGCATAAATTGCTCGAATTAATTGCTGCTGCCCAGGGCGCGAAAGGCGACGGCGCCACCGGAACGGGATTGGATGGACACGGGATGGGAGGCACCGGCCCAGGCGGTGGAGGGCCCGGTGGCGGTGGCCCCGGTGGTGGGGGTCCCGGTATCGGGGGCCCGGGTGGTGGAGGCCCTGGAGGAGGTGGCCCAAGCGGCGGAGGACCGGGTTTTGGAGGTCCGGGAGGTGCGGGCCCTGGTGGCGGAGGTCCCGGCAACGGCCCGGGCGGCGGGGGATGGGGTGGCGCCGCGCCGGCAATTGACATGTGGCCCGGAACTGGCAGCAGCAGCGGCGCGACACTTGTTTCTGGAGTGGTGGCCGGCCTTGCGAGCGGAGCTGGCGGGGGGGGCGAGCCGACCGAAGAAGAACTCCTCAAGATTCTTGGCGCGCTAACGAGCTTCGGAAGCATCGGCACGGGGCAGAGCGGTTTGGCCGCGGCAGGCGCGTTCCAGGAGCAGGTCTCGCAGTTGCCAGGCAGCGCGCAAGACACCTTGAAACAGGCGCTTGCAGCCCTGGCCGCGCAAGCACCGGATGCCAAACCGGATGAGTCCGTGCTGGTCCAGCTGGCGGAGCACCTGGCGATTCGTTTCGCGCTCGAGCGGTTCGAACGCGGCGAGGTGAAGGTCAACGCCGTCCGGCAAATGCTGGATCGCATGAATCAGGAAATTGAAAACCTCCGGAAAATCCTTGGCGCGCACGAAGACAAGATGAGCGACGCGGGGATACTCGCCGAGTCGCACCGTGAAATTCTGGACCGGCAGTTCTGGGCAGCGGTGCCGGAGAGCGGCAAGCGCGCGGTGCTGATGTCCGGCGAGGCGTGGTGCATTCCGCCGCGCAATGTGCAGTCTTACGTTGGCGAATTGATCGAGCACGGAAATGTCGCGGAAGCCATCAGCATTCTTCAGAATTATGCGGCGTGCGCGGACAGTGAAGATGCCGATGCGCGAAAGAAGACCGCGGTCGGGCTTTCCGAAATGGCCGAGCTATATGCAAAGGCCGATCCAAAATTGCTCAGCGAGGCGCTTCGGCACCTGGGAGTGCGGCTGAGCGTCGAGCAGGACGTGGAGATGCAAGGACTGGTCAGTGCGGCGTTTGTGCGCTTGAGCCAGGAGGCCGCGACCAGCCGTTATTTTCCTGCGATGGAGCGGGCGCTTGATTTGGTGGCGGGAGTGGAGACCCAGCGGCCGGGAATCGCGCGCAGCTTGCGCTCGAAGATGGGCATCGAAGACCGCGTGCCGGATTTTGTGGATGAAGCCTTGCGAGCGCGGCACGTCGCGGCGGGATTGACGAATGTTCTGAAACTCTTGCCGCAAACGACGATGGAACAACTATCGACACGGTTCAATCGCTGCAGCTTGCGCGACGATGCCGAGCACGTTGCCAATCTGGCCGGCGATCTCGGGGAAGAAGCCTTGCAATACCTGCGCAGCACGGTTCGCGGCGGACCCGTCGCGGAAGCCGTGGAAATGACCGGCCTGCTGAGCAAGCTCGATCCGCAATCGGTCATGGTTTATCTGCCGGGAAGAATCAAGGATTTTCCGCGGACCTCGCAGGACCGAGTGATTCGCCAAGTGTCGGGCAGCGGCGCGCCGCGAAGATGCCAGATCCTGCTCGAACTGCTCGATCACGTGGACCCGCTGGTGATGCCTCTGGTGATCGATGAAATCGGCGTGGCGGCAGATCGTGAAGCGCTTGGCAAGCTGCTCACCATCGCCGACGGAGATTTACCCACCGGGGCCAGCGCGTATCTGCGGGTAAAAGCGGTGGAAGCGCTGGGCCGGATCCACGCGCCAGAATCCGTGAGCACGCTGAAGCGCATCCTTGAGACAAAGAAAATATTTGGCTGGGCGCATCCGCAGGAATTGCGCATCGCCGCGTATCAGGCGCTGGAAAAGCTCGAGCCGGAATGGGCCCTCGCGTTTCTGCCCAGGGGCGGGATCGAGCGGGAAGACCTGGCGCTTGCTCCGCTGACCGTGCAACCCGTTTCGAAGTTTGTGCGCCAGCGGCGGCACACGCGCGTGCGGCTGAAGAAGACGATCCGGGCGGTATGCACGAACCTCAAAGAGGGTTGCTCGATGGACATCAAGACCGCCAGCCTGACGGGAGGCGTCGCCACTCTCAGCCGGCACCTGATTCCGGGGACGCAAGTCCAATTGCGGTTGCAGGTTGGCTTGAGAAACCTGCAGGCCACGGCGCTCATGCGCGACTCGCGCGCGCAGGACATGTCGTTCGAAATCGTGGACATGACGCTCGAGGAACGCAGCAAGTACCGCCGGATGCTGGCGGGTAACCTCTCCTACGGTTCCAGCAGTCCCAGTCCCGCCGAAAGTGAAGTGATTCCTATGCCAGCTGTCGCCAACTCCCGCTAGCCTTCTTCGTTGCGCGACATCACATCTCTTCTAGCGGCCGCTTTCTGAAGCAGGCATTCTTTGGCTTTTGGAGTGCGGCTTGACGCCGCTTTCTCCGCGCCGAAGCCGAGCATCCGACGAGGATGCGAGTCCTGAGCGACCGAAGGATCTTTCCTCGCTTCGGCTCTTCTTCTCGTCGACCCCGCCCTGGCGGGCCACTCGTTTACCCCGAGCTTCGAGGGGCCACTGCCTCTCCAGCCAGGATCTTTTTTTTGCATTTCCCTCTTGACAAACCAGGTACTGTTCTGGTAAGCAATCTCCCATAGAAAACTGCGCCCCGACCTCCGGTCGGGGCGTTTTTGTTTAGGCCCTGCCCATATCCCAGGAATTGTCATCCCTTCTGTGCTCTTTGTGCCGCGGCACTCTGTGTTCTCTGTGTTATGTCTTTTCTTGAGTTTTGTCTTTCTTTGACTTTCAACTTTCAACTTTCGACTGTCAACTTTCTTCTCAGGATCCGCCATGAAACGCAAAAAACTGAATGTCAAACAGCTTTGGATACAATGCGAGGACTTCCTCCTCCCGCGGCTGCGCCTGTCCATCACCGACCGCGCCGTCTATTCGCATCTCGTCCGCCACAGCCGTCTCGAAGGCCAGCTCCAGCTCCGCTTCTCCATGCCCTGGCTCGCCCGCGGCATTGGCATCAGCACCGGCCCCGTGCGTGAATCCGTCCGCCGCCTCGTCGTCCTCGGTGCGCTCCGCCTCATCCGTCGCAGCAAAGCCGGCCACGTCATTCGCGTGCTCCTGCCCGACGAGATTCGCGGCCTTCGTCCCGGCCTGCCCGCCATGGCGGGTGCCATCCCCGTCCGCGGCCCTGCCAGCCAGCCGCAGTCCGCCAACCTGGAAGACCTCGACTTCCTCAAGACCCGCGCCCTGCGCCAGGCCATCCACCTCCGCGAACGCGGCCATTGTTTTTATTGCCTGCGCCGCACCGACGCGCGCGTCCAGTGCCTCGACCATGTCGTGCCCCGTGCCCAGGCGGGACGCAACTGCTATCGCAACTTGGTTTCCTCCTGCATCGAATGCAATTCGCTCAAAGGAGAGCGTCCCGCCGCCGATTTTCTCCGCTGGCTCTACCGCCAGCGCTGCCTGACCGCCTCCGAACTCAATCACCGTCTCCGCGCCCTCGACGCCCTCGCCTCCGGCAAGCTCCCCCCTCCCGTCCACCACCCCGACACCCCCATCGGCCGCAAGAGCCGCCCACCCGGCTCTTCTTGTAGGGGCGCAGCATTGCTGCGCCCTTCTTGAAGGTCCAATCTTTCTCGTTTACCCCGACAGTAGCGCCGGCTTCCAGCCGGCTCTTTTTGGAGTGCGGCGGCTTGCCGCCGCTTTCTCCGCGCTTTGTAGAGGCTGGGCTATTGCGATCCTCGTAGGGTTGGCCGTGATATGCTGCTCGGCCTACTACTAGTTGGGCGGATCAGGAACCGGCATGACCAAGACTGCCGTCACAGAGCAAATCACTCACCGGTGGTACACGCGTCCCGTGTTCTTCGTTGCTGACGTGAACCGTGCACTTCGGTTCTACATCGACATGCTCGGCTTCGAGAAGCGTTGGCATGAGGGCGACGGCGCGGGCAAGGTCTGCCAAGTCAATCGCGCGGAATGCGAGATCATCCTTTGCGAGGATGCCACGCGAAGAGACAAGGCGCGCTTGTTCGTGGAACTGACCGTCGATGGACTCGCCGCGCTTCGCCGTGAAATCGTCGAGCGTTCGGTTCCGAGCGAGAAGTCCTGGTGGGGTTACGACGTGATCAAGATCGTCGATCCCGACGGTAATGAGTTGTTGTTTCCCGCGGCCGAGTAGTCCAAGCAGTGGGGTGCAGGGGGACAGTTTCCCGGATCTTCTTGTAGGGGCGCAGCACTGCTGCGCCCTTTGGAGTGCGGCGGCTCGACGCCGCTTTCCCCTGCAGGGGCACGGCTTCGTAGATTCCGGGCAGCAGGCGGAATGCCGTGCCCTCTCAGCCTTCGACTCTACAGGTTCTCTTGGATGAAGCGCGGATTGAGGTGAACGTCGACTTGTATCAGAGGCGAATCACCAACCGCCTTGAAGCTATGGATCTCACCGGCCTTGATGACAAAGATGTCTCCCGCGCGGCCCTCGAAGGTCTTGCCGTTGACTGTCCACACTCCCCGGCCTTCACGGATGAACTGGATCTCGTCATAAAGGTGCCGGTGCGGACCCGGTCCCGAACCGGGCTTCCCATGGAACAGGAACACCGAAACACCGGTGTCGCCCTGCTCAGCTCCAACAAACTCATGCGAACTACCAACAAAAGGCAGATTCTCTTGGCGCACGTGATGCATCCTTTACGGCCTCCTGCCCGGATTGGATGAGCCTTGCCACCAGCTGGTCACTCGCCACTGCTTTTCGCGCTAGGGTCGACTGCTTATGCGTACCCGTCCGGCCTCTATTACCGTAAACGCATCATGCAGCCGCGAGCCCAGCCTCGCGACGGCCTCAACCACGGTCGCTGGCTTAGCTTGCCGCGCGCGGCTGTCAAACCTGACCAGAATCACTCCGGCCGACGACCGGCCACGCGCATATACCAATTCGCCGAAGTCCCGATCCTCCGTGATAAGTACGCGCTTCTCATTCAGCGCGCGCTCCAGAACCTGCTCGTCTGTCGCGCCTCTCGCGACTTCGCCAATGGCAACCACATCATGACCCGCTTCGCGCAGCGCCCGCGGGACAGGCCCGGCGCAGCTCTCGTCGGCCAGGAAGTTCATGCTTCAGGATTTGCCAGGATTCGGCGCGTCGGGTAGCAACACAACTTCCTCGTGGGCTACGCTGGCCGCGCCGTAGGCCACTGCCGCCCGGATGTCTTCCGTTGTGAGGTGCGGGTAGTCTTCCAGTAGTTCACCCTCGCTCGCGCCCTCCGCGAGCTTGCGCAGGATGAGCTCCACCGTGATTCGCGTCCCCCGAATCACGGGCTTCCCCATCATAATCGCCGGGTTAATTTCGATTCGCTCGGTCGTCATTGCCATCCCTTTCACTCATCATAGCGCCCCCGCCCGAGTCGCACAATCGCATCTCTTTGCCGGGCCCATCCTTGTTGTCGGGTCTACAATCTTTCGAGTCTCAGCCTTCTAGTTTCTAGTTTTCCTTTTCGTTTCTCGCCACTCGCCACTTCCCGCAAACAAAACCGCAGGGGAAAACATCCCGTCTGTCCCCGGCTTCCTACGCGCCTGTGGGACTTTCACCCTTGATTTCTTGTTGGGCTCGATTCTCTCCGGCCAGCCATCAATCGTGCCGTTCGGATCGCTGCGAGCTTCTCGGGAATCTGAAAAGGATGCTCTTTCAATCCTACGAGAAATCTTTCGATATCGTCCAGCATTTCGTTAGTAAAATCCGGGTGCCGATAACGCAGCAAGCCGTTCAGGAGCATGAGCGCGTTGCTCAGTCCGAAGACTCTGATTTCACCTTGAGGCAGGGTCGCCTTCGCTTTTTCGAGGGCGGTTTTCAGCCGCCCGATTTTCCAAAGCGCGCAAAGAATGAAATATGTCACAGGCAGATACGCTTTACCATCCATTCGCGCAAGTAGGGCCAAAGCGAATTGGTCTTTTTCGGGTGTCGATAGGCCGCTGTAAATCGCCATCAGCGCATCGAGATTGTCCGACCGGAGATCGCACACGTCCGGGTTGGAATAGATGCTCTGATTCTTCGGTGAGCTCGGATCCCAAGAATCGGTCCCGACGCCGGTTATCTCACGACTACCCATGCAAAGGTGGACGCTGCCCAATCCTCCGACCCTTCGACCGCATTTCTCATATCGTGCCATTTCAGCCTGTAGTACGGTTGCAACCTCTCTTTCTATCGGGTTTGGGATCGACGAAACCATCTCCAAAGGAGGCTTCGCGGGTTCCTCCGCTGCAGCCGAAAAGACGCGCATGTCGAAAGTGAGGAACTCTTCGTGGCCTTCATCATCGGTTATCCCAATTTTGACGCGAACCAGTTTTCCGAGTTTACGCCAGGGCACACCCCGAATCATGACCGATGCACTTGCGGGGAGGGACATCTTTGGGGGAATCAGGTGCCCCGAGTGGGCAGCGTCGCCATAAATGTTGCTGTTCACGGCGCGAACGGAAACGTCTTCGTGAACGATCTCGCCACGAATTCTTGGCCTCGCGAGCCGCGCGTGCGCTAAGGCCAGGGGCCCCGCTGTTCGGTTCTTCACCACAAACCGCGCGACAACCTGCGTCACAATTGAGTCATCAGCTTGCTTTGCGCTCGACCAAAAACTCTGCTGTGGCTCGGGTGTCAAATGGAATCGTCGCTCCTCGTCTTCAGCACGGTGAACAACCTGAGCGAGGATCGCGGAAACGACGACAATAACGAGGAATACGAAGCTCGTCAGCACACCCGGAAAGAATAAAAGCGCGAGAAGAGAGACCGTCAAAGCGACGATCAGAATGGTTGCGGCAAAACTACGTGTGCTGGGCAAAGGGCCTAGCTCCTAGCTTTCCAGGAACATTGTGTGGTCCTGGGCTCTGTACGCGGGCAGTTGGCATCCTTCTTTCCCTACCCCTAGCGTGGCCGGGCAATTGCGCGTTCACGATCGATCCAACCTGCACTGGCAAAATGACCCAATAACTGAACGCGCCAAAAGCGCGTTTCCGCCCAAAAGACTGCGTCACGGCTGGGCCAGCATCCCACGAAGATATTTTGGCCAAATTGCGTCGGCCAGTTCTTAAGGTAGTCGGACGCGCGTATGAGCGAACCACCGTCGATCAGAAGTTCTAAGATGGGTTTGCGGTGGTTCCAACGAACAAGGAAGTGATGCCAGCCCGGCTTTAGGTCCGCTGTGTCGGGTTGCCCCCAAGTTCTTTCTCCTCCTTTTGCGTCCGCGAGCCACAACTGCCATTGCGGTTCTCCAGGGGGGATCCCACTTGGTTGCTCCCCTGCGAAGCGAGAACACATTCTGGTATGGGTGATTCTCATGAGTCGCATGTGCTAGAAGATAGCGATTGATTTTGAGTTCGCGGATCCCAGTCCCAAAATCCTGCAAATACGCCCAAATAGAAACAGCTCCCTTGTCGAGGTGCAAAACCTCTGAAGGTAATGCGACGAAGGACTGTTGGTTGGCAGAAGTAATTAGCCGGGGATCAGCAAGTTCGATACTCGCTGCGAGTGGGGCAGGGGATCGCCTGGAGTATTCTGCGAGAGCTATAGCAAGGAGTATGACGACAATTAGAAGAATTACGGTAAATGTGTTTCGATAAATCAGAAACAGAACAGCGGAGACACCCACCAAGACAGCGGGGATGAGTCGACCCTTCGTTGTTAAGGAAGCACCAGCCAAGGCTGACCAGCTCCTTTCGCTTTCTCATAAGGGTTAGGGGTTCACATCGTGTTTCCGCAGTTGGATGTAGTGTATATTGGGCGACGCTAGATCTCCTGGGGCAACTATGCGCTCGTAGTCGCGGTAGCCCGTGGCAGAAACGAGCAGGCGCGCCGACTTGTTTGGCGTGGAAGGCAAATTGACTTCGAAGAACCCCTCCGAATCGGAGTAGACGGGCTCTGGAACGCCCTCTGCAGCCAAGCTCACTTTGGCTCTATCGATCGCAGAGCCCGTGGCACCATCAGTGATTTTGCCCACAAAAGTGAACCTCGTCTGGGTGCTGTGGTTGGGTCGTGGCCTTTCGACCTGCTCCAGCTGCAGGAGCTTGAAGGAAGGGTCCTTCTCGGTAGGCAGGTCTTCGTCCCACAGGTGATAGCCTCTCATCCGAACTTGGAGTCGAGCACGTGAATCCGACTTCAAACGATGACAATTCACGTGGTAATCGCCTCTGCTATCGGTGAGACTTGAACACGTCTCTCCGTCAACCACCACGCTGACATCCGCATGAGCGATAGGATTGCCTGTGGAGGCATCTGAGACCCTACCGGAATAGGTAACTTCGTGGTGCTCTTTCTGTGAGTCGCCTAGACCCACCAAGACAAAACCGAACAGGCTCACTGACCATGACGATGTACATCGCGACTCTGACTTCCTTTGTGGCATTATGGAACAAGATAATGGTCACTGCCATAATCGCGAGAACGACGAGCGCGATTATTCCGAGGGTACTGCTCGAAGCCGCCTTTATGATCGAGTCGGCCTTTTCAATCAGTTTCTCCCAAGGCGAAATTGAGAGGACAATCCCCAACATGCGGGTGATGGCAGTCCTTAAGTACGACGTCACATGGCGGGTGGAGCACCCTTAACCTAACAAGGGAGGGTGCCGCATCCCTTTGCGTTTTTCAAAGGGTGCGGATTTTGCCGTCTGCCACTGTCAACTGTGAACTGTCGACTATCAACTACGCGCGAAGACCGGAAATTCACGGGTCTGACTTCGGCAAGAAGCCTCAGCCTAAAAGGACCCGCCACTACAGTTAGGAGCGCGACGCGGAAACCGAGGCGCTGCGAATCGAGCGGAAGCGGCGGAGGCGGGAGAAGAAGAAATAGCCGGGCTAAAGCCCGGCCCCTACAAAACCTTGGGAGAACATTACAGGTTCGCGCCGAAAGCCAGCAGACGGCCATCGCAATCCTTCACCACGAACTCCCGCTTGTGCCAGGGCATGTTGCCAAGTCCTCGAGTGAATTCGACGCCTTGGGCGGCGTACTCGGCAAAAAGTGCGTCGGCATCTTCAACGAACAGGTACGCGTCGAGCAATTCGTCCAGGTATTTGTCCAGATTGGCTGTGGGCGGCTGGGCGCAACGGAAATGAATCACCTGCTGGTCGCGCGCCACGATGGCGTAGACCGGCGGATCCTGCCACGTCCCCAGACATTCGAAACCGAGCTTGCCTGTGTAATAGGCGAGCGTTGCGGGAATGTCCATGGTGAAGAACACAGGCGCAATCTGACGGACCATGGGCCAAGTCTACCCCAGGTGGCAGGTGGAGCACGCTTGTGGGGTTAGCAACTCCGCCCCATCCCGCTGACCTCGCGGGATGAACGGTGGGGCTGGCTTTCGCTAGCCTCTTCTGCCCTCCAAACCTTTTAACCTTCAAACCTGCGAACCTTCCAACTCTTTTCTCGCCACTCGCCACTTCCTTGGCTCTTCCGCATCCCACCAGTTACAATAGATTGTTTGCATGTGCGGTAAGAAAGCACCCCTTGCGGACGTAGTTCTTGTGACCGTCAGGAGACGGCAGAACCTTTCATGGAAGCAGCCCAAATACTAGACCGCGTCGTCGCTCGATTTATCGGCACGAAGCATGAGCGCGACATCAAAAAATTGCAGCCCGTGATTGCGGCCATCAATGAGCGCGAAGCCGAAACGCAAGCGCTCAGCGACGAAGGCCTCAAGACGCGCTTCGCGGAGCTCCGCGCACAGGTGCAGGAACAGTTGAAGGATGCCGATCCCGGTGAATCCACGTTCCGCGGGCTGATGCAGCAAGCCCTGGAGCCGGCAATCGTTCCGACATTCGCACTGGTGCGCGAAGCGGGCCGCCGCTTCCTGAACATGCGGCATTTTGACGTGCAGTTGATCGGCGGCATCGTGCTGCACGAAGGCAAGATCGCCGAGATGAAGACGGGCGAAGGCAAAACGCTGGTGGCCACGCTGCCGGCGGTGCTGAACGCGCTCGCGGGGCGCGGCGTGCACATCGTGACCGTCAACGATTACCTGGCTCGCCGCGACGCGGAATGGATGAGCCCGCTGTACAAAGCACTGGGACTAAGCGTCGGCGTCATCGTGCACGATCTCGATGACGACCAGAGGCGCGCAGCTTACGGTGCAGACATTACGTACGGGACCAACAACGAATTTGGTTTCGACTATCTCCGCGACAATATGAAGTACGACCTGGCGCATTGCGTCCAGCGCGGGCATCACTTCGCTATCGTGGATGAAGTCGATTCCATCCTTATTGATGAAGCGCGGACGCCGCTGATTATTTCCGGGCCGTCCGAGGAATCGACGGACAAGTACGCCAAGATCGACAAAATCATTCCGAAGCTGATCCAGGATATTGATTACACGCTGGATGAAAAGCACCGCACCGCGACACTGACCGAAGAAGGCGTCAGCAAGTGCGAGCGACTTCTGAGTCTCGGCAATTTGTATGACCCCGCGCACATGGAAACGATCCATCACGTTTACCAGGCGCTGCGCGCCCACACGCTCTACAAGAACGACGTCGATTACGTGGTGAAAGACGGCGAAGTCATCATCGTGGATGAATTCACGGGACGCCAGATGCCCGGCCGCCGCTGGTCGGACGGCCTGCACCAGGCCGTGGAAGCCAAGGAAGGCGTGAAGATCGAGCGCGAAAACCAGACGCTCGCGACGATCACCTTCCAGAATTATTTCCGTATGTACAAAAAGCTTGCCGGCATGACCGGCACGGCCTCCACGGAAGCGGCGGAGTTCAGCAAGATCTACAACCTGGAAGTGACGATCATTCCGACGAACCGCACGCTGATCCGCATCGAAGCTCCGGATGTCG
>Ga0099829_10000194_pt1 | contig 31043 bp, 31 predicted proteins | sample CZO8metaG_3_FD_79336 | JGI IMG/M metagenome (GOLD analysis project Ga0099829, IMG submission 79336) | Vadose zone soil microbial communities from the Eel River Critical Zone Observatory, Northern California, USA - CZOApr15con2H2.8 metaG | ecosystem: Environmental > Terrestrial > Soil > Vadose...
CTCTGCAGCTCGTTCTCGCTATGCAACCCGAGCTGCCTGATGCGCTCTTGCGCGACCGGACTCGCCTGCCACTGCGGCTTCGGCGCTTCGTCGCCGCCGGTGTGGATCCAGTGACTCGGGAAGAGCGCCAGCACCTCGGTCAAGACGTCCCGCATGAAGTGAATCGCCGAGTCGGACGGGTTGAGAATGTTCTGATCCACGCCCCAGTGCGTGAGGACCTCGAGCTGCTGCCCGCTGTTGCCGAGCCAGGGGTAGGCGGCGATTGCGGCTTGCGCGTGGCCGGGCATCTCGATTTCCGGGACGACGGTAATGAACCGCGCTTGCGCATACGCGACGACCTCACGGATGTCGTCCTGCGTGTAGAACCCGCCGTGCGGAATCTTGTCGTAGACCCACTGGGTCGTATCGGCATAGTTGCGCTGCACGCCGACGAGCGACTGGCGGCGCCAGGCACCGATCGCCGTGAGCAGCGGATACTTCTTGATCTCGATGCGCCAACCCTGATCGTCTGTGAGGTGCCAGTGGAAGCGATTCAGCTTATGGAGCGCCAGGAGATCGATGTACTTCTTGACGAACTCCTTCGGCATGAACGAGCGCGACACGTCGAGATGCGCGCCGCGCCATTGGAAGCGCGGCATGTCTTCGATCTCCACCGCGGGGACGCTCCACGTCAACCCGGGGACCAGGGCCTGGCGGAAGTTGTCGGGTGGCAACAGCTGCCGCAGCGTCTCGACGGCGTAGAACGCGCCGGCAGGACGAAATGCCCGAATCGTGATGCGGCTGGGCGTCACGGAAAGCCGGTAACCTTCGTCGCCGAGGCGTGAGAGCGTCGCATCGAGCCGGAGCGACATGACGCGCGTTGCGCTGCCCGCGACCCCGGCAACCGATAGCCGATAGCCGGTCGCCGGTTGCAGCCAGTCGGCGAGCTGATACCCGATCTGTCGCGTGGCGCGATCGGTCACGATGACGGTTCCGGACGTGAGCGCGAACTCCCCCGTCCCGCGGATCATATGAACGGGCCGCGGAATGACCGAGAGTGTCGTGTCCTGGAGGGGGTGTGCAACGGCGAGGGCGACGAGCGCAATGAGAGTGTTCATGCGCGAATGATATCGTTCGCCGAGTTGTTCGGCGACGCGTATTTTGGAAGGCATGAAACGACGCGACTTTCTTCAGACGATGAGCGCGGCGGCCGCTGGTGGCATGCTCGCGCGCGTTCCCGTTGGACCCGCGAAAAAACTCGACCGCATCGGGCTCGAGACCTACGCGGTCCGTCACGCGATGGCGCAGGATCCCGAGCGCACGCTCGCGGCGGTGCGCGCCATCGGCTACACCGACGTCGAGCTGCTCTGGTCGTTCAATCTCTTCGGGCGCACGCCGCAGCAGGTCGCGGCGACGCTCAAGAACGAGGGGTTGCGCGCGCCGTCGTGCCACATGTCCGCCGACACGATCTTCGTCGGCTGGGAGCGCAGCCTCGAGAAGGCCAAGATCCTCGGCCATCAGTACCTCTTCGTGCCCGATTTCGAGGCCTGGACCAAGGAGACGCTCGACGACTGGCGGGAATGGGCGGATCGCTTCAATGCCGCTGGCGCGGTCGCCCGCAAGGCGGGCATCTGGCTCGGGTTCCACAACGAGGCGTATCACCAGAAGCCGATCGACGGCCAGATCCCCTTCGACGTCTTCATCAATCGCCTCGATCCCTCCGTCACTCGGCTGCAGCTCGACGTCGGGAACATGCTGGTCGGCGGCGGCGACCCGATGCAGTATCTGCAGAAGTATCCCGACCGCTTCTGGAGCTTCCACCTCAAGGACGCGGTGGCTGACCGTTCTCACGACACAGGGCTCGGGAAGGGGATCTTCGATTTCAAGAAGTTCCTCGCCGCCGTGCCGGCGTTGGAGCAGAAGCCTGCCCACGTCGAGCAGGAAACCGCGAGCGACGCGGCAGGCGACCTCGCGGACGCACGCGCGAACTTCGAGTATCTGCACGGCCTCGAGTTCTGATGCGGCTCATGGCGCTGGTCGTTGCCGCGGCAATTACCGGCGCCCCCCTCTCCGCACAGCAAGAAAGGCCGCGCGTTCCGGCCAGGCACTACACCTATGTCATCGTCCATGGTGCGTGGGGCGGGGGATGGGATTGGCTCGCGATCGATTCGATGTTGACGCGCCACGGCCATCGCGTCGTGCGGGTCACGTTGACCGGGTTGGGTGACCGCCACCACCTCGCGTCGCCGAACATCGGCCTCGACACCCACATCGACGACGTCGTCAGCACGATTCTCTGGGATAACCTGCACGACGTCGTGCTGCTGGGGCACAGCTACGGCGGCATGGTGATCACGGGCGTCGTGGACCGGATTCCGGACCGGATCAAGCGCGTCGTGTACCTCGACGCGCTGCTGCCCGATTCGGGAGAATCGGTGGTGTCGATACCGGACACCGCGCGCCAGAAATTCGTGCAGAGTATCACGCGGGACGGCTACCTGGTGCCCGTCTGGGTGCAGGACACGACGGTCATTCCCCGCGATGTGCCGCAATCACTCCGCACATTCACAGATACCTTGCGTCTTGTGAATCCAGCTCGGCGCAATGTGGCCGCGGCATACATTCTGACCTACGAGCCGCAGATTACGCCCGATCCTTTCCAACCGTTCGCCGATCGCGCCGCGGCGCGTGGCTGGCCTGTTTACAAGATGGTTTCCGATCATCTGCCGGAGCGCACGCACCGCGCCGAGCTCGTCGCGCTGCTGGAGCGCATTCCCTGAACGTTCCAACTTGGCAAGCAGACAGCACCGTGTTCGCGGTGCATGTTAACGGCGTTCCGCAACATTAAGGAAGAGAAGATGACTCTCATTCGATTCAGAGCCTCGCCGGAACAGGACGTCGACTTGTCGCGCACCTACGACGCCGTGGTGGTCGGGTCGGGTGCGGCGGGCGGGATGGCTGCGCACGTCCTCACGTCTCAAGGGATGCAGGTGCTGTTGCTCGAGGCCGGCAAGAAAATCCCGATCGAACAGGAGCTGCGGTCGATGCAGTGGCCGTACGATCATCCCCGCCGCGGCGACGCCCCGCCCGGATACCACGCCATCCGCATCAACGAATACAACATCCGCAAACCGCCCTACGCCAAAGGCTCAGCGTTCAAGCACGTTTTCTCGTACGTCGGCGGCTGGGGTGGAGCGGATTACGTCAAGAACATCCTGGTGGACGAAAAAGACCATCCATTTACGGGGACCAAATACGCCTGGGTGCGCGCGCGGCTCCTCGGCGGCAAGACGAACATCTGGGGCCGCCTCGCGCTGCGACTCTCCGATTACGACTTCAAGGGAAAGACGCACGACGGCTACGGTGAAGACTGGCCGATCTCCTACGCCGATATCGAGCCCTACTACGACAAGGTCGATCTCTACCTCGGGATCAGCGGCCACAAGGAGAATCTGCCGCACTTGCCGGACAGCCTGTTCCAGCGGCCGAACAAGCTGACCGCTTCGGAAGTGAAGCTGCGTAAGAGTCTCGCCACGATGGGACGCACGCTGACGCCGTATCGCGCCGGGGTGACCACCGACGGAGTGAAGAACAAGTATCGCAGCAAGTGTTTCGGCCGCGGCGCCTGCGACCGGCGGCCCGGCGGCTGCGACATCCACGCTGCCTTCGATTCGCCGACGGGGCTGATCTATCCGGCGATGGACACCGGCAACCTCACGCTGCGGACGAATTCGATTGCCCATGAAGTGCTGGTGGACCCGAACACGGGCAAAGCGCGCGGGGTCTCCTTCGTCGACTCGGTGAATCACAAGACCTACGAAGCGAAGGCGAAGGTCGTCATCGTGGCGGCGTCGACGTTGGAGAGTGCCAGATTGTTGCTGTTGTCGAAATCACGGCAGCATCCCAACGGCATCGGCAATTCGAGCGGCCACGTCGGCCACAACTTCTGCGAGCACGTGATGGGGCCGGGCGTCACCGGACTGGTCAAGGACATGGTAGGCGCGCCCCCCACTTTGGACGACGGCAAGGCGGGCGGGTTCTACGTGCCGCGGTTCCGGAACCTGCAGGACAAACAGCCCGGGTTCATCCGCGGCTACGGCTTCGAGGGCAGCTCTGGCTTCTCGCTCTTCCCCCGCAGCGCGTGGGACACACCGGGATTCGGCGGTCAGTTCAAGAAATCGGTGCGGGAGCACGCGGGGGCCTTCATTAGTATGGGCGGGTTCGGCGAAGTGCTCGCCCGCTACGAGAACTACATGGACCTGGACCCCGAGGTGAAGGATTCGTGGGGGATCCCGGTGCTGCGCTTCCATTATGAGTTCAGCGACAACGAGAAAAAGATGTGCGAGGACATGGCAACCGCCGGGAAGGAAATGTTCGAAGCGGCGGGCGTCGAAGTCGTCGGCGTCGACAAGAACATCCGCACGGAAGGCTGGTCGATTCACGAGCTCGGCACCGCCCGCATGGGCAACGATCCCAAGACATCGGTCCTGAATCAGTTCCAGCAGTCGCACGACGTGAAGAATCTCTTTGTGGTGGACGGCTCGAGTCACGTGAGCGCGTCGTGCCAGAACCCCACGTGGACGATCATGGCGCTGGCGTGGCGCTCCTGCGAACACCTGGCCGACGAATTCAAGCGGGGGAACCTATGAAGATCTCGCGTCGCAAGATGATTCAGGCGGCCGCGGCGACCGCGGCGGCCGTGTCGCTGCCCGCGCTGGCCAAGGCCCCAAGCCCAAACCCCAAGCCCCTCTTCTTCACGCCGGCGGAGTTCGCACTGGTGGACGAGATGAGCGACATGATCATCCCCACCGACCAGCAATCGGCGGGCGCGCGCGCGGCCGGCGTGGCCACCTTCATCGACGCGCGGCTCGCCGAATCGTTCGAGAAGGACCAGCCGGAGCGCTGGCGCGCGGGGATCAAGGCCGTCGAGGCGCTATCGCGCGAGATGCACGGCAAGACGTTCATGGCATCGACGCCCGAGCAGCGGCTCGCGCTCCTGACGCGTATTGCCGCCGCCGAGTCCGATCCGAAGGGCGACGTCGAAAAGTTCTTCAAGGAGATCAAGAGCGGCACGATTCGCGCGTATTACACCTCGAAGATCGGCATACACGACGATCAGCAGTACAAAGGCAACGTGATTCAGCCCGGAGACTACGCTGGCTACGACGCGACTTGATCGCACCGAGCTCGACACGCCGCGGCTGACGCTGCTCGCGTACCCACCCGAGCAGCTGCTCGCGCTGATCGAGGAGCCGGAGCGATTCGAGGAGATCGCCGCCCTCACCCCCGCGGATGGACTGCGGGGGTTCTACGTTTCAGGCGAGGTGTCCCCGCAGTGGCTGGAGGCGCTCCGCGCTGCGGTGGGGCAGGGACCAAACCCCTGGCGTCACGGTTTTTTCATCATCGAGAAGGAGAGCGGCGAGATTGTCGGCGGGGCGGGATTCAAAGGCGCGCCCGATGGCGCAGGGATAGTGGAGATCGCCTACGGTGTCGTCCCGTCTCGCGAAGGCCGGGGATACGCTACCGAGGCCGCGCGCGCGCTGATTCACTTCGCCGGCAACGATCGGCGTGTGAAGACCATCCGGGCGCATACGCTGCCCGAGGCGAATGCCTCCACGCGCGTGCTTGCGAAATGTGGCTTCGTGCACGTCGGTCCGGTCGCCGATCCCGAGGACGGTCCGGTCTGGCGGTGGGAACGAAGTGCACAGCATATTGGAACGCCATGAGAGAGACCGTGGCGACTGGAACCGGCCAGGCGGTGTTCGTTCCCGGCGAGTGGCGTTCTCTCGCCGCCTGTCTCGGCCTCTCGCCGCGCGAGTGCGGCATCGTGCGCGCCGTCTTCGACGGCAATTCCGAGAAAGACACCGCCGCCCGCTTGGGGCTCTCGCCCCACACCGTGCACACGTATTTGTGGCGCATCTATCGCAAGCTCCAGGTGCAGAGCCGCGAGGAGCTGCTGGTGCGCGTCTTCGCCGAGTTCCGTTCGCTTCCCAAGCGCGGCAGCAACGGACGCAAGCGGCAGGACAGCCGCCACCGGGGCGTTGTAGCCTGATCAGGTGACCCGGAGTAGGGGTCTTGTGAGGCTTGGCAGCGGACGTATGGTTGGGCGGCGTATGCATCCACGCGTTGCTCCTCTGCACAGCCCCCATTGGCTCAGGAGACTGGATTCCATGGAAAGATTCCTTCGTGCAATTGTGATGGGTGTCGTGTTCCTGGTGGCGGTCAGTAGTACCGCTACCGCTCAAGGGACGCTGGTCTCGGGTACTCTCACGTCCGCAACAACCAAGGACAAGCTGTGGGGTGCGACGGTGCGGGTGAAAGGTACCCAAACGCAAACCGTCACCGACCAACAAGGACGCTACGGCCTGGTCGCACCCTCCGATGCCGTGCTGACGTTTGCCATGATCGGCTATCGGAGCCAGGACCTGCCCGTGAGCGGCCAGAGCACCATCGACGTGGCGTTGGAGCAAGCGCCCACGATGTTGGAAGAGGTCGTGGTCACGGGCTACCAGCAGCAGCGTCGCGCCGACATCACCGGCGCCGTCTCGAGCGTCAACCTGGAGAGCGCCAACCGGCAGACCACGACCAGCGTGCTGCAACGCCTGGACGGCCGCGTCGCCGGCGTCACCGTCAACAACAGCGGCTCACCGGGCTCGCGGACCACGTTGCGGATTCGCGGCGTCAGCTCGTTCCACGACAATGATCCGCTCTACATCATCGATGGCACACCGGTCCAGGATTCCTACCTCAACTTTCTCAATCCGAACGACGTCGCCGAAATCTCGGTGCTGAAAGACGCCTCATCCGCATCGATGTATGGCTCGCGGGCGAGCAACGGCGTTGTCATCATCGAGACGAAAAGGGGCCGGCCCGGCGGACGGTCCGCGTCGCTGGAAGTGCGGACAGGGGTCGCGTCACCGGTTCGCGGCTATAACGACTTCCTGATGACGAATACGCTGGATTACTTCCACGTGATCTCGGCGGCCTATCACAACGCCGGACTCGCGCTCCCGCCGGAGGTCACGGCCTTGTACGGTGACCCAAACAACCCGACGGTCCCGAAATACACGTACATCGCTCCGGGTGTGACCGTGTACACGACGGACGCCTTCGGTCGTCCCGATTCGATCAACCAGGCGGCGTACGCGTATCCCAACGCCTTGATCATGCCCGGGAGCGCCGGCACGGACTGGTGGAAGGCGGTGTTCAGCAGCGCACAGGTGACCGACGCCAACTTGTCGGTCTCCGGCGGCGGGCTGGATAACTCCTATAACGTGTCGTTCAACTATTTGAAGCAGAACGGCACGGCGGCGTACAACCAGCTGCAGCGCGGCACGCTTCGCGTCAACACCGCATTCAACATCAACAAGCTCACCATCGGCGAAAACATCGCGGTGTCGCGGGACCAGGGGTATGGCGGCCTGGACGATAACGCACTCGGCGAGGGGAACATCGTCGGCAAGAACATCCTCATGCAGCCGGTGGTGCCGATCTACGACATCGGCGGCAACTTCGCGTCGGGCAAGGCGACCGGGCTCGGCAACAATACCAATCCGCTCAAGTATGCCTGGGCGCGGCAGTTCGATCGAAACGTCAATGACCGGGCCATCGGCAACGTGTTTGGTCGGTTTGCAGTGTTGCCGACGTTGTACGTGCGCACGCAGTTCTCGTTCAACCTGGGGCAGAGCCAGTTCACGGGCTTCACGCCTACGACGTTCGAAAACTCCGAGGCCAATGCGACCAACTCGATCGCGCAAAACAACGGCCGCACGACGAGCTGGACCGTCACCAACACGCTGAACTACGGCAAGACGTTCAACAACCGGCACAGCGTCGCTCTGTTGCTCGGGCAGGAGGCCAACTCCAGCAATGGCCGCTTCATCGCCGCGGGAATCTCCGGCCTGCTGAACGACGCTCCGTCCAGCCGCTACATCGACGACGCACTCGGCGCTGCCTCGTCCAAGACGGTTGCCAGCTCTGGGTTCTTCGATCGGCTCCTGTCCTACTTCGGGAAAGCTGACTACAACTACGGCGAGAAGTATTACGCGAGCGTGACGGTGCGGCGCGATGGCTCGTCCAAGTTCGCGGAAGGGAACCGCTGGGGCACCTTCCCGGCCTTCAACGTGGGGTGGAGACTGTCGCGGGAATCGTTCTTCCCGCAGGACGGGTTCTTCTCCAACGTGATGCTGCGCTACGGCTGGGGCGAAACCGGAAACCAGCAGATTCCGGGTGGCCGCATCGTGGCGAAGTTCGGCGGCGGCACCGGCGATACGTTCTATGACATCGGCGGCTCAGGCACCAGCATTGTGCCCGGATTCCGCCAGATCGCCTTGGGCAACGCGAACCTGAAGTGGGAAACGAACAAGTCCGGCAACGCCGGGGCGGACCTCGAGTTCCTGCACGGCCGCGGCACCCTCACGGTCGACGTCTACTCCCGGACGACGGAAAACCTGCTGTTCGATCCGCGGAATCCCTCCACGGCCGGCGCCGCCAGCCCGGCGATTCAAAACGTCGGGCGGATGAGCAACAAGGGCTTCGATTTCGCAGCCTCGTACAGCGGAACGATTGCCGGCAGCAAGGTGTGGAGCGTCGCGTTCAACGGCAGCCACTACAAGAACAAGATTCTGCGCATCGACGGGAACATCACGTCGTTCATCGGACCGGGCGGTCCGCAGATCACCCGTATCGGCAACCCGGTCATCAACCAGGTTGGTCAGCCGATCGGCTCCTTCTACGGCCTGGTCGCGAACGGCTACTTCCCCAGTATCGCCGACGCCGCGGCGCATAAGACCGACGCGCTCGGCGGCTGCGCCACGCCGCCCTGCCAGGACGGCGCCGAGGTCGGCCGTCTTCGCTTCATCGACGTAGACGGCAACGGACGCATCACCTCCGCCGACCGCACGATCATCGGCAGCCCGCATCCCGATTTCACGGGCGGATTGGACCTCGGCTTCAGGGCGGGCGCGTGGGATCTTAGCGCGACCGTCTTCGGGTCCTTCGGGGGCCTGATCTACGACGAGCAGAAAGACTTCTACGTGTTCCGCGATTTCTCCACGAACGGCGTGAACGACCGCCTGACGAACTCGTTCTGCGTCTCCGGGGACGAAGGCTGCACCCATCCAGGCGACCAGAACGCCAAATACCCGCGCCTGAACCAGAACGACAATACGAGCGGGTCGATCAGCAGCTACTTCATCGAGAGCGCGACCTACGTGAGACTTCGCAACCTGCAGGTGGGGTGGACGCTTCCCGCCAATCTCATTCACTGGCTGCCGTCTGGCCGCGTGTACGTCCAGGCGGAGAATCTGTTCACGATCACGGGATACTCCGGACTCGATCCGTCACTGCCCGCGCGCGCCTTCACCGGCGCGGCCGGCGACATTCGGGATCAGTTCCGGAACGTTGACGTGGGGATTTATCCCAGCAACCGGACGTTCACCTTCGGCATCAGCACCACCTTCTAATCGCCGATCACGAGGACTACGGAACGATGAAAACATTGCTAAGATCTCGGCTGATGCTGGGCGTGGCGTTGTTCGTCGTGCTCGGCGCAGCTGCATACGCGTGCAAGGACTTTCTCAACACGCCGGCCCAGGGTGCGCTGGACCAGAATGCGCTCAAGACGAAAGTGGGCGTGGAAGGGGCGCTGATCGCGGCGTATCGCTCGCTGGACTGCAACAACGCCACCAACGGAAACTGGGGGTGCGCGGCGAGCAACTGGCCGTTCGGGAGCATCACGTCCGACGAAGCCTACAAGGGCTCCGAGGCGACCGACCAGCCGCAGGCCACCGACCTCGAGCTGTACGCCTGGGGCAGCGATAAAGCGCAGGACTACCTGGACCGCAAGTGGGCGAGCTCGTACGAAGGCATTAGCCGGGCCAACGCCGCCATCCGGCTCCTGAACCAGGTGCGCACCGCCAAGCCGGGCGAGATTTCGGACGCGGACGCGGCGTCGATCACGGGCGAAGCCACCTTCCTCCGCGCCCACTTCCACTTCGAAGCATGGCGGATGTGGGGCAACATCCCGTATTACGTCGAGACCGACACAATCGACTTCCGGAAACCGAACAATGCCAGCGTCGCAGCCGGCATCACGGCGGTGGGAAATCAGATCATCGCGGACCTCAATACCGCCATCGGTCTGCTGCCCGCGACGCCGCGGAACGGCCAGGCGGGCCGCGTGACCTCGTGGACCGCCAGGGCTTACAAGGGACGGGTGTTCATCTACATGCACCGCTATCCCGAGGCCATCGCCGTGTTCGACAGCGTCGTCGCGACCGGTCCGTACGCGCTCGAGTCGAGCTTCGACAAGGTCTGGAGCGGGTTCAAGGCGAATTGGGGCAAGGAGACAATCCTCGCCTTCAACGCGTCCGTGAACGATGGCGAGCCGAACGGCAACAACGCCAACTACGGCGAGCGGCTCAACCTGCCCCATTCGGGCAGCCCGTTCAAATGCTGCGGCTTCCATCAGCCGTCGCAGAACATGGCCAATCTGTTCAAGGTCGATCCCGTTACCGGGTTGCCGACGGCGTTCACGGACCCCAACTGGAACGCCCGGGACGCCGTGTGGAAAGCATCGATCGCCGACACGGTCGATCCCCGCATGGATTGGACGATCGGCCGCGACTCGGTGCCGTACAAGGATTGGGGTATGCATCTGCCCTCGTGGATCCGCGCCCCCGGCTACGGCGGGCCGTACAGTCCCAAGAAGAACGCGCAAGAGAAAGCCAGCGGTGCGGTGAGCAAAGTGGGCTGGCAGCCCGAGCAGGAGAACGGCGTCCACATTCACGTCTTCCGCTACGCCGATCTGCTGCTGCTCGACGCCGAGGCAAAGGTCGAAACGAACGACCTGGTGGGCGCCTTGACGCTCGTGAATCAGGTTCGTACGCGCGCGGCTGTCACGGCACAGGGCTGCGGCAGCGCAGATGCAGCCTTGCTCGCCAAGTACCCAACCTGTGCCGGCAACACCCAGATGGCGGTGCCGCTCACCGATGCCACCATCAAGTGGGCAACGTACAAGGTGTCGCTCTACCCGGCGTTCGCTACGCAGGTCGACGCGCGAAACGCCGTGGCGATTGAGCGGCGGCTCGAGTTAGGGATGGAGGGACAGCGCCTCTTCGACTTGCGGCGCTATGGTGGCGCGACGGCCACAGCGGTGATGACCAGTTACCTGACGCTCGAATCGGGGGTGAACCGCCGTGCCTACAAAGCCGCCCAGACGCCGTATTCGAGCCCGCGCTTCGATCTCTATCCGATTCCGCAGGTGGAGATCGACGTGAGCAACATCGGAGGGCAGCAGAAGCTGACGCAGAACCCGGGCTGGTAGGCGCCCAGGGCGCCTAACGGCGCTTGAGCAGAAACGCCTGCAGGGAATCGCCGTTGTTCGCAACGAGCACGGCGTTCCCTGCAGGCGTTTTCACGAGCGCGAGGCCCGTGACGTCGCGAGGGGCGAGGAAGCCGCTGAGCGCGACGGGGACAGGTGTGAACCGTCCGCGCCCATCGCCCCGGAGCCACAATCCGCTTCCGGCATCCGCCCGCGCCGTATTCGGCTCTTCATCGTAGAGATTCCCAGCGACAATGAGATCGAGGTTACCGTCGCCATCGACGTCTACGGCGATGATTCCTCGCACGGGTGAGATCTGTGCCGGGTTCGCCAAGGCCGTGACGGCGAAACGACCGTTACCTTGATTCTGCAAGTAGACGCTCGCGAATGTGTCCGCCTGCAGATGCAGCGCGCGCTGCAGCTGCAACGTGCTCAACACCTGCTGCACGGTCGCTGTCGAGTATGCGGCGTACGTCGGGAACATCACGCCCACGGTGTAGATGACGTTGCCCAGTACGGGCAAGCCGGCCACCGGATACTCTCGGCCCCCGATTGTCTTGGTGAGCACGATGTCGGTCGCGCGGTCGTCGGTAAACGCGCCGGCATAGACCCCGAACGGACTATCGCGCGAGGTGGTATACGTGTGATTGAGCCCGAGGTTGCCGGCCACGAGATCGACGCGCCCATCGTGATTGAAGTCTCCGGCGGCGAGGCTGTACCACCATCCGCGGAGCGGTGGCAGGCCCGTCGCCGCCGTGACGTTGCGAAGCTGTTTGCCGTCGTTCTTGAAGAACTCGATCGGCATCCACTCGCCGACGGTCACGAGGTCGAGGCGCCCGTCGCCGTCGAAATCGACCCAAACGGCATCCGTAACCATCCCGTGCGGTTGCGCCAGCTCGGGGCACACCTCGTTCGTCACGTCGGTGAAGTGCCCGCCGTCGTTTCGGAGCACATAACTCCGCGCCGGATAGGGATAATTCCGCGGCGCCACCCGGCCGCCCACGAAGAGATCGGGGCGGCCGTCGCCGTTGAAATCTCCCACCGCGATCGCCGCGGTGCTGGTGAGCATCGGCGGCAGCGCGGCGCTGTCCCAGACAAACCGCCCGTTGCCCTGGTTGATGTAGAGCCGATCCTGTAACAGCGTCGAGGCCGGCGCGAGCTGATAGCCCCCGCTCGCGACGTAAAGGTCGAGCCGTCCGTCGCCATTCGCGTCGAAGAACTGCGCTCCCCAGTCCTCAGAACGCTCACGCGCCCAGGGCTGCGGCTCGTGAGACTCCGCGAAGCTACCGTCCCGGCGCTGGAGGAAGAGCTTGGCGGGCGCACCGGGGCCACCGCCGATGAACACGTCATCCAACCCATCGCCGTTGACGTCGCCGACCGCGAGGACCGGCCGGTGTCTCACAACGTGGAAGGGTAGGAGCGGCTGGACGGTGTAGTCGGGACGCGTGATGGGCGGCGATGTGTAGGCCGGCGTCTGACGTGAATCCAGCGGCTCGAAGATCCTGTGGCCGGGCGATGCCAGCGCGGCTTGCCTGAGCGGGACGCCGCGGGCGTCGCGTTGGTCGACAACGAGCACCCGGTTGGCCGAGATATCGGTAAGGAGCTGGACACGTCCATCCGGCCACCGCACCGTCACCGTGTCGACGCGCGGCGCCGCTCCCAGCCCGAAATGCAGCCGGTCGTCGACAGTGGACATGTAGCCGCGGTAGGGAGATTGGTAGAGGTATTGCTTGGTGGTACCTACCTGGGCGACGACGCTGGCACCGATGCCGCGCACGTTGGGCGGCTGGCCGCGCAAAATCACCTGCAGGTAGTGATGTGTCGCCGTATCAGACTGCACGTTCTCGTAAATGGACGCCGGTGCGTCGATGTTGTTGACGACGAGGTCGAGACGTCCGTCATTGTTGAGATCCGCATACGCGGCGCCGTACGCGAAGCCGGTCTGGTCGAAGCCCCATGCGTTGCTCTGGTCGCTAAAGGTCAGGTCACCGTTATTGCGAAAGGCGTAGCTGTGGACCTTGTAACTACCCAGCTCGCGCAGTCGCTGCAACGCGCGGAGGCTATCGCCGGCGCGGTACGCATTGGAGACAGCCGTCGTATAGTCGAAATCGTTGACGGCTTTGGGGTAACCGCTGCTGATGAAGATGTCCTTGTAGCCGTCGTTATCGAGATCGGCGAACAAGGCGGCCCAGCTCCAATCGGTATAGGCGACGCCCGCGAGCCGGCTGATGTCGCTGAAGGTGCCGTTGTTCAGCTGGAGCGTATTCAGGTCGTAATCGATCCGAAACCCTCGCCGGCGCAGCTCATCCGCCGTGCCATACGTCTGGAATCCGCTCATGCGCTTTTGCGCACTTAAGGCGGGCGGCATCATGTCGACCTGAAGGATGTCGGGCTGGCCGTCGTTGTTGAAATCGGCGATGTCGACACCCATGCCGGCAAAGCTCGTGTGCCTGAGCCAGGCTCCGGCCTTGTCAGTGAAGGTGCCGTTCCCGTTGTTCATATACAGCACGTCATTTGGCGTGATGTCGTTAGAGACGTAGATGTCCGGCCGGCCGTTGCCGGTGAGATCGGCGACCGCGACACCCAGGCCATAGCCGACATCCCGCAGGATACCCGCCTGATCAGACACGTCCGAGAACGTGCCGTCACCATTGTTGCGGTAGAGTCGATTGTAGCTCTCCGGCGTGGACCCATGCCCGCCGGCCGGGCTTACCTGGAGCGCGCGCTGGAAGTCTCGAGGGGAATTATTGAGCAGAAAGAGGTCGAGATCACCATCGCCGTCATAGTCGAGCCACACAGCCTGCGTGCAGAATCCGGTGTCGGCAATGCCATACTGCGCCGCCGCTTCGGTGAAGGTCCGGTTCCCGTTGTTGACGAAGAGCAGATTACGACGTGCGGCTGGAGTGGACCACGCCGGTCCGGAAACACACACATATATGTCGAGCAACCCGTCGTTGTTGATGTCCACCAGGCTGACGCCCGTTGCCCAGGTGTGCGTCGCCACGCCTGCGGACGTGGTGATGTCCTCGAACCGCATATGGCCGAGGTTCCGGTACAGCCGGCTCGACACCATGTTGCCCGCAAAGAAGATGTCGGGCTGACCGTCGTTATCGATGTCCCCCACCGCCACGCCAGCGCCGTTGTAGATGTACGGATCGGTCAGCGCGTTCAGCGAATCGCTGGTGGTGATGGTGTTGGCGAACGTGACCCCGGTTTGCGCCGGGGTCAGCCGCCTGAACAGCGGCGGTGGCGGCGCCGCCGCACGCTCACAACCTGACAGCAGAACGACTGAGACGAGTGCACCGATCGAGCGAATCCGCGGAGGGGGCATGGGCCAGGAAGCTAACATTCACTCGAAGGTCCAGATATCGTTTAGTTCCATGTTCGCACCCTCTCCGTCCCGGTGGAGTCGCGTCGTCGTCACGCTCGCCTGTGCCCCTCTCCTGTCGAGCTGCGGACGCGTGTCGCAGTCGAATGGCGAAAAGCTCGCACGTGTCGACTGCGCGGCCTGCCACATGTTTCCCAATCCCGACCTTCTAGACAAGAAGACGTGGGTCAGCGGCGTTCTGCCGCAAATGGCCCCACGCCTCGGCCTGCCGGCGCCGTCGTTGTACGAACAGATGGCGCGAGATCCCTATATGACCGTGCTGAGCAGGCCGGTGTCGGCTGCGGATTGGAACGCCATTGTCAGTTATTACGAAACGCGCGCGCCTGCAGCGTTACCGGACCAGACTCTCCCTGCGCAGCCGCAGCTCGATCCGCCGTTTTTCTCGACGGGCCCCTTCATTCGGGGGCTACGCGGCAGCGCGATTATTACCCTGCTAAAGACCGATTCGGTGAACAAGCGCATCTTCGTGGGAGAAGCGGCCAGCAATCTGCTTCGGATCTTCGATTTCCAGCGTCGGCTGAAATCGACGCTGCGGCTCGGCAGCGCGCCGACGGATGTCATTTCGGACAAGGACCGCATCTTCGTCTTGGAATCGGGGAACCTCGCGCCGAATGACGAACCCACGGGCTCGCTGGTGCGGTACGACCTCGCGGCCGACGGCGCGCTGCGCCGCGCCACCACGGTGATCGATTCGCTGCTCAGGCCCGTGTTTGTGGCACGATACGACTTCGCTGGCGACGGTCGTCCGGACTATGTGATCTGCGAATTCGGGAACAACCGCGGCCGGCTGGCGCTGTATCGTGCGGCCCGCGACTGCGCCAGGTACCAGCGGCAAGTCCTCGATGGGAGTCCCGGCGCGATCCGGGTCGAGATCCGCGACATGACCGGCGATGGAGCGCCGGACATCGTGGCGCTGCTCGCCCAGGCCGATGAACGCATCGTGCTGTTCGAGAACGACGGCGCCGGCAGGTTCGGCGGGCGACAGCGCGTCCTGGCCCGGTTTCCGCCGGTCTATGGCTCGATGTATTTCACCCTGGCTGATTTCAACGGCGACGGTAAACCCGACATCCTGTACGTCAATGGCGACAACTTCGACTACTCGCGCGTGCTCAAGCCGTACCACGGCATTCGGATTCTAGAGAACGACGGGCAGAACAACTTTACCGAGCGCTACTTCTTTCCCCTCTATGGAGCGGCCCATGCCGTCGTCGCCGATTTCGACAAGGACGGCGATTTGGACATTCTGGCGACCAGCAATTTCGCGGATTCCCTCAAGCACCCGGAGCGGGGGATCGTGTATCTCGAGAACGTTGGGCACTACCAGTTTCGCCCATACGCATTCAGCATCGCGCGCGGCAGTCAGTGGAACGTGATGGCCGAGGCCGACCTGCAGCGGGACGGCCGGCCCGGCGTGATTATCGGAGCGATGCGGCTCAAGAGCATCACGCAGATTCGGGAGCCCCGGGACAGCGACACCAGCCCCGCCCTGTTGTGGTTCGCGTTTCACCCCATAGCCGCAAAGCCCTAACCCCAAGGAATCGACCAGACGCTGCTAGACGGATGCTCGGCGGCGCGTTATGAGTCATACCGCGTTTCCCCCAGCTAGCTGCAGGTTCTATATATTAGGGTTCACCAAGGAGGTCCCCATGACCTCGTACCCCAAGCGCGTCCCACCGTCCTTTCTCCTCCTCGCCGGACTTGCGTGCGCGGCGTGCGCACACAGACAGACCGTAAGCGAGCTGCCCATATCTCCCGATTCGGTAGCGCCGCCACCAGCCGCCTCCACCGTCTCCGCCGACGAGCAGGCGCGGCACGCGGTCACATCTCTGGATCAATTGCTGGCGGGCCGGATATCGGGTGTGATCGTGAGTCCCGCGCCGGGGGGTGGGATCGTCGTCCGCGTTGGCGCTCCGAAGTCGTTCTATTCAGGTGAGGACCCACTGTTCATTGTCGACGGCGTGCCAATCGCAGTCCCGAACGGCACCCTGAACTGGCTCAACCCGCACGATGTCGAGTCGATCACGGTGCTGAAGGATCCCAGCACCACGGCGATTTATGGGGTACGCGGAGCCAACGGCGTGGTCATCATCAAGACCAAGGGTTCGCACTAGGCGCACTCCCCGCCGTAACCGCTCGCGCCTGCGATAGTCGAGCGGAGTCGGGAGCTAACGCCCCCGACTCCGCTCGAATATCGTTAGGGCCGATGTCGCGAACTTGGCGTCACTCGATTGTCACTGCAGCGTTCATCGCCGCCATCGTCGCTGTCGTGGTGCTCAACGGCCGAGCCGCGGGCAGCGCCCTCGGCGCAGGTGAAACCATTCACCTGGCCGAAGTTGCCCACGCGAGCGGGATCGACTTCGTGCATCAGTCGGCCACGCTCGATCCGAAAGTCAATCACATCGCCGCCCACATCGCAGCCCTCGGCGCCTGCGTATCGGTCGCGGACGTGAACAACGACGGGTGGCCCGACCTCTACTTCACCACGTCACGCTTCGGCGCGTCCAACGCGCTCTACCTGAATCAGCGGGACGGCACGTTCCGCGACGTCGCAGTTGAGGCAGGCGTCGGTGCGGTGAATCGCGCCGGCGAAGGGGTGTCGATGGGCGCCGTGTGGGGCGACTACGACAACGACGGCTTCGAGGACCTGCTCGTCTACAAATGGGGCTATCCGCAGCTCTTTCACAACCTCGGGAATGGTCACTTCGAAGACGTGACGGCGCAGTCCGGCCTGCGGACCTGGATGAACTCCAATGGCGCCGTCTGGTTCGATTTCGATCGCGATGGACTGCTCGATCTCTACATCACCGGTTACTTCCGCTCGGACATCGACTTCTGGCATCTGCAGACCACGCGGATCATGCAGTCGAGCTGGGACTTCGCCTCCAACGGCGGCAAGAATCTGCTGTTCAAGAACCTCGGCAACGGCCGCTTCAAGGACGTCACCGACTCGATGGGCGTCGGGAGCACGCGCTGGACCCTCGCCGCCGCGGCCGCCGACTTCAACGACGACGGCTGGCCCGACCTCTATCTCGCCAACGACTACGGACCCGAAGAGCTCTATCTGAACCACGAGGGCAAGCGCTTCGAGCTGGCGCGGGCTGGTCTCGAGGACGATTCCAAAAGCGGCATGGCGGTCGCACTCGGCGACGTGTACAACCGCGGCGTGCACGACGTCTTCGTCACGAACATCTCCGAAAAGGGCTTCCTGTTTCAGGGCAACAACCTGCGGCTCAATTTCTTGAAGCAGCTCGGACGCTTCGACGAAGTCGCGACCGGCGTCGTCGCCGACGCGGGATGGGCCTGGGGCGCGCAGTTCGGCGACCTGAACAACGACGGGCTGCTCGATCTGTTCGTGGCGAACGGCTTCATCTCGGCCGACTCTGGGCGCAGCTACTGGTATGCGATGTCCAAGATCGCGGGAGCGCAGGGCAACATCTTCGAGGACGCCAAGAACTGGCCGCCGATCGGCAGCGCCAGCCTGTCCGGCTACGAGCACTCGCGCGTGCTGCTGAATCGCGGCCAAGTAGGATTCGTCGACGTCGCGGAGGAGGCGGGCGTGACCGATCGGCTCGATGGTCGCGCCATCGCCATGGCCGATCTCTTCAACCGCGGACTGGTCGATGTGGTGATCGCGAACGAGAAGGGCAGGGCGCTGCTCTATCGCAACACAGCCAACCGCGCCCACTGGGTCGAGTTGAAGCTCGTCGGTACACGCAGCAACCGCAGCGCCATCGGGGCCGAGGCGACGGTCGAGATCGGGCCTGGGCGGCAGCGCCAGGTCGTGGACGGTGGGTCGGGATTCTGCAGTCAGAACGATCGCCGGCTGCACTTTGGCTTGGGGGATCAGCGGTTTGGCAGCGTGACGATTCGGTGGACGTCGGGCGAGACGCAGGTGCTGAACGGTCTGGCGATCGATCAGCTGCATGTGATCACGGAGCCGCGGTGACGACGACTCCCGCACAGACTCCTGCACTTCGTTCCCCCTCGCCTGAAGGGAGAGGGGGTCAGGGGGTGAGGACCGCGATCGATCCGAAGTACCTCATCGTCTTCCTGATCACTCTCGTCTTGGTAGTCGGCGAGGCCCGCTACCACATTCTCGGCGGCTATCCGCGACTCGTGACGACGCTGGGTGTGTGCCTGGCCACCGAGGTCCTGTTGTCGTGGTGGCTGCGAGGCCGAGTCGCGAATCTGGCGAGCGCGTACATCACGGGGATCAGTCTGGCGCTGCTGATCAAGCCGCAGGCCAACATTCTCTGGCCGTTCGCGCTGGGCGCGTTTATCGCGATCGCGTCGAAATACGTGCTCACCTATCGCGGCCGCCACCTGTGGAATCCGAGCAACTTCGCGATCGCGCTGCTCGTGCTGGTGGCGTCCGACTCCGTCGCGATCCTCAGCCACCAGTGGGGCAACGATCTTGGCACGAACCTCGTGATCTGGGCGTTCGGCCTGGTGATCGCCTCGCGCGCGCGTGTACTGCACGTCACGCTGACGTACGTCGTCTGCTTCATCGTCTTCGCATTGCTGCGCCATCTCATCGTGGGCGGGCCCCTGTTCGCCGAGCTCGCACCGATTACCGGACCGATGTATCAGCTGTTCGTCTTCTTCATGGTCACCGATCCGCGCACCACGGTGAGCACGCGGCGCGGCCGGATGATCGTGGTGGCGATCGTCGCGCTGGTCGAAACCCTCATCCGTCTCGCGGGCGACTATCAGATCGCGTGGCTCCGGCCGTTCTACGTCTCACCGCCGATTCTGGCGCTGGCGATGGTGGGGCCGCTGGCGATGTGGTGGGATCTGCGGCGGCGCGGCGCGTGAGTCTTCCCTGACGACCGTGTTCAACTCCCTCGGCCGTGAGTTGCGGCCGCAAGTGCGGACGCACTGGATCAAGGTGTATCCGGAACTTCGGTGAGCCGGACCGTCTCGCGACTGATCTCGGGAATCACCGTCCTTCTCTTCCTGGCGTTGGCGTGGACCGGCATTCGGGGTGGGCTCGATCAACTCTCCAAACTCATCCTCACACGCGGTCAGCAGGTGCAGAGTGTGGCGCAGCTCGCGTACGGTGTGCTCAGTCTCTTCAGTCTCGTCGTCTGGTTCTGGGCGCGGCGTTGGAGCAGGCCGGTGTTCATCGGTTGGGCAGCGAGCCTCGCGCTGGCCGGCGGACTTGCCGCGGTGGTGTGGGGTGTGTCGAGCGTCGGTGTCGGCCTATTGTCCGGTGTGGCCAGTTTCCTCATCGCTGGGGTGATGGTGTGGCTGTTGCGCTTTTCCGCGCGCCGCGCAGCTTGAAGCCTCCATGACCCGCCGTTCAGCGCTCTCCTTCGTCAAACGAAACGGCATCGTCCTCGAAAGCGCCCGGGGTCCGGTCCCGAATCTCGCCGAGGCGGTGGTCGGGGGGCGCATCCGCGGCAGCTGGTGGGGCCACGCGAGGGGAAAAGAAATCTTCTCGTTGACCCGCGCGGTGCGCGACTCGGCCGACGTGCTCGTCTGCCGGCTCGTCGGACGAAAGATCACGTACGTGCATCGCCGGCTCTGGCCGGCGCTCGTCCGGTTGGCGCGCACCTTCGCGCGGCGTGACCTGGCGGCGGTGCAGGAAGTCCACACCGCCAGTGGCCGGCACGAGGAACGGCTTGTGCCGTTCCCTCGCTGGGTGCCGCCGGCCGTCAAGCGCGCCGCGCGGCGACTCGCCGTCGCCGACGCGAGGGCGGCTCTGGGGCCGGCAGGCGAATTGTTGTGATGAAAGACCGGACCGGTGCCCTCACCTTCGCGCTGATCTTCGTCATTCTGTGGGCGTTCCTGCTCGTGGTGCTCCATTCGGATCGTTGCTTGCATCTGGGCGGAGCCTACGTGCCCAGCAGGCTCTCCTGTACCGGCGGTCCCGCGGACTTTCCGTCCTTCCTCCGATTCAGTCTTCAGCCCCAGATCTTTTTCTTGAGCATCGCATTGTCGGCGGGCACGGCTTCGGTGGCATATGGACTGTTCAGCCGTTTCATCCGTCGCTCGAGCTGATGGCCCCCCCTCAGGGCATGTACCCGATGATCTCCCAGCCCGCGCCTTTCGCGATGTCGACAGCTCGAACCACCTCGCCGTATGGCCGTCTCGCCGCGGCTCGAACGAAGATCAACTTTCGATTGCCCCCATCAGTGAGGTCACGCAGTCGGGTGGCGAGGTCGCTCATGGGAGTCGCGGCTCCATTGATGGCATAGGACCCATCGTCCTTGAGCTCCAGGACGACCTGTGACGGAGCCCGTGTGGGCCCGCTCGCATGATCGGCGGGCGGTGGCACGTTGACGGGAAGGACCGATCGGAGCTGAACGGATAACATGAAGACGACGAGAAGCACGAGCATGACGTCGATCATCGGGGTGACGTTGATGTCGGAGTTGACGCCCATGCGCCGCTCGGGGAAGGGGATACTGGGAGATACCGCTGCCTCGTTGCAGTTTGCTAACCCGGCGATGTCGATTTGATGAACAGCCTGTGGCGGTTGGATCCGCGCGTAGATTAAGGAACATGCGTCAATTCGCAGCTGTGCTCGGCTGCCTGCTCTTTGTCGCCTGTCACCGTCCGACCGAAGTTCGTGGCATGTACGTCAATGACGACAGCTCGGGCACACTCTTTCCTTGCGGTGACCCCAAGGTCGCGATCGCGGTGCCGGACTCGGCGCTCACGGCGCGCTACCGCGCCACGGTCGTGGCAAACAAGCCGGTGTTCGTGCGTCTGCGCGGGATAAAGAGGCAATCGGGCAGCATCTACAGTGGACGTCCCTATTTTCAGGTGCAGCAGATCCTCGAGGTGCGGCTGCGCGCGGCGGACGAATGTGCTGGCGTCGCCGAGTCCATCGCCCCCTTCTTGCCTGAACGCTAGACGTCGTGGGCAAACTTCGGGTCAGTAGCTTCGCGGTCTCAATCGACGGCTTCGGCGCCGGGCCGAACCAGGATCTGCAGAATCCGCTCGGCGTCGGCGGCGTCGCGCTCATGGACTGGTTCTTCCCGACGCGAACCTGGCAGCACATGCACGGTCATGAGGGTGGCGAGACCGGCACGGATGACGAGATCGCCGCGCAAGGTCTGGCCGGCCTCGGCGCCTGGATCCTCGGCCGCAACATGTTCGGCCCCGTCCGCGGACCGTGGCCCGACGAAAGCTGGAGGGGCTGGTGGGGAGAGGAGCCGCCGTATCACACTCCCGTCTTCGTGCTGACCCATCATTCTCGGCCGCCGTTGCGAATGACGGGCGGCACCGAGTTTCGCTTCGTGACTGATGGAATTCACTCGGCGCTCAAGCAGGCCAGAGACGCCGCGGGAGATCGCGACATTCGACTGGGCGGCGGGGTCTCGGCGGTCCGGCAGTTTCTGCGCGCCGGGTTGATCGACGAGCTGCACCTGGCGGTCAGGCCGGTCCTGATGGGTAGTGGAGAGGCGCTGTTCGCAGGTGTGGATCTGCCTGCGCTGGGTTACGAAGCGGTCAAGCATGTCGCCGGCGAGCGTGCGACCCATGTGTATTTGCGGAGGCGCGCCACATGAACGCTGTTCCGGGACAGAACCCCATCGTCGTTCGGTATCTGCGCGGAGAGGTGTCGCTCGAGTTGGCGGCGACCGAGTTGGCCCGTGTGGTGCGCGAGGTGAGACAAGCGTTCGAACGGGGCGAGCGGCGCATTCCGAGCGAGCTCGTCGCGCAGAGCGTCGAGCCGTATGACTTTACGGAAGCGGATCATCCCCAATTGCGTGCTTTGTGGGACCTCGTCGAAGCGAAAACGGACACGACCGACGAATGCGCACGGGAATACCTTGCGAGCGCTGGAGATTCAGCGTTCGACCAAATCGTTCGTGCCATCGGGGATGACGTAAGGGCACCCTCGGCGAGACACACCTCAGAATCGTCTGGAGTTTCGCGGCAGACGCGCGGAAGCTCGATACTGACGATCCTTCATGGCGGTTCATCGAGAACGTGCAACAGTATTTCCAGGACACGTTCGTGGACACGACGTGGCCCGCGTGCCCCCGCCATCCGAATCACCCGCTCGATCACGCCGACGGCTTCTGGCACTGTCCGCGGGATCACGCGGCGATCGCTCGCCTCGGTGAACTGTCGGGTCTCGCGAGGGGTACGTAGAGCAAATCAATCGAGGCTGCCATGAGGTCGATCGCGCACGCTGGTATCCTCATTTTCCTTGTCGCAACTGTCGCAACGGCCCAGTCGAGAACTTGGGGAATCGATGCACTGGCGGGCGGGGGACCTTCGATTGTTTCGGCATCGCTGGGTGGCGTGCCGGACGGCCAGCTGCTGATCTCGTCCTTCTCCGTGAGGCGGTCCTTCCTGCATTGGAAGCGCTTTCGGGCCAGTTATTTCGGCGAAGCCCTGCCGTTGGTCATCGCGACGAGAGTGCCGAAAGTTCGCCCGGAGTGGTTCTATAATCGCACGCACACCGACTCCACGTTCGATCTGTATCCGATCGGCGAAGGGCCGGACTTTGGGGTGGGCGTTGCCCCGGTGGGATTGCGACTCTCCTTGCAGCTCGGTTCCGAAATCTCCGCGTTTGCAGAGGGCAATGGTGGCGGCGTCGCGTTCGCCCGCGCTTTCCCAAAACCGGCGGCTCGATCGCTGAATTTCCTGGGAAGCGCGGGCGCAGGCGTGCGGATCGGAAGCAGCGGCCGGCGATCCTACATCGTTGGCTATCGATTCACACATCTGTCCAACGCGAACACCGCAAAGGAAAACCCCGGCTTTAACGCGCATGTCTTTTACCTGGGGATCACGCTTCACTAGCCGCTGACCACTCGGTGCCTACTCCCATCTCGCATGCTGCCGTGGGTTTCGCGATCGCTGCGTGGACGCAGCAGCGACCGCCGTCGCAACAGGTCTGCCTCGTCGCGGCGGCCTGCGCCGCCCTGCCCGATATCGATTATTTCGAATGGCCCGTCGCGCACCGCGCGATCACGCATTCGCTCGCGTTCGCGGTCGTCGGCGCCGTCGCGGCGACATTCATTTTGTTTCGTGGCCCGCAATGGGCCCGGCAGCGTGCGCGCCTGGCGCTGGTTTTCGCCCTCGCGCTGCTGTCCCATGGCTGTCTCGATGCGCTGTCGACGTATTCGTTCGGTATCGAGTTCTTCGCGCCGTTCTCACAGCAGCGCTTCCGCTTTCCGTGGACACCGCTGGGCGATCCGAATGGCACCTTAGCGGGACGACTCGCCCAGGAGGCCATCGTCGTACTTCTTCCGGCGGTCGTGCTCGCATGGCTGGCGTTCAGGGTCCGGGGCCTGGCGGCCTCAGCTCGGGCCACATCGGGGTGATCAGGATCGTTCTGGCGCGACACGGCAGAACAGCGTGGGACTTTCGGACGCCGATCCCAGGACACGCGCTGGGCGAGTGGCTTCGGGGCGAAGGCGAGGCGCCGCTCGACGCGTCTTCCCGTCCCGGCGCGGAGCTCGAGCGGCTCAGTCGGGAGGCGAAATGCCTGGTCGCGAGCCCGCTGCGTCGGTCGCGAGACTCGGCGCAGCTGCTCGCGCCATCCGCAAAGCCGCTGATCGATCCATGTTTTCGGGAGGCGGAGTTGCCGAGCGCTTTTCGGTCTGGCCTGCGCCTCCCTCCAGTGATGTGGGCCGGGCTCGCGCGGTCGGCGTGGTTCTGCGGCTGGGCAGCCGGTGTGGAGAGCTTCACGATCGCGCGCGAGCGTGCGTCGAAAGCGGCGTCGGTCCTCACGGGCCGCGCCGAGGCGTGCAGGTTGATCGTGCTGGTGGGGCACGGGCTCATCAACATGCTGATTGGGCAGCGACTGCGTGCGGCAGGATGGCGCGGTCCCCTATGGCCGTCGCCAAGGCATTGGAGCTTTGGAATGTATGAGCGGCCGTAAGACGTCTCTGATTCAGGTCCGCCCCGTAACATCCGCCGATCGCGATCCGTGGTTGCGTATGCGCTGCGATCTGTGGCCGGAGGGTTCGGAGTCCGAGCACCGCGCAGAGATCGACAAATTCCTCGCCGGTCAACTTCAACAACCCTTGGCGGCACTCGTCGCTTTGAGCCGTTCCGGTGACGCGGTAGGCTTCGTCGAGCTGTCGATCCGATCGTACGCGGAGGACTGTATGACCGACCACGTCGCGTACCTCGAGGGCTGGTACGTCGTGCCGGAAGCGCGACGACAAGGCGTCGGGACGGCGCTGGTGCGCGCCGCCGAGGAGTGGGCGCGATCCCAGGGGTGCACCGAATTTGCCTCCGATGCGCTCATCGACAATCAGGTCAGTGCCGCCGCGCATCGGGCGCTCGGCTTTCAGGAGACGGTTCAAATTCGGTGTTTTCGGAAGGTTATTAGCTAGGCGGCCGTCAGGTCGTCAGACTAACAACTCTGTCGGCGTGACCCCGCGCGAACTCAGTGTCGTGCGTCGCAATAAGCAGTCCTCGGCCCTGTTCGCTCAGACGACGCAGCGTCGTCCCCAGCGCGCTGCGGCGCGCTGGGTCGAGCGCCGCCGTTGGTTCGTCCATTAGCAGCAGCGGAGGATTGGGCGCGAGTGCGCGCGCGATCGCGACCCGCTGTGCCTCGCCCCCGGACAGTTGACTCGGCCACGCAGCGGCGCGCGTGCCGACGTCCAGCGACGCGAGGAGCTTCGCTGCGACCTCCTCCGCCTCGCTGCGGCTCTGGTTGAGCACGTGCCGCAGCGCCAGTGTCACGTTATCGAGTGCGCAGAGGTGCGAAAACAGCGCGTGGGCCTGGAAGACGAGCCCGACGCGACGCCGCAGCGGAACGAGCCGCGACTCGGGCGGCACGGGCCCGGGGGCCAGCGCGAATCCATCGACGACGATCCGCCCCTCATCGAACGGCTGCAGCGCGGCCACCGCGCGCAGTGCCGTCGACTTCCCCACACCCGACGGGCCCATCACCGCCACGATCTCGCCGCGCGCCACTTCCAGCGAGAGCGCGCGCAGCACCTCGCGCGAGTCGTAGCGAACCGTCAGCCGGTCGATTGCGAGCAACGCGCTCATGTGGCCGGCCGCCAGCGGCGCTCGAGCCGGCGTGCCAGACGCGCGAGCGGCAGCGACATCGCCAGGTACACCGCGGCGCACAGCGCGCCGGGAACGACCCAGCTCCCCACGTTGGTCGCGTAGATCGCCGTCTGCTTGGTCAGCTCGACGACCGTGATCACCGATACAAGCGAAGAGTCCTTCAGCAGGGCGACGAAGTCGTTCGTCATCGCCGCAAGCGCGAAGCGCAGCGCCTGCGGCCCGCGCACCAGCCGTAGGATCTGAAGCTCGGACAGGCCGAGGGTGCGCGCGGCCTCGAGCTGCGGGCGCGGCACCGCCTCGAGCGCTCCGCGATAGATCTCGGCCTCATAGGCGGCGTAGTTCAGGCCGAGGGCCAGGACCGCCGCGAGAAACGCCGGCAGCCGCACGACGCCTGCCAGCCCGTAGTAGATGACGAACAGCTGCAGCAGCAGCGGCGTACCGCGAATCACCTCGACGTACAGCGTCATCGCCACCCGCAGCCATCCCGGTCCGTACACCCGGGCCGACGCCAGCGCCAGTCCGACGATGACCGCCAACAACATCGAGAGCACTGAGACCAGTGCCGTTACGCCAGCTGCCCCGGCGAGCGAAGGGAGATAAGCCAGTGCGTGCGAGGCAGGGGCCGTCCCGGTCGGTGCGGCGTTGGCGCGGACGGCGCGTTCGAACAGCGCGCCCTGGCTCTGATCCCACACGTCCCAGCGGCGGAAGATCTGCTCGAGCGAGCCGTCGCGCATCGCCTCGCGCAACACGGCATCGACCGAATCGCGCACCATAGAATCAGCGCGTGCAAAAACGCCCACGTAGTGGCCCAGCGCGACCGGCTGCGCCAGGATCACAAACCCTGTGCCGCCGCCGCGGCGCAATGCGCGCTGCGCGATGATGTGATCCAGCAAAACCGCGTCCACTCGGCCCGCGGTCAGGTCGGCGTAGGGATGAACGTCGTCGTCGTACGAGAGGGGGATCAGCCCCATCGAGTCGCGCGCAGCAACGAGCAAGTCGTACGCGATCGTGGCGCCGAGCGTCGCGACACGACGGCCGCGCAGGTCGGCAAGACCATGGATGCGGCCGGCGTCTTCGGTCCGTACCGCGAGCACTTCGCGAAACTCGAAATACGGGATGGTGACGGCGTGCCGCGCGCGACGCACGGGCGTGTCCTCGACCCCGGAGAGGCCGAGCGTGAAGTCACCGCGTTCGACCGATTGGTCGATGCTGGACCATTGCACCTGGACGAACCGCGCCGCGCGGCGTCCCAGGCCACGCGCGATCCGCTCGGCGACCTCGACGTCGAAGCCACGGACGCGCGACGGATTGGCGGGGTCGGCCTCCACGAATGGCGCACCGCCTTCGGCGTCGCCGCCCCACACGAGCTCCCGACGGATCGCGCTCTGCGCTCCGAGGCTAGTGGAGAGGCAGAGAGCGAGCCCGGTGAAGCCGAACGTGCGGGCAGCTATCACGGCACTTAAGTTATGACCTCGATGAAAGCCATGCTGAGCCTCGCGGTCCTTGGTTTCGCGCCTCTGCTCGCTGCTGAGGGGCAGTTCGCGACGGCGAGCGCAGGTATGCTGGTGAGCAAGCGAGTGCCCGACGTAATCGGTGAGCTGCATGCGGAAACACCGCCCGTCCGTGCTACGCGGGGGTGGATCACGCTCTCGTGGACCGACAAGAGTGCCAAGCCGACAGTCGTTACGGCCGTCGAGCACGCGCTGGTGCATGTCAAGGACGCCGGCACGGGACTCGGCGTGGGAGTGCTCTGGCTCGAGCCCGACAACTACAAGCCGTACCCGATCATCGTGAGTAGCACGGTTGTGCCGTTGCCGATTCCGCGTATCTCGTTTGTGGCGATCGCTTCGACACAACCGTTTCAGAAATTCGACTGGTCGCTCGCATTGGAGGTCGGCGTTACGCTCTGGTTCGTGCGCTAACCGCGGTTTTCACTCTTGGCCGGAGGACTCATGCAAGGAGCTGGTGGCACACCGGGCGGCGTCGGCACCTTCTTGGTGGGTCTCGGTGGACGATACGTTACCGTTTGAAGCGTCACTGTTTGAAACCAGTTACGACCGCGCTCCGTCTGGTCCCTGACCCTCCCAAGCCAACAGCCGAGACCACGATGACGCGCAGAACGAACGCGACAATCGCCGGAATAGCCTACCTCTTCTATATCGCGGCCGCGTTCCCCAGCATGGTCTTGAACAATCGAGCCACGAACGGTGATGGCATGGCTGCGAAGCTCGCGAACATGGCCTTGCACGCCGGGGACGTGCGCCTTGCCGCTGTGCTGTCGTTGATCGGTTGCTTCTGCGCGCTCGTGTTGGCGGTGACGTTATACGGGATCACACGCGAGCAAGATCGCGATCTCGCGATGTTGGGCCTGACGTGCCGCGTTGCCGAGGGCGTAGTGGGCGCCGCGTCCATCCCGACGACGCTTGGACTGCTTGCGGTCACAATGGCTGTCGGGACCAACGCAGTGGACCCCGCAGCGGCCGCAGCGGTTGGGGCGTTCGTACTCAACCAAACTTGGCTCATCGGCGCCACCTTCTTTGCGGTCGGCAGCACGCTCTTCTCCTGGTTGTTATTGCGAGGCCGGATGGTTCCCGATTGGCTCGCTGCGCTCGGTGTCATCGGATCGGCAGTGCTCGTCATAGGACTGCCTCTGCAGATCATGGACCTGCTGCCGGGACTCGTCACCCAGCTCATGTGGATACCGGTCGCGGTGTTCGAGATCGTGGTCGCGGTGTGGCTGATCGTCAAAGGCGTCGCAACGCCGCAGCCGGAGGCGCGATGAACGACCCACGTCGTACCGCGCGGCTGGCAGGCATCCTGTGGCTGGTGGTCATTGCTGGGGGTGTGGTCAGCTTAGTCACTCAGACTGGGCAGCCCCGTCTGGCGTTTGCCGCCAATCTATTCAGCGGCTTGTGTTATCTGGGTGTGACGGTCCTGCTCTACGCATTGTTCAAGCCGGTGGACACCAGCATTTCACTCTTCGCAGCCTTCTGCGGTCTCGTTGGCGTCGCGAGTGGGGCGGCGCTCTCACTGGTTCGGTCCGACCCGCCGGCGCAGGGTTTCTACATCTCGATGGTGTTTTTCGGCGCGCAGATCATCTCGATCGGCTATCTGATCACGCGATCGACGCTCGTTCCCCGGCTGCTGGGTGTGCTGCTGATACTCGGTGGATCGAGCTACGTCATCAACTCCTTCACGAACTTTCTCGCGCCGGCGATCGGCGCGCATTTGGCCCCTTTCATTATCCCCGTGGCAATTCTCGGGGAGGGCGCGTTGACGCTCTGGCTCCTGGTGAAGGGCGTGAACGCTCCATAACGTTGAAGCAGTGAACATCCCGATGGATACGGCTCGGAGCCGATCGCTGATCCCGCCGAGCTGGCGCGGGCTCAACCAGATGGGCTCGATGTATGAGTCCATGATGCAATCCATGGTGGAAGGGACACTCAAGGCGTTCGAGAAACCGGAGACGATCGAGCGGCTCGCCCGGTTCTCGTGCCGCTATTACGATGCGCTGATCAAGCAGGGGTTTACCAAAGAGGAAGCTTTGCAGATTCTGGCAGGGTCGGGCATTGCCGGCATGCGAGCTGGAAAATGATGTGTCGTTTGGCGCGCCCCATGCGCCGGAATCCTAGCTCGCCCCTAGATTACGGCATGGCCACTCGATCGCGAATCGCTGCGGTCTGGCTCCTGACGGCCGGATTGGTCCCAGCGATCCTGTCCGGTCAGGGCGTCACGCACCTTGAGGTCAGTCAAGGCTGGAGTCGTAATCCGGCAACCGACGCCGAGATGACCGGTCGCCTGCGCGCGGCTGCGAGTCAGTACCGTCAATACACCCCCATTCCGCGGATCGCGGTTTACAACATCGGGTATCCGAGCAGTGCTGCGGAGTACGAAGCGCTCAACGGCTATGGCGCGATCGTCGTGACCGTCGTGGCGCAAGACAGCGCCGAGCTGCCGCTCGCTCGCCTGTATTTCCGCAGCGCGTCGGGCGCAGAGACGGAGTTGCCGGTCGTCGTGTATAGCTGCGGCCGGTTGGCGCCCGCCGATTCGACCGTCGCGGCGACATTTGGCGGGCATCGGTGTGATGCGTTGTATTTCTTCCCCGTTCAGATCGCAACCACGCAAGGGGATCTCCTGGCCGACTTCGCTGTTCGGCGCCGCGGATTTCGAATCGAACAGTTCAGCGGCGAGCCGCCTCGGGGGCTGGTCGGGTTTCCGATTCGCCAACCCTCCGGGCCGCCTGCTGGTGCAGCTTGGCTGCGCTTTCTGACGCGGGAATTCCCCGCGTTTTCCCCTCTGCTTCAGGTCAAGTAATCAACTCGTATGCACCGTCTCCGCGCGGGCACGCCGCGCATCGACAGTCGCTGACACACTAAGCCGCCATGCCTTCACTGCAGCAGCTGCGCTGGGAAGCGTTCGCCGACGCTGTGGAGAGCGCCACCCGCCCCGCGCTCCTGCAGACCCTCGCCCCCATCAAGGTCGCGAGCATCTGGACGTTCGCGTGGAGATAGTGGAGGGCGTCACGCTGGAATGCCGGCTGTTGCAGGTGGATCTCGATGGACGTGAGCTCATAGGTAAAGTGCGCAAGGGAGGCTCCGTGGTGCTTCCTCTGTCTCGCGTGCGAGCCGTATGGGAGAAACGGCGCAAGATGGGCCGTGCACTCTCCATTTGGTTCGTAACGCTTCTCAGTGGAACGGCAGGCGGAGCGTTCGGCGCCGTGGCCACCGGGTGGGGGAGAGCTGAGGACGGAGCGCCCATTGGCGCACTGCTGGGCGCCATAGCTGGCATCGGGGTGCTGCTGCTGTTCGACAAATGGCGAGCACTCTACGAGTGGGTTCCCATGTACGACAGCACGTTGCCGAGCTGAGGATCGGCGCGCGACTTGTAGTCCTGTGTGCGGTTGCGATGGTCGCGTGCACACAAGCACGCCCGGCCACAATCTCACCCAACGGCGTCGAGCAGACGGCGCAGGGGAGCCGGCAGCCTGCCACGCTCGTCGCGAGCTTCGACGGCCTGGGCGTTGGGCTCCAGGGCCCGCACGGCCGCTGGGAAGCACGCAACCCCTCCGACAACTCGCTGGCCGTGGGACGCGACTACGTCTTCCAGATCGTCAACACCCGCATGGCGATCTTCCGGAAGAACGGCGAGATCGTCTACGGTCCCGTGCCAACCAACACGCTGTTCAAGGGCTTCGGCGGCGCGTGCGAGGCGCGTAACAACGGCGATGCCGTGGTGCGCTACGATCAGCTCGCCGACCGCTGGCTCATCGTGATGCCGACCTTCACGCGCAGCCACGAGCGGCCCGATCAACCGCCGGTGTGGAAGGCATCAGACCGCTCCTACATCAGCCCGCCCGGTGTGCCC
>Ga0099829_10000198_pt1 | contig 30636 bp, 26 predicted proteins | sample CZO8metaG_3_FD_79336 | JGI IMG/M metagenome (GOLD analysis project Ga0099829, IMG submission 79336) | Vadose zone soil microbial communities from the Eel River Critical Zone Observatory, Northern California, USA - CZOApr15con2H2.8 metaG | ecosystem: Environmental > Terrestrial > Soil > Vadose...
CGCCAACGGCCAGGTGCAGACGCGCCACCGCGCGCTGTTGCTGTTCCGGAGCGACCCGATGCCGGGACCGGGCTCAGAAGTACTGGTCCCCGTGCGGGACACAACGGCGCGCGGCGCGGACCCGTTGGCCGTGCTTGGCACCCTCGCCCAGTTGATCACCGCGGCGGCCACGGTGATCATCGTCTCCAAGCGATGAGTCGGCGAGCGTCTCCCGTCGACTCCATCACTGGATGCCGTTCATGAAGGCCCCACCCCGAAAAGGGATCATCCTGGCGGGAGGCACGGGCACCCGGCTCTACCCACTTACTCCGGCAACGAGCAAGCAACTCTTGCCCGTCTACGACAAGCCCATGGTGTACTACCCGCTCTCGACCCTCATGCTGGCGGCTGTGCGCGACATCCTCATCATCTCCACCTCGCACGACCTGCCGCGCTTCCAGAGCCTGCTCGGGGACGGTGCCCAGCTGGGGATTTCGCTCCACTACGCCGAGCAGCCGAGCCCGGGCGGCATCGCCCAGGCGTTCCTCGTCGGCCGGGACTTCGTCGGCTCCGCCCCCGTCTCGCTCGTCCTGGGCGACAACATCTTTTACGGCGCTGGCCTCCACCGGGTCCTGCAGCGCGCTGCGGCCGAGCTGCGCGGAGCGACCGTGTTCGCCTACCACGTTTCCGACCCCGGTCGCTACGGGGTCGTGGAGTTCGATCCGCAGCAGCAGCGCGTCCTGGGCATCGAGGAGAAGCCTGAGCGGCCGCGTTCACACTACGCCGTGACCGGGCTCTACTTCTACGATGGTCATGTAGTGGATGTCGCCGCCGCGCTCAAGCCGTCGGCCCGCGGCGAGCTCGAAATCACCGACGTGAATCTCCACTATCTACGCCAGGGGGCCCTGCGCGTCGAGCTGCTCGGCCGGGGCGTGGCCTGGCTCGACACCGGGACGCCCGAGGCGCTGCTCCAGGCCTCCACGTTTGTCGCGGCGGTCGAGGCGCGCCAGGGGCTGAAGGTGGGAGCGATCGAGGAGGTGGCCTATCGCATGGGATACGTGGACGCGGCGCAGGTCGAGCGGCTGGCGTCGCGCTATCGGGGCAATCCCTACGCCGACTATCTGCTCGGGATGATCAAAGATGGCAACTACATCAACCAGGCGCGGGACGCCCTGTGAAGGTCACCGCAACGGAGCTGGACGGCGTGCTGCTGATCGAGCCCCGGCTCTTTCCCGACGACCGCGGCTCTTTCTTTGAGAGCTATCATGCGCAGCGCTACGCCGCGGCCGGCCTGCCGGAGCGCTTCGTCCAGGATAACCATTCGAGCTCGGTGCCGCGCACGATCCGCGGGCTCCACTATCAGCTCTCGCAACCCCAGGGCAAGCTCGTGCGCGTGATCCGCGGCGCCGTGTTCGACGTGGCCGCCGACATCCGCCAAGGGTCGCCCACGTTTGGCCGCTGGGTGAGCGTCGTGCTGTCCGCGGAGAACCGGCTCCAGCTCTACATTCCACCCGGATTTGCGCACGGGTTCTGCGTCATGGACCAGGCGAGCGAAGTCGAGTACAAGTGCACTGACTTCTACCGGGCGGACGACCAGCGCGGGGTGCGCTGGGACGACCCGACGCTCGCGATCACCTGGCCGGTGACCACCCCCCTCCTGTCCGACAAAGATGGGGCGCTCCAACCGCTCTCGGCCAACCGGGACGACCTCCCGGTGTACGGACCGTGACCCGTCCTCGCACGTTTACGCCTCACTCTGTCCTGGTGACGGGCGGCGCGGGTTTCATCGGCTCCAACCTCGTCCGCTGGATCCTCGCGCACGAACCCGACGTGGCCGTGATCAACCTCGACTTGCTGACCTACGCCGGCAACCTGGAGAATCTCGCCGACGTGCACCACCGGCACGGGCCGGGCGGCGACGGACGCTACTACTTCATCCACGGCGACATCCGGGACCTCGAGACGGCGGCGCGAGTGCTGCGCGGCGCGTGCCCGGAATCCGCCGCGGCCACGGGCCGCACTCCACCTCCGGTGGACGCGGTAGCCCACCTGGCCGCCGAAAGCCACGTGGACCGCTCGATAATGGGCCCGGCTCAATTCGTCGATACCAACGTCCGGGGCACCCTGACGCTGCTCGAGGCTTGCCGGGCGGAGCTGCTCGCGCGGGATCGCCCCTTCCGCTTCCTGCACGTCAGCACCGACGAAGTGTACGGCAGTCTCGGATCGGCGGACTCGGCCTTCACCGAGCTCAGTCCCGTCGCGCCCAACAGCCCCTACTCCGCGAGCAAGGCAGCGTCCGATTTGCTGGTCCGCGCGTACGTCGCCACGTTCGGCATGCCCGCGATCGTCACGCGCTGCTCGAACAACTATGGACCCTACCAGTTTCCGGAGAAGCTCATCCCGCTGATGATCACGCGGGCGTTGGCCGATCAGCCCCTGCCTGTGTACGGCGACGGGATGAACGTCCGGGACTGGGTCTACGTGGAGGACCACGCCGAAGCCCTCTGGACGCTGATGACGTGCGGCGCGCACGGTGCGGTCTACAACATCGGCGGCGACAACGAAGTCACGAATATCCAGGTCGTGCGCGGCTTGCTGCGCGTGCTCGGGAAGCCGGAATCGCTCATTCAGTTCGTCGGCGATCGGCCCGGCCACGATCGGCGCTATGCGATGAATATCGCCCGCATGCGCAGCGACTTGGGCTGGGCGCCGCGCTACGATTTCGAGCGTGGGCTGTGCGAGACGGTGGAGTGGTACCTGTCGCACCGGGCGTGGTGGGAGCGGGTGCTGAGCGAGGCGTATCGGGCCGCCAACGCCCTGTACCTCACACGAGGGTAGCCCGGGGCGGCACCTCTCCCCCGAACGTACCGCTAGCGCGGCCGTCGGCGCAGGGGATGCCGCACCCTCGACAGCAAATCTCCCAACCCCCGCCGGAATTCGGCGTACTCCTCGAACTCCGGACCCTCGAGCCGCCGGACGCGCTCGCTCGCGAACGCGAGCAATACGGCGACGAGCCCGCCCAGCAACAGCGCCGCCGACGCCTTCAGCACCGTGCGACGAGACTTGCGCTCCACGAAGCCCGCCGGGTGCTGGATGATGGTAATCACCGGCGTGTTCCGGACTTCCTCGAGCTTCGCCAGCTCGTAGTACTGGTTCAGCGACAGATACACCTGCTGGCGGAGATTCACCTGTCGCTCCAGGCGCGACGCCTCCGCCCTGAGCTCCGGCGAATCCTCCAGCCGCCGGTTGCGGACCAGAAACTTGGAGAGCCCGTCCTCGGCGACCGCGAGCGAGTCTTGGGCGACCGCCAGCCGCTTCTCCAGAAACTCGCGCTCGGCTTTCGCCTGCGACTGCTGGCGCCGCAGGTTGTAATCATTGACCAGATCCAGGAAGCGCTCGGCGATCTGCTGGGAGAGCTCCGGACGCTTCGTCGTGACGTCGAAGCCGACGACGCCTGTGATGCGGTCAGTATGGACGCTCACCATGCTCCGCAGCTGGCGGAGCGTACTCGTGACCACCTGGTCTCGGCTCGGCGCTTTGATCTCCAAGTACTGGATCAAGTCCCCGTCGAAGCGCGGGCTCGCGGTCAAGTGATAATCGGCGGTCACGACGTCCCACTGCAACTCGCTCGACTGTAGCAGGCTCGCGTAGAAGTCGGGCGAGCTGACGTTCGACCGCCCCAGTGTGATGCCGAGCTGCGGGGCAAGCTGGTTCAAGAGTGATTGCGCGGTCTTCGGCTCCTGCGGAATGAAGCTCGCGCTCACCACGTAGCGCCGCGGGGATAACCACGACATCAGCCCGACGCTCACCGCGCTCACCAGCGCCACGGTGATGATCATGCGGCGCCGCGCGAGCAGCACGTTCGCAAGGAACCAGGGGGACACCCGCTGGTCCGCACCCGCCTCGAGCACGGGCCCGCCGGGCATGGTCGGCGACTTGCGCGGCGCGGTCACGCGACCTGCCTACCTCGGGACGGCTCCGGGCCCACAAGGTCCCGGACGTACTCCGCGATCGCGTCCTTCCAGGGTCGCATCCACCGCAGGCCACGCAGGTCGAGCTGATAGTTCCGCCCCGCCTCCATCCGGGGACGCGGGGCGGGTAAGGGGAACTCGTCGGAAGAGACGGGAAACAGCTCGCATGATGTGATCCCCGCGCAGCGCAGCACCTCCCGCGCTACTTCATACCGACTCGCGGGGGGCCCCGTATTGACCATGTGATAGGTTCCGTAGAGTTTGGTCTCGATCAGGTTCACCATCCCCTGGGAAATGTCGACCGTGTAGGTCGGGGAGCCGAACTTGTCGTCCACAATCTTGAGGCTCGGGCGCTGCCCCGCCAGCTCGATGATCTTCGCCACGAACTTCTTGTCCCGGGTACCTCCGCCGAACACCCATCCGGCTCGCACGATGTAGTGGCGCGGGACCAGCCGCTGCACCGCGAGCTCGCCTTGGTGCTTCGAGCGGCTGTAGCAGCTGCGGGGGTCGGGCGTGTCCAGCTCCGTGTAGGGCTCCCCCTTGTCCCCGTTGAAGACGCTCAGCGTGCTGACGTACAGGAGATCGGCCCCTTGAGCTAGGCACGCCAGCGCGACGTTTTGCGTGCCGAGGGTGTTCGTCAGGTACGCGTCGTCCGGGGCCTGCTCACAGCCGTCCACGTCCGTGAGCGCGGCCAGATGCATCACGATGTCCGGGCGGGCACCGTCTACGATTCGCCGGACCAGCGCGGGGTCGCGGACGTCCATCTCAGGCTTGTCAGTCACCGTGACGGCGTGGCCCCGCTCGCGGAGGATGCGGCACAAGTCCGTGCCCATCATGCCATTGCCGCCGGTCACCAGTACTCTACTCATGTCGGCGTGCTCTCCTGGACTCGCGGGATTCCCCTCAAGGTTCACGCTGCGTCGCGGGCCCCGAACCAGTGCCGCAGGGCGCCGCGCACCCGGGCTGCGTACCCCAGCAACTCGTCGCGACTGACGCCCGCGATTCCCGGGCGCGAGTACGTCGCCACCCCGAGCAACGCGACCTGCAGGAGCGCCATCGCCAGGAGCCGCGTCCACGGGCTCTCAGCCCCGATCCGATGGACCACGAAGAACGCCAGCGCGCTGCACCCTCCGACCACCACGATGGTCCCGAACTGAGACCCCAACTCCCGCCACGGCGACAGCTGCACGAACCGCGCGTTGAACGTGTGGAGCACGCTGACGGAGATGATGTTAACGGCAACTTGCTTCAGTGCCAAGCCGAGCGCGCCTAGTTGCATACCGGGAATCGACGCTGTGGTGGGCGCGAGGAGCACATAGGACGCCAGCACACCGGCCGCCAACGCCCCCACCGTCAGGTTGCGATACAGCGCCACCCGCTCGGTGGCATAGTAGAACACGCCATTGATCTGCCCGAGCGTCTGGTGGACAGGGTAGAACGCCAGCAGCACCATGACCGGTTGCGCACTGGCATACTGCGGGCCCGCCAAGCCGTGCACGAACGCGCGCGCGTTGAACGCCACGAGGCACGCGATGGCGGAGGCGACGAAGAAGAACAGTCGGGTCGTTCTTCGGAACAGCGACTGCATCCGTGCCACATCCTTCGCAGCACTCGCGACGGCCGACTCCCGCCACACGATGTTGAGCGCCGACGTGGTGAACACGAGGGATATCGCGCTCCATTGCACGCCCAGCGCGAAATACCCTTGCTGCACCGAGCCGGAGACGGTCTGTAAGAACCAGCGATCGAAGAAGTCGTGCACCAGAATGGCGAGGCTGAGTACCACGAGCGGCCGGCCGTAGGAAACGAAGAACTCAAGGCAACGGCGGCGGTCCGCAGGCGCGAAATCGGTGCGGAAGTAGCGGGCGCGCCGAGCGCGCACGAATCCGATGAGCACGGCCACCACGGTGAAGCCGGCAGCCGCGTAGCTCGCCGCCACGAAGGTGCCCAGATCGAGCGCGCCGAGCACGTACAGGACCAGGAGCACCGTCACCCGCACCAGCTGGCCCAGGAGGTTGATGCGCTGGACCAGTACCGTCTCGGCCTTGGAGTCTCCTAACTGCAGCAGGAACGTGCCGACGAACGTCAGCCACTCGAGCCCGGTGATCAGCAGCACGTACAGCACGCGCTGGTCGGGCCAGATCCGCGGAGTCAACCCGAGCCGGTCCGCCGCGAGGATCGCGAGGGCGATCACCGCGAGCTGAATCAGCAGCCACCGTCCGTACAGCAACGCCGCGAGACCGCTCTGGCGGTGCTGGGCGTTGTAGGTGTAGGCGGCGGTCGACGCCCCCAGGTCGAGAAAGCTCCGAATGGTCCCGGCGGTCGTCGTGAGAAACTGAAAGCTGCCGTAATCCCGCGGCCCGAGCGCCCGCGGCACGATGCTCGCGGTGAGCACCCCTACCGCCAGCTTGAAGAGGTTCACCAGCAGCGTGACCGCGAAGCGCCGGCGGACCGAGTCCACCGGAGGATGCGGCGCCTCGCCCGACGGCGTCAACGCGGTCAAGGCAGCGAGGCCCGTCTCAAGTCGCGATAGCCGTCGAGCACCCCCTGGAGCGCCTCGGGCCCACGTCCGCCGAGCATGCGCAGCACCGCCAACAAAAGGAGCCCCGCTTCTGCCCAGAGCCACGGCACCCAGCCGCCGCCCCCCGCGCGAAGATGCTTGGCGTACAAGTAACGATGGTTCGTCACGGTCATGCGCCACACGTTTCGCAAGCTGTCGCGGCTCGCCTCGACCTGGTCGTGAGCGAGGCGTGCGTTGGGGAGCTGAACGAGCCGCGCTTGCCGCGAGATCCGGTACGAGAGATCCCAGTCGTCCCCCGACCAATCTTTTTCCAGTGCTTCATCGAAGCGGTGTCGATCCAGCCACTTGCGGCGGAAGCTCATCATGCAGCCCGAGAAGACCTCGACGTCCGTGGACTGCGCCACGGCGAAAGACAGGCATGGGAATCCAGATCGCTGGAGGTGGCCGCGTTTACCCGGCCGCGTGAGGAGGAACAGCCGGCGTAGCCACGCCGTCCCCCACCGCAGTCCCAGCGCATTCGTGATCGAGCCCTGCACCCCACCCACGTCCTCGGCCGTGTCGGCCAGGTAGACGTCGAGCACGCGCTCAACGTACTCCGGTTCGAGCACGACGTCGTCATCCAGGAAGAACACAACCGCGCCGCTGCTACGTTCAATGCCGAGGTTGCGCTGGAGCACCAGCGACGGACGGGAACGCACGTACCGAAGCGCGAACGGCGCAGTGTGGTAATCCCGTGCGAGCCGCTCACCCAGCCGCTCGTCCCAGCCGGCGTGGACGATGATCACTTCCGTGGGCGGAACGGTCTGCGACGCCAGAGAGTCGAGGCATTTCTTCAGCGACTCGGGGCGATTCATCGTACAGATGACGACGGAGGTCGAAAGGGACCTCCTCATGCGTCGACCATCAAGGGCCGTGAGACGGGAGCGCTAGGCCGACGCAACGCTGTACTCGCCGGCGCGGTAGAGGAGATCGAAATCTGCCAGCATCCGAGACAGCGTGAACCTGTCGAGATACCTCTTTCGCCCTTGCGCACCCATCCCGCGCGCGCGTGCCGGGTCCGACAGCACGGCGACCAGTGCTTGCGCGAGCGCCGCTGCATCGCCGGGGGAAACGAGTGTGCCGGTCACGCCGTCCTCGATCGCCTCGGGGATGCCAGCCACGCGGGTTCCCACGACAGACTTGCCGACCGCCATGGCTTCGAGCACGACGTAGGGCAGGCTCTCGTACGCCGTGGATGGCACCGCCAGTACGTCCATCGCGCACATGATATCCAGCACGTCCTGCCGGTGTCCGGTGAACGTGACAGCGTCGCCGACGCCGAGCTCGTGCGCGAGGGCCTGGACGGCGGCCCTTCGCTCGCCCTCGCCTATGAAGATCACTTTCGCCGTCGGAACAAGCGCCCTGATCGCTGGCAGCGCGCGCACCAATACGTCCTGCCCCTTGCGGGGCTCGAAGCTTCCCACTGAGCCGACGACCTGGTGTCCGTCGAGCCGAAGCTCCGCTCGCAAGGCCCCAAGTCGCTCAGCTGAGGCGCGCGCGGGCTCCGCGATCCCGTAGGGAATGACACCGGGCATCGCGCCGGGGAACGCTCGCACGTCCCGCAACGAGCGGGCTGAGGCCAGAGAGGCGGCAATGACCGCCTGTAGCGCGGAGCGCACGCGCGCGTCGAGCGCGCGATCCAGACGTTTGGGAAAGGTCAGTGGTTCTGCGAGGTTGTGATACGTCATCACCCGCAGCGGAATTCCCGCCCGTCGCGCCGCTAGGGCTGCGAGGCGGCAAGTTTCGCCCCCCGGATAGCCGCCGTTGTTGATATGCAGAATGTCGATCGCACGCTCGCGCACGGCCCGGACGATGATCGGCCAGTTCCGGAGGTTGTTGGCCTGGCGCAACAACCCCTTCGGAATGCTGCGCCAGCGATAGAGCAGCGGATACCGCCGGAGCGCCCGCGCGTTCCCGAACACCCGGCTCGTCGCGAGCGTCTGCAGGTCGAGCGCGCGCATGGTGAAGGAGCGCGGCGCCGTGTCCTGACGCAAGAAGCGATCGAACGCCTCGTTCCGGGCACAGATCACCTCGACGTCATACCGATCCCGATCCAGGCCGTGCACCAGGTCGCGGAGGAACCGCTCGGCCCCGCCGACCATTCCGACTTCCGCGAAGAACGCGATGCGCTTCCGGCCGGAGGGCTCGCTCATCCGCCACCTCCGGCGGTCGGCCGCTCACCGCGGCGGACACGATCGATGAGCTCCACGGCCCGACTTGCCGAGCGACCGTCGAGCGCCCCGCAGTACTCCCCGAGCCGCGAGGGCCGAGTTGCGGCCGCTGCCCCGCCCGGCGCAGCCAGGGCGTGGGCAAGCGCCGCGGTGAGCGCCCCCGGAGTTGCGACCGCGGGGATCTCCGTCGTTCCGTCGAGTGGATAGTCCACGCCCCAGGCGCAGTCGTTGACCACGACCACCGGCTTCCCTGCGAGCCATGCCTCCAAGGCCCCGGTACTGACCGGGCTGACGACCGCGTCGGCCATGGCCACGCACTCGGCGAACAGGCGATCGGCGGCGATCTCCTCGACGTCCTCACCCCATGATGCGAGCAGGCTGCGATAGAAGCCGGGACGCTCGGCAGGGTGCGGCCGCAGCACGACGCGGGGCCGGGGGTCGAGCCTCCCGAGCGCATCAAGCACGAGGCGCAGATAGCGCTCGGAAATCGTGCTGTCCTTGCGGACGTTGAAATTCATGGACGTGGCCGCCATCACGAGCACCATGGCTGGAGCGTCCTGCGCCCGGAGCGGAGGTGCGGCCGCGCCCCGCGCATACCGATCGAACATCGGGTTTCCCACGACGTGAATCCGCGTCGGATCGTGGCCCCAGGACACGAGCTGATCGCGCACAGACTGACTCCATGTCAGCACGTAGTCGGCCTGCGACTTGTCGTCGTCGAGGTGAGCGGACACGACGAGGCCGTGTTGCGCCACCACGGTAGGAATGCCGCACGTCGCTGCGACCGACGCCAGCATGCGCGGCCGTTCCGGCGCGTCGAACGGCACCACCAGGCATCCAACGCCGTCCCGGGCGAAGGCCGATTGAAGAGCACCGATCTCGCGCGCCAGATGCGGCAAGCGGTCGGCCACGTAGGCGTCCAGGACTGGCCCCACAATACCGCGAAGGTCCGCGCCGCAGACGGCGTGGCCGCTCCACCATCTGTCATCATCTCGCACCCGTCGCCAGTGCTGCTGGATTTCGGTGACGGGAAAACGGGCGTCGGCTTCTGGTCCTCGCGCTACACGCAAGACGCGCGCGCCAGCCCGCAGGTAGCGGAGTGCCGTGCCGGCTGGAGGAGCGGCGGCTGGGTCGAACAACATGGCGGGGCCGAGGCCCTGATCGACCCACGCGTCCAGGATGGGACCGAGAGACGGATAGTAGTAAACGAGAATTCGGCGGTCCGGCCGCTTCGACCCGGCTGGCGCGGCAGCCACGACCGAGAGTGCGCGAGCCGCCAGCCGTCCGGCTCGGCTCCGCAGCGAGGCGAGAGCAGACCGACCGGGTGCCTCGAGCCAGTAATGCGGCTCGAGCGGCGGCGCGCCGAGGGACCGGCCGATCCACTCACAGCCGACTCCCTGAGACCGACACACCGCCGCGAGCGCCCGCCCCACGACTGTGTCGGGAGCCACATCGGTTACTAGCAGGGCCGGCCGATGCCCACCGATCCGACGGACGGCGGCGTACACGGAGCGTACAAGCGGAAATAACACCGTGTAGCTGAGCTCGAACTCAAACAGACGCCCGAGCGAAATGCCGCGCACCACCGTGAAGTCCCCGCCTGCGTTCCGGTACCAATTGCGACGGAAGGCGAGAACCGTCCGATTCGCTTCCGCCGCGGTGTCCGCGTCCAGCAGCTCGTCCACGGGCGTGCATGCGAGTCCGGCGGCCCGGGCTTCCGCCTGAGCGGCCCACGAATCCGCGACCACGTGGATAGCCGCGCCCGCGAACGCCGGATGCTGGAGCAGCAGCGTCACGGAACCGGACCGCTCGAGAAACGCCGCGAGCGGCTGGTCGGAGCGGCTCACACCGCGCGCGGCCGTTCGCCGACGATCAGGATGTTGATGGTGTGAATGTGCGGGCCGCTGCCGATAATGACCCGGGCCAGCAACCCGAGCATGGGGCGGAGCACGATCGTCCACAGCAAGAACCGGCCCCAGGAACGCAGGGTGCGGGGGGGAGCGCCATCGACCGACAACAGGCGCACGGCTTCGAATCCCGAGGCCACCAGGACCTGCCGCGCGCTTTCCGCCGTGAAACCGACCTCGTGCGTGAAGTCGACGTATCGGTCCCGCGCGCCGAAAATGCAGGCGGCGTTGGGCGTTTTCATGATCAATCGGCCACCCGGACGCAGGGCCGCCCGGGCGCGGGCCAGGAAGGCGAGGATCTCGGGCTTCGTGAGATGCTCGATGAAGTCGTTTGCCACGATCGCGTCGAACTCACCGGGGTGCTGATCGAGATGCGCGAGCGCGTCTCCCTGGCGTACGTTCGCAACCCCCATGCGCCGGCAAACCTCGAGCATTTGCGGGCTCGCGTCCACGCCTTCGAATCGCGTGTAACCCTCTTGCTGGAGGAAATAGCAGAACTGCCCACTCCCACACCCGATCTCGAGAATCCGCGCGCTGCGGTCCGGCGGCAGCCAGGGCCCGTGCGTCGCGCGATAAAATGCGCGGAGATCTTCGAAGCCTCCCGCGTCGGCCAACAGCCGGTAGTGGTGCGGCGACGCCTCGACATAGCGGTCATAGAGGCGCTGGCGATAGTCGCCGGAGTTCATCCGTCGAAATGCTTGACCGTGTTGCGCAGCGCTTCGGCCTTCGCTCTGACGAGATCCACCTCACGGTAATTGGTCTTGAACTGCATGATCCTCTGTTGCAGCTCCTCGGCCACGGGGCACAGGCCGTTCTCGTAGCCGAGTCCGCCCAACGCCGGCTCCCGGTACGGCACCTGCCACGCCGCATAGAACCCGTCGCCGCCCATCTCCTTGTACTTTTGACGGAACTGCTGCCACGAGACCTTCAACGCGGCGAGCCCTTCGTACCTCACCGCATACGTCCAAAAAGTGTTGGTGTAGCCTGCGGGGACGCACTGGGGGATGAGCCAATCGCACCCCTCAATCGCCTCGGCATAACACTGGGCGTTCGCCTGGCGCAGCCGTACGATTTCCTCCACGCGCTCGAGCTGCGCCACTCCCACCGCCGCGCACACCTCGGTCATCCGATAATTCCAGCCGAGGCAATCGTGTCGCTCGTAATCGGGATCCTGGAACACGTCGTCCTTCAGCCTGATGCGTCCCCCCTCCGGCGTGAGGTTCTTGTACCCGATCCCGCCGGACTTGCGGATCCGCTCCGCCAACAGCGGATCGTTGGTGATGGCCATTCCTCCTTCGCCGACCGAGATATGCTTCGAATTCTCGAAGCTGAACATGGACATGTGTCCGGAAGTCCCCGCGAGCCGACCTTTGTACATCCCGAGGAGGCATTCGGCGTTGTCTTCGATGACCGTCAGACCGTGATCCGCCGCGATTCGCATGATCGGATCCAGGTCGGCCGAGAGACCGTACAACGAGACGGTCATGATCGCCTTCGTGCGCGGGGTGATTCGTCGCCGAAGGTCCGCCGGATCGATGTTGAATGTGTCCCGATCGACATCGGCAAACACCGGCACCGCGCCCTCGTACAGGGTTGCAAACGCGTTCATGATCACGGTCAACGCCGGACTGATCACCTCATCGCCGGCGTGCACGCCGGCTGCGCGTAGGCACGTATGAAGCGCCGACGTGCCCGAGTTGTGGGCGATCGCGTAGCGGACACCGAAGCGGTCTGCGAATTGTCGCTCGAACCGCTCGGTCCACCCACCGCTCGTCGCCGATCGGACATCGGACTCGAGCACCTGCTTGACATACTCGAGCTCGTTGCCGATGTACTTACCGACGCTACTGCCCTGGGTCTTCACCACTGTGGGCTCCTGGGTGTAAGCCTGCGACTCATTTCGGGGCCGCCTGGGATTTGAAGAGAAGCGGCATCGCGGCACGGTTCCGTAGCCACCGCTCGTGCGCCTCCCGATTCAGGGAGGCGAGCCCCGGCTCCTCCTCCAAGAGCAGGTGCAGGACGCTCCGCAACGCCGGCACCCGGCCCGGTCGGTACAGTCGCTGGTAGATCGCGCGGGTGAGATCGAGGTCCTCGACATAGTCCAGATCCAGTCTCACCTCCGGATGCCGAAGTACCGGATCCGCAACGTCGAGCGTTCTCGTGACGAAGAGACCCGTGTCGGTGAGATACCGCTCCCACCCATCCGTGTACTCGCTGGCCTTGATCTCTAACACGCGCCGCAGCCCCGATACGCTCACTCCGAACGGCGTTGTACCAAACGGAAGGCCCGAGATCTGTATGAAATCGGCCGGACTGCGCTCGTATTCCTCGATCACCAAGTCCACGAATTCCCCTTCGCAAAACACGTCGTCGCCGCCGACCACCGCCAGAAATTCCAGATCGAAGGCTCCCGCAGCATCCGTGAGACGCCTCACCACGTCGTTGACCGACCCCCGAAACACCTCGACTCCAGCCGCCCGCGCCACGGCGCACAGTTGATCATCCGCCGGCAGGGTGGTGGTGGCCAGCATCAGCGGGCGCGCCCGACGGCTCAGTTTCAGCCGGTCGAGCTGGTGTGCCAGGACCGGCCGCCCACATACATCCAGCATGGACTTGTTGGCCAGCCGGGTAGAACCGGAGCGGGCGAGCAAGGCGAGCCCCGCGCGGACCTCACTCACGCTGCGCCTCCGTGGCGAAGTCCTGCAACCGGCGCGCCGCATCGAGAATCGGAATCACCCGGATCCGGTTCGACAGGCGCGCGCGCACGTCGGCCGGGCTCATGTCGCTCAGTGCGAACACGAAGTCGCGGGTCATCAGCTCCGTGACCCGTGAATGTAAGTTCTTGCCCCGCATCAACCCTCGGCGGATGTCCCCGTCCGTGACCACGCCGAGCATCGTCCCCGCTTCATCCACGACGAAGGCGACACCGAGCGTGTTCGCATCGATCGTCTGCAGCGTGGCCAGCACCGTGGTGGACGCGCGCACGACCAGGCCCTGCAGTTGCGCCCGAACAGCCGGCTTCGCCGCGCGGGCCAGCGCGCGCGCGGCCCAGACGATGTCCGTGAGCCGCTCCAAAGCGGTCTGGAAGCCGGCCCCCTCGTCGTGGTGTCCCATCCAAACCTCCGGCACGCAGCCCGCGCCCGACTGCGTGAGGATCGGCATGAGCTCGACAAAGTTGATCTGCCCTTCACCGATCTGCAAACCTTCACCGGACACACCCGCGGCGTCGGAGAGGTGTAAGTGGCGTGTATAAGGCAGCGCGCGCCGCGCAAAGTCCCGGAGGTTCGCGCCGCTGCGGTGACACTCCAGCGCGGCATGCGAGGTGTCAAAGCACAAACCCAAGCCCGACGCATTGCACATCTCCACCGTCGTCGCAGCATCCGTCAGGACGTGCCCGAACCAACGCCCGCCGAAGTACCAGGGGAACGGCGGCAAATTCTCGAGGAGCAAGTCCACCCCAGTCGTGTCGAGCTCTTGCAGTGAGTCCAGCAGACGACCGCACGCCGCCCGAACGTCGTAGGCACCCGGCTCCGGCGACATCCCGCCCACGTGCATGATGATCTTCGGCCCCCGGTGTGACACGTCCCGGAACGATGGGGCGAGCTGACGCGCCAGGTCGATCGTCTGCTGAATGCGTTGGATCGAGGAGCGCCGCTGCTCGATATCTTCTGCGCACAGATCGATCAGGCGGTCATGGAAGTACTCGGGAGCGTGGACGACCAGATCAAACGGATAGTCGGCGGGCCGAAACGCGTCGACGCCAGCGTCCAGATCTCGGTCGCTCACATGGAACTCGAGCAATGTCATCCCGGCGTCCGCAAACTGTCGCAACAGCCCATCCACGTCCGTAAAACGAGCGATGATCCCCCACGCCATGCCGAGATCGATGGGCTTCAGTACGCGGGCTGCCACGCTGTCGCGGAGGTCTGCGTCGGTAAACGCCTCGTCTCTGCGCACCGCCCGCCGGAGCGTTCGCCCGACCAACTCGTCGATGCGCTGCGGGGATAGCGCCATCCCCGGACTCTTGCTCGTCACCATGGCGCGCGTGATGCGGGTGCCGGACGGGATGTCGGCGGCCGCGACCAAGCTTTTGCCCAAGACCCGTCGATTGAGCAGCTCGCCCCGCGTAATCCAGCGATGGGGTGCTCCCAGCCCCGACTCCACCTCCCGCACGCCCCGCACCAGAACCCTGAAGTCCTCCGGCACCAAGCTGGCCAAGTGATCAGGCCCCCGCATGGTTCGATCCAGGGTGATATGGCGCTCCAGCAGGCTCGCGCCCATGGCCACGGCGGCCAGCGAGATCGCCGTCCCGGTGTCATGCCCGGAGTAGCCGACCGGCTGGCCCGACCACTGCCGCAACTGTTGCATGAACCGCAAGTTAACGTCCTCCGCCGCGACCGGGTACGTACTGACGCAATGAAACACGCCAAACTCGGCGTTACGCTCGGCCAGGAGTGCCAGCGTGCGTCGAATTTCGTCCTCCGTGGACATGCCGGTAGAGACCAGGAGCGGCTTGCCGGTCCCCACCACATACTCAATGAGCGGGAAGTTGGTCATGTCCGGCGATCCGATCTTGTATGCCAGTAGACCGAGTCCTTCCAGGAAATCGACGCTCGCGCGGTCCCAGGGCGTGCACAGAAACGTGATGCGCCGCTTTTCACAGTACTCGCTGAGCTCTCGAAATTCTTCGTCGGCCAGCTCGAACTCGATAAGGAGGGGAACGATGTATTGCAGACCCTGTTCCCCCTGCCGAGGGTGATCGAGGATGGTCTGCTGGTACACCTCGCTCAGCGTGCGCTTCTGGAACTTGACCGCATCCGCCCCTGTCTCCACGACAGCGTCCACCAGCTGCTTGGCGAGCTTCAGATCGCCGTTGTGATTCAGACCGACCTCCGCGATGATGTAGCACGGTTCCTCGGGTCCGATCCATCGGCCCCCGATGCGAAGGTGCCCCTCGCGTTGGCGTGGCGCTGCTCCGCCCTCGTCCGGTGGGGTTCCCGAGCTGTTCTCGACGGGACGCGCGTCCGTCACCATGCCGTCCAGCCGCCGTCCACAACGAGATTGGCACCCGTCATGTAGGATGACGCATCTGAAGCGAGGAACAGGATGGCGCCACGAAACTCGGCCCGATCGGCCATCCGTCCGAGCGGGGTGCGGGAGGAATAGCTCTTGACGAACTCCGGGTCGTGTTGATCAAGCACGCCTCCAGGGGTCAGCGCGTTCACACGGATGTTCTTGTCAGCCCAGTAGGTCGCGAGATAGCGGGTCAATGCCAGGATCGATCCCTTCGTCGCCGAGTACGAGGCCGGCGTGTTGAACGTGACAGCGCGGTCGTAGGGGCTCCGCGCATTCGCATAGATCCTCTGGTCAGGCGCCACCAGACCGTAGATCGAGCACAGATTGATGATCACTCCCCGGTTCTGCTTCACCATTTGTCCCCCGGCTGCCTGCGAGCAGAGGAACGTACCTGTCAGGGCGACGCGGAGCGCCCTTTCCCACATCGCGAGAGGGTATTCTTCGAACGGGGCAAAGTAGTCGTCCACGCCGTCGGACCCACCCTTCACCGTGAGAGCCGCATTGTTGACCAGAATGTCGATCCGGCCAAACTCGTTGACTACCTGTGCAGCCATGCGCTGAACGGATTCCCTTTCCGAGACGTCAACCTGCACCGGCAATGCCTTGGTCTTGCGCGTGCGAGCGAGATCCTCGGCCATCTTCCGGTTGGCTTCGGGCGAAAGGTCTGCCACGACGATATTCGCACCGGCTTCGGCGAGCACGTCACAATGCTCGCGGCCGAGCAGCCCGCAAGCTCCCGTGACGATGGCTACTCGTCCCCTCAGGTCAAACAGCTCAGCGATCGGTGGCACGGCGTTCTCCTCGTTGCCGACCCGAAGCACGCACCTGTGTGCTCATAGCGGCTTCCGACATCTCTCGACCACCGGGATCTAGCTGTCGGCCACGGCGATGAGAGTGTCCGTCTTATCCAGGCGGGTCAACAATGACGCGTACGCTCGATTCAAAGCGCCGCTCTGCAAATGGTTCCAGTGCTTGTGGCCGCCCGGTTCTCCCTTGGCCAACCAGTACAAGTGGTTCGCCAGCGGGTAACGCTGAAAGCCCTCGATGCGGACGTCTGTAAAGCCGGCCTCCCGTACGAACACGTCGAGGCTGCGGCGTGTATGGAGCATCAAATGCTCGCTCCAAAAGGTAAACTTCTTGAACGCTTCGGATTGCAGGAATGTTATCAGAAAATCACGCGCATGAGGAACCTCGACAATCAGCTTACCACCTGCGACCATCTTCTCCCGTATCAACCGGAGCGTCCCGACAGGGTCCGTGAGATGCTCCAACACGTGGAACAGTGTCACGATCTCGAAATCATAGTCGGGGACCTTTTGAATGTCTGGATACACTCTGTGACCAAGGAGCAACAACTGCTGTCTCGCGCCGACCTGAGGCTCGACCGCGCACGCCTCTCGCGCCTGTGACCCGAGCAAATCGAGAATGCCCCCCGCCCCGGTCCCCACGTCGAGCCATTTTGCCTGGCGAATGAGCATCCCGAACTGCCGCGCGCGGCGCTCATCGTCGTCTCGCGATTCCAAGAGCGCCTGCTCTCGTGTCGTGGCAGACCAGTAACTGAAATCGTCCTTCCCGGTGTAATGCGCGGGGTCGATGGCCTGTGCGCTCGATAGGAATATGACCCCCGACTTTGTGCATCGCATCACTCTGACATCCGCTCGATCTCTCACTCGGGGGTAGAACTCTTCGATTGCCTCCGGAGAGATGACCCCCAGAGACAGGAGCAGCGAGAAGATTGGATTATCCGTCCCACCGGGCACGCTGGCTCGCGCTGTGGGGCGGATTTGAGGGGTGGCATCCATGCTGTCGGCCGCCATCCTCCCTAGCCTACCCACGCCGGCTCGGGAGCATTCACCGTTGCTGGCTGGCTGATACCCGTCGCTGATCCAAGCACCGCGAAGAGCACCACCGTGAGACGCGGGTTCTGGAACACCGAATTGCTGATGAAGAAAATGGCGACTTCGATGACCAGGCAATACAACGTCGCCCGTAGCAGCAACGCACCGAGCTCGTCTGAGGAGCGCCGCACCGCCTGACGCAGAAAGCGCCCTAACCGGTAGAAGATCGACAGAAACAGAGTGGTCCCGACAACGCCCGTCGTCAGTAAACTCGTCGCCAAGGAATTGTCTGCGGGAAGCCGCGCAAGCGACTTCGTCGCTTGCTGGAACAGGTTTCGGCTTTCGTAATCGGTCAGCATGTAGTCCACGCCTCCAAACCCGATACCGAAGAGGCCGGTCCGCAAGGGGATGTTCTCAAGCGTGTTGACCAGTAACCGGATGCGGCTCTGCGCCGCAAACGCGGACGTGTCGAGGTAGGAGGACTCGCGAAAGCTACGCGCGAGAAATGGTACGCCGACGAGGAAGAGCGCGAGCGATGTGAGCACCAAAAGTGGACGATTCTTCTTTCCCGCGAAGAACGCGGCCCCTACGATACTGAACCAGGCCGTCCGGCTGAGAGTGAAGATCGCGGCAAGGATCGAGCCCGGCACCGTGACCGCCGCCAGCAGGGACCGCACGCGCTGGCGCAGGGTAAGGAGGAACGGCAGCAGCATGGTGAGCGCCAAGCCCAGGTAGATGCTGTGCTCGTAGGTAGACTCCACCCGAACGAGACCACCTCGCTCGGCAAACTCTGTCCCCCCGACGACGCGGGTGTACGATTCCGGGTCGAGCTCCGACAATGAGCGGAGCAGCGGTAGGCTGTTGAATCGTGCTCCGGTTGCTGCTTCGGCAAGTGCGACCAGCGCGACGATGATGACACCCGCGTAGAGGCCGCGGAGGAGATAGAGAAAATCCTGCTCCCGCCGGATGACCGTGTACGCGATCACGAAGATCAGCATCGCGCCCACGACTTTCTCCGACAACAGCAGCTTGATGTCCCACTCGCGCGTCGGACTGAAGAACGACGTGACCGCAACGTATAGGACGAAGAGCGCGAAATTGAGTACGATGAACGGGGTGCGGCGCGGTGGTACTGCCGCGAACATTCTGTTGACCGCGAAGCCCAGCAGAAAGCCGAGAAAGTAGGTTCTGGTTATGCTGAGGATTGGTATCGGCCACCCCGCGGGCGCGCGAAATCCGATAGCCGTTGGGACGACCAGATACGCGGTCACGAGCACGCGAAACGACGCAAGCGGTGATGTCGCCGTATAAACCAAAGCGGAAAGGAAGCTCAGAATCGCAAGAAGTAAGAACATCCCGGGTGCAGTCCCCGACGTCAGGGTACTGAGGCGCGCGTCGCGTGGAGCGCGGCGTAGTACGGCAGCACGGTCACGAGCCCGCTGTCGCGGAGCGCCGCGATGACCGCCAGCCGATCCGTCAGCGACGCCGGCGACAGTTCCCACGAATGCCACATGAACTGGATCCACCGACCATCGCTCGCGGCTGCCCGAACGAGAGTGTCCACCTGTCCTGGCTGGAGGCGCCTAAGCAAGAGGCTGCTCGGACCGATCCGTCCTGTGACAGGGAATAGCGGGCGCTGGGAAACCTGCAGGTAGGCCTCCAGCGCGACGTACACCCGCCGCAGCAGCGCACCGTACGGCGTCCGCAGCTTGGCTGGATTGTCGAAGTCTGTCGGGTCTCCGCTGATGCCGGTGTGCCAGGGGCCGGGTTGGATGAAGTCGTGAGGGCTGTAGCCCCTGGCCCGCAAGTCGCTCGCCGATCCAACCGTTTCAAGATAGAAGTCGCCGAAGTTGACCGGCGGTGTCTCGTGCAGTCGCGAGTGAGACTCGACCGTGTTTCCGGCCGTGTAGATCGCTCGCAGCAAGTCTTCCGAGCAGCTGCCGGGCTGGCCCACAAACGCCGACGGGACCGCAAACTCAGCCACGAGACCCAGTCGCTGCAGCACGCTGAACGCGCCGTCGTCCGTGGCCGCGCAGTCGTCGAGTCGCAGGCTCACGATGCCCGGCGTCTGCACCACGACGCTCGCTGGTGGAATCGGGTCTATTACAGGCTTCGTCGGCATCGGCATTCCGCCGATCACGTCGAACGTGACCGAGCGCATCTCGCCTGCCCAGGAGAGCGTTCCTCGACCTCGGGACCGAGGAACCCAGTAGCGCGCGTCGCTGGTGAGCGGCGCCCGCCCCCAAGCTGCCGGAAGACCCTGCGACTCGAGTCGCCAGTCCAATTGATCGTCTTGACGATGCAGCCACAACACGAGGTCCCGGCCGGCGGGATCGCCGTCGAGACCAACCCATAGCTGCGCCGGGACGGTCTCCACATCACGAGCGCCATGCAGCGGGACCGCCGTATCGGACTGAGCTATCCATACCCTGCCGCTATCGTCGTTCAGGATGATCGTCCAGACGCTTTCCAGGCTTGGATCATGTAGCCTGTTGCCAAACGGATCGAAAACGGGCCCATCGAGGCAGGCCGCCGCACCGAGCAGGCACATGACCCACCACCGACGGAGGCGAACGGGTACGCTACGCTGCCGAGGTTTCATAGTAGATCGGCACGCACCAGTGATGGCAGGAGACCCACTCGGTGTTCGCGAGGTGGATGTCGTAGCCCATGATCCTGTGACAGGGCGTGTCATAGACCTTGCCGGTGGAGTCCGGAATCTCCTCGAACACGATGTACTTGTAGTAACCCGAGATCATCCCCTCGGGGAGGCGGACGCGGTTCGGGTGGCGCGCGTCGAACTTCGTGGCCAGGCTCTGCTTGAACTCGATGATCTCCGGCAGCCGCCGGGTCTGCACTAGGCCGATCGCCGCCGTGAACTCCGACATCCGGTAGTTCAGCCCGCGGACCGCATAGTCCGGCTTTCCGTAGTTACGAAACTTGCGCGCGTACTCCACGAGATCCCCGTGCCGCGTCACGAGCATCCCGCCCTCACCAGTGGTGATCGTTTTCGTGCCGTAGAACGAGTACACGCCCGCCTCCCCCCACTGTCCCGCTCGCTTGCCGTGCCACAGGGCGCCGTGGGCGTGCGCGCAGTCCTCCAGCAGCACGATCCCGCGCTCCCGGCAGAACGCCGCGATCTGCTCCGCCTCGAATGCGATGTGGCCACCGATGTGGACCAGCCACACCGCTGCCGGCTGGTGCCGCTCCACTTGGCGCTTCAGGTCCTGGAAGCTCATGCACAGGTCTTCGCGGTTGCAGTCGACGAACTCGACCCGCGCGCCCGCCTGCAGGGTGACCAAGGGCGTCGCCATGAACGTGTTCGAAGGACTCAGCACGACTTTGCCTCGCACGTTGAAGTACTCCAGCGCTGCGAGGGCGGCACCGGCCCAGCTTGAAAACGCCACGGCCGGTTGACCGACGTGCTCGCCCCAGGCTTCCTCGAACCGCTGCGTGAAAGGGCCTTCGGTCCAGCGCTCGCTCGCGATGATCTCGTCCCAGTACCGATGCAGCAGCGGGACATCGCGCTTGTCGAACCCGATCGTGAAGCGGCCCAATGCGTCACTCCTCCGTCGAGTCGAAGTAGTGGTTGTAGTACACCTTCGCCAGCGGATTGCGAATCCCGCCTGCCGCAAGGCAGTCGTACATGACGCGCGCCGCCTCCGTCACCGTGTGACACGGCCGCAAGCTCAGCAGCTCGCGGATCTGCCGGAACGAGACGCGGTAGTCCCGAGCGTCCATGCTCGACTCCTGCCGCTCGATCGGCACCCCCCCCAAGACCTCGCTCACCAGCCGGGCGATGTCGCCGACACGGTAGTTCTGCTCCTCGGAGCCCACGTTGAACACCCTGTTGCCCACGACCTGCAGCGGGGCCTGCAGGCAGGCCACGTAGGCGCGGGCGGCGTCGCGCACGTGGAGGAGCGGACGCCACTGGGCACCGCCGAAGACCGTGATCCGGCCGTCCACGAAGGCCTTCATGGTCATGGTATTGACGACCAAATCGAACCGCATCCGAGGAGACGGCCCGTACAAGGTCCCCATGCGGAGGATCGTGGGTGAGAAGGCACTGTCGCCGAGGGCCAGGATGCTCCGCTCGGACGCGATTTTGGTGCGCGCATACAGTGACACTGGGCTGAGCGGCGAGTCCTCGGTGAGCAGGTCGTCGCTCCGACCGTACACGCTGCATGTCGACGCATACAGGAACCGGTTCACTTGCTGGGACTTGCACGCGAAGGCGATTGCTTGAGCCGCGAGGAGGTTGGTCTCAATTGCCTGGGTTGGTCGTTGTTGCGATGCCGGATCGCCGACTACCGCCGCGAGTAGTACCACCGCATCGACATCGGCGAGGCAGCTGACGATCGTCTGGATGTTGCGGATGTCCCCCTCAATCACGTCACAGCGGGGCACCTGCGCGAACCCGTTGAGCGCGCCCCGCCCGTAGATGAAGTTGTCGAGCACGCGCACCGCGAACCCGGCCTCGAGTAGCTCCGCCAGCAGCACCGAACCGAGGTACCCTGCGCCGCCGATCACGAGCACCCGCTCCACGGCGTTCGCTCGCTCGCCTTGACCTTCCCATTCACCGCCCCACAACTCGTCGCACCGCATGACGCGCACGTAGTGCCCGCCGGCGTCCACGATCGGACAGTGCCCGAACCCCGCCGCCCGGAGCTCCGCCACAATGCTGCGGCGCTTCTCGCGATCGGGCACGTCCTGCTCCCACAGCCATAACGGCGACCGCTCGGCGATTGTCCCGACTGGAGCGCCCTGGTCCAGTCCCGTGAGCAAGTGCCGGCGGATCTCGCTGGGGCCGATCTGACACACGTACTCGCCGCGCATGCCCACGATCACGGCGTGCCGCTCTCCCGATCGGTCAAGTCCCTTGATCACGTCCACAACCGGGGTGTTCACGGGGTACACCGGCAGCGCGTCGCGCAGCGGCTCGCCGGTCATAGTCCTTCTTGCTCCCGGAACCACTGCACGAAGCGACGCAGCCCTTCCCGATACGGGACCTGCGGCTCCCATCCCAACAGACCCTGGGCTTTCTCCGAAGACACGAACCGTCCGCCGAAATTGCCGATTCGGTCGCCAACGAAGCGGACTTTCGCCTTCATCCCCAGGACGGCCTCGAGCGCCTCCACGAGGCCGCGAACCGTGATTTGCTCTCGGCCGTTGATGTTGAAGATGTCGTTCTCGGCCCTGGGGCTCAGCGCCGCCACGTTACCCTGGGCGAGGTCGTGGACGTAAATGAACTGGCGAAACTGCGACCCGTCGCCGTGAACCGTGATCTCCTCACCCCGGAGGATGCGATACACGAATGTGGGGGTCACCGTCTCCTTCCGCGCTCGCTCGCCGAACGGAATGCCGTAGCGAAGAATCGTGTAATTCACTCCATAGAGCCGGCGGTAGTTCTTGCAGAACAACTCGGCCGCGATCTTGCTGGACGTGTACAGGTGGTCGGGGTTCTGGGCGTACGGAGTCTCCTCCGTGATGACGCCGTGCTCAGACCCCGTGGTCGTGCCGTACACCCACTCCGTGGACGCGAGGATCACCCGCGCGACACCGTTCACGCGCGCCGCCTCGAGTGCGGACAGCGTGCCGCTGGCCGTTACGTCGTTCGAATAGAGCGGGCTCTCGAAAAATCGGTTGACGTTAGCCTCGGCCGCGAGGTGATAGATGACTTCAAAGCCCTTGGACGAGGCCACGAGACGCTGCAGATCCCGTACGTCGCCCCGCACGAAGGCACACTGCTGCCCGTGGCGTGGCGCCTCGAGATCGTAAATGCTAACCTCGTGCCCCTGCGCCACCAGCGTGTCCGCAACGTGAGACCCGATGAAGCCAGATCCGCCAGTGACGAGGATCCTCATGAGGCCACATCTCTGACGCGCGCGGTGCCCGCCAAGCGTGCCCCCTCTCAGGCCTCAACCTGGGAACTAGCGAGTCGGACCTCGGCCATCAGTGTTCGATACATGGTCTCCAACTTGCCGAAGTTCTTGTCCCAATCCGCTCGCTCCCGTGCGATCCGGAGGTTGCGCTCACCCATGCGCCGGCGCAGGTCGGGGTCCTCCGTGAGACTCGAGATTGCCTTCACGAGCGCCGCAGGATCGCCGCGCCGCACGACCAGTCCGTTATGGCCGTGATCGACCCATTCCAGGTTCGCCGGCACGTCCGTAACGACCACCGGGAGGCCGCATGCCATGGCCTCGATCAGGGACAACGACGACCCGTCACTGCGCGATGTCGACACGTAGAGATCAGCAGCGCGCAAGTAGTTAGGCATGTCCTCCAGGGCGACCCACCCGCAGAAGTGTACGAACTCTTGCAGGCCGGTGCGCTCGACCAGAGTGCGGATTCGGCGCTCCTGTGGTCCGGACCCGACGAGCAGCACGCGGACGTCAGGATCCCGTCGCACGATAGCAGGCAAGGCGGCTATGAGGGCCGGGACGTCGTAGATCGGTGCGAAGGTGCGGTTCATCAGTAGCACGGTGCACCCTTCCCACCCCAACGCCTCTCGGAGCGGCGATGGACGGGCAGATGGACTGAAGCGCTGGAGTTCCACACCCCAAGGAAACAGTACGATACGGTCGCGCGGATATCCGACGAGCTCCACAATCCGATCGGCGACCTCCTCACAATCGCACGTGATCATGTCGGCGCTTCGCAGCGCATAGCGCGTGATCGCCCGACAAATGCCCCACTGCTGAGCCTGGATCAGGATGTCCGATCCCCAGGGCATCGACAAGTGGGGTCGAAACCCCGATAGGGCAGCTAGGAAGCCGTCTTTCCAGACGTAGCCGCTGTGCAGGATGTCGGGGCGGAGGGTGGCGAGCACGCGACGAAAATCGCGCTGCTTGAAGGCAAAGAGATACTTCTGGAGGCGTGGAAACCGGCTCGGCTCTCGATGCACGATGGACAGGCCTGCGATGCGCGTGATCGGCTCCGGGATTGCACCTACGCGATAGGTCACGAGGTGCGTGTCATAGCCGCGCGCCACCAGCTGCGAGAGAAAGCGCTGGTCGTGGACGTTCAGCACGCTCGAGAGGTAACACACCCGCACAGCCATCAGGTGCTCCTGCGGCACGCGTATACCAGCCTGGCCCCTAGGTAGCGTAACGGCGAGTCCCGCAATCCCACGTCCGTGAGTCTCCAGCGCCGCGCCAGGTTCGCGCGATCTCCGACAATCGGCAAGGCGGTTGGCAGTAGCACGCCGAATCCCTGCAGACGCCAGGTCGCCCCGCACCGCCGGAGGATGCGCTCGATTTCCCAAGGGCCGTGCGGCCGCCACCGTCCCGCGGATCTACCCAAGCGCCGCTTCACTGCTGCGGCGAGGAAAGCCAAGGCCGGAGTGACGTGAAAGGCGTTCATCATGTCAAAGACTATTGCCCCGCCCAGCCGACTCACCCGGAACATCTCGCGGAGTGCATGCTCGACGTGCGGGAGGTACCACAGAGAGGAAAAACAGTACACGCGGTCGAACGCGCCATCGTCATAGGGCAGCGCCTCCATGTCCCCCTGCTGCAGAGCAATGTGCACGCCCGCGCGGGCGCAGTTGGCTGCGCACGCCTTGAGCAGCGACTCGGCAAGGTCCACCCCGAACACTCGGACGCCACGCCGCGCAAGGCGAAGCGCGTAACGCTCGCCAGTCCCGATCCCGCATTCGAGTACGGCCTCCCCAGGCCTGGCATCCAGCCAGTCCAGCAGTGTCTGGTCGTAGGAGCTCCACGCCAGCGTTTTCGCACGCCCCACCCACCAGTCGGGGTAGACCGCGCGGTAATAAGCCTTCCACTCCTGTTCTTCCGGGGCCGACTCCCTTAGGCGACTGCGGGCCACGATCCCCCCACTGGGCCTCAAGGCTGTGCGCTGTTGAGCGCGCGCCGGTACGCCGACAACAGATTCGGGACGCTATGCCGCCAGAGCAGCCCGTCTCGGGCGCGCCGACGCGCGATCTCACCCATGCGTTGTCGCAACTCGGGCTCATCCAATAACCGCTGGATGCCCTCACCCAACGCAGCTCCCGAATTGCCCCTGACAATGAGGGCCGCCTCGCCTGCGAGCGCTTCGGTCTCCGGAAGAGGGAAGGCCACTTGGGGCCGCCCCGCAGCCATGTAGTCCAGCACTTTGATCATGGTGCAACGCACGTTGAACGCGTTGACGGGATCTGGCGTCACGCAGACATCAGCCGCCGCCAGCAGGGAGCTGAGATGCCGCTCCTGCGAAACATAGCCGGCGAACTCAACGACCGACTCGAGCCCCCAATCGCGCACTGTCCGTTCCAGGCTACGTCGATGGGGACCGTCCCCGATCAGCAGGAACCTCACGTCGGGTCGCCCCCGCGCCCGAAGGACGTGCCGAGCCGCCTCCAGTACGTATTCGACGCCGTCCTGGCGGTCCATGTACCCGAGGTAGGCCACTACGTGTTGAGCGGACCGCCTACTCGCCCATGCTGGCTCTGCCGGCTCGAGTCGCGCATCGTCTAGCCCCGTGCGGACCACGAATACCCGATCCGCAGGAACGCGGCCCCGCTCCCGAGCCACAGCCGCCATCTGCTCGTTGGTCGAGAGAACCGCGTCGGCCACCCGGAAGGAAGCACGCTCGGCCTGCAGGAGCGCCCAGTAGAATGGGCTTCGGACAGTGCCACCCTTTGCCAGAAACAGCTCCGGGGAGAGATCGTGGTGGTCGAACACGAATTGCGTACCGTCGCGTCGCAACCACCACGCGAACGGAAAGAGCAGATCCGGGGGACTGCACGCATGGAGCGCGTCGATCCGCCCCTCGCGCCGTAACCGGCGAACCAGCGTAGCGAGCTGCCACAAGGCATGCGCGTATTCCCGCACGTACCCTCGACGACCGCCCCCTTCCGGCCCGCGGGCGTAGCGTCGTACGAGGACCCCCTCGACTGTCTCGAGCTCGGACTGTAGCGGCGCCGACGGGGCGAGCACCGTCACCGCGTACCCGTTGTCCCGCAGCGTCTCAGCTTCGAGGCGCACCCGACGATCCTGGGGATAGGGAAGATTCTCGAGCAGGATCACGACCCGAGGTGGAGTCATCCGTTCCTGCGGATTCGGCTGACCACCTGGCGTCACGCCGGTGACGGAATCGCCTCGGCCGCGGCCTCGAGCGACTGGACTACCCGGTTGACTTGTTCCTCCGTCATGTGGGGGAACAGCGGGAGGGAGAGCACCCGCGCGGCCACCGCCTCGCTCACTGGAAAATCGCCCTGTCGGTGGCCCAACTCGGCGTACGCCGCCTGCAGATGCAGCGGGACTGGGTAGTGGAGACCGGTGGCAATCCCACGGGCGTCCAACTGGTGGCGCACGTCGTCCCGGTCCGACAGCTGCACGACGTACACATGGTACACGTGCCGAGCCCCGCTCCGCTCGGCCGGAAGCACGAGCTCCTCGCTCTGCAACCTGGCGTTGTACAGGGCGGCCACCCGGCGCCGCGCGTCGTTCCACGCGTCCAGTCGTTTCAATTTCGCGCTCAGCACCACCGCCTGCAGTGCGTCGAGCCGGGCGTTACCCCCCTCACCGGTGACGTGGAGGTAGGGCTTGCGCTGCCCGTGGTCGCGTAGCACCCGGCATCGGTCGGCGACGGTCGCCGAGCCGGTCGTGATGGCGCCCGCTTCGCCCATGGCGCCGAGGTTCTTCCCCGGGTAAAAACTGAACGCGGCGGCGTCTCCGAAGGCCCCGCAGGGATGACCACCATACCGCGCACCGTGCGCCTGACACGCATCCTCCACCACCTTCAGGCCGAACCGGTCCGCGAGAGTCAGCAACGCGCCCCAGTCGGCGGGCTGTCCGTACAGATCCACCGGGACCAGCGCAGTGACGGGCCGACTGCGCCGCCGGTCGATCAGGATCCCGTCGTCCAACCTGCAGTCACGCTCGAGGTACCGCTCGAGTGACCGGACGTCCATCGTGTAGTAGACCGGCTCGATGTCCACAAACACCGGGCCTGCGCCAGCCTGCGTGATCGCTTCCACGGTCGCGATGAACGTGTGAGGTACGGTCACCACAAGGTCGCCGGCCCGTACGCCGACGGCCTGAAGAGCGATCCGCAGCGCGTCGGTTCCGCTGCCCACTCCGACGGCGTGGGGCACGCTGCAGTAGGCCGCGAAATCCCGCTCGAACTCGCCGATCACCGAACCCCCGACGAAGGCGGATCGGTCGATCAGGTCCCGCCAGGCGTCCTCGATCTCTGCGCGCACCTCGTCGTGCATCTTGCGAAGGTCGACGAATGGGATGGTCATGATTCTCTCGCGTTGGCCCTCGCGTTCGCAACGATCTGCGCCGGCACGCCGGCTACGACCGCGCCGTCCGGCACGTCCTTCGTCACCACTGCGCCGGCGCCAACCACGGCGCCTTCACCGATGGTCACGCCCGGCATGATGATAGCCCCGGTGCCGATGGCGGCGCGCCACTTGACGACAATGGGTTCGAGCGTCCAATCGGTTTCGCGCTTGAGCTCGCCGTCTTCCGTCGTCGCCGCGGGATAGCGGTCGTTTAGAAAATTGACGTTATGCCCTACGAACACCTCGTCTTCGATCGTTACGCCTTCGCAGACGAATGTGTGACTCTGAATTTTGCAGCGGGCGCCGATCTTGGCGCCTTTCTGGATCTCGACGAAGGTGCCGATCGACGTCTCGTCACCGATCTCGCAGCCGTAGAGGTTGACGAAGGCGTAAATGCGGACGTTCTTCCCGAGCTTGACATCGGGAGCAATCCGCCGCGTGAGCGCGTCGCGCTCTTCGGGAGTCAAGCCCGCCGTCAAGCGACGCCTACGGCGGGCGCGCCGGTCACCGGAACCACGCCGCCACCCTGTTCGATGGACCGCTGGGCGGCCTCGAGGATCCGCACCACCCGCCACCCGGCCCGGCCGTTCACCAAGAGCTCGCCCTTGCCGTGGATGGCGTCGATCACGTTGTCGACCTCGATTGCCAGCGCCTCGCGGGTATCGAGCTGCGGGGCGTGCATGTCGCCCGAGCGATACGAGATCATCAGCTGGTATTCCTTTTCCACGCTCGGATCCGTCGCGATCGAGAAGCCCTTATCGTACACCTTCAGCTTCTCGCTCGGCTCCATGTCGTCGTAGATCATCATCATCTTCGAGCCACCGAGAATGGTGCGCCGCACCTTTGCCGGGGCCAACCAGTTGACATGCACGTGCCCGATGAGCGAGCCCTGATACCGCACCGTCACGTACGCAATGTTCTCCGTGGGGCTGCCGCCGTGGGACGCCCCCGTCGCGGACACCGCGATCGGTTCCTGGCCGAGCAGATAATCCATAATCGCCACGTCGTGCGGTGCCAGATCCCACACCACGTTCACGTCCGTCTGGAACAAGCCCAGATTGATCCGCACCGAGTCGAAGTAATACAAGTCCCCGATGCTCCCGGCCTCGATCAGCTGCTTCATACGGCGGACCGCGCCCGTGAAGACGAAGGTGTGGTCAACGGCGAGCAGCAGACCCAGCCGTCCGGCGAGCTCGCACAGCTCCTCCGCGTCCCCGAGTCGCGTGGCCAGGGGCTTCATCACCAGCACGTGCTTCCCCGCCTCCAGTGCGGCCTTGGCGAGCCTGTAGTGCGTGAACGAGGGCGTCGCAATGACCACGAGGTCGAGCTCGGGCGCGTGCAGCAGGTCGTCCGAGCGATCCGTGATCAGCGGGACGCGGTACTGGCCCCCGAGCCGGACCGCGCGTTCATATCGCATGTCGCAGACGGCCTCGACCTGAGCGTGCGGGTGGCGTGCAAAGTTACGCACCAGGTTTGGGCCCCAATAGCCGCAGCCAATCACTCCCACACGGACTACGCGCACGTTACCTCCCTGCTATCGCGCTCAGGCGGCGCCGCCGGAATTCGACAGCACGACGGGAATCGTCTTGAGCAGGATGCGCAAGTCGAGCCACAGCGACCAGGCGCGGATGTAGACCAGATCCAGCTCGCACATCTGTCGGTAGGTGAGCCGGTTGCGACCCGAAACCTGCCACAGGCCCGTGATGCCGGGACGGACCTGCAGTCGATGAAACTGCCAGTGTTCATACTGGTCGAATTCGTATGCGAGCGGCGGCCGCGGCCCAACCAAGCTCATCTCGCCCAACAATACGTTGAACAGTTGCGGCAGCTCATCGAGGGACGCCCGCCGGAGGAAGCGGCCTACGCGCGTGACCCGCTCGTCGTTGACGAGCTTGTAGACCTGATCCCCGTCTTGGCCGACCTGAGCCGCCTGGCCGTCCTCGCCCTGCAGCATCTTGGTGACCAACTCGCGGTGCGCCGCGTCGGAGACGCCGTCGTGCATCGTGCGGAACTTCACCACACGGAAGCGGCGACCCCCCGAGCCGATCCGCTCCTGGCCGAAGAAGACAGGGCCCCGCGAATCGAGCTTGATCGCGACGGCGACGATTGCCATCACCGGGGCGGCCAGGATCAACAGGAATGACGCGCCCACCAAGTCCATCACACGCTTCAACAGCAACTGCTGCCCGTGCAGACTCGGCGCGATCAGCTGCATCACCGGCTGCCCTTGACGCCACTCCAGCGCAGGATGGACCCCGGCCATCTCGACGGCGCGGGGCACCGACATCAGCTGGCAGCCGGCCGCGAGGGCGGCATCGACCACCTCCTGGAACCGGAGATCGGGGAGGTAGCCGCAAATGACGACGGCTTGCGCTCCGGACGCCGCGAGCAAGAGGGCGAATTCGCCCACATGTCCCAGCGCCCCTCGCGCCGGTGGGTCCTGCACATCGACGAAGCCGATCGCGCGGAACTCACCGTCCGTCGCAAACGCCGGGCTCACAGCCACGCGAGCGCACTCGGCTGCCGGTCCAACAAACAGCGTGTCCATGCCCGTCGGAGCCGGCCGCTTCAGGCGCGCCACCAACCGGTCGATAGTCAGGCGCTCCACTACGACCCCTGCCCACACCGCCACCACTGTGACGAGATAATGCACCAGTACCGGCCCGAGGCCGCGGGTCCAAACCGCCGTCCAGAGAGGCAATGCCGTTGCCAGGGCGCACGCCGCCAGCAGCCGGGCCGCGTTACGTCGCCGATCGCCGGTCCCGTAGCTGCCGGTCACCACGAGACCGAGGAACAGTGCAACTGCAAACTGCCAGCCGTTGAGGTAGCCACCTGGGAGCGCAGCG
>Ga0099829_10000199_pt1 | contig 30584 bp, 37 predicted proteins | sample CZO8metaG_3_FD_79336 | JGI IMG/M metagenome (GOLD analysis project Ga0099829, IMG submission 79336) | Vadose zone soil microbial communities from the Eel River Critical Zone Observatory, Northern California, USA - CZOApr15con2H2.8 metaG | ecosystem: Environmental > Terrestrial > Soil > Vadose...
CATGAACTCGCCAAGAAGCTCCAAGGAACCGGGGTAACAGTCAACTCTGTGCACCCGGGAACTGTCGCGACCAACATCTGGACCAGACCACTCGGCCCAGTAGGCTTCATCATGGCCTTACCGAAATTGTTCATGACAAGTCCCGAGAAGGGTGCGGAGACAATTGTCTATCTCGCTTCCTCGCCCGACGCAAACGACCTCAACGGAGAATACCTGGAGAAGTTGAAAGTGAAGAAGTCATCAGACGAATCCTACAACGAAGAGATCGCCCAGAGACTATGGGATGTCAGCACAAAATTGACCAATCTTTCCTAATTTGTTCCCGTAGATGGATGGCATAGATCAATCTAGTAGGAAATTCGAGATGAACAATACGCATTCGAACAAGTTAGATCTCGCAACCCAGCAAGATGTAATCACATCACGTGACTACGAGACTTGCCCGACCATTAAATGCAACAACGAGGGTAATACGATGATTGTGGTGAAATCTGATGGAATGTTACACTCGATCGAAGCCGGAAGAGATCACGGCGACGATAATCATTACGAACCTCTTGAGAATCGCGCGATAGGAGTCCCGCTCCAATGAGCGACAACCCACCAGCATCTCTACCTGGACAATCCGACAGGGTCGTACAGGTAGACAAGCTCTCCAAGAAATACAGCGACAACATCGCCGTCAACGACATATCGTTCAACCTTACCAAAGGCGAAGTCTTCGCCTTCCTAGGCCCCAATGGCGCCGGAAAGACCACAACTGTAGAAATCCTAGAGTGTCTCCGAAACCCTACTGGCGGCCAAGCACGGGTCTTGGGCTACGATGTGAGCAAACGGTCTGACCAGGCCGAGATCCGAAAACGAATTGGTGTCTTGCCCCAGGACTTCAACGCAATAGACCGGCTCACGGTCCGTGAAAATATCAACTACTTCGGAGCGATGTTCAAACACCAGCTCGATGCCGACAAGCTCATCGAGCTAGTCGACCTGAAGGACAAGCGGGATGAACAGTTCAAGAAATTATCAGGCGGTCTCAAACAGAGAGTTGGACTTGCGGTTTCTCTGGTGAACGATCCTGATGTCGTTTTCCTTGATGAGCCCACCACGGGTTTGGACCCGAGGGCTCGACGGGATGTCTGGGGTGTCATAGAACGGTTGAAGCAGCAGGGAAAGACGGTCTTCCTAACAACCCACTACATGGACGAGGCGGAATACCTGGCGGATATCGTATCGATCATCGACCATGGCCAAATAATCGCGTCGGGAACGCCTGACCAGCTCATAGACAGCCACGGTGGAAAGAAGACACTCATCATCAGAGATGCTGGTGAAGAAGGGCTCAAACAATTACCACCAGGTTTACCGAAGGCTGAGCTTAGAAACGCAGGGGATATTGCGATCCCCTTGCACAACGGCGAACTCACAAACATCCTAATGATCATAGGTCAGAGCCCCCTGCACGACAAGGAGATAGAAGTAAGGCGCCCTACGCTAGACGACGTGTTTCTCAATCTCACCGGGCGTAGAGTTTCGGAGGAGGGAAACTAGACATGAGGAGTCGAATTTACACTATTATCAGTGGACACTTCAAGAGCTGGCATCGCAGCAAGAGCAACATATTCTGGACAATCGCCTTCCCACTACTTCTCATCGTTCTATTCGGAGCAATCTTCGGCAGCGGAAGCACCAAGTTCGACCTTTACCTTCAGAATCAGGACCTTAACGCGAACGTGCCAACGTATTACTCCCAAGGGTACATCACTGTCCTGAACAATACTGGAGCCTTCAACCTCCACGTGGTCGCAGCTGAGCAACCAGACCCGTTAACATATGTGAAAAATGACGCTCAGCCCCATAATCGCGGACAAAGGCTACTGGTCATACCGTTAGGTTTCAACCAGACTCTGAAGAACGGAGGTAACGCTACCGTTCAACTTTACATGGATCAGAGCGATCAGGCGTCCGCATCGCTCGCGGGGATAGTGCGTTCAGTCACCATCTCGTATGCCGCTGCCAGCGCGAGAGCAAACAACCACCTCATTCTCCAACAAGTCGGCATCGTAACCAAGAACATTCGCTACATCGACTTTTTCATCCCCGGAGTAATCGGGATGACCCTCCTCACCACCGGTGTCTTCGGTGCTGTGAATACTAACGGACGCTACCGTGAACTGAAGATCATCAAGAAACTCGCGACCACACCTCTAAGCAAGATCGAATGGATCCTCGGCATGGTTGGCTACCAGATGATCCTGGCCACCATATCACTCGTCGTCATACTCTTCTTCGGCTATGCCATCTTCGGAGTAACGGCGACCTTAGACATTTACACGGTAGGACTGGTGGTCGCAGCCTCCCTCCTCTTTCCAGGTATCGGCATGGTGCTCGCAAATTTCGTAAAGGAAGCGGAGAGCGCAGATGCAGCGGCCAACGCAATAACCTTCCCAATGATGTTCTTGGCTGGAACCTTCTGGCCCCGCGAGACCCTGCCCGACATCATGAAAATCATAGCGAATTTCATGCCACTAACCTACGTGAACGACGGTCTGAGAGATGCGCTGATCTACGCTGAACCCGCCCAAGCACTGACCAACACCCTCATAGCCCTAGGCCTAGCAGCGTTCTTCATTGTCCTCGGCAGCGTACTCATGAACTGGAAAGAAGAATAGTCCCGTCCCGAATAACAGAGCGCTTTCCAACCTTAAGTTCGAGACAAACCAGAAGTCTCACTCATGGCATCTCTATCGTCGGCCAAGATCCTCGGCGGAGTGGGTGGAATTCTTGTCTTCTTCCCGGTCCTCAGCCTGGTTGGCTGGATACTCATTCTATTAGCGACAAAAGAAATCTCTGAGAGTGTTCAGGACAAGACCATATTCGACGATGCTCTTCTTGCAGGAATAACCGCGGTAATTGGAGCAGTTGTCTTTGGCGTGTTTGTCTTCTCAGGAGCTATCGGCGGTGTATTCTTCATCGGCCCGTTTGGAGTCGGTGGGGTAGGATTTCTAGGATTCCTAGCGATCCTTGGCGCGTTCTGGGTCTTCACAATCATATCAGCAATCTTTCTCAAACGCTCATACGAGAAGATTGCACAGCGGCTGAACGTCAGCGCGTTCGCCACAACTGGATTGCTGTATCTGATCGGAGCAGCGCTTACCATTGTGCTCGTAGGCTTTCTGATCCTTCTCATTGCCCTGATCTTCCAGGTAGTAGCTTACTTCTCTATCCAAGATCGGCCCCCAGCCCCCGGTTGGAGTCAGCCTGCCCCGCAAACCTTCGCGCCTGCCCCCGTAATGCAACAACCAGCGATTCCGCCTCAACAACCCTCAACTGACACAAAATTCTGTTTGAAGTGTGGCGCCAAGCTTCCTAGCGTCGCAGTCTTTTGCACTAGCTGTGGCGCAAAGCAGTCGTAGTCTCACGATACAGTGGACGGCGTGAGCTACTGCTTCGGTCGAACTAGAATACTACCATTTTCGACCTTGACATCGTAGACCGGCTCTGGCCTCGTGGCGGGACCTCTCTTCACCTGCCCAGTAGTGACGTCAAAATGGGAGTGGTGTAAGGGACACTCCACCTCGTTTTCCCTCAAGAATGCCTCGGTCCAAGGGTCCGCCCAAGTGCGTGCAGACATTTCCAATAGCGTAAAACTTGCCCTTCACATTGACAACTAGAACCTGTTGACTACCGATAGTGACCTTTTTCATCTTTCCTTCAGGAATCTCACCTGTAGAAGAGACACGGACGAAATCCGATGCAGCCTTCGCCATGAGTTTGACCACTAAGCTCATGAGTATTATCTCTTGCTCGTTCAGCGAGGTTCCCGAGTTCTGGCTTCAATGTTTTTAGGTAGTTAGGAGTCGAGTGGCATTTACCCTTTCCATGAGTCCCTTCAACAACCCTATCGTCCTCGACGTTCTAGCCAGGTACAAGTCGATCGCAGCGATGACCCATGCCTCGTCCCTTTTGGGTTGGGACCTCGAGATCAACATGCCCGAGGCCGGGGCCAGCGCGAGAGGCCAAGCGCAATCAGAAATTGAATTGGTCCGACAGAAAATGACCATTGACCTGACAGGTCCCGTTGAGAAGGCTGAGAAGCTGAAAGCTCTCAACGATGCCGAAAAAGGCGTTGTCCGGGTTGTCAAGAGAGAACTCAACTACTACCAGAAAGTCCCGCCGAAACTCGTTGAGGAATTACAAAAAGCTACAATCGATGCGAATATCCCGTGGAGAAAAGCTAGAAAGAAATCTGACTTCAGCATATTCAGGCCTCACCTGGAAAGAATAACTGAGCTGAAACAGGAAGAGGCCAGCCATCTCGATCCGTCCGGAAACCCGTACAATGCGCTCCTTGATCTTTCCGAAGAGGGACTGACCGTCACTGATCTAGACAAGATCTTTTCCGTGCTTATCCCCCAGCTCAAGAAGATCCTGGCCAAAACTCTCTCCCAAGGAGTCTTTCCAGAGAAACATGCTTTGGAGGATGTAGATTATGATGTTAATTCGCTGAAACAGGTGAACGAGAAAATTCTTCGGCTGCTCGGCATGCCAGAGAAGAGGTTCCGGCAGGACGTTTCTACACATCCTTTCTCGATCAAGATCGCTAGTGACGATGTGAGGATAACGACGAGGTATGAGCCTAAGGACTTCAAGGCTTCAATGTTCGGGCTAATGCACGAGTGCGGTCATGCCCTCTACGAGCTTCAGGTAGACCATGAACTGCAGTTCACACCGACCGCCACTGGCGTATCTGCTGGAGTTCATGAGTCGCAATCCAGATTCTGGGAGAATATCGTTGGAAGGAGCAAAGAGTTCGTCCCTCTGCTCTATCCTCTTCTAAAGACCAACCTGAGTTTTGTAGCTCGATATGACCAGAAGCAACTCTACTCATACTTCAATACCGTAAAACCAAGCCTCATCCGAGTCGAAGCCGACGAACTGACCTACAACTTCCATATTGCTATGAGATACGAGCTTGAGAAGAAACTCCTGCAGGGAAAGATCAAAGTCTCAGAACTACCGTCCGTATGGAATGATATGATCGAGGACTATCTCGGAAAGAGACCTGAGAAGGATGCCGATGGGGTTCTGCAGGATATTCACTGGAGCTGGGGACAGTTCGCCACCTTCCCAGGCTATTCTCTCGGAAACATCATTGCCGGAATGCTCTGGAGCGCTTTGACAAAGAAGGGGTTGCTTCCGGTCAAAAGTGACAAGAGCGTAGCACCTCTGAAGAGCTGGCTGGCGGAAAACATCCACAAACCCGGATCAACATACTCGCCTAAGGAACTGCTCAACCGGGTCTTTGGTAAAGGATACGATCCATCAGGATTAGTCGGTTATCTCGAGAATAAGTACCTTGCAATGAACTGAACAAAGTCAGCTTAGGTCAATGCCAAAACGACGACGTAGCAGCGTATCAAACTCGTAAGTATTCTTGAGTGGTCGCTCAAGCTTCTTGTTGCCTCGTGTCACAACAAACTTCGTGTCGGTAAGTGTCAATCTTCCATTAGAAGTCAGGCGAGTACATAACCGGCCCTTTCTGAAGTGGGACCATTTGGACGTTTGTTGCCAGCGACATCTCGGAACAAAGTTCTCAAGCCTTCGCGGCGTCAGGCTGAATTTGTATTGAGGCTCCCACAGACCATTCCCATTCGTCCTCCGGGACAATAAGATCCAGCCATTTCTCCGAGTGAAACGGTAATCTTTTCCATGGTCAGTTTGCGGGCCGGACATGTCGAGCCGCTTGGGTTCTGTGAATGAGTCTCCGAACCCCACATCCGCGAGCCAGGGCTCATTGAGCTGCACCAGCAAGGTCATATGATCGTAGTCTGGACTGAAGCCTCCGCCCCTTCTCGCGACACGCGCCGAGAGCATTGATACTTTGAAACCCAATCTCCTCAGCAGAATACTGAACGAGCCGTTCAGTTCGTAGCAGAATCCCCCGCGGTGATGTTTGATGATCTTGTCGTAGAAAGCAGCTTCGCTCAAGACAATTGGCTTGTGCAAGCGGATGCCTAGATTTTCAAACGGGATCGAGAGCAGATGCCTCATGTGTAGTCTGCGCAGAACGTTCACGGTCGGCCGGGTTGACCCACTATAGCCGATTCGTTCGAGGTAGGCTTTGGGATCCATACCATCTCTCAACTAGTATCAACTTTAATCTCCTTGGATGGGTTGCAGGTTCCATCTTGGAACTCGGACTCAAGAACAAAGTAGCGCTGGTCCCAGCGTCAAGCAAGGGAATAGGGCTCGGCGTCGCCAAAGTTCTCGCCGCAGAGGGCTGCAAAGTCGTAGTATCTTCCAGCAATCAGGATTCCATCTCCAAAGCTCGCGACATCATTGTAAAAGAAACACGAAATGATAGAATATTGGCGATCAGAGCAGATCTTACGTTAAAGGCGGATATTGACCTCCTAGTAGACCAGGCCGCGAGCAAGTTTGGGTCAATAGACATTCTAGCATACAATACGGGCCCGCCCAAACCTGGAACTTTCGCCGATCTCGGCGATTCCGATTGGGAGCAGGGTGTGAAGCTGCTCTTGATGAGTGCCGTATGGCTCACAAAGAAAATTGTTCCCGCCATGGTTCAGAAGAAGTCGGGGAGGCTAATCTACATCACTTCCTCCGCGCTGCGCCAGCCAGTCCCGAATCTAGTACTATCCAATACGGTAAGGTTGAGCCTTGCTGGACTGTCAAAATCTCTCGCACTCGAATATGGTTCCAAAGGGATAACATCGAACGGGATCATGCAAGGGCATATACTGACGGACAGGCAGAGACAAGTCGCTCATGACGTTTCATCGAGAACCGGAAAACCCCTAGATGAGGCGATGAAACAGATGCTCCAGGACGTGCCCGCGGGAAGATATGGCCTTACTGAGGAGGTGGGATATCTCGTAGCGTTTCTGGCCAGCGACAAGGCGAGCTACATCAACGGGACGATGCTCGCAATCGACGGAGGACTAATCAGATCAGTGTTCTAAATCGGTAACAGGAATGATCGTGAATACGCTTGCGTAAGTTGCTATCGAATCAGCCTTGCCGAGTTTAGGATGAAAACGAGTTCAGAGACCACGTGGATGCTAGCCGCGAAGAGGGGATTGAGGAGACCGTCAAAGGCTAAGGCCAATCCTATCCCGTCTACAACCAGAGTTCCGTAGAAATTCTGCAGGATCACTCCGTATGCCTGTTTGCTCGCCCTCACGATTGTTGGAATCTTCTCCAGGTCATTTGTCATCAGTACAATATCTGCTTCCTCGATCGCGATGTCCGTGCCCGCACCCATACCTATGCCTACATTCGCCCTCGCTAAGGCGGGTGCATCGTTGATTCCGTCACCGACCATTGCTATCTTCTGACCCGTTTCGGACAGGCGCTCGATGATGGAGACTTTGTCGGGTGGTAGAAGTTCTGCATAGACCTGTTTGATTCCTGCCCGCTCTCCAACTCGGTTGGCCGCGACCTTGTTGTCACCTGTTAGCATGATTGTTGAGATTCCCATTTTTTCCAGCTCCTGAACTGCACTCCTGCTCTCGTTTCTGATCTTGTCCGAGATTCCGATCACTCCGCAGGTCCGGCCTCCGTGGGCAACGATGACTGTGGTCTTTCCCTCGGAGACCTTGTTGGTAATGGTTGTCTGAACATCGTTGGATATGGGAATGTTCTGTTCGGTCATCAGGACGGAGTTTCCGACGAGGACCCGTTCTCCCTCGTACCAGGACATGATGCCTTTGCCGGCCAGATAGTCAGAAGACGGGTTTCCAGTAGGATTAGCTCCCAGTTCCCGAGCTTTCGAGGTTATTGCTCGTGCGAGAGGATGATTGGACAATTTCTCTGCGGCGGCAGCGTATGTCAAGATCTGTTTCTGAGAACATCCGTCGAGTCCCACGATGTCCGTTACCTCTGGATCGCCCAGAGTGAGAGTTCCGGTCTTGTCGATGACAACAGTATTGATCTTGCTCATTTCCTGGACGTAGATCCCGCCTTTCACAATCACGCCCTTCTTCGCGAGGCCGCCCATGACCGCAACGATCGCGAGCGGGGTCCCCGCTGCAACACCGCAGGCACCGGCTACCACGATGACAGAAATTGTTGAGATCAGGTTGCGAGTTATTATGAAAGTGATTACGGCGAAGGCGATGGTGAATTCGACCAGCCATGTCGCAAGCTTATCTGATAATTTTTGGATGGGCGCTTTTCGGCCTTCAGCTTGTTCCACGAGCTTGATTATCTGACCGAATACTGTCTCGTTTCCAACCTTCTCTGTCTGCACCTCCAGGACGCCAGACTCGTCGACGCTTCCAGCGAACACTCTGCTACCATCCGTCTTCTCAACAGCGAGGGCTTCGCCGGTTATCGCGGATTGGTTGACGAATCCAGAGCCTGTGACTATGACTCCGTCAACTGGGATCCGTTCTCCGTCCCGCACAATTACAATCTCCCCTCGTTCGATTGAGTCTACATCTGTCTCGACCTCTGCTCCGTTCCGCCTGACGAGCGCTCTTCTGGGAATAGATTTTTCCAGCTTGACAATTGTGGCCCTTCCCTTATCGACCGCATAGGACTCTATGAATTCAGAGAGGAGGACGAAGAAGGTCACGACGACAGCGGCCGTGAACTGAGCAACAAGTAGGGAGGCTACAATCGCCACCGTCATGGAGACCTCCATGTTTATGGAACGGTGCCGGAGGGCGTGGAAGGTCTCGACGAAAACAGGATACCCTCCAATGAGGGTCGCTCCAATTGCCACAACATCGATGGGTGCGAGACCGCGCAAGATCCCTAGATAACTGACGAGGGCCGCAATCCCCATCAGAACGAGACGGATCCGGTCTTTCGCATTCTTGGAAGGTTCTATTGCGGGCGAGTCTCGAATTCCGCTGATTACCGGGAGCTCGTCCCTGGGCGCGCTCATCCGCTGGTTGCAACTACTTGCTGAAGCTCGAGGACTGTTTCCCCGTGGAACTAAGATTGAGACTGAAGGAGTCCCAGTCGTTTTAGGACGAGGAGCGCTTGGAGAGTTACCCATTTGCTGGGTTTGCCTGCTTCTTCCAGTTGTGAGGTATGGTCGGTTCCCCATCCTTCTGTCACTAGCTCTCTCTCTTCGGGTCTTGACACCGTCTCGGTCCCATGCATAGGGTGGGACTGACGCCAGCCTCTGTAGACCGCTTCTAGCGGCCATCGTCCATCGACCAGCTGTTTCGCGCGCAGCATTCTGAGCGCGTCATCCATTCTCTCGTCTGCTGGGACACCTAGCTCTGCTAAGACCCGTAACCCGTGGAGAAAGTCGTAGCAATAATGCGTGGGATAGTGAATCTTGAGGAAGTCGAAGAGAATAACTGAATCGTCTCTATCGGATTTGTAGACCTTGTGATTGAGAACGAACCCGGAGGACATCTTCGCCGCCTCTTTCCATTCCTCCCGTGGCTCGTGTTTGATCATCTCGGAGAGCGCCCACATAGGTTCTACCGTGGCGAGGAAGGACCCGTGCTTGCCAGAGGGCGCGCAGTTCCACGCGGAATCGGATAGTTGCTTGGAGAGAAGCCAGCCCATCGCCTTCTGAACTCTATCATCCTTTGAATATCCTGCTTTTGCGAGTGCCCGGACCATGTTGCCCGTGTTACAGACATGCGGCTCGAACGGTTTCTGACCCTTGGGACGCATCGAGAACCCGCCGGTCTCAACGTTGTGAAGCTCGAGGAAGTGGTCTACGGCATTCGCAAATCTTGGATCTTCAGATGATACTCCAAGGTCGGCTAGGACTGCGAGCTGCCATCCGGTGCCAGTAAACTTTGGAATGTAACAGGTTTCCTTGTTTTCCCAGTATGTGTTCTCTTTCTGTTTCGCAAAGATCCTCGCAGCCCACCCCTCTTTTCCGACCTTCTCCCTTGCTCTACGGACGGCGGCGTCTTGTTTATCGCGTCCCATCAGCTCGGTAAGTGTGAAGTATTCACTGGAAGGCTCGTTCTCCTCCAGCAACCATCTCGAAACGGTCGGTGAAACCAGGCTTTCTTTCTGAAGCTGCTCCAAGTCAGGTCACGGACGATATCACATGCTCATCTAAAGAGTCTTTTTGCAATTCTTGCCCGACAAGTTGCTCTGCGAAGGCTTCCTGTTCCACAACGTTCTTGAATCTGGCATCGATGAGCGGGTTCGACCGTCCTTGAGTTCTTGGGAGGACGCTTACAAGATCGTACCACCATGGGATGTAGGCCGTCCGCAACCAGCCTTCGTAGAACTCGTAAAGGCTGGGGAGCTGAATAGTGGGAGCGTTCTCGATGTCGGGTGCGGAACCGGTGAGAACGCGCTCTATCTTGCGGGGAACGGGTTCTCAGTTACTGGAGTCGACTTGACGAGCCGCGCGATTGCCGCGGCAAGAGCAAAGGCGGCTGAGAGAAAACAGAGAGTCGACTTTCGAATAGGAAACGCGCTCTCGCTAGGCTTCAAAAACGGCTTTTTCGACAACGTTATTGATTCAGGACTCTTCCACACATTCACCGATAACGACAGGCCCTCTTACGCGCGAGAGATCGCCCGGGTCCTAGTTACTAGAGGAAGGTACTTCATGCTCTGCTTCAGCGAGAAGGAACCCACCGGCTGGGGCGGACCACGAAGGGTTACCAGGGAAGAAATCGAAACAACGTTCACACCGCTCTTCAGTATCAACTACATCAGGGATACGTCGTTCGCTACGCGAATCCACAACAATGGCGGGAAAGCGTACCTAACATCCGCAACAAAAATCGCCGCTTAGATTTGCTTGCTGTTGGGCTGGTAGCGAAGCAGAACGACCCCCGAACTGAACATTCTTGTTTCCACGAGTCTCAGGGTCGCCTCATCGGCCTCTCCAAACAGACGTTTTCCGCTGCCCAGAACAACCGGATATACTAGGAGCCGGTACTCGTCGACAAGATCGTGTTGCATTAGGGAATGTACTAGCCTGTTACTGCCAGCGACCATGATGTCCTGACCGGGCTGCTGCTTCAGCTTGGACACTTCCTTCGCAATGTTCCCTTTGACCCAGATGCGAATTGTTCCATTCAGCCTTGTCAAGGGTGGTTGAAACAACATACTTGGGAAGACTGTTCATTCTCTGAGCAAAACCCGCTTCATCAGTCCTGGAAGGCTAGGCGGCCGCGAAACCCTGATAGGTCACGCGTCCCAGAAGACGAGCATCGCTCGCAAGCAGTTCGTCGAACTTGAACTTGCCGATCTCGTCGCTCCAGTAAGGCATGGTCCAACCGCCGTGCACGAACTTCTCAGCGCCACCCGGGTCTTCCATAACGCCATCCAGTGAGACAAACTCTGTAACGAATATTTTTCTCATTCTAGTTCCTGCCGTAGTGAAGATTGACGACTCCATTCTTGTATGTCTTGGATCCTATAAGTTTCAGCTTCCGCATGCTTCTAACGTCTTTGAACAACGGTTTTCCTCTGCCAAGAATTATCGGATTGACGTTGAACCAGTATTCGTCGATCAAGTCATGATTCATGAACGTCGAGGCAAGGCTGGGACTAGCGAACAATATCATGTTCTTGCCTGGCTGTTCTTTCAACTTGGCGATCTCTTCTGCAATGTGATCTTTGACTATTCTTGTATTCTGCCAATCAGTCTTCTTCAGTGATCTCGAAAATACGATTTTCATAGCGGGGTTCACCCAGTTGGCATGATCAATATCGTGCTTCGTGGCCGTAGGGCTGTCGGCTGCAGTCGGCCAATAGCTTTCCATGAGTTGATAGGTGACTCGTCCATAAAGAGCTGTATCTGCCGTCTGTATCAGAGCGTGGCCATCTTTGAACAACTCGTCCTCAAGATAGATCCAGTCAATTTCCCCGTTTGGTCCCGCAACAAAACCGTCAAGCGATAGATGCATTAGCCAGATAATTTTTCTCATGCCATTTTCTCCTTCACAAATCGGAATCTTATACGGATTCTGTTTTGAGATAGGATGATTTGACCTGCATGATTCCCTTCTGTCGTTTCAGCTCTCCTTCCAGTCTCGTGATGTCTTGGACTTTGCCGCGGACAAGCAGGGCGCACAAGCAGTGTGCGGCATCGATGTGGGCGTGAAGCGACGATAGTATCGATTGTCTGTGGTGGTGGGATGTTTCTGTTATGCCCTCGTCGGCGCCATGGGTCTCATGGTTGTAGACCATGACAATGGACCCGACAACATGGCCTCCTCTGACGCCTGTTTCAAAGTCCGAGATGAAAGATCGCATCGCCGCCTGCAGAGCCTTGGATCGATCCCGATAACCGCTGTGCTCGGATGCCTTGTCGAAGGCTTCGAGAAGTTCGGGTGGTAGAGACATGCTGATCCTGGTAACTCCTTCATCATTCAATACCAAATCGCCTCACAGTATTACTCAGCTTGGTCAAGAGGGCTAAAAGTATTACCGACTTAAGACTTTATATTACCACATTGATCAGTCAAGTCGAAGACAACCTGTCAATATGCGCTGGGAGCCATAATGGCTCCTGGAGAGGGCGTCTTCTGAATTGACTGAAACCGAGCTAAACCGTTCAACCCTCGGACTCTCAACAGCAGAGAAGATCAGAATCTCCATCATATACTCGGCCCTAGGAATCGCCACTCTCATCGGCCTCGCTGCCTCAATTATCATAGGGCAACTGTCCGCTTTGCTCGCGGGCCTCGGAGTCCTCGCGTTCACCTTCGGGCTGCGCCACGGGGTTGACGCTGATCACATTGTTGCTATCGACAATACTACGCGGAAGCTGCTGCAGGAGGGTAAGCGTCCCCTTACGGTTGGAATGTGGTTCTCCCTCGGCCATTCCACTGTCGTCGTCGGTCTAATCCTCCTCCTCATTCTCGCCACCAACGCGGTGAAAGATCAGATTCCAGCGCTTCGAAGCAGCGGCGCGATAATTGGAACAACAGTCTCCGGAATCTTCCTCTTTCTAATCGGACTCATCAACGTCATCATCGTCCTCGGGATCTATCGGATGTTCACGACCCTCAAACAGGGAAAGATGAACGAGCAGGAACTGGAGAATCTCCTCGAAAACAGGGGATTCCTAAACCGCTACTTCAAAGGACTATTCAAGATCGTACGCGAACCCTGGCAGATCTACCCAATAGGCGTCTTATTCGGACTCGGCTTCGACACCGCGAGCGAGATCGCCTTGATAGCCATCACCGTTGGGGTCGGAGTCTCATCCACCGTTCCCTTATGGATGATCCTAGTCCTTCCCTTCATGTTCACCTGTGGAATGGTCTTGGTCGACATGACCGATGGGATTACAATGCTGACCGCGTATGGCTGGGCGTTTCTGAGGCCCATTCGGAAGGTATACTACAACCTGACCGTGACCGTCATCTCTGTCGCCGTCGCCTTTGCGATCGGCGGAATTGAGCTACTACAAGTCCTCTCCAGTGAGTTGAAGCTGACCGGTCCGTTTTGGAACTCTCTTGGAACCCTAGACTTTGAGACAATGGGCTTGGGAATAATCGGCATCTTTGTCGTATCATGGATTGCATCCATGGCATATTGGAAATACAAACGATACGACGAACTATACAACTAACAAACCCGATAGTCCTTATTAGCAGAAAGGTTCATCCGAAGATCAGAAAGCTCCTATGCCCTCGCAAAAGAAACCAGCATCCAAGTCTAGCAAGAGGATTCGAATCCTTGTGGCGAAGCCTGGACTGGACGGCCACGATAGAGGCGCTCTGATCCTAACACGCGCATTCCGGGATGCAGGCATGGAAGTAATCTACACGGGTTTCCTGGCAACGCCCGAGCAGGTTGCTCAGATGGCGATTGATGAGGATGTTGATGTTGTGGCTATGAGCCTTCTCAACGGCGCCCACATGACCGCCTTCCCAAAAGTCGCCAAGCTCATCAGGGAGAAGGGTGGAGATGATATTCTGTTGGTGGGTGGAGGAATTATTCCTGACGAGGATAAGCCGTTGTTGGAGAAGCAGGGTATTACGGGCAATTTTGGGCCTGGGACCCCTCTCAAAACGATCATCGAGCATGTTGAGAGTGTTGTGAGCGAGAGGGACTCTAAGAAGAAGCGGTAGGACCAAGACATTTCTATCTAGAGATATCTGGTGGGAGTGGAAAATCATGGGCTTTCTCTCCGTCATGGGCAAGATTATCATCGGAGTAGCCGTAATCACTCCGGTCGTAGCCTTCTATTTTGTCATGACATCCAGTGAAGCTTTGGGCATGACGGGAGTAATAGGACTCTTAGCGGGAAGCGGAATTTTCTGTGTTGGAGGGCTCTATGCCGGCCTCCTAGGGCTCAAGATTGAGAAACTATCCGCGAGACTCGATCCCGTCTCCAAGCAGCGTCCAAGAACCAAAGCGAAAAATCTCATCAAAGCAGAATGTCCTATCGATCACCGTGAAGGGGTTTTCGTGCACGTAAGTCCTTTCAGAAGTGATGCGGTACCCGATGGGCTGGATATCTTTCTGGGCTCATGCGGCCACGAGGTTCATCGCGGAGAGATTGAGACCGAAGCATAGCTCATGAAGTGACATTTTCAGAAATGTTGATTGAAGAAGCACTGAAAAAGTTTCTAGACGAAGACATCGGCCATGGAGACATTACCACAGACGCGCTAGTTGATCCAGCCTTAAAAGCGACTGGGACGGTGGTCTGCAAAGAACGAGCCGTAATTGCTGGCTTATCAGAGTCCATCATCCTCCTCAAGCTCCTAGGCTGCGAGGGAAAACCCAAGGTCCGGGACGGACAAGAGGTCTCTTCCGGGACAATAATTCTTGAGGCCAACGGTTCTGGACGTGCTCTCCTCAAGGTGGAACGCGTGTTGTTGAACTTGTTATCTCATATGTCAGGTGTGGCAACGGCGACTGGCGAACTTGTCAACATCGCCAAGCAGAATGGGGGCTCGACGAGAATAGCGTGTACGAGGAAGACTCTTCCAGGGCTCAGATATTTCGAGAAACGAGCAGTCGAGCTGGGCGGTGGTGATACTCATCGTCTAAGGCTTGATGATGCGGTCTTGATCAAGGACAATCATCTGGCGCTGGCCGGGTCAATAACCGAGTCTGTTCGAAAAGCGAAGGCAAAGGTGAGCTTCACCAAGAAGATCGAAGTTGAAGCTGCAACCCCGGAACAGGCGGTGGAAGCAGGGCTGGCTGGGGCTGATATCGTCCTGTTGGACAACATGACACCGGCAGAGGTGAAGAAGTCGATGAGTTTGCTAGAGGCAAGAAAGCTTCGAGACCGTCTTCTGGTCGAAGTGTCCGGAGGTATTACGCGAGAGAATCTTGGAGGCTATGTCAAGATTGGCATGGACGTGATCTCGGTGGGATCGATAACTCACTCGGCCAAGGCGATTGATATGAGTCTGGAGCTTCACGGTCTCAAGAAGTAGCATTGAACATTTTGCCCGGCAATCTTAAACCGCTCGTAAATGATCGTAAGATGGGATGGTTCGTCTGGACCAGAAGATCAGATTCTGCACCACGAAGGACGGCGTCAGATTAGCCTACTCCACACTCGGTCACGGGCCGCCCCTAGTCAAGGCTGCAAACTGGCTTGGACATTTGCAGTTCGATCTAGAAAGTCCGATCTTTCGTCACTGGACCCGAGAACTCTCAAGATACCACCAATACATCCGTTATGACGATCGTGGATGCGGCTTATCAGACCGCGACTTAACCAGCTCTACCTTCCAGGACTGGGTACACGATCTAGAAACCGTTGTTGATGCGGCGGGGCTCGACAAGTTTTCACTGCTGGGAATATCTCAGGGTGGCGCGGTCAGCATCGCCTACGCTGCGCGTCATCCCGGAAGGGTAAGTCATTTGATACTGTACGGAGCTAGTGCCCTGGGCTGGTCCAAGATCCACACTTCGCCCGAGGAACAGGAAGAGGGTAGAGCGATGCTGACGTTGACAAGGGCGGGATGGGGAAAAGACAACCCGACCTATCGCCAGATCTTCACCTCCATGTTCGTCCCCGGCGGGACCGCGGAGCAGGCTGACTGGTTTAACGAGCTGCAGCGAAAATCCACGTCACCAGAGACCGCTGTGAGCTACTTGATGGAGTTTGCACAAATCGATGTCCTCGACCAACTCGCAAAAGTATCAGCGCCCACGCTCGTCATCCATACGCGAGGCGATCTTGTGAACCGTTTTGAGGATGGAAGGGATCTGGCTACCCTGATCCCTGGAGCGCACTTCATCCCGCTGGAAAGCAAGAATCACATACTCCTTGAAGAGGAGCCAGCGTGGAAGGGGTTCCTGGTTGAGACGCGGCGTTTCCTTGGAGTAGAAGAGATAGGGCCAGAGCAGACTTCGAAGGAAAAGGAGTTAGGAGTCAAAGGCTGGCTCCGAGGACCCAAGAAATAGCAGACTTGCACAAGACCGAAAATGTGCTGAACACAGTCTCTCAACTCTTAGTGGCCCCGAACAAAGTTCGGTCACCCGAACTTTATATAGCCACCTCAACGCTCGCTTAACGGACGTATTTCTTTGGGTGCAGGGTTCCCCTGGAAGAGGAGGACTACCACGCAGGGCCAGGTTGCTGTGGAGGCGCAGGTTCAACCAGCAAAAACCAGCGTTTCTCTGCGCAGCTTCATTCTCTGGCTAGGACCAGCACTCATGGTGTCCATAGCATACATGGACCCAGGCAACTATGGCACCGATATCGCAGCTGGTGCCGGCTTCAAGTACGATCTACTTTGGGCCGCCTGGTTTGCCGGAGGCATGGCCATGCTATTGCAATATCTCTCCGGTAAACTCGGAATTGCTTCTGGTTATTCACTGCCTGAACTTGTCAGAATGTCGCTTGTAAAGCGCAGATATGTTATCCCCTACTGGCTCGCCGCCGAGGCCGCAGTCGCAGCCACAGACCTTGCAGAATACTTGGGGACAGTGCTGGGTCTCAATCTGCTCTTTGGGGTTCCACTTCTCTATGCGTCAATATTCGGTGCGCTAGATGTCATCCTCTTGCTCGCCATGATGGGCAGAAGATTCCGTCTGATTGAGCAATACTTCGCGATGCTGATTAGTATTCTCGTTATTGGCATTCTCTACAATCTGGTAGTGATCAAGCCTGACTTGTCACAGGTCGCCTATCACTCTGTGGTGCCCCTGGCGTCGACTAACGCTGCCCTCTTGATCGTAGTTGGGATCATCGGCGCAACCGTGATGCCACACGCCTTGTTCGTTCACTCTTGGCTGTCGAAGAACAAGATGGACCTTTTGGGACGAAGAGTCAATGGGGGAAGCCTGGGCACTTCAGTCACCGAATCGATGAAACCAGCATCTCATCACCCATTTTCGACCGGGGAGATAGAGAGAACGAGGAAATTCCATCTCAAGGAGACCGTGATTGCTCTGACGATCGCGTCTGTGGTCAATGCGGGAATAATTCTCATCGCCGTACCCCTCTATCCAAACGCAAACGTCACAGTCAGCGATTTTGTCCGCGGAATAGGGCTGCTATTCGGGCCGGCGATCGCTGTCGTCTTTGTTCTGACTCTGCTCATGTCAGGGCTCTCCTCGTCGGCGCTTGGGACGATAGCTGGGCAGGTCATAATGGAGGGTCTGATCGGGAAGCACTGGAACGTGTGGGCGAGACGAATAGTGACGAGGTTCATCAACGTGTTTCCGACAACGTTCGCAATACTGCTTGGACTCAACCCGCTCAGCCTGCTCGTTTACAGTCAGGTTATTTTGAGCCTCATGATTCCCCTCCCGATGATTCCAATCGTCTACTATACTTCGAAGAAAAAGTTCATGGCAGGCTTTGTCAACAGAAGAATCACAATGATCCTTGCCATTGCTACTGTGGCGTTGATAATTGCTTTCAACAGCTTCCTGCTCTACACGATATTTGTTCCCAGTTGAGCTGACCTGCCCAATCAGAACTAGTTTGTTAGAAGGAGCCTATCGCTCTCAATTCTACCTTGAACGCTAAACAGTTGATAGAGAAAGCAGAGGAGACCCGGGTTAGGGAACACAGGCTCAAGCCAAGCCTCCGGCTCAAGACCACGGAAGAAATCTACAGATTCATCCATGATGAGCGCCTCGTCTCATTCTTGGGAGGAAATGAGCTCCCTAGCCTCATCAGCGCCATACTTGGAAGATCATGGAAGCCCTCGGCGAAGGGATTTAGCGGATGGATGGACTGGTGGTCGGTCAAGATTTCGGACCAGCCAGTAGCCCGTGTGTCTCATGAGATCGAGGGCAGAGCCGACGTTCTTGCCACTAGAATATTCAGGCGCACGAAGACCTTCGTCTCGAACAAGATCTGGCCCATCCTTGACCCGGTCGTGAAATATCAAAAAGAACTCGTCGAGAAAGGAGAGATACTCTCAAGCCTCGAACAGCGCCTCTTGAAAACAATTCAGGCTGATGGTTCAATCCGGACAGACCTATTGAGAAAAAAGCTCGGACTAGAGGCAAAAGAGAACAATTCCAGGTTTCACCGAGCACTGACAAATCTGGAAAGTCACGCGCTGATAATTGGTGTTGAGGATCCTAATCCAGAGAAACATCTGCACGCTAACATCTGGCAGACATGGGAAACGAGAACCCGTAGCCGAATTGGTCGCGCTGGGCTATCCTATGAGAAGGCGCTGGCGAAACTCATCGAGAAGACTATTGACTCTTGCGTTCTCGCCCGTGAGGGTCAGATCGGAAAATGGTTCCAGTGGAGTGCCGATATGAAAGCGACCATAGAGGAATTATTGCTGAGTGAAGCGATTCTTAGGGCTGGGCCCTACCTAGTCTCATCTCGGGTTCGTGATGCCAATAATTAATCACCAAGCTAGTCTCGATCTTGACTATGCCAGTCTCACCTGATAGTACTTCTTCTTCTGATCCCGCCCGGAGAAACCAGATCATAGATAGAATCGAGAGAGACTCAGGGGTTCCGGACCTAGCCGAGATTCTCGCAAACCGTCTGGCTCCGACCGACCTACAATCGTTGCTCTTGGAGATCTACAGCCGAAGGGCAAAGAAGCGAGAGCCAAAAGTATTGCTTGAAGACCATGTCTCAAACCGGTTCACTCGGCCTTCAGCCTCTAGTCCTCGACGCCTTCTTGAGTGGGATCGCATAGCGTTCTCACTACTACCCAAAGTCTTCCAACCTATCGAACTCTCACCGGTCTGCCCATTAGGAACTGTCTCTGTGCTATCTCCGATCAGCCAGGATTGGACCGTTTCGACGAGTCGGAATACGGAGGTTGTAGCTGGCTCGACAAATGTGCTCGCGATTGAGTGTGCAGTCCGACGCCGCGAGCAGAGGAGTTTCTTTTCGGGTAAGGCGGATCCCGTTCATCTAGCGTCGAGTCACCGCCTCCTGAGAGGCCAGAAATTTGGCGTCGGCCCAGGTACGAGACAACACTTCAGAGTTTTTACCCTGAGGAGCGCAGGCCGTGATCCAGGGAATCTTCTGTTCGAGACCAAAACCTTAGGTCTCCACATCGGATTCTATCTTCCGGCACTTAGAAAGTTTCTAGGCACCACGATAGCTATCCGAGTTACCATTTCTGACCTCGGATCCAAAACCGCGCGACCGAAGGTTCGATCAGTAGTTGAGAAGCTTCACTCCGCGCACAAGAAGGTCAAGATCGGAATCGACCAGGATCGGAAGCAAGGCAGAGGATACTACGGCCAGTTATGTTTCAAGATCTTCGCAACCACCTCCAAAGGCCGGGAGCACGAACTCGTTGACGGTGGAGATGTCAACTGGACCCAGAAGCTGCTCAACAATGCTAAGGAGCGTCTCATCATCAGCGGATGCGGCAGCAAGAGACTGTGCGAGCTATTTGACGCGGCAGTGTTCCCAAAGAACACCTAGGCTCCTACAGTTACTGCCGAGTGCCTTTTTCCTTTCTCAGCAACTCGTCCAGTCGTTCGAAGCTCTCGTCCCAGTACTGCTGGAACTCTGTAGCCCATATCGCCACTTCCCGCAAGGGCTTAGCCTGCAGCCGGCACCAGCGTCGCTGTGCTTCGCGTCGGCGCTCGACGAGACCGGCCTTCTCTAGGACCTTGAGGTGTTTGGAGACCGCAGGTTGGCTTATCGGCAGAGGCTCTGCTAGTTCTTGAACGGTCGCCTCGCCTTGTGCGAGCCTCGCGAGGATGGTGCGGCGTGTCGGGTCGGCTACGGCCTGGAATGTGGCGCTTAGACGGTCGTTGTTCAATGCAAGGTCCGCAGGAGCTCGTCGAGGCGGTCATAGCCTTCGTTCATGCCGCTTTCCATGCCGCTGGCTAGCATACCATCGCGATGCTCCTTTCTCTCGAACTTGACAATGGATATGACCGTTGTTCGGCCATCATGTTCTTGGAAGAGGGCGGTCTGAAGGGACTCGCCTGGCATGCCCTCAAAGTTCCATGTCTGCACGATACGTTCTGGGCGCACGATTTCGCGGAATTCGCCATGGAAACCGTACTTGGTGCCGTCCGTGTCGATGTGGGTGAAGTGCCATCGGCCGCCGGGGCGGACGTCCATCTGTTCGATTGTCATCCTGTATTTTCGAGGCCCCATCCAGTGGAGGAGGAGATTCGGGTCGGTATAGGCCCGGAACACGAGATCGCGGGGTGCGTCGAAACTGCGTTCTACTCGGATTTCCGTATTGTTAGGTGTCGTAATTATGGCGGGCATCCCGATGGTTTGCGAGGATTTCATAGCCATGTGTATAACCATTTTGTTAAGCTCAGCTTGGAAAGCCGCTGTAGAATGGGAGCTAGACTAAAACCCGCCTACATCTACTAGCAGCATGAGGCTCCGAGAATGTGCAGGAATATCAGAATACTCTTTAACTTCGACCCGCCGGCCACAGACGCGGAGATCAGGAATGCTTCCCTACAGTTTGTCCGAAAGATAAGCGGGTTTAGTCAACCGTCAAAAGCAAACGAACGCTCGTTCCTTGCCGCAGTCGATGAAATAGCAAATGTCTCAACCAGCCTTCTCCGCTCTCTAGAAACGAACGCGCAACCGAGGAATCGAGAGCAAGAAATTGCAAAGGCGAAAGCTCGCTCTGCAACGAGACTTCCCACCATGTATCAGCCTAGTCGGCCGTAACGTTCTCGAGAAACGTTGCTGACGGCACGAAGAAGAGATTCCCTGTGACCGCGCGGCTGAAATCCAATAGTCGATCATAGTTGCCTGGCGGCTTGCCTACGAACATGTTCTCGAGCATCTTCTCGATCGTCCGTGGCGACCGACTATAGCCGATGAAGTAGGTGCCGAACTCCCTCTGTCCCGCGTGGCCAAAGGCCATGTTGTCCCGGAGTATTTTGATCTCCTTCCCATCTTCCACTATCTTGGTCAGCGCGTTGTGCGCATATGTGGGCTTGACCTTATCGCTCAGCTCTACATCATTCAACTTCGTGCGGCCAACAATCTTTTCCTGCTTCTCCGTCGATAAGGCATTCCAGCCGGCTAGATCATGTAGATACTTCTGAATGATCACATAGCTTCCCGCAGCGAACCTAGAGTCCTCGTCAGTTATCAGCGTGGCATCAATCGCATCCTGACCCTTAGGATTCTCTGTCCCATCCACGAAACCGATGAGATCGCGACTGTCAAAATAACGGAACCCTTGCACCTCGTCAACAGGGCTGATCGCGGAGCCCAGTCGAGTCGTGATCTGCGTCGCCAGCTCGAAACACAGGTCCATGCGTTGCGCCCGAATATGGAAGAGCATATCGCCCGGTGTTGAGACGGCATGGCGCTTTCCCGCACGGATCTCCCGAAACTTGTGCAGCTCTGCTGGCCGCGGCTTCCCGAACAGCTGGTCCCAGGCCTCGGACCCAAACCCGACTACACAGGAAAGGGATCCTTCCTGTTCGCGAAATCCTACGGAGCGGACGAGAGCAGCTAGATCTGCGCAGAAGGATCGGATTGCAACCCGATTCCCGGCACCCTGGTTAATCGCGACAACAAGAAAGATCGCGGCGCGGGTCAGCGGCGTCGCTACAGGCTGTGGAACAGCATGGGGAATGACTGGCGCTCTAGACGCCATGGGCGGAGGCTCCCCTAGAGTGCCTGAAAACGTTTGCTGTCTTTCCTCTAGCGTTGCTGGATTTTCTAGGCTAGGCCGGCGTTGTCAGTTCGATTTTCTTCTCTTCTTTCAGAAAGTTCAGCAGTGCAGTGTTGACCTCGTCGACGTGTGTCCAGGATACGAAGTGAGGCCCGTCCTTCACGACTACCAAGCGTGCTCCCGGGATCAGTTTGGCTGTCCGCTGTCCCGATGAGGCGAAGGGAACAATTCGGTCTGCGTCGCCATGGATAACCAGAGTAGGCACCTGGACGTGAGTTAGATCTTTCCGGAAATCTTCATACCATGTCGGAACGCACGCAAGACTAGCGGTGGCTGATGCAGTCGCGGCGACGTTCCAGCTGGACTGGACGGCTTGTTCGCTGACCCTCTTGCCTAGGAACTGGTCAGTGTTGTAGAAATTCTTGAAGAACTCAGTGAAAAACGCGTAACGGTCTGCTTTGACAGCGGCCTCGATCCCGTCGAAAACACTCTTGTCAACACCTTCCGGGTTGTCCAGGGCCTTGAGAAGATACGGTGGGACAGACGAAATGAACACTGCTTTGCTGACATCCTTGGCTCCGTATCGTCCCATGTAGCGTGCGACCTCGCCTCCTCCCATCGAGAAACCTACCAGCGCAAAATCATGCAGTTCGAGCTGACCCACGAGCCTGTGCAAATCTTGGGCGAACGTGTCATAGTTGTAGCCTGTTGTCGGCTTGCTGGACTTACCGAAGCCTCTGCGGTCGTAGGTTATTACGCGATAGCCTGCATCAAGGAGGACAGGGAGCTGTCTCCCAAGAAGCGCCGCTCAGTGGATACCCATGAATTAGGACGACCGGCTTACCCGCGCCATGATCCTCATAATAGAGATCAATATTACCAGAATTTTCTTTCCCAACATTAACAATTGGCATAGGATCCGAATTTCAATTTCATTAGTTCTTATGACTATCGGTCAGCCAGGGACAAAATTCCTTCAAGCAGGTGCACTAAGTCCCTTTTTCCACCGTTTTACTCTTGATCGTTTACAACCGGATTACTTCCACTTTGTGAGTATCTCTTCTCTCCGGAAAGTGGCTGTGCTGACGCGGAAGAGAACTAGGTCAAGGGCTGCGAGAATTCCAGAGATAATGAGGAGAGTGTTGGTGTCGAGCGATATTAGTCCAATCTCCGCTCCGATGTAGATGCCCATGAAGGGGGTGAACATGAGAGCCCCTAGCTGCTGCGCTGCGCGCGCGTCGCTAACCCTTGCGGATGCGACTATGCTGAGCTCGACACTTAGAACTGCGGCCAGGGGTGCGAGAAACAGAAGCATGATACCGATGATCCAATTTGGAAAGTAGAGGTAGCCGAGCGTGCTGTAAGTTTCGTTGTCGATAAGAGTCATGAAGATCGTGGCGCCCGCATAGGTCGCGATGATCGATGGCAGAAACGCTGCGATGCTCTTTCCAAGCAGAATCTCCCCATCGGTAGTAGGGGTTGCCAGTAACGGTTCCAAGCTTTTCTCAACTTTCTCGCCCACGATACTGTAAGAAGCAATCGGGGTGGGAATCAACGCAGCAACGATAACGAAGAAGAAGGAGAACGCGTTCAGGAGTCCCGTGAGAACCGGAGCTGGGATTACCGTACCCTTGTTTAGGACGAACCTGATCACCAGTGGGAATAGAATAGCGAGGAGGACAGGAAGAACGACGAGCGTGTAGCGGATCGACCTCTTCCGCATAATCACCTTGGGATCCTTGGCTGCAATAATCCACGAAGTCTCAAGGTTCACTTTTTCTCCTTCACGAGTTTCAGATAGGCATCTTCGAGTGTTGAACCGGTCACAGAGACGGATCGAACGTTGCCGCCTGCCTCGACAATTGCGCGGATAATTGTGGGATTCTCCTTTTCTGGATCAACCACGTCAATCGTTAGCCTGTTGTTATCACTGGTCATCTTCCCGATCGATAGTTTATTCAGCGCGTTCAGAACCGCATCGTCTATCCGCTCTAACTGAATTACGGTCTTCCTGCCTGTTACCGACTGTTCAAGTTCTTCGGGAGTGCTACTGCCATCAGCTTGGTGTTCAGTATTCCAATCTTGTCACAGATTCGTTGAGCTTCATCGAGGTTGTGGGTGTTTAGGAAGATGGTCTTCTTCACCTTCTTGAGCTCGAGAAGAAAGTCCCTGACGGTTTTCGAAGATTCCGGGTCTAGGTTGACTGTCGGCTCATCCAAGAACAATACTTCCGGTTCGTGAATTAGTGCGCGTGCTATCGCAAGTTTTTGCTTCATTCCCTTCGAAAAGGATCCGGCCACGACATCTCTCTTCTCCCAAAGTCCCAACATCTTGAGGAACCGTTGGATGTTCTCTCTCCTCTGCGTTTCCGTACATTTGTAGAGCTTCCCGTAGAAATCCAAGTTGTCGTAGGCGCTTAGACTATCGTAGAGACCCACATTGTCAGGGACCAGTCCGATGATCTTTCTGATTTTCAAAGAGTCTTCATCGTTACCTACCTTGTAATTCGCTATTCTGGCTGCTCCGCTGGTCTTTGATATCAAGCAACAAAGCATCCGGATGGTAGTGGTCTTTCCGGCTCCGTTGGGTCCGAGGAAACCGAAAACCTCTCCATTCGCAACACGAAAGGTCACCCCATCGACCGCGGTCAATTCACCAAACTTCTTAGTGACATTCAAAGTCTCAATCAAACTGTTATTCAGCCCCTTGTGAGTGCTGACGCGAGTTGGAGCGTAAAGACTCTTCCATGTGCCCCGTCATAACTCGATGGAGCGAAGAAAACGAGAGAATTGTTGATATCTGGTTCTATCCTTCCTTACAATGATGATTCTGTGTGTCCAAGACCCCGAGCGAGACTATCACTGAACGGAAAGACGAGATTTTCCACCAGATAGATTCCAGCAGTAAGAAGTATGTTGATCAACTCCAGATCCTCTGCAGACAACCTAGCGTTTCAGCCCAGAATCAAGGACTAAACGAAACAGCTGAACTGGTCAGCAAGTTTCTCAGAGAGACCGGCTTCACGGTAGAGCAGTTCTCTCCAAGCAATGGTCCACCGGTAGTTTTTGGTGAACTCTCTTCCAAGACCGGACGAAAGACTCTTGTCTTCTACAACCATTATGATGTGCAACCTGTCGAGCCCATCGAACTGTGGAAAAATCCCCCTTTCTCGGCGACGGTAGAAGACGGCAGAGTCTATGCCAGAGGAGCGAGCGACAACAAGGGAAACATCGTCTCTCGATTGATGGCAATAAACGCGTTCTTGAAGACGAGAGGAGACGTTCCATGCAATATCAAGTGGGCGATCGAGGGGGAGGAAGAGATTGGTAGCCCGCATTTTTCCGAGTTCATTACCGCATACAAGCAGAGGCTGACTGGAGAGTCGGCCATCTGGGAGTTCGGAGGCCTAGACTATGACGATCGGCCCCTTGTCACTCTAGGCTTGAAAGGAATGCTCTATGTCGAATTCAAGGTTCAGACAGCTCTCAAGGACTCTCACTCCGCCCGTGCGGCAGTTGTCGAGAATCCGGCGTGGCGCCTGGTTCGAATGCTGGACACGATAACGGACGAGGACGGTCGGATACTAGTCGAGGGCTGGTACGACGATGTCAAACCGTTCAGCTCCGAAGAACTGGAGGCGATAAGGGCGATGCCCTTGGAAGAGCACAGTATCCGGGACGAGCTTGGAGTCAAGAACTTCCTCTTCGGCCTGACAGGTTTCGAGTTCAAGAAAGCATTCTACGGAAACCCGACGGCGAACATTGCCGGAATATGGTCAGGCTACACGGGTCCAGGACACAAGACTGTTCTTCCATCAATTGCCCAAGCAAAGATGGATTTCCGCTTGGTGCCGAACCAGGACCCGGTAAAGCTGGCGGGAAAGTTGAAGCAGCACTTGGTCCGACATGGTTTCGCGGATGTCGAGGTGAATCTTCAGGCTGAGAATCCTGCAGCACGAACCCCGATCGACTCGCCGATCGCGAAGATTGCAGCCAGGGCTGGAAGAGAAGTGTTTCACAAAGAACCCGTAACCCTAGTGACCTCGGCGGCTTCGGGTCCCATGCACTATTTCACAAACACACTAGGACTACCGACAGTGGCGATTGGTTGTAACCATGCCAAGAGCAATACTCACGCTCCCAACGAGAACCAGAGGATCGACGTATTCGTCCAAGGAAGCAAGTGGATAGCACGAGTCATCGAAGAATTCGCCAAGGCCTAAAAACGGTCAAGTCAGTCCGGGTAGCGTTGTAAATTTGCCGTATGGCTAGCCTAATGGGGTGGATAACCGAAAATGGCTTTGACCAGGCGACAGATGTGGTTTTTCCTTCTGATTCTCGGAATCGCCCTGTGTGTCGAAGACCTTGTTCTGTATGCCTATGGGATCCTTAGTTTCCCCATCGTCGTCGCGATCATCCTCGTCTATGTTGTGGCCATTAACATAGCACGAGTGATGGCAAGACCATCGTCGGTCTCGTAGTCGACATTATGTGATTCGGTTTAGGTTGAGCACCTAGTTACCGAAGGCAGTGATCATGTGGATGATCGCGGCGAAGAACAATAATCCCGTTATCAACAGATGTGAGGGTTTCCAGTAACCAAAGATCCTCTTCATCGCAGGCAGTCTCTTGTAGATGTACCGTCCGAAGACGCCGCTGGCAGCGGAAGCGACGAACAACCATGTGGTCAAACCTGCTAGGCCATGGTCGAGGAGGTCGCGTTGGTTGAACTGGTAGGGGAAGTCGGCGTGGACGAGGACTGCGATGAGACCGATGAAGCTCAGCGTGATGTGTATCGAGAGCCAAGGCCGAACTCCACCGACTGTCTTGATGAATCCGATCCAGGCGCTCCTCTTGACGATGGTATAGAACTGGGCAGCGACCAAGAGTAGGGAGCCGGAGTAGGCTAATGCTAGCCCAACTTGCGATCCGCCTTTCAGACCGTCGAAAGATCCTGCTATCGATCTCCGGTATTCTAGAAGAACGACGATGACGATGAAGCTGACCACGAGGAAGATTGGTGTTGTGTATGTGGTCAAGGAGACTTTTCGTTTGGTCGGGATCATGGTTTCTCTTGCCCTTGGGCTAATTTCAGCCGATTCCGTTGTCGCGTTGCCATGGTTCGGCCGATGACGTCTCTCAGCCCGAAGCCCGTGATGAACGCCGATCCGCCGACAACTGCAAGTGTGACAAGTGTCCGGACGCTCAGAGACCGGAAACCGCTCTCATTACCCCCGCCCGTATTGCCACCTCCCAAAGAAAACAGGCCAAAGGCTGCGACTGCGACAATGGCCAAGACTAAGATGGTAGCAACTACACTCTTCCTAATCGACGTGACCAAGCTCTCCCAAGAATCTAGATGAGCTCACGGACTGGGTGGGACATGAAATGACTGTCACACGGTTCTGAGACACGGGCTTACAAGGTTCGACTGAAACTACGTGAGATGTTGTCTAGACCGATGCATTGCTAGAGGCTCCGCAATGAAAATAAGGCACCTTGAAAGCATAGACTCAGCGGAGGAAGGCTCGATTCGAGCCACTAAAGCCCTCTACATTTGCTTCGCGATCGCTACTATTGTAGCGATGGCTATTTCGTTAGCATATCCCGTATGGTTCCTATCACAGCTTACAGCTAGCCCTTACAACAATGTGTCGAATTCCAATCCCGCCTTGGGGATTCGCTTGGACCTCTCAGTTAATTCGACCTCCCTCAAGCCCGGAGACACGATCGCGATAACGATAAGCGAAAATAACCTTCGTCCCATTCCGAACGAAGTGCGCGCCGCTTCAGACTGGAAGCTTCAGGGCTTGAGCCTAGGACCCTGTGGAACCGTGAATCGCCCCATCGGCTTCGCCATATTCAAGGGGAACTACACGAAAGAGAACCTTTCCGCCAGACACCCTTTGCAACTGTACCAACCAGGAACCTACTTTTGCCCAATGATACTTTCAGGAATCAACTCGTACGTGTTCGAACCCCTTAGCAATCTCGCCGACGTCGTCGTAGGCAGTTGCACTACAAATCCGTGTTTCAAGTTGCAAATAGAAGATCAGACTCAAGTCGCCGGCTCATGGAGCGAACCAACATTGCCGTTCCCCGGTCTAGCGACCTTCCACCAGTTCTCACCAGGCGTATACACGGTGGCGGGAGGAGACGAATGGGGAGACCTCCTCGTTGTCAATTTCACAGTATCTGGCCCCGGGGGACAGGGCCACAAGTGCGATAATCGCGACCACAACCCAGGACACCCTGAACCACTCCTAGCCTCCACTGCAAGAGCTGACCACGGATCTAAATGCTGCCTCTCCCAGCAATTGAGCAACATTGCCCCTGAGAGGATTCTCGATGGGACATGCCCTGGTTTCCGTGGATCGGAACTAAACCCTTACAAGGCATTTAATCGATCCTAGCACAAGTACCGGTAGGCGCTTTGGCCTCGTCAACGGTTCTTGGCGCGGCTCTTGCTAGTCTAGCAAGTGCTGTCTTCATGACTTTGTTCGAGTTCCCTTTTTGGAGAAGATGGGGAATGAACGGTGTGGCTGAGTGGCAATCAAATTGGATAATCATCTCCAAGCTCAACCGAGGACACTCAACGAAGATCGGGGAACCAAAAATTTCATGGACGGTTAGCCTTCACTTGTGGCATGGAGTCGCAGCCGGGATCGTGTTCGGACTCCTTCTACCCTATCTGGCGCTTCTACCGTCTGGGAACTTCTCGATTCTTCTGGATGCCGTAGTCTATAGCGTTGCACTCTGGATCATCTTCATGCTTGCACCTAGGAGACTGTTCGAATCTGCAGGTGGCGCGCGGATTTCGGACCCGAGCCTCTCAATAGCGTTAGCGTCCCATTTGGTCTACGGTATCTTTCTGGGACTCCTTGTTCCTCTTGCCTAAGATCACTCGGGTCTCAGCGGCCCCGGTTGGGTGGGGCTTGGAGCGCTAAACTCATATTCGACTGGCCGTCATAACAAGTTGATGAAATGACCGCATCTCCGAACCCACCACTGTGTCCTGATTGCAATTCGAAACTCGTCAGCCACTATGGCACCAGAGGATGGGCATGCGATCGCTGCGGCTACTCCACCAAACCAGAAGGCAACTCCTTGGAACTACATGGACACCCTAGCGGTCTTTGGTATCTTCCTCCGGTCTTCTTCTAGATCATAGGTGGTCTCATCTCTTACGTAGCCCTCCAAGACAGGGACCGTTCGATGGCTAACAGGGCCCTTTTCGTAGGATTCATGTTCACCGTGGCAGGAGCGTTCTTCCTCGCAGTCATATCGATATCCCTGCGATGAAAGTCCTCTTCGGTTCGTCCGAGAGTCGCGTCGACGTTTTGCATGCTCCATTGAATCGTCTTTAGTGGCCCCAGTTGGGCGGGACCTATTCTCGACCTGTTTTCAGTTCGCGGTTTCGTCCGCAGCGAATTGTGTGTTGGCTACGCTTAGATGAATGGGCTCCCACCAACCATTTCTTGCCAGGTTGAGGCTCTGTTGGAGGGTTAGCGTCATACCAAGCTCGTCTGGACTTTTGTCCTGCCAATCAGTAACATGCTCCTGAGAGGCGAAGAAGTTGATGTATGGACAAGCGTCGGTCTCGCAAGCGCATGAGTCTCCTTTGCTGGTTCCTAGCCAGACGACCACCGACGAGGGCTCTGCATGAATGACAGTCCCTTTTGAAATTCGTATCAGCACGTGTTGATCGCAGTGAAAGCATGTGGATTCGATTTCTAGTGGAAGGAAGAAACCTTCGATTATTGCGTCAAGTGCGCAAGCCGTATGGACTTGCCTTCCATCTGCCAGCTTGACCCTATGAAGAGTTTCGTAGTTCACATTCCCAAAGAGCTCTCTTCCGTAGTAAGTCGCTCTAAGATGCGCGTTCAATCCTGGATTTCTTAGGCTTTTGAGCCAGTGTCTTCTTACGAGATCCGAGAGCTCTTCTAAGGTTCTCGGCGTGCCGTCCAGACCGAATAGTTGTTGAAGCCTTGCTCCAAGTTCGGCAGGTATCTGAATCCGGGGAGCAGGAATCATCTGCGTGAGCCTTGTAAACTACGGTGCTGTCAAATAAAGGAAGTTCTCCATCAAGCGCCTTGTTGTTGCCGGTCCAAGAGAGAAATCTATTAGGCTGGAGCCCCCTCGCCTTTCCTATGCTACCGAGGCCGACCTCAAAACATGCGACCCCAAATGATGTCTCTGTAGTCCTGAAAGAAGACGATTGGAATTACGTACTTGCGAAGCTTAGGAAGGCGATTGAGCCTGGGTGCTATGAGAAATCATATTGTCAGTTGTTGGATGTAATTCCCAAAATCGAAAAACAGGTTAAAGAAGCTAAAGTGTAGATGAGGGAAGAATTGGTACCGTTTTTCAGTGACCCCAGTTCGGCGAGGGTTGGACTTTTCCTGTTTGTAGGACCCAGTAGTCGTGGAGTTCCTTGCATAGCCCGTTCTTTGCGAAGTGTAGCATTATGCAGCCGGCGAGGGTTACGTCTTCCACTTTCTCTTTCATCGTAGTCCAGTATTCAACAGCGGCTCGGGAACCTTCCACGACTGGCTTTCCAAAACGAACCTCATACACTTGTCCAACATCCAAC
>Ga0099829_10000200_pt1 | contig 30579 bp, 24 predicted proteins | sample CZO8metaG_3_FD_79336 | JGI IMG/M metagenome (GOLD analysis project Ga0099829, IMG submission 79336) | Vadose zone soil microbial communities from the Eel River Critical Zone Observatory, Northern California, USA - CZOApr15con2H2.8 metaG | ecosystem: Environmental > Terrestrial > Soil > Vadose...
ATGCCAGAACGGGGTGGCCTCCGACGTGGCTAGGCTGCGGGCAAGGTTGTCCAGGTTCTTATCCAGTGCTTAATGTGTCGCAGACGGCAGACTATACTGCCGTCTTCAAGCTGCCTCAGTACTATACTGGTCTCTTCGTCGCGGGTCCGAACGGTTGCTCTCCCCGAGCAGCCTCTGGGTCGCCATCGCAGCTGACCAACGGAACTAAGATGCTATTGCCCGGGTCTAGCTCCTCGCCGAGCTTCTTCTACTATTGCGCCAGCTACGCGGGTTTTGCGTCGACCGGGGGTACGTTGTCGGGCTTCACGGTATCGTGGGGTTCAGGATCGACGGCCATTAGCCAGACCTTCCCATCGGTATCTGTCCCGCCTCCACCATCAGGTTTTACCGGATGCGGCGCGACGGCGGTAGACTCTGTGACTCCTGTTACTCCGGTTAACGGTGTTCTAGAGTTCGAGTGTACGGGTGGTGGCGGTCCTTATCCTGCTTTTGCCGTGTCGGTCGCGGGCGACTATACTCCGACATTTACGCTGCCCCAGTACTATGTCGGGCTTTCGATCACGCCGATCGGGGATACTGTTAGCAACTGTGCGATGCCAGCTTCCGGTTATCCTCTGCCCACGCCGATAACCAGTGGCACACAGGTGGCACTCACTTCTAGCGCTGCCGCTGGGGGCTATTACTACTGCGTGAATTACGCTAGTGTGCCAGCGGATGGCGGCACGTTGCCAAGCCTGACTGTGTCATGGTCGTCCGGTTCGACCGTGCTTTCCCAGATGATTCCGCCGGTGCCTGTCCCTGCAAAAACAACGGCCGTCTCGGTCGTTAGAGGAAGCGACAATCTTCTCTACTATGCAACGCTGGCAGGGAATTGGAGTGGCTGGCAGCCACTAGGGGGGAGTACTGCCGGGCCGGCCGTGTTCTGCTCGGGAGGAGGTGGGAGTCTATACTTGGCTGTCAGGAGCTCGGATAATTTCAGTATATACCTCAAGACCTATTCGAATGGAGCATGGTCCCCCTGGACGATTCTAGGAGGCGGGAATAATGCTGATCCTGCGTGCGCTCTGATGAACGGGACTCTATATCTTCTAGTCCGTGGGTTGGACTATGGACCCTGGCTTAACAGTCTGGACGTGGTTTCAGGCAGCTGGAGTGGCTGGAAACCGCTGGATGGCACTCTCTTATCGTCTCCTACACTTGCTGCTTCCCCTAGCCTCAACCGGCTGGATGTTGTTTTGGAGGGATCGGGAAATGTCTATCACAAAGCTTTCATCAACGGGCTCTGGTCACAAACATGGGAACCGCTCAATGGCACCGCGAGCGATACTCCGGCAGTGTCGAGTGACGGATTAACCCTCCACTTGGTCGTCAGGGGTGGGGACGGCAATATCTACTACAACACGCTGAACTTCACAACTAATCTCTGGTCGGGCTGGGTCCCCCTTATGGGAACCACAAATATTAGACCCAGCCTTGCGACGGACTCGTCAGGCACTGTTCATCTGTTTGTCGTGGGAGTGGACGGTAAGATCTACGACAAGTCTCTAGCCCCTGGCGGGACGTGGCCAACGAACTGGGATATTGCCGGAGGCCCAGCAAGCAACCCAGTCGCAATAACCACTCAAGGGCCGAACATTGCTATCATGGTGGGCAACCCGAACGGCCAGATCTGGTACAACACCCTCGTAGGGTCCGTCTGGCAGAAATGGACTATGCTGGAAGGATCAACAGCTCTAGCGCCGGCTTTGTCCAGCGTTTCATGATCATTGCACTTACCGAACCTAATAATTAGGCCCGCCGAAGAATATGGTTCGAACGACCCGTCACCCTCCAGGAGGGACCCTACTGCAACCCGCCTAGGCCTCCACACCTCGAATCACAATCTACAAGAACTAGCCTATCGCGGCCCGCGCTTCATCATCCTTGGCAGAGACGGCAACGATTTTCAATGTTCCTCGAGGAACTGCGTACATTACAATCCAGCAGATTGTCTTCTACGCTACATCATTCCTCTACTATGTCCTACTAGTCCGAGTTCTCAATCTCTCACAAGTCGGAGAAGTATCACTCCTCGCTGCGGCGAGTTCAATCTTCACAACACTGACACAGCTGGCCCTTCCTATGGCCGCGACCCGGTTCATCTCTTCGCACATGGGCAGCAATGATCCAACGGGTGCTAGCAGCGTTGCAGCAACCAGCCTCAAAGTCCTAATGGCGATCGCAGGACCCGGATTAGTAATAGCAGTTCTCGTGTCTCCTTGGATTGGAACAACTGTCTTCAAAACAGCTGACTCGGGCACTCTACTGGTCGTCACATTCGCCGCATCTTTCCTGTTTGACCTAACAGCCCTCTACGGCGCCTTCTTTCTAGGACTGGGACTCTATGCAGACATTCTCTTCCAGAATATTCTCTTCTTCCCGCTGAGCCGTGGACTCGGGCTAGCACTCGCCTACAAGGGTCTCGGGCCCCTCGGAATCCCCCTCGGCTGGGCCATAGGTGCACTCGCAACAGTCTTACTCTCCCTTTACCTGTGGAAGGGAAAACTAAAACGCTCCCGAAGTTATCCCCCTCGTCCTCTGCTGATCTTCGGCCTCCCGCTCTTCGCCGCCGCCCTCGTCACTCTGCTGCAGAGCTGGGGAGACATCGCGCTACTTCAGGGAATCCTGGGCCAATTCGGAAACACAGGCGCTTACTACATCGTCGTTTCTAGCGTCAGCTTTCTTTCCATCCTCTGGATGCCAGTCGCGGCGGCACTCTACCCAGCTTTATCCTCGATCTTCACCAAAGAGGGACCGAGTGCAGTCTCCGTCAGACTCGCAGTGGCAACAAGGCTCGTCAACCTAACAGTCCTCCCGACAGGTGTGGCCCTTGCGGTTATTGCGCCGACGGCGCTGGAAGCCGTCTATGGAGCATCGCTCGGGAATCAAGCTGTTCCGTTCGCTATACTCGCTACGACGCTCATTTTTTCGGCGCAGAGCCTCCTCCTCATAACAACTCTCCAGTCTGTCAGCAGGACCGCGCATATTCTGGGAATCAGCCTCGCCGCGACAATAATCGATCTGGTTACAGTCGGCCTCGGGGCCAACGCCCTCGGGACAACAGCAGGAGCCATAGGCAGAGCCCTACTGGCCATCACAACGATGCTACTCGCATGGTTCTCACTCAGACGAGTCCTGCATGCTCCCGTGGCACAAGGCCTCTCAAAAGCTCTGGTTCTCACCTTGCTCACCGCTCTCCCCCTCCTCATAATTGATACGATCCTGACACTCGACCTCCGTCTCGGCCCTCTACTCCGGATCCCGCTGTTACTGGGAATCTTCCTCGCTTGTTTTCTCGTTACGAGCAGAGGCTTCAACATCTTCAACGAGGAAGACTTCGACCTGTTGAAGAGTGCGCTACCAAAGTATTTCTCGTCCCATCTGAGAACGCTCAAGCGTCTCCTAGTTCGGACAACTCCCAAAATAGCTTGAGCCTCGAGTCACCCGAAGCAGCAAGAAACGGAAAGTTGAGAAATCAGTTAGAGGCTGCGACCTCGAAAGCCGGAGTCAATCTATTCCCAGTCGAAGAACATAGGAAAGAATAGAAGGGGCAATTACCTCCAGCGCCTCCAAGCTTGAGGTTAACTCGATATCACGCTCTAATTTCACTATTACTCTTGGCGATAGCCATAGAAGCGCTCTCCGCCGTCGAGTGGGCCACCTACCCTTACTTTCCCGACAAGAGCCTACTGTTCGCAAAGGCGGATGCGACCATCTTCTCTATCCTCGCTCCGTTCTCTCCAGCGTTTCTAATTATTCTACTCTACACTTGGGTCCCTAGACTAGCCGTATCGTTCGACAACAAATTCTCAAAACGTTTGAAGACCTACTTCAACTGGCTCGCACAATCCCTGTCGTTTCTAGGACACAGAATCCCATCAGATTCAATCCACAGATTCGCACTCACGGATCGCCCTAGACTACTGCTTGCACTGGCGATGGTCATGGCGATGTTGCTAGCCCTTGTCCCTTATCGACCAAATCTCAACCCTTCAATGACCCCGGTTGGAGTTGATGCTCAATACTACATCGAGTGGGTAAACGCGATGCTACAACTGTCTCCCGCGGGAGCTTTTTCCTACGCCATGGGGAGCGCATCATTCGGCTCAAGACCGCTGCTCCTCTTACCCATCTATTTGGTAGTCTCTATCAGAGTGATTACAACGGTTCAGGCGGTCGAGCTTCTTCCCGCAGTTCTGGGCCCTTTGCTTGCCCTGTCAACCTTCCTCTTCGTCCGGGAGGGTCAGCAATCCGAGAGAATGGCTGGTGTAGCGTCCCTCCTCTCTATCTTCTCTTTCAACGCGACTGTTGGTATGTGGGCAGGCTTCTACGCAAACTGGTTGGCTCTCGCCGAAGCCTACCTGTTTCTGGCCCTTCTAATGGGCTTCTTTAGAACCGCCACTATATCCAAGTACGTCATTCTGACGGTCTTGTCCATCAGTTTACTTCTTACGTATCCCTGGATCTGGGCGATGGCGCTCACAGTCGCCGCTATATTTGTTGTTAGCGTCTGGAGAGATGTCAGCAAGGCCATCTTGGTGAAACCCCTTCTCCTTCTCCTCGCGATCAACATCGTGGTCGACGTTGCCAAGAGCGTCCTCTTCGGGGGACTGGTTGCCGCCCAAGATGTTTCATCTAGCCTATCTGGAGCAAGCGTTTCATCTTCTCTCGGATTCTGGCCAAACATTATCAACGCGCTATTCGTCTACTACGATGGGCTTCTCGGCAACGCCATCCTCCTGGGGTTCTCTCTCGTTGCAATGTTGTACATCAGATTCCATGACAAGTTTGAACGACTTCTGACCTCCTGGATTGTAATAGTATCACTCATTCTCCCACTTTATGGCGGTGGGGGTCAGGCAAGATTCATCTACGACCTCCCCTTTCCCGTGCTGACCTCCATCGGACTCCTCATTGTGATTCGTCCGATAGGAAACAGGACCTTACACTCCAACCTCGCATTTCTGCTGGTATTGTTGCTTAGCGCAAACTATGCTCTTGGGGCGGCGACCAATCTGGTTGCCGCCCCCTTTTGATTGCTGGGGTGTTGCCCTCTCAATACACGGGTAGCGCTAGGAATACGGAGTAAGCTAAAATAACGGAACACCTTATGTATTAGCAATCGGTCGATAGCCCCAACCAAGGCTATTGTGCCGCACATAAGAAGACCAGTGAACCATGCCAGTGCCATCGCAACTATCGAGAGAGCTACAGCGGAAACCACTGACACGCGGTCTTGTTATGAGGTTCAAGGTGAGATCACTGCGACAAGGATCGTGGTTCCGAGCCTTGGAATGCCAAGAGAGAGGCCTACTGGACGCCGCCCTAAGCTGGATGAACAACATAAGAAGCGATCGACTAAAACAAGTCTTGACAAGAATTCTGTCGAAACTAGCGAAGGCAATGAGTTCGGTTCTGTATCGCTTGCGCGAGCGTGGAGGGCCAATGGCAGTTCGTATGAGCGAACTCGCAGTGCAATGGGAAAACCAACAGGCCTGGAATTGGCGATTCGACGAAAGCTTCCAAGTTTGTTTAGGAGCCAGCGTAATCTGATCTTCACATCAAGCTCGTTTCAGCAAGTTGCCCAGACCTGTCGATTACTAGCCGAATAGTCAATCACTAGAGATTGAAGTAAAATGATGGAACAGGTCCTCGCGGAACCTCCTTCAAAGGCCGCAGTAGGGCCGATGCACAGGTTCGTCAAGAGCCCCTCACTTATTGCTTATCCCGAGCCGGTAAGAGTCTCACTCATTCTTCCGATTTACAACGAAGGTATGATACTGCTCGATAACGTTCGTAACTTGACGAAAACGCTCAACCGCCTGGGTCTGGTTTCTGAAATCCTGCTCTGTGATGACAACAGCAACGACGGCACCAGGGATGCGGCTGAGCTAGCCTCATCAAACCGTGTTTTCCACCTACGGTTCTCGGAGAGAATTGGTAAAGGAGCAACAATCAAGAATGCACTCAACGCAGCTCGGGGCGAAATCATAGTTATATTAGATGCCGACATACCAGTCTCGCCTCAGGAGTTGTCAGGGGCAATCTCTCTCATGGAGGAGGGACACCAATTCGTAATAGGAGTGCGACGGGCCCGACCCTTTACAAAGACACGGAGGAAATTCTTGAGCATTGGCTTCAACACGTTGACGAACATACTCTTTAGGACTGGAGTTCGAGACCACCAGTGCGGCTTCAAACTAATTCAGCGTGGCGCAGCTGATAGGCTGTTTCCTTTGATTGGAACGGATCATTTTGCTTTCGATGCTGAGCTGATCGTGAAGGCCAGGTCGCAGGGTATACCTATCACTCAGTTTGAGATCGACTGGCTTGAGAAGAGAAACGGGCTCGATTCGAGCCTTCCCGCCTTCAAAACCACTCTCGCGATGCTGATAGACCTTCTTGTGCTCCGGACTGTTTCGGTTGGCTCCCGGAACCTGGTCGGAGTCCGGAGAATTAGCAACGGGTTCTTCAAGAATCCCGTAACGGGCAAGACTCTCGCTTCAGAGATAACACTCATCGGCTCTGAAAATTCGAGCCTTCTCGAGATTCTCCGAAGGCTCAGATTCCAGATGTCGATTCAATCATGAACATTATCTGGCTGAATCATCGAGACCCACGGCATCCACAGGCGGGCGGTGCCGAGGTTCACCTCCGAGAGGTTGCAAAGAGGCTCGTCAAAAAGGGCTGCGAAGTCACTCTGTTATCCGAGAGGTTCCCAGGCTCACGGGAGCAAGAATGGGTTGACGGGATCAAGGTTGTCAGACGAGGAGGAAGACTCGGAGTACATCTGAGAGCTCCGTTGCTAATGCGGCGACTGGCCAAGGATGCAGATGTCGTCGTTGATGATATTGCTCACGCTGTGCCATGGTGGTCCCGTTTTGTAACGAAGACTCCAGTCGTTGGGATAGTTCATCATGTTCATCAGGCCGTAGCCACGCTGGAACTCGGCCCTGTTCTCGGGAGGGCGGTAAAGCTAGCCGAGAAGACGATCAAGACATCCTACAACGAAATCATAACTGTCTCTCAAGAAACGAAGAACCAGATTGAGAAACAGCTGGGGGTTGACAGCTCCAGAATCCACGTGGTCTATCACGGCGTCGATCATGAAACCTTCCGCCCCGATGGGGAAAAATTTCCACGACCCACTTTATTGTCTCTGGGACGGATAAAGAAATACAAGAACCTCGATCATCTACTGCGGGCCTATGGCCAAGCTAAGCAAGCGGTGCCCGACCTAAGGCTTGTAATCTGCGGAGGTGGTGACTACAAGGAGCATATAGTCGACCTCGCCAAATGCCTGAACCTAGACGATGTACTGTTCGTGTCGCGGGTCAGAGACGAGGAGAGAGTCAGGCTCCTCCAAAAGTCCTGGGCGCTCTGCACCCCATCGCTCGTTGAGGGCTGGGGCCTCGTGATCACGGAGGCCGCAGCGTGTGGAACTCCCGCCCTAGCATATGATGGATCAGGGAGCAGCGAGGCGATCATAGACGGGGAGACGGGGTACTTGGTGAAGAACGGGGACATTCAGGCGCTATCCGAAAGGATTGTGATGCTTAACCAAGACGATCAGCTGCGCCGATCCATGTCGAACGCCGCCATCCAATACGCCAACAAGTTTGACTGGGATACGACCGCCAACGAGACCCTGAAGATACTAGAGGCGTCAGCTAACTAGGCTGTCACCTAGACCTATCTTCCCCCGACCAGTTCAGTTTCTCCGGTTTCGCGGATGCTTTCGAGAGGCCGCACGCTAGGCCGTCTTAGAGTGATCGATCAGCTTACACGTAGCAGCGATGGTTTCTCGCTATCGGTGGGTTCCAAGTCGACGAAGCTCGCCGATGTAAACGTTGACCCGAACAAGGGAGCTAGGCCTGACATCGTGGCGACAGTCTTCCATCTACCGTTCGGTCCACAATTATTTGATACAGTACTCTTCACAGACGTGCTACAATATTTGCCCGTCAACACGGAGGGCCTCGCATTCTTGGAGCTGAAACGATGCTTGAAGAGAACTGGGCGTCTAGTTCTAAGCGTGCCTAATGCGATTGGTGTTTTTACGCTGCTCGACCCGGACCGATGGCTGCTGGGCAATCATCCTTACACGGTAGAGAAGATATCGCGGATCGTAAATGCGAACGGCTGGAGAATAGAGCATCTGACCGTCTCGGGAGGCCTCTGGGAAGCGGTAGGCCTTCTCATCTACTATTTCATAGAATACCCACTCGGTAGAATCCTAAGGCGGGAAGTACCCGGCCCATTGAAACTGGGCGAGATGGCTGACACCCAATACAGTTCGCCGAGCGGGATGGGCTACACTATTTTCATGGTCTGTTCAACGAAAGAGGATGGGTTCCTGATCTTGGACGGCAAGGAGAAGATAGGCTTTTGAGAGTTGGAATATTCAGCTCGTTCTATCCCGAAATTCATGGGGGTGCCGAAACCAGTCTGGCCGTTCTTCTCGATGGGCTCCGAAGATTGGGCCTGGACGAGGTTCTTGTCACATTATCTAGGGCTCAACCGGACCTCCCGATTCGCGTGATTCGTGTTGGCCGCTTTGGAGCTGTTCCTAAGAGATTGAAACTCTTCGGACTGCCCGGGCTGAATTCGATTCTCGCGAACCGGCTTACAAAACTATTGAGAGAGAACCGCGTCGAACTTCTTCACGTTAACGACACATACTCTTTGCGCGCCGCTGCAAAGGCCGCGGAAGCTCTTGAGATTCCTCTTGTTCTCTCATATCATAATAACTTGAACATACCCTACTCATCATATGGATATCCCTATCCTATCAGTTCATGGATGGACTCCAGAGAGAAGGGAATACTGAAGGCCGCGAGGAAGTGTTCGATGATAATCGCCGACAGCGACTACATCGCCAGGCGGCTCGTCGAGGCTGGTTTGTCTCCCGCCAGTGTTAAACGCATATACATCGATGGCTCGATCCGCGAATGGGGGACTCCCCCGACTCGTTCCGATCGCCCTAACATCCGCGTTCTCTCGGTAGGCATCATGCAAGTTCACAAGGGATTCCAGAACCTAATTTTGGCCATCAAGAAACTCTCAATGGATGCGGGGCCGTTGGAAGTCATCATGGCAGGTGACGGACCATATTGCAGCAAATTGCTGAATCTAGCAGAGCAGCTAGGGGTGATGGACCGAATCGAGTTTGTCGGTCGAGTAGATCGTTCGGAGCTCACACGCCTTTATGATTGGTGTGATGTCGTAGTCGTCCCTACGATCACACCTGAGCCTTTTGGTAGGGTCGCCGTGGAAGGCATGAGCAGGGGTCGGCCAGTCATCGGGACCTCCACTGGCGGGTTAACTGAGATAATAGATGACGGACGGACCGGCTACCTTGTCCCCCCCGACAACCCGTCGGCGATTGCTGAGAAGCTGTTGCTATTTCAGAATCAACGGAATCTAGTAACGGAGATGGGAACTCGAGCACTTGAAAAATGCAAGGCCCTTTTTGACGAGACACTAATAACAAACCAGGTGTTCGAGGTCTATCGAAGTCTGACCAATTAGTTTTCGCGAGTCCAGCATTTTGGCACGAGGAGATTTACTCAAAAGAGGTCAGGCGTGAAACGCGAATCCTTCACATTCTACCCCGATTCTTTGATGACTTTGACGTCCTCCGCAACTTGGAGAGAGTCGGAGGCGCAGAGAGATACGTGGTTAATCTTTGTCGAGCTCAGCGAGAACTCGGTCACGACAGCGCTCTGATGCTCTTTGCCGAGAAAGAGAACGACCTGGAAATTGATGGCGTCCACATTCTGACGGCGAAGGCCAGACGATGCATTCACGGGATCAACGGTGACTTCGACCCTGTTCCCACAGACCTGCGACGGTTCGCCAGTGCATTGAACAAATGCGAAATAGTCCATGTGCACAATTTTGCGGGTGATATCTCGGTTCTAGCATCCTTCATCAGGAAGTTTATGCGGAAAAATTACCGGCTTATCGCAACCGATCACAATTGGAATGGACTGACGATTGCGCGCGTGTTGAAAACATCAAAACCTATGATGAAATTCTCGGGTTTCGACGGTCTGCTTCCTGTGACAAGAGCCGCCTCTTCATTCTACGTGAACTTCGCTAAGGTGTTCAAACCGCTATATGGAGGTGTAGATCCAGAGCGCTTTAGACCGGTCAACGGTAAGAGGGGGAAGGACATCCTCTTCGTCGGACGCTTGACTCCTTACAAGAAGGTCGAGAATATCATCAAGGCTATTTCTCTGCTTGAAGGGAAGCCTAGGTTGATCGTTATCGGGCCAACACTCGATAAGAGATATCGAACCTTCTTGGAAGACCTAGCGAGGGAACTCGATGTTGACACAAGATTCTTGGGAACCATATCAGATGAATCACTGGTTAAGTATCTCTCATCATCTGCCGCTCTCGTCTTGCCCTCGATAGACGAGGGCTTTGGTTTGGTTCTGCTGGAGGCCATGGCTTGTGAACTGCCCGTTGTTGCGAACAGAGCTGGAGGGGTTCCGGAGGCTGTGGATGATGGTGAGACCGGGTATCTTGTGCGCCAAGGAGATATCCAACAATTGAGTGACAGAATGCGGTTGCTACTGACGGATGAGCGTGAGGCGATAAGACTTGGAATTGCGGGCAGGAGAAGGGTACTTGAGAAATTCACTTGGAAGCACGTAGCCGAAAGATCAATTGAAGCCTACGAAGAAGTCTTGCTATGAGCGGATCCTACCAGAGAACTTATCGCAAGATTAAGGCCCGTAAGGAACAGGTAAAACCTCAACCCGTATGGGGATCTTGGGGGCAGTTCTACAATAGACTCTTCAACCTCCGGGGCAAGCTCCTCCTCGACTTTGGTTCAGACGTAGACTCTCCACTTTACAAAAAATTCCAGCGAGACAACGGTGGAGATGGCGGAAAGTACAGGGGGTACGATATCGACGAAGACACAATTTCATGGCTGAAAGAACAAGGCTACCACTACGACTTCTACAACGACAATTCTCTTCGAGGATCATTCGACATTGTTGCCGCTTCCCAAGTCTACGAACATCTCACCGAGCCAGAGCGGGAACGCTTCCTCTCTAGAGCGCACGAGCTGCTCAGCAGTTCTGGTAGCCTGATAGTCGATGTTCCCTATCTGGCCAATCTGAACCTTATAGAATTCTTCAAGAGAGACCGATCGCATAAGCCAGTAGCACTGGAGGACGAGGCAGCGTACTTCGAAACATTTGGGTTCAAAGTTCAAGTCTACATCGGAGGCCGAACCGCACCTTATCGACCCATGTTCTGGAATCTCTGGCGTTTCATTGGAAACCTAGCTTTGGGCTACTATCCTTTCCACGTGGCGTTGTTTGAGGCGACGAGGATTAGTTAGTGCAGAGATAGCGCGACACCTCCGGAACGCTATCATTCGAGCCGGGCGTCGTCTTGTCCAGATCGGAGCCAAAGGTCGAAAGGCCACGCTCCGTCTCCGGACCCCTATCGCTCTAGCCTGGCACCGCTATATTCAACCGCATCAGAAGACACTTTTTCGCCCTCTATTCCCCGTTATCGCCTTAGTCGCCTCGATCATTCTTCTCTCCCCACTGCTACTTCCCCAGGGCCTCCCATTCTATGGTGACGAAACATACTACATTCCATGGACCCTCGATACACTGTTGAGATACAATCTCCAAGCTTGGATCCCTGGTAGCGGGCCCTCTTCAAACATACTCTCCCTGTTTCCCACATTGTTCCTGGTCGGGCTGAGGCAGATTTTCGGTCAAGAACTCGGCGTCAAAAGCTACCTAGTCGTGATGGCTTGGCTAACAGCCATTATACCTTACATTGCGACCAAACAGCTTCTGAGACACTGGCGACTCATTCTAGACCCTCTTCGACTGGAACTCGCCTCGGGTGTCAGTGGCATGGTTTACTTGCTATTCTTCAACAACCAAGCGACGGTGGCTGGCTCCAACAGTTTCGTCTGGAACTACGGTCTATTTCCCATACTAGTATCTTCTCTCGTCGTATTCATAGACAAGGGGAAGATACGTCAGCTCCTTGTCTTTGGTGTAACTTCAGCGCTTGCGAGTCCCCAGCCTTTTTGGCCCTATCTCGTGGGAATCGTCGGGCTCATCTATCTGATCTTCGCACTAGTGAGAAGGCCGCGCTTTCCCGGCCCCGTGAAACTAATCAAGAATTCATTTCTAGCAGTCGCAACCGCGCTGGGCTTCAACGCTTTCTGGATCGTGCCGATAGCAGCGGGTTACATCTTTCAGGCGGGCGGAGGCACGAGCTTTCAGCTCTATGGTACTCCTGGAGCCGTCAGCTTGGGAGATCTTAGCTTTCTCAGCTTCTGGAGCCTCAAGGATATATTCCTATTGGGTGAAAGCTCGTTCTATTTCTTTTGGGACATTCCCCAGAACTACACGCTATTTAGCTTCATTATTCCCATCCTCGCTGTGACAGCAGTTCTCACCTATCGCAGAAATCGCTCGGTCTTTTTCGTTGGTGCTGTTCTGATCGTAGGAGCATTTGCTGCTGCTGGCGTTAACGAACCAATAGGGTTCCTCTACTACCAGATAGACAGCCGCCTTCCGTATGGTGCCGGAGCTATTCTTAGAAATCCTACGAAATTTGTAGTGATCGTAACGTTCGCATATGGGTTACTTCTCGGCTTGGGGGTGATAGCCGTAAGCTCGATTCTTTCTTCCAGAAGAATACCCTTCCGAATCTTGAGGAAAAATCTGATCAGGTACTCGATAGTTCTCACGCTAGTCTTCCTAGTCCTGGCTCCCATAACATACGGAACCTTGCTCGACCTTCAAGGGTATACTTGGCCGAGGTACACTCCTGCGAACATTCCTCAACAATACGGAGACGTTAACAACTGGCTTACGGCTCAATCTGGAGACTACAAGGTAATGTGGATCCCTTCCGGTGGGGCTTATGACTGGAAGCAGTACGCGATAACCGCGTTTCCAGACGCGCTATCATCAGAGCCAACTGTACCCTTCAGCACTATCTATCCAAATCCGCTAGGGTCGACTGACAACATTGGAAAGATGCTGGCTCTTACAGGAGTGAAATATGTAGTGTACCATAGTGATTCAGTCAATTTCCCGAACGACCAGATTCTAACCGAGCTACTAAACCAACGAGACCTTACGCAGGTCGAGTCTCTCAATGGCACTATTGCTCCAACTGATAATTCCCTTGCCTCTCTCCCTATCGGCGCCCCTGGAACATCTTTCGGGGATAGCCCCTTCCACCTTTCATCCACCCTGCTACCGAGGGGACCAGATAACCTCACCATGGGCTACACGATACCGCAAACAGTGAGAGACCAAGGATATACGGGGGGACAGTTCGCGGATTATTTTGGCATCGCGATTCACGGATTTCCTGCCGGGTCTGTTGACTTCTCGAACAGACTCTTTTTTGCCACGGTCGCCCATCAAGACATGATAAATGTAACGAGTGGGTACGCGTCCTTCAATGTGACTGCGTCTCTGAACTATCCGGAAACCTCCATCGACCTCTACGCCAACTTCTACGACAGTGGCTTCAGACCTCTCACCCCGATCTATTTCATCGACAGACTTACCCTTATTCCAAGCCAAATAACCAACCGATACATCATCTTCCAAAACAGGGATTTTGCCGGGCCGGTGTTCTCCCACAGCGTGAATATTGCGAACAATGCGAACGTTACTGATCTCTTGGACAGTAATACCAGCATATCTTCACCTGCCTCAGCCAATGTTACCAGCTATCATCAGACAAGCGGGGTAGAGCTTAGCGTAATCACTCAGTCCACGGCGCCTTTCATCCTGATTCTCACTGAACCATACGATACGCTCTGGAGGGCGAACATAGGAAACAACGAACTCAAGCCGGTACTGATCTACGGCCTAGTCAACGGCTTCATGGTAAACCACACAGGAACTGTAAACATCAAAATCTATTACACGCTTCAAAACTACCTTTATCTTGGTCTTGGGATTTCCGCTACGAGTCTCTCTTTCCTACTCGTAGCTATGGCTTTGATTTGGAGGAAGAGGAAACGAAAAATCCGCAGTTCGGCAAAGAGCGTCGTGGAGGTACCGATTCCGGCACAACTATTCGCCACCAATAGCCAAGATGCTTTCACAGAGACAAAGAGAAGAGCATCTGAATAGCTCAGGCACGACGCGCACCTTCTTGACATTCAGGCATAATCCCGAATCAACATTCGCGTTACAGGGCACACACATTGACAAATATTAGCTCGGACTCCGGACCTGTAATCACTCTGACCGTTGACGATTGTTGGAATACGCATGCACACGCATTTGATCAAGCCTTTCTCTCGATGTCTCTTCGTGGGGTGTTCTATGTTGTGGCGGGTTTTGTGGGAAGAGAGGTTAATGGTTTTCAGTTTGTCGATTGGGAAGCTCTTCGTCAGATGTCTTTTGAGGGTCAGGAAATAGGCTCGCACTCGTTTACGCACAGAGGAACGACGTCAGGCCTAACTACGAAGGCCACTCAGCTTTTTCGCTTGGTAAGAAGCAAAGGGCTTGTGCGTTCCATGAGGCTCACTCGTGCTCTTCTCGGATTAGCTGAGGAGTATCCGGTGATCCACTTTGAGCCAGAGGAGGAAGTCGTGATGTCGAAGCTGGAAATTGAGAAAGAGCTGGGTAGGCCTTGTAACAGTTACGCTTACCCCGGAGGAGAGCCGAGTTCTGTCGTCATGAAAGTCGCTAAGGATGAAGGCTACACGTCGGGGAGAACAATCCGTCCAGGGTTCAATCACTTTCATAACTTCGAACCGTACGCACTCAGATGCCAGGTGTGGGATCAATGGACGACCGCAAGAAGCGCTAATAAATGGCTAGACAAGGCCATCCGGCAGAATCTTTGGCTGATCGAGGTCTTTCACGCCATCAATCTTTCCCACTACCCGTACAGTTGTTCTGGGATTGCCCTGAACGAGCACCTTTCGTATATTCGCTCGAGACTCGGAGAAATTGAAAATTTGACCGTCAGCGAGACTATCGACGGAATTCGGGGAAATCTGCCGAATGTACTACCATCTTCAAGATCTCCCTGATACAGCGACCTGCTTAATTGAGGGTAGACGAATTAACATCGTGAAGGACGCCGGAAATGCCGTCTGAGGACGCGAAGAGCGGTTGAAATGAAGATCTCGGTAATAGTAGTAACATACAACTCGAGGGATGAGATAGAAAAATGCCTCCGAAGCATTCTTGACTGCGGGATTGCGCGTGCCTATGATCTAGAGACGTTCGTTTTTGACAACTGCTCTGCGGACGGGACCAGAGAATATCTGCAGACAAATCTGTCTCGCTATCTCGGGATAGGACTGGAGATTTTCCTTCTGAAAAAGAACTTCGGGATGAGCAGGGCTGTGAACATGGGCTTGTCCATAAGCTCCGGAGATTTCATTCTCGTTCTCAACCCAGATGTTGAGGTGAATGCTTCTCTGACAGATCTCGTAGACTTTGCCCGGCTGCATCCCTGTACGATATGTGCTCCAACTATCGACGTGGTAGCACAAAGATTCCCGAACTCGGTCTGGATTTTTCTCGACCGAACTCTCGTCGGGTACTTTCTGAAAAAACTCGGACTGTATTCCGAATATTTCGGCGGCTATTATGTCACGAATGATAGGCCCAGAAATCCGCCTTCGCGGGTTGATATCCCGGGGGCCTCAGTCCTTCTCTTTTCTCGGGACACCTACAGGGCCATACGCCGATGCGGCAAGTTCTTCGATGAGCAATTTCCAGTCTACTGGAATGACGTCGACATGTCCCTGAGGGCGAGCGAGATGGAAATCTATTCTTGGATTGTACCGTCCTGTCGCGTGAAGCATGAATCTGGCGGAACATGGAGAAACGATAGTGCTCTCTATACCGCTCTTATGTACAGAGGATTGAGGAAATTCATAGCCAAATGGGACATCTCTCCAAAGACGCTGCGATTTCTCATCGCTCTGGACGCCATATTGGGGTTTCCAATCTACGTAAAAGTTCGTGGTGTCACGGCGGCCACTGAGATATCGGCGACTAGATTTCGTCTGATGCTATAACTGACGCTTCGAAATTTTGACCTTCGATCAACCGCCCTGCAGTGGCTGCGGAACGCTGACAAGGTCCGCAGAACGGAAGGTTCACCCATGCGCGGAAGGATGTGCCTATCGTAAGACCCCCCATAGGCAAAGACGGGTTCTCAGAGCAAGAGTAACGCGAAGCTTGAAGATGGAACGCTGATGGGGAAACTTGTAGATGCACTTGAACTTTGAATTGCGATGAGTCACAATGAGGATGCCCTGTTCCCAACCTTCGCAGTCGATTTTGGCTGTTCCGTTTCGCTGAGGAGATTAAGTGCTAACACGTCATCCAAATCGTCGAGCACCGCATCACTTATCCGAGGCCGGGACATTGGACGGTTAGCTAATCGCGATTCCCCATGACAGAAAGGTAAAGGCGCCTCATTTGACGCTGACAAATTTTTCGGGGCCAAGAATGAATTGAGCGTGGACATTCTCATAGTTACATACCGCGACAAGGATAAGCTTCATGAATCTGTGGGGATCATCGAGAAATTTGCCGATTATTCGCACGGTATCCCAGTACACGACAATTCTCCCCCAAATCCGAACCTCGGATTCAGCAAGGCCAACAATCTTCTTTTCTTGAAGTCTCACGCGGATTACGTGGTGGTTCTGAACGCCGATACGAAGGTGATGAGAGACTGGCTCTCCCCTCTCCTGAAAGAAATGGAGAACCATAGCGTTAAGGACCCAAGTATGGGATCAATGAACGACCGCAAAGTTTGCCAACAAATGGGTCGACAAGGCCATAAGTCAAAATCTCTGGTCAATTGAGCTCTTTCATGCGATGAATCTACCCCACTACCCGTACAGTTGTTCCGAGTCTGCCCTCAAAGAACACCTTTCCTACATTCGCTCAAGGCTGGGAGAGATTGACAACTTGACCGTTAGCGAGACTTTTCAACAGATACGAGGATTATCTACCGAGCCAACCAGCCTTCCAAACAGTCTTCTGATGCGGGCGACCCGTTTATCTTGAGGTAGATGCATAGTTTAGTGGAGAATTCCTCGAATGGGTCCTGACACGCTCCTTGTTCCAACGGCCGTAGAACGCTTGCAGCGAGAGAGCCTGGCCAGATCAGCAGAGCATCCACTCGTGTCGGTAATAATTCCAACGAAAAACTCAGAACGAACGATTCGTCGGTGTCTAGAGAGCGTTCGCGCTCAAACCTACAGGAACTTCGAGATTGTGGTCGTTGACAACTTCTCAAGCGATTCGACTGTACGTATAGCCAAGGAATACGCTGACATAGTCCTTCTGGCGGGTCCTGAGAGAACTAGTCAAGTGAAGCTGGGAGCGGCCAAAAGCAAAGGCGACTTCATCTACAAGATCGACTCGGACTTTGTGCTCGAGCCTTCCGTGCTCGAAAAGGCTGTGAAAGTTGCCGTCGATCAGAAAGCCGTAGGAGTTGTGATTCCAAATCTTTCCTACCCAAAGATAAGTTTCTGGTCCGAAGTACGCTACTTCGAGCGTCTCTCATACGTCGGCTCGAAGCAAATAGAAGCTGCACGCTTTATCAGACACGATGTATACGATATCGTAGGCGGCCACGACGGCACACTCGTGGCCTTCGAAGAGTACGATCTTCACAACAAAGTATCGAGGCTGGGCAAGATTGTCCGGGTCGAGGATGCTTCCGAGTGGCACATTGGGGAGCCCAAGAAACTTGCCGAAATCGTGACCACGAGTTGGTACTACGGGAAGACTGCGATTCGATATGTTAGGCGCTATCCCCACACTGCAATCGCTCAGGTTCTTCCGATACGGAAATCTCTCTTGAATCAACGCACAGCGTTCCTGCACCGGCCAAGGTTATTGGTGGGCCTCGCAATCTACGAGATGGCGAAATATCTCTCAGGTTTTCTCGGGCTCTTTGCCCAAATGACCTGGCCCTTTTCTCCACCATTTCGCCAACTCAATCAAAGCTCTGTCACAGTCGACTATCCATTGCAAACCGCCTCATCGCTTCACGATGAGCTAATGTTCAGGGAACCGTCCCAACCGTTTGGGATCACGATAGTTATTCCTACTTACAAATCCAGATCAACATTGGGTCGTTGTCTTGCGTCGATAAGTAGTCAGAGATACAGTCCGAAGGCCGTTATTGTCGTGGACAGATTCAGTAGAGACGGTACTGCTGAGGAGGCTACGGCTCAGGGCGCAAAAGTGATTGAGTGTGAAGCGAACCGGAGCGTAGCAAGAAACATCGGACTGGAAAATTCCGAATCTGAGGGTGTACTATTTGTCGACGCAGACATGATAATGCCACCGCTCTTGATAGGAGAATGCGAGGCTGGACTGGCCAAATATGACGCCCTAATAATACCCGAAATATCCACTGGGAAAGGTTTCTGGGCTGAATGCAAATCACTCGAACGAAAAACCTACATTCGTAACGAGATGATTGAGGCTGCGCGTTGCTTTCGGAGAAGTGCTCTCGTTAAGCTGGGAGGTTACAATCCGCGTCTCGAGGCAGGAGAAGACTGGGACCTGCAAGTCCGTTCAAAGACTATTGGTCTCTCCGTCGGCCGAACAGTCTCGCAAATCACGCACGATGAAGGTGAACCAACCCTTCTCATGATGCTTAGGAAGAAATACTTCTATGGAAAACTGTTCGGCACCTATCTGGCAACTTACCCATCTGAAGGGTTTGGACAACTGAATCCGTTCAGACGGGTGCTAGCTCCTACCATCGCAACGCTTCCAACGGACCCAGTGCACGGAGTGGGAATACTAATCCTCAGAGCTCTTGAATTCACGGCCGCCGGTCTGGGTCACGTCAGCAGGATGCTTAAAGGAGAAGCTAAGGATATGAGGAGTAAGCAGCTGGCCTCTGCATCACATCTTCCTGAATAGAGTCAGGACTGCCGCGTGGAGAGGTTGTAAATGATCCTAGGCATCTTCTATTTCGCAGATGGGAAGACCCGGATCAGAGATAGCAAAGCGCCTATTACACGCGAAGCCTACTAAGCGCATTAACATGGCCTTGGAGTACGGGCCGCCTCTACGGTTCGGCAGACTTCGATTTTACCTTGGTAGCCCAGGCAACGTGCCAGCGTATCATGAAATATTCTTTCAGGGCGATTACAGATCTCTCACGCTTCGTCCCAACGACAATGTTCTGGATGCCGGTGCCAACGCAGGCCTCTTTTCGATTTGGGCAGCGTCCAGGTGTCGCAGTGTCATCTCTGTAGAGCCATCGCCGGAAAACTTCTCATTGCTGAAACTGAATAAGCGGATTAACAAGGCTACCAATGTCCTACTCATCAACAAGGCTCTTTCAGACCACGACGGCTCTGTCACTATGGGAGGCGACGGCGCCACTTACAAGATTGAACAAAATGGGCTCGTGATACCTTCAACCACTGTGGATTCTCTCGTTGCCGAGCTCGACACCTCGGTCGACGTCGTGAAGATGGACGTTGAGGGAGCTGAAGGAACGTGTTTGCCTGGTTCCTACTTGGACAACGTTAGAGAGATCGTCGTCGAAACCCATTCGACTGAAGACAGTGTGGTGAGAATCCTCGAAGATTATGGGTTTAAGACGACCAGGATGAGCTTCAGAGTTTCCCAGACAATTCTTAACATTCTGAAGCGGTTTCCTTACTTTGCCAGTACAGAAGTTACGACCAATTTCATGATATCGCGGTCGACCCTCAGGGCATTTATGAGGCGCGAAAATCTTCTTCTTCGGGAGAGACTCCCGCAGTTTCAGATAATCCACGGCCACAAATCCTGAACAAATGCAAGAGCGCCTTTGAGATGAAAAAGCTTTGAGGTTTCTCGCAGTTACGGTAGCACAGAGACTTGCTACGCTCAACTACGATGAGATGCCGTTCTATTGTCATACTCACGAACCTGTCTACTTTACCAGAGATGTGAAGAGGGAGAGATTTGAGAAACTGGTCCGATGGTGGAACGATGCGCACAAACTTGCAATGGAATACTATCCAGACGCAACACACTTCCTGGATGTTGGAACCTATTATCTAGGACAGACGAGAAGTCTCAGACAGCTCGTTCTAAGATACGAAAGATTGCAATGTCCAGAGATAATTCTTGCCGGAAACGTCCTGTATAGAAAAACCGTAGGTCCCTTCCAGATCCACGGTACCTATGATACGATAGGATTCCCAGAGCTGGTTGAGCTATTTGGTGTAGGCCTCAAGTGGTCCAGGTCTGGAACACGACTTGTCCAGTTGAACTATGTGTCTCAGCCTTTCATCTATCCAGTCGAATACTGGCAAAAACATCCATTTCACGTAAGAACAAGTGTTGAGAGGGATGAGGATATTCCTATCTGGTATATGGACTTCTGTGATGAATCGGGAGCTCCCGTCTTCGTGGATCTGGGAATAAGATTCTATCGTGACGAAAGTAACAGCGATGTAATAGTGAACCTTACTAAGAGAGTGCGAATATTAGCAGGTCAGAAAATAAGAGCTCCAAGGTCGAAGAGTTAAGGCGAATCAGTCTCGCCCAGCCATGAATTCTACGATATTATGAGCCATTCTCAAGTTTAGCCATGATAGCATTGTTTGAGAGGCTCAGTTTAGTATAGACGGGACGTTTCCCATATTTTTCCGTATCAAGTGAGTGTGGAAACCGAGTGAGGATTGCAATAGGGCCGTACGGTGGTGGCTCTGGAATCTCTACCTATACTGCCGAACTCTGCAGGGCGTTGTTAACGCTCAAGCGCGAGATTGACATTACCCTGCTGACTTGGCAGGGTGTCCAGCCTCCCATCGAAGAAATCCGGACCCTAAGCCTTCCCGGGAATGCGTATCTTGGCATGCCTGACTACGTAGGCGGCCCTCTACTCAAGGTCCTGGGCGCCTCACAGGTAGTCCGTCGGAGGGTAAAGGACTTTGACATTGTTCACTTCCCGGATTCGACCTACGGGACCTTCATTAAGCATCCCAGACTCGTCTTGACCACATGGGGATACTTCACCTGGAGACTTGGTCCAAAATGGTATTCTGAAAGGTTCGGTTTTCCAATGAACATCCCTGCCACTGCTGCGGCTATTGAGTTCAAGGCGATGAACACAATGGCTCTAAGGAGTGCGAGGGTGATCATATCACTTCTGCCCCTCAATTACTTACCAGAAGATCATGCTCGCCAGAACACGGTCTACATTCCTCCGCCCCTCTCACTTCCGGAGACTTCGGTTTCCTTGAGCAGCAGTCGAAATGAATCTAGTTTACGAGCTGAGCAATTGGGTGTTGTTTTCATTTTCGGGTCTCGCGACCTGTCCATTAAGGGAAAGGGTGCACAACTCGCGATTGACGCGTTCGCAAAGCTTCTACTTCAGGACAAGATCCGCGCAGTTCTCATCATGGTTGGTGGGAAGGAGAACGCACTCAGTGTACCGAACGTTGCTAAGGACAGTGTGGTTTTCAAAGGATTTCTGGATAGACGCGACTATCTGAGGCTCTTGGGTCCGGACAGATGCTTCCTTGCTCTCTCTCACGGAGAAGAGCTCGACTATGCGTGTCTTGAGGCGATGGCTGCCGGGTGTGCGGTCATTGTCTCAGACATTCCGGCTCATTATATGGTTAGGAATTATGAAACGGGAAGGGTGGTTTCGAGAAATAGCGACTCTGTTTACTCCGCAATGCTGGAACTAACTGACGAGGATATACGTCTGAAGCTGGGAAGGAATGCTGCAAGGGAAGTGAAGCAGCTTACGAGCCCCACTGAGGTTGCCAAGAAGTACTCAACCATCTACCAGAGGGTGCTTTCTGGTTAGCTACAGAGGTTCTTACTTGTGGGGTCCCAATCCAACCGCAGCAAGATTCAAGGATCCATATTCCTTGGGATTGTATAGTCTCCGTGCGTCAACCAGGTTGGGAGTTCGCATGAGCGCCAGATAGTCCTTCGCTTGGAGCTTCTTGAACTGATTCCATTCAGTCATGAGTATACAACAGTCGGTTCCATTCAGAGCTGATCGTTCATCTTCTGCAAATTCGACACTTTCTGTCAGTAGCTTCCGAGCGTTCGGAACTGCTGAAGGATCGTAGGCAACGATGCTGGGTCCCTTTTTCAGCAGAAGACTGATTACGCGTAGTGATGCTGCTTCTCTGATATCGTCCGTGTCTTTCTTGAATGCGAGGCCCAGTATTGCAATTCTCTTCTGGTCCAGAGGCCCCGTCAATTTTTCCACGAGTTCTACTACTTTTTCTGCCTGTTGCTCGTTGGTCTCCTCTGTGGCTGTTAGTAGTATGGGGCTGTATCTCAGGTCTTGGCTGAAGTTGATGAGTGCTTGGAGATCTTTGTGGAAGCAGCTTCCGCCATATCCTGGTCCCGCCTTGAGGAAGAGGGGTCCTATTCGCGGGTCGCGGCCGATCGCTTCTGCGATCTGGTTCACATCGACGCCAGGTATTGCTTGGGCTATGTTGGCGATTGTGTTGATGAAGCTGACCTTTGTTGCCAGAAACGCGTTGCTGGCATACTTGACAAGTTCTGCAGTCTCGGGGCTGGTGAGAATAATAGGCGGGAGATTCTTGCCGTAGAACCTCCTGTATAGCCGTTTCAACACGTGGGCCGATTTCTTGTCATTGGCTCCGATGACTATCTTGTCTGGATGTAGCGTGTCGTTGATGGCTGTTCCCTCCTTCAAGAATTCGGGATTAGTACAGAGTCCCAGGTTGGCTCCTATAGTCTTGGAGCTAGATTTTGCAAGTATCGGATTCACTGTCTTGTTGGTAGTGCCTGGGATCACTGTGCTCTTGACGATGACCAGATGATATGATTGCTTCTCACGAAGCGCCGTGCCCAATTCCTCCGCGGCTCTTTCTATGTTGATCAGATCTATGGAGCCATCTTTCCGGCTGGGCGTTCCGACGGTTAGAAAGGTCGAAGAGGTATATGCGGCTTGAGAAATATCGCTCGTCGCCACTAGGAGCTTCTTTCCTACCGCCTTCTTCAGCATACCGTCGAGCTGGGGCTCGTATAGAGGCGCCCTGCCTTGTTGTATCTGTTTGATTCTCTCCTCATCGATGTCTACTCCTACCGTCCTGATTCCCTTGGATGCGAATGCTGCAGCTGTGCAGAGGCCGACGTAGCCCATTCCAATGACTGATATGGACCCTTGTCCAGGTTTCATAGAAAGCCGGGAGTTGAGTGAGTGATAATAATCTGTTCAGAGAAATGCGTTTTCTACGCGGTTGGCTTGTGGTTCGCTGATAGAACTTCCTATTGTTGGATTAGTAGAGTAACCGTGTCATTGTCTAGCTCAGGTTGGTTCCGCGGCGAGAGAATTCTTAAACTGTTGAGCCGTGGAAGCAAGTCCAGGGATGAGTTGGTTCTAGTGCTAAGGAAGGCCGTGATTCCCGCAGCTGGGATGGGAACTAGGCTCTTGTCAGTCACCAAGGAACAGCCGAAAGAGATGCTGCCGGTCTTCGCGAGGGGTCTGAATGGAGGCTTGTGTCTGAAGCCTATCGTTCAGCTGATCTTTGAGCAGTTGTACTCTGTCGGGTTCCGGGACTTCTGTTTCATCGTGGGGCGGGGAAAGAGGGCCATAGAGGATCATTTCACGCCCGACCTCTCGTTCATTTCAAAGCTTGACAGTAAAGGTCTGGACAGTGCGACTGAGGACCTGCAAGCCTTCTACAGTATGGTTGAGGATTCGACCTTGGTCTGGATTAATCAGCCTGCACCTCGAGGTTTCGGGGATGCGGTGTTGAAAGCAAAAGGTTTCGCGGGGAACGATCGTTTCTTGGTCCATGCGGGCGACAGCTACTTCATATCGAAAAATGCTGAACACTTGCGCAGGCTCGTCCGCATAAGCGAAGAGAACAAGGCGGACACGTTGTTCCTGTCGAAGGAGGTTGAGGATCCGAGACGGTTTGGAATCGTGGAAGGTGAGACTATGGCCGACGGGCTTGTTAAGGTGAAACGATTGGTCGAGAAGCCTGTGAGGCCGGCCTCGAAACTGGCGATCATGCCGGTCTACGTGTTCGACCCCGTTATATTCAAGGCATTAGAGTCGACGAAGACCGGGTTCGGCGGCGAGCTCCAACTCACCGACGGCATCCAGAAGATAGTAGACTGGAACCTCAGCGTGTATACAACTCAAGTTGATCCAAAGGAAGCATGGCTGGACATTGGCTCGCCAGACCTCTACTGGCAGGCCCAGAAGTTGTCTTACGAACACTCTCGAGAACCCATGCCCTAGAAGAGATTCCGGTGGTCTCGCACCAGGGTTGAAGGACCCGATCATCAACGCGGACCTTCACGCGATCAGAAGATCGATAGATCCTAAAGCGTTCCAAGGGAAGAGTGTCGTACTATCCGGAGGGTCAGGATTCTTGGGCAGCTGGATCTGCGACACTCTCATCGGTCTAGATTCGAGAATCATCTGTCTAGATAATCTCTCTACAGGAGTCTTCGAAAACATTGATCATCTGAAGGCAGTGAAGAGTTTCAGATTCGAAAAAGGTCGATGTTTGCACATATTCCAAGAATCCGAAGGTTGACATGGTCTTTCACCTTGCGAGCAGACCGGCTCCTGAAGATTACCGGAAACACCCCGTGAGACAGCCCTAGCCAATGCTACGGGAACGGACAGAATGCTGGACTTGGCTAGGAAGAATGATGCCCGAGTCTTCTATGCCTTCTCGAGCGAGGCTTATGGCGACCCTGAGGTCTATCCAACTCCTGAATCGTATGAGGGAAAGCTCGATCCTCTGGGACCAAGGTCGTGTTGTGAAGAGGGGAATCGGTTCGAAGAAGCCTTGTGTAAGGCGTATCATGACCTGTGCGGCTTGATGTTAGGATTGCACGACTCTTCAACAGATATGGACCCAGGCTTAGAGCCGAGGGCCTTTACGGAAGGGTCCATCTCCAGGTTCATAACCCAGGCGCTGCGAGGAGATGACGTCACCGTATTCGGGGATGTCTCCCAGACCAGGTCGTTCTGTTACGCCACTGACACGGTTATTGGTTCGCTTCTATTCATGGGCTTGGACCGATTCCTCGGACATGGTTCTGAATATCGGTGCGAAGGAGGAGAGCAAGATCCTAGATCCTGCTGAAGAAATAAAGGACCTTGAAGGTTGCAATTCTTCAATCCTCATTACCATTCTTAGCTCATGTGAGGATGAATTGGGCGTCTTGAAAAGCCTCTCGAATGTGTCTTATCCCCAACACCCTTTGCGAACAAGACGAACAGCATGAACTTGAAAAGGTACTTCGGCTTGAAGGATGAGAGGCAAGTTTGGAAACCAAGAAAGTACTCGTGACTGGTGGGGCGGGTTTCATGGGGTCCTGGCTGGTCGATAATCTCGTCGAATCGGGCCACGAGGTCGTAAGCGCCGACAATTTTCTCGGTGGGAAAGAGGAGAACATCAATCCTGCCTGCGAGTTTGTCAAGGCCGATCTCATCAGAAGACAAGAAGTCGGACCCCTCGTCAAGGGTGTCGATCTGATCTTCCACCTTGCCGCCTACGCCGCGGAGGGCCAGTCAATCTTCTCCCCGATATCGATAAACGAGATCAACCTAGTCCCAATGAACAACCTCCTCGTCGAGGCAGTCAACAACAATGTCCAACGATTCGTCTTCACCTCCTCCATGGCCGTCTACGGTCAACAGAAACCACCCTTCAGCGAAAAACTCCCGAGAAAACCAGAAGATCCCTACGGTGCCGCCAAAGCCTACTGCGAGAACATGCTGGAAATCTTCAGCCAGATCCACAACTTCGAACACGTCATCATCCGCCCCCACAACGTCTACGGCCCAAGACAGAACATAGCAGACCCATACCGTAACGTCCTCGGAATCTGGATCAACCGCATAATGCGAGGAAAATCCCCGATCATTTACGGCGATGGAAAACAGACCAGAGCCTTCAGCTACATAGACGACGTAACACCCGCCATCGCAAACGCCGGGTCCAGCCCCAAGGCGAAAGGACAGATAATCAACGTTGGCAACGACCGGCCAACGGCAGTCGGAAAAGCCTGCAGCCTAGTGTTGAACGTAATGGGTTCAGAGTTCAAACCCCAATACGAGAAGGCACGGCCCGGAGAAGTGAAACATGCGCATTGCACCGTCCAGAAATCCATCGACCTTCTCGGATACAAGACCAGGCACAGTCTCAAGGACGGTCTGGCAAAAATGGTGGAATGGGCGAGAAATGTCGGACCCCAACAGCCGACCTACACCCTACCACTCGAAATTACAAAGGGCGCACCTAGAGTCTGGGTAGAGAGATCAATGTAGCGCTAGCGCGAAAAATACGTGGGATAGGTTCTGGGCTTCCGAGTATAGGTCATGTGAGCCTATGTCCATCCAGATCTCACTTGACGCAACCCTTGTCGTGTAAACGCTGAGGTTCAGTCTACCAGCTTCTGGATACTGTCGGTCAAGGCCGAACCAAGCGAACACATTGTCTAAAGACCGTTTGATAAATCGTTTTTGGAATTAGGTGAAACATTCCCATTCAGCACCGATGAGAATTCGTGGTAGCCATCTGAAGAATCGTTTCTTTCTACCGGACAATAGTATTAAGGGAGGGAAAATGAGAATTTTGTTTAGATGATATTTGCCGAAGGGTTGAATCAGCCATCTGTGACGCATCGGATGATCTTCGATTCCGATTTGTGATAGAAAGTGGTGTACTGAATCTCCCAAGTCTCGAAATTGAAAGTGCAAGACGGTCATGAGAACAAAGGGGACTCTGTCATACTTGTAGGGGAATCTTGCATGAATGTGCTTACCGACTCTGAGAGCCTCTTTCAGGGCCAATTGAGGATTCTTGGAGTGTTCAAGGACGTGCCACATTCTAATCTCCGTGAAAGAATCGTCTCTCAATGGTAAATATTCAGCAATCGCAAGGACGTTTGTTGTTCTGGTTCGGCGAACGTCTATTCGAATGTCCCCCCAAGAGTCTTGGCCGCAACCTACGTTTAGTTGCCTTCCCGCCGGATGGACGGGCAAGGACTCAGGGCGTGACGTATTTTGCAAAAGCATTGCGGCTATGATCGACGCAAGTATTTAGACACCTATGAGCGAGCCTTTGGAAGCATTAGCAGTCTGTCGGATACTCTTCTCCGCCTCTGAAACAGGAGTCGTTCCCTGAGAGGGAAATGGACGAGTGTCCAGATCGTAGCCTGTGGGTAGCCTTTGCTATACGTAAGTTCACGCTTCTCTATTCCCGCGGCGATTCGGATGGGATAGCTTAGGAATCTTCCTCCCCCTAAGAGCAACGCGTTCTTTCGCTGATAGATCTTCAGCATCATGTGCAGCAGATACGCATCGCCGAGATAGTTGACTCTATCAAAACGAGATCAACCTCATCCCGATGAACAACCTCCTGGTCGAGGCAGTCAACAACAACATCCAACGCTTCATATTCACCAGCTCCATGGCTGTCTACGGCCAACAGAAACCACCCTTCAGTGAAAGACTGCCCAGAAGACCTGAAGACCCCTACGGCGCTGCCAAAGCCTACGGTGAGACCATGCTAGAAATCTTCAGCCGGATCCACAACTTCGAACACGTCATTCCTCCGCCCCCACAACGTCTACGGCCCACGACAGAACATTGCAGACCCGTCCGCAACGTTCTAGGGATCTGGATCAATCGGATAATGCGAGAGAAACCCCCGATCATATACGGTGATGGAAAGCAGACTAGAGCATTTAGCTACATCGATGACGTAACACCCGCCATTGTTAGCGCTGGGCTTACCCCCAAGGCAAAGGGACAGATAATCAACATAGGCAGCGACCAGCCCACAGCGGTCGGAAAAGCCTGCAAACTTCTTCTCGAAGTGATGGGTTCAGAGTACAAACCCCAATACGAGGGAGCCCGTCCTGGAGAGGTCAAACACGCATGCTGCACGGTGAAGAGGTCCATCAACCTCCTTGAATATGAGACCAAACACAGTCTTAAGGACGGGCTGGAGAAAATGGTAGAATGGGCCAAGAATGTCGGACCCCAACAACCAACGTACACTCTTCCCCTCGAAATTGAGAAAGGCGCGCCCAGAGTCTGGGTAGACAGAGTGATGTAGTATCTATGGCGAGAAGAACTTGTTAGACAGGTTCTGGGCCTGCCAGTAGAGGTCTGGCGAGCCAATGTCCAGCCATGCTTCCTTTGGATCAACTTGAGTTGTATACACGCTGAGGTTCCAGTCTACCATCTTCCGGAAGGTAACTCCACCCCCAGTCGAGTTTGAAATAGCGTACTTTCAAATCGCTCCATGACCACCGTGTGGCTATGCATCCAAGGGCAGGAATTCCCATGGGCTTGGAACTTGAGCGTTCGCACCAGGTGAGCTGAACCTGGCTCTTCAATGGGAAGGGTCTTGTAATCTTGAAACCACTTTCTTCCTCTACCTGCGGGGATCATATGAGGCGTCTTCCAGACACTGGGAGACTGGAGAAACTGCTGGGTTGGATCCCGACGATTCGACTTGGAACTGGATTAGACCGAACCCTAAGATGGTTCCGCTCGAAAAACCTCACTTAGCCGATCTCTTTTTACGAGGCTCTCACGATCCACCACTCCCGGTTTGAAGAATCGTATGACAGACTACCTTCGACCAGAAAGAAACGACAACCGAGAGGAGAACAGAGTCCCTGTCCCATGGGATGCCATTTCCCCTGTTTTGGGTGATTGCTGCGCGTATGCCGGCGCAGGGTCCGGAGGACCCATTTTTGTTTTTTTGTTTTTTGATCAGGTCAGGTAGGCGAGACGCCTGGACTTCTGGATGCATTGCCGGTCATAGACACCCATCCTGAGAAAGTGGTCCCCGTAAGGGTATTGTACCATAGTCTGGTGTCCGAGCCTGTAGCCACCACAGTTACGGTTGACCCTACCATGGTTGCGGCAGGTGCTCCCGTTACTATACCCCCGGCGCTGAGCCACGTAGTGGACCATGCTCCTCCTGCAGGCTTTGACAGTATCCAGACACCAGCGTCGAAGCCCGTTACGACCAAGTGAAGGTTGCCAGCTGAGTCTACAAGCAGGGTTGGCGTGAAGGGAGAAGACCCGTTTAAGTTAGTATAGGTCGACCAAGCGCCGGCAAACGACCGGGTCGCATAGTAGAGGGCGGCGTTCTCTCCAACCACGACTACGTGGAGAGTTGTCCCGTCGCTCACTATTGCGGGAGTGGCCAATGTCTTGTCGGGGACGGGTTGCCGATTGGAGGTGTCCCATGAAGCGGCCCATGCCCCAGATGTGAAGGCTTTGTGATAGATCTGGTCGTTCGTGCCTCTGACGACAAGGTCTAGTCTGTTGAGTGATGGTGTCGCTGCCAGGGCTGGGGCGGAGGGACTGGATCCCTGAAGGTCTATCCATGAAGCTGCCCACGCGTTGGTTGACAGGTTGAAGGTTGTGAACCAGAGCTCGCCAGAGCCACCTTGGACTACCAAGTAGAGCGTGGTCCCTATGACGGCGCAGACCGGCTGTCCGGTTGCGATACCGGTCGGGTTTCTGATCCAGCTGGCCGACCAGCCACCAGCTGAGAACGTCTTGAGGTAGATGCCACTGTCAGAGCCTCGAACCACTAGCGCGGTAGTGCTCGCGTCCACCGGGCAGAGCGATGGTGGCGAGGGGCTCTGTCCATTCAAAGGTTGCCATGCAACCCATCCGGTCGTGAAACCGCTCCAGTAGAGGTTGCCGTTGGTACCTACCACCACTGAGACGAGTGTGGCGGCCACGCCGGGTACTGTGACAGTAAAGGAGTTCGAGTGAACCAAGTTGGTGCTATTGGCGGCCACGGTTACGGAAAATGTACCAGCAATGGTAGAGCTCGCGGTGATGGTGATATTGACCACCCCGTTGCCCTGGACAGCGACTGTCGGTCCGGTTGTGCTAGGGCTGGAACAGCCGCTGAGACAGTTGAAATTGAATGTCAGGCCGTTTGGAATAGTGGTTACTTTCAGCGTCGTGTTTCCTGTGAAACCGTTTACGCTTGTTATCGTAAGACTGGTCTGGTTCGAGGAGCTCTGCTGGACAATGATCGGATTAGGACTGGACGTTATGGTGAAATCGACAATCTTCATCGTGACAGTGGTATTATGGACCTGGGGTATAGTGGTGCACTCGCCCCCGGAAGAACAGGTGCCTGTAACATTCACAAGGTACGTGCCAGCGTGAATAGCGCTGAATGATAGGGTAGTAGAGTTGAGACCACCCGATTTTACTAAGAGGCTGGACCTGGCCAGGGATGCAGTAGTGCCTGACGGGAAGACGACACTGAGACCCACAGTCCCTGTAAAATTGTTCACACCCGCCAGATTAATAGAGGAAGTGGCCGTGGCGTTGGCGTTGACACCTGTGACTAGGTTTGGACTGGCTCCGACGCTAAAGTCTGGTTTGAGGACTGTGACGGTCACATTGGCGAACCTGGTGGGCTGAAGTGCTGTCGTGCCGCTGACGCTTACAACATAACTACCGGCCGGAGTACCGGCCACGGTTGCGACAGTCAGGGTCACAGTGCGC
>Ga0099829_10000215_pt1 | contig 29620 bp, 29 predicted proteins | sample CZO8metaG_3_FD_79336 | JGI IMG/M metagenome (GOLD analysis project Ga0099829, IMG submission 79336) | Vadose zone soil microbial communities from the Eel River Critical Zone Observatory, Northern California, USA - CZOApr15con2H2.8 metaG | ecosystem: Environmental > Terrestrial > Soil > Vadose...
CTTATGCCGCCCAGGTAGGCGGAGGCCAGCCGCTCGCTGGTCAGACGCAGGTCGGGTTGGCGAGTGGTCCTGGTCGCCTGGCCTCGCGACGCCTGGCTTTCCAGCTGCCAGCGCCCCGCGTCCCAGTCGCAGAACGTATCCACCACCTCGAACACGATCGCGTCGTCGGCCGCATACCGGCGTGCCGACAGCGCCGCCGCGATGTCAACCAGCCGCAGCCAGAGGCCGTCGTTCACCGTGAGGCGGAGTCGTCGCGGCTCGGCCAAGAGCAAGGTCAACGGGTGGTCCAGCGCCAGGAACCCAGCATTAATAGTCTTGATCAGGTCGATGCCAAACACGAACCGCCAGATCTCTCGCTGGGCCAGCGGCGAGGTGGCGATCGCCTCGATCACCTCCAGCGTGTTGGCGGGGATGAACTCGTCCCACTTGTCGTGGACTCGGTAGAGGGCGTACGCCGCCTCGCCACCGGACTCCCAGACCGCGCAGAATTTTGGGCCACCGCCATGCCGGTCGAGGGGTAAGTCCCGCAGGCGATGGTGGACCCACCAGGCCGGCGTGCGCGAGAGCATGCCGGTGGTCACCGCCCGCACCCGGTCGTAGATGGGCGGCAGCACGCTGGCGGCGTCGGCCAGGGGCACCAGCCGCGTCTGCCCCACCGGCTCGCTGGGGTCGCGGAAGACCGCTCGGTCGCGTTCGATCGCGGCCCACCCGTCGAAGGAGGCCACCCCGTACCCGAAACGGGGATAGATGAGGGCTTCGGATGCGTACAGGATGGCCACCGGGTCACCGCGGTCGTGGGCATCGCGGAGCTGGCGCCGCATCAGTTCGCGGAGGATCCCGCGCCGGCGGTGGGTGGGCAGGACCCCGACCAGCGTCACTCCGGCGGCCGCGATCTCTCCGCCGGGGATGGTCAGCCGGAAGGGTACGTCGGCGGCGGTTCCGACGATGGCGGTCCCGTCCAGCGCGCACAGCGTTCGGTCCAGGTCGAGCAGGTGCCGCCAGTGAGCGATACCTTCGGCGCTGGGCTCGAACCCATCCGCCGCCGCCCGGGCACGCCAGTATGCCTCGTACTCCTCGGGCCGCGGTGGACGAATTTCGAACCCGGCTATTGGGCTACGACCCGATCTTTGCCAGTGCGCTTGGCAATCAGCAGGTTCTCATCCGCCCGATTGAAGAACGAAAAGGCGTTGTCCTCCTCGGGGCGGTACTGCGTCACCCCAGCGCTGACGGTCAGGTACTGGGGCGGCACGCCGTACCGCTCGTCGGCATAGGGGCTGTTTCGGATCTCGGTCAGCACGCGTTCGGCGACGTTGCGCGCTGTCTCCAGGTCGCCCTCCGGCACAATGATGCAAAACTCGTCCCCGCCGTAGCGGACCAGCACGTTGGCCTTGCGGGTGTGCCGCTCGATGCACTCCGCCAGATGCTGGATGACGCGGTCGCCCACCGGGTGGCCGAAGGCGTCGTTGATGACCTTGAAGTTATCCAGGTCGAGCACGATCAACGACAGGGGCGCTTTGCTGCGGGACGCGCGGCTGAGCTCACGCTGCAGATGCTCCTGGAAGAACCGGTAGTTGTAGAGGCCGGTGAGGCTGTCGGTCAGCGCCTGTTCCTCGCTGGTCACCAGCCGTTCGAGCATGAGCAAGCTGTTGACCGCCTGGGCGGCCAGCATCGACAGCAGGTGCAAGTCGCTCTCTGGATCCTGGGTGGGGACCGGCGCGTAGATGGCGAGGGTGCCCCGCAGCTGATCCTGCTGGAGAAGCGGGGTGACGGTGACGGATCCCTGGACGTCCTTGCGGCCGAGGAGGTGCTGCGTCCACGGGCTGCTGGCGGCATCGGGCACAGACAGCGGCCGCCGCGACTGAAGCACGAAGTCGCTCATCTCGGCGAGCAGCTTCTTCAGGTCGCCAACGCCGTCCGGCTCCGGGCCAGCGTATGCCTCCTGCGGGTCGCCCTGGGAGGCCACCAGGAGCAGCAAGGAGGCCTCGCCGTTCAGCAGCCGCCGGCCGAGGTTCAGGATCATGTCGCTCAAGACCTCGTAGCTGAGGTTGGTCATGATCGAGTCGAAGGACCGCAGCACAGTCAGCTCCGACTGGTGGCGATAGTTGGAGGAGACCACGTGCTTGACCAGGGTGTGGACCAGGTGGGCCGCATCCATGATCACCGACTGGGAGACGACCGGCACCTCGGCAGCCGCCTTCATCAGGTTGTCCGGGTGGACCGGCAGCGAGCGGGCCAGTTCGTATATGACCGGGAATTCGGGGGGCCGGACGGCAAAGGGGCCGCTGATCAGCCTGCCGATGGCGGTGCCGTCGACCCGGATCGGGATCACCACGTGGCCGATGGGGCCGCCGTCGAAGAGCATCTGCGGCTCGTCGCCCAGCGGTCCAGGGGTCTTGCGACCCAGCTCGCAGCGGCCGAAATTCTGCAGCAACAGGCAAAAGTCCGATTGGGGCAGCCCGGGGGGGATCTGGTAGCCGTCGGCCGCGTCGGCGCCCAGCGCGATACCGGTTCGGGCGGAAAAGTTCTGTAAAGCGGCTCGAATGACGTCATGGTTGACGATGTACGACAGCCGTACCGTAGAGGTTTCAGTCAATTAGGATCACAAACCGCCATCCCCAGCCGCGCCTCCGCCATTATAGGGATGGGCTCCGTATCTACCTTGTACACTGGAAGCCCGGCGCGCCGCCATCCGCCGAAGTGCCCTTGACAACCCCTTAATCGCCCGTCTCGATAACCGAAGGCGGACAGAGACGATGCACGACGTCCTTATCCATTACCTCGAAGTTAATTTCGATGAGATCGCCGAACAACTTGCCCACGCTGACGGAGCAAAAGACGGCCAGCGGGCTGCTTCCACCGAGCGTTTGCGGCAGGTGATTCGCGAGCTCTATCGCGCGGCGCGGCGCCAGCCAGGCGGCGGGTGGACGCATGCCCCGGGGAAGACGCCCGAGCCGGCCCGCACCTTGACCGAGATGATGGGCGCCGCCGGCGTCGAATTGGACCCGGCCGAGCGCGAGGTGCTCAGCCGGTACTTCGAGCTCTTCCTGCGCTCCATGGAGCGAACGCAGCCCGCCACGGCCGCCCCACCAGCCGAAGCGCCCAGGGCGACCGCCTCGCCGGCCCAAGCGCCCCCGGCGGCCGCTCCGCCCGTCGAAGCGCCCGCGGTGATCGCCCCGCCGTCTACGGAAAGAATCCCGGAGGTCGCCCGTCAGCCAGAACCCAAACCCGAGCCGGAACCCAGGTTAGAGACGGTACCCGAGCTGCCACCGGTCGCCGGCCTAGTGCCAGAAGAAGCCCCCTCGCCCCTCCAGACCATCCTGCTGGCGGCCGCCCAACAGGCTATGGACCTCCTCCAGGTGGATGCCAGCCACGTTTACACCAGGATCGACGGCTCCAAGTTCCTGCTCCGGGCGGCGGTGCCCGCCGACTCAGGGCTTGGACCTGATCCGATCACCCCCTTCGAAAGCCGGCTGCTCGCCTGGGCTCTGGAGCAGAACGAAGTGCATTCGATCGAAGACCTGGCCAACGAGCGGCTGGGGGCAGGCGAGCAGGCCTGGCTGCAGGCTGGCTTCCACGGGCTGGTCACGATCGCGCTGGCGCCGCCGCTGGATCGGCCGCTCGGGGTGCTGGTCCTGCTGCGGCGGACGCGCTGGCGGCTGGATCGGCGGGACGCCGTCAAGCTGGAGGACCTGGCCGTGGAGGTCGCCACCGCCCTGCGGCCGCAGAGCCTGGCGGCCAAGGTCGAGGAGGTCGCCGTCCAGCAGGAGCGAATCAAGCTGGCGCGCGAGATCCACGACGGGTTGGCGTCAGACCTGGCGGCGGTGGTTGCCCTTTTCAAGTACTACGAACAGCGGCGGGCGAGGGATCCCCAGGATGCGGCCGAACTGCTCCAGCAGATCCGGGTCGCGACCGAAGAGGTGCTGCAGGGGGCCCGCAATATCCTTCAGGCCCTCCGGCCGAGAACGATCCGGTCGGAAGGCCTGCTGGCCGCGGTCCTCAAGCAGGTGGACCAGTTCGGCCGGCTGCACATGATCGAGACCATCGTGACCATTCAGGGCGAGGAGAATGGATTGAGCCCCGAGCAGAAGGAGGGTATCTTCCAGGTCCTGCGAGAGAGCCTGTCGAACATCCGCAAGCACGCAGAGGCCCGCAATGTGTGGGTTTCCCTGAATATGACCCGAACTCCCTGGGTCTTGTCCGTGCGGGATGACGGGCGGGGCTTCGACGTCGGCCGGGTGGCGGAAGACCCCAAGCCCGGCTCCTATGGCCTGTTGGGCATGCACGAGCGGGCCAACTTGCTGGACGCTACCCTGGAGATCCTGAGCAACCCCGGAGAGGGGACGACGGTCAGATTCATCGGGCCGTCGGACGGAGCCATGTGAATCAGCCGGTCCGGGTACTGATTGCGGACGACCGCCCGATCTTCCGGGCGGGCGTGCGGGGCATGCTCAAGGACTTCCCCGAAATCGCGATCGTGGGCGAGGCCACTAACGGGCGCGAGGCGGTCGACGGCTGCCGCCGGCTCCACCCCGACTTAGTCCTGATGGACTTGCAGATGCCCGAGATGGGTGGGATCGCCGCCACCCGGCTGATCAAGGCGGAGGATCCCGGTCCGACGATCCTGGCCCTCACCGTTTCCGAGGCCGAGGAAGACGTGGTCGAGATGGTGGCCGCCGGCGCCGCCGGTTACGTGCTCAAGGACGTGGATCCCGTCACCCTGGCCCGCAGCATCCTGGACGCGCGTGCCGGACGATTCCAGCTGGACGAGGGCTTGATGCGCCGGGTCATCCTCCGGCTGGGGGAGGCCATGCGGCGGCGTCCAGAGGCCGTGCCCCCGATCGAGCCGCTGACCCAGAAGGAGAGCGAGATCCTCAAATTGCTTGTCAAGGGCAAGTCGAACAGCAGCATCGGCCGCGAGCTGGGCGTCAGCGAGGGGACCGTCAAGACCCACGTCCGGAACATCTACCGCAAGTTGCACGTCGATAGCCGGCCGGCGGCTGCCGCCCGGGCAGTCACCCTGGATCTCTAGCGAACACTTGTTCGCCACCGATAGGGCAGGCTGACCGGGTAGCCGAACTCAGCGGGATCTGCCCTGTCGACAGATTTACGCCGGATCATCTGACCGTTACCCTCGTGATACAAGCGGGCCCTTATGGGTAGGTCCGGCTAATTCTTTTGGGGGTGCACGGAATGAAGAAGCTTCTCATCGCTCTGACGGGCCTGCTGGGCGCGATCCTAGTGGGCGGCGCAAACATCGGCCTGTAACGATTAAGCGACTTTAAGAAACCCGGGCTCGATGCCCGGGTTTTTGTATTTGTGCCGGTTGTGCCGATGCGTCCAGTTATCCAATTAAGATAGCGACGGTCGCATGACCAGAGAGAAGCTCGGCACGTTCTATTTGTGGGCCGTAGCCGCGCTAGGTCTGAGCGTCTTGGTGATCAGCACCGTCGTTCAGGCACCCGCAGATCTGGCGCACTCAGCTAAACAGATTATCGCTGAGGGCGTCATCCTCTTGGTGCTTACGTTCTTGTCTCACATTTCGCCCCTCGAGACCCGACAGGGATCGACTCTCACGGTGGGTCTGGCTCCGCTAGTCGGTGCCGTCATGCTGCTGCCCCCTTGGGCCGTGATGTGGGTGGCGTGCTTTGGGACGGTTGATGAAAGGATCCCAGGACGACGAATTCCATGGGACCGTTTCTTCTTCAACCGCGGGAATTTCGTGCTCGTATATGCGATTCCCTCGCTGCTCCTTGCCGCCGTCAAAGTGAAATATCCGAATGCCGGGTGGTATCTGGCGCAGTCTCTTACGGTTGTGGCCATTGTCGGGATCAACGTCCTTACGGTGGCTGTGGCGTTGACGCTGCTACGAGGGTCGAATTTCTGGGCAACGGCCAAGAATACGGTCGAGAACAGCTGGTTGACTTACATTGCGCTTCCGGTGGTTGGCTATCTGATCTACCTTCTCTTGCAGGCGCCGCTGGTTTCGGAGAAGCTCGCGGTATTTCTGCTGTACGGGCCACTCTTGGTTTATCGAGCCAGTCTCTTGAAGCAAAACCGACTGGACCGGTGGCTGCGCGACTCGTTCATCATGCAGAGCCGAATCGTGGACAAGCGGGACGGGCAAACCTTTGGTCATTCCCAACGGGTTGGGGAATTGTGCGAGGGCGTGGCGCGATTACTCCACCTGAGTGATGACGCGTGCAACACCATACGAGTTGCCGGGATCTTGCATGATCTCGGCAAGATTGCGATACCGGACTCGATCTTGCTGAAGCCAGCGAAGCTGACTCCTGAAGAATACGAGATCATCAAGACTCATCCCGTCGAGGGCGCCAACATCCTGGCTGAGCATCCAGAGCAGCGCGGCGTGGCCGCCATTGTGAGGCACCACCACGAGAAATGGAACGGCTCGGGCTACCCCGACGGCTTGAAAGGGGATGAGATCCCGATTGGAGCCCGGATCGTCGACGCCTGTGATGCCTTCGACACCATAACCCAGGCTCGCGTCTTTCGACCAACGGTCAAGACGCCGGCTGACGCCATCCAAGAGCTCAACGGGCTGGCCGGGGTCTGGTATGACCCGGCAGTCATCGGCGCACTCGAGAAGATTGTGTCTGCCAAGTGGGGCGTGCCAATCGCAACCGCGGGTCGCCCACCGCAGGTGAAGCCACCAGGCTATTCGGCCGTTCTCCGGATTCGCTCGTTCCGCCTGCTCTGGGTTGGGCAGGCTGTCTCGTATTTCGGCGACATGATGAACACCACGGGCCTGGTAATCATGCTCTTGCTGCTTACCGGCTCCGCCTCGCTGGTCGCGCTGGGTCTGATCGCCAGGGCTGCCCCCACCATTCTGTTCGGGTTGGTGGCGGGCCCGATCGTCGACCGATTCAATCGTCAGAGGCTCATGATCGGCGCCGACCTGGTTCGTGCCGTGCTGACCATAACCATCCCCTTCCTCGCGCTCAGGTGGATACCCGGCGTGTTCATCGCGGTGTTTTTGATTGCGAGCGCGGGTGCGCTCTTCAATCCCGCCAAACAAGCGGTGGTACCGAACCTGGTGCCGAGCAGCCTTCTCATCCGGGCGAACAGCCTCATCTCTTCTTCGGAGAAGACCATGGAGCTCCTGGGATATTCCATCGCAGGCATCATCGTGGGGGTTGCCAGAGGCTGGCTTCCCCTCTTCTTGATCGATGCCGGGACTTATATCTTCTCGGCGGTCACGCTGCTGGGGGTCATTGACAGTCAGAAGACAAGGGCAATAGTTAAACTCCACCTCCTGCCGAACATTGTCGAGGGAACGAGATTCATCCTTCGGAGCCCGGCGCTCCGGGCGACGATGGGGTTGACTACGATGGCCGCCGTTTTCGCCGGCATGACGTTCCCGACACTTGTTGTGCTCGTCTACTACGGTCCGATGCATGGCGGACCGACCGGCTATGGATTTCTGGAGGCCGCCATTGGGGCCGGTGCCATCATCGGCGCGTTTGCCGCCCCTGAGCTGATGAACAAGCTGAGGGCCGGATGGCTGATCCTCGCCGGGGTTGCCGGGATCGGAGTGTCTTATGTGCTCGCGGGAGTGGCTTCCAACGTTGCTGTCGGCGTCGCCGTACTCCTTATCGCTGGGGCGGCCAGTACGGTCTATTACATTCCACTAATTTCCCTGACCCAGCGCGAGGCGCCGGACTACGTGCGGGGTCGCGTCATGTCCAGCAGGTTCCTACTCGTACAGGCCGGGTTGTTGGTCGGAATGGCTGTGGCTGGACCGCTTTCAGATCGCGTCGGAGCGTCGGTCGTGTTTATTGCCGCGGGTGGCCTGCTCATCGCCGCCGCGCTTCTCGGGCTTGGCTTCAGGGGGTTACGCGATGCGACTCTTGACGAGCCCAAACCAAGCCCTGTCAAAGTGTCGGCAACGGGCTAACTCAGTGTTCCTGTTCGTCCTCCTGGCGGCTGGGATCGTGCTCGCCGTCATCCTGGGAGGGGATGTTCGGCGTCTCGCCCAGATCGAGCTCAAGCATCCTGAGCTCCTGATCGCGGCCTTTGTGGGCCGAGGCCTCGTTGTCTTGCTGGGCGCCACGCACTCGCTGACCATGATCAGTCTCGCCCGCCCCCTGAATGTATTCGTGGGCCTCTTCCTGCTGGCGGTCGTCTGGCTGAACCGTCGCCTGCCGGGCGCGCTGCTGTTCGGACTGGGGCAGACGCTTAATCTGGCGGCGATCGTCGCCTTCGGAGGGCGCATGCCCGTGCTGTTCCTGACGCCACCGGGCGGAATAGATGCCGTTCATGCGTCGGCGCGGCTCGAGATGCTGCGCAAGGGCTTCGACCCCCTTCACGTCTATCTCGCGCATCCGTCTGGGCTCTGGTTTCTGGGCGACATCTTTGACATCTCGCTGCTCCACCATATTTCCGTGGTCAGCCTTGGCGACCTGCTCATGGTTGCCGGCGTGATCTGGCTGGTGATCCGGGTCAGCCGGGAGAAGCGATCCTCCGCGGTGCCGACCCCCGTGCCCGAGTCGGCTGGGCTTTGAGCCAGACACTCACCAGCCTGGTCGCGACCTACGGGCTGCTGGCCGTGTTCCTCCTGATGGCGGCGGAGAGTTGCGGCCTACCGTTCCCGAGCGAGGTCATCATGCCGTTCAGCGGCGCGCTCGCAGCAGCTGGGCATCTCAACCTCGCCGGGGCCATCCTGGCCGGCGGGCTGGGCAATCTGGCGGGATCGTTGGTTGCTTACTGGCTGGCGGCGCGCTTCGGCCAGCCGCTGCTTCTCGGCCCTGGCCGTTGGGTCGGGATTCGTCGGTCCCACGTGGAACTGGCCAACCGCTGGTTCACCCGCTATGGGTTGCTGGCCGTCCTGATCGGGCGCGTGCTTCCCGTGATCCGGACCTACATCTCCTTCCCCGCCGGCCTCGCCCGGGTTCGCCTGGAGCCGTTCGCGGTCCTCACGCTGGTGGGGGCCCTTCCCTGGTGCGCCATGCTAGCCCTGGCCGGCTTCTGGTTGGGCTCCAACTGGCCCCGCATCTCCCGCCCGATCGAGGTTGCCGCGGTCGTGATCGCCATCGGGGTGCTGGCGGCCCTGGTGGTCTGGGTGTGGCGGGGCCGATCGGTTGCCGAGGCAGGCGCACGCTGATCTGCGCATGGCCTACCCCGCCTTCCCGTTTCCCTTTTGAGTTGATAGCGCTGGTGCTGCTCTTCCCCGAAGCGGGGGGCTACCGTGGCATGGAGGTCCGGATGGGGGGGCGCCCCGCGTGATTCAGCGCAAGCGGGTCGACCAATTCTGGGAAAGTCAGGACTCCCGCGCCCTCCTGTTCCTCGGAGTGCTGGCGGTCATGACGGCCATCTTTGCCTTCGCCATCCGCGGCATTCTGGGCCCCTTCCTGATCGCCGCCGTGCTGGCCCTGATCCTGAACCCGCTGGTCAACCTCGTCGAGCGCTACCGGGTGCCGCGGGTGCTGGCGATCATCGGCATCTACGCGGCCGGGCTGGTTCTGTTCGCCGCGGGCATCGCCTTCATTGCGCCGCTCGCCCGGCAGGAATTCATCGCCCTGGTGAAGCAGGGACCCGCTGTGGCCGCCTACTTCCAGGACCTGGCCGGCCGTCACCATGCGGTCTCGATCTTCGGGATCCCTGTCGACCTCCGGCAGACCTACGGCACCCTCGCCGCCAACCTGCCCGCCCTGCTGGCCGGCCACCTCCAGTCGCTGGTCCAGAACGTGTTCACCGTTCTCAACTGGCTCCTGCAGGCTCTCCTCGTGCTCCTGATCGCCTTCTTCCTGGTAAAGGATGCCCACGCCCTCCGTCGCTTCTTTGAGCAACTGATCCCCAAGGGATACCGGGGCGATGTGCGGGCGGTGGCTCGGGAAATCTATCTGATGTTGGGTGCCTACATGCGGGGCCAGCTGCTGATCTGCGCCCTGGTGGGGGTGGTGACGGCGATCGCCATGCTGCTGGTGGGCGTGCCCTACTGGTTGGCGCTGGGCGTGGTGGCCGGGGCGACCGCCTTTATCCCCTTCATCGGTCCCTTGCTGGGTGCACTGCCGGCCGTGGCGGTGGCCGCCTTCGTATCCCAATCCCCCAGCAAGGTGGTCCTGGTGCTCATCATTTACTTCATCATCAGCAACATCATCTATAACTTCATCTCGCCCAAGGTCTTCGGGGACGCGGTGCACCTGAGTCCCATGCTGATCATCTTCGCCTTTGTGGTGGGCGGCTACCTGGCCGGGATCCTGGGACTCTTCCTGGCGGTGCCGGTGGCGGCGTCGATTCGGATCGTCTTCCTCTACTTGCAAGAACGCGTCTACGCGTAAGCTCGCCCTCCTTTCCGACATCCACAGCAACCTTGAGGCGCTGGAAGCGGTGCTGCGCGCGTTGCCGCCGGTCGACCTCGTGGCGGTTATGGGCGATGTGGTCGGTTATGGGCCGGACCCGAACGGCGTGATCTCTCGACTTCGCGCCGAAGGGGTCCTGGCGGTGCAGGGAAATCACGATCGCGCCGTCCAGGATCCGAAGGTGCTGGAGTGGTTCAACCCGCATGCCGCGGCTGCCCTCGAATGGACGCGCGGCGTCCTATCGCCCGAAAGTGCCGCCTACCTGGCTGGCCTGCCGGCGCAACGCCGGGTTGGCCCCCATCGCGTCGTTCACGGGAGCCCTCGCAAACCGTATATCTGGGAGTACATCCTGGAGTTCGAGCAGGCCAGCGAGATCCTGGACCGCCTGGGGAACCGGCTGTGCTTTTTCGGGCACACCCACTTGCCGCGGATTTTCACGATGCAGGATGAGGTGATCCCGGAGCTGGGGCCGGCCAGCCCGTGGTATCCATTGCCCCAACCGGCGCTGGTCAACCCGGGGAGCGTGGGCCAACCCCGCGACGGCGTTCCCGACGCCGCGTTCGCGGTGGTCGATCTGGACGGGCCGGCGGTCCAGTTCCATCGCGTCCCCTACGATGTTCCAACGACCCAGGCCAAGATCCTGGCCGCCGGGCTGCCGGAGATCGAGGCCGCCCGGCTGGCGCTGGGAATGTAAGGGAGCGTTCCTATAATGGGTCTCCTGTCATGAGGGTGATTATCGTGGGATGCAGCCGGGTGGGAGCGATGGTAGCCAAGGTGCTGGTCGCCGATGGCCACCAGGTCACCGTCGTCGACATCAACCGGAACTCCTTCAACCGCCTGGGGCCGGACTTCCCGGGGGAGATGGTGATGGGCAATGGCATTGATGAGGACGTGCTTCGCAAAGCCGGCATCGAGCAGGCGGAGGGCTTTGCCTCGCTGACCAACGGCGACAACCGGAACATCATGGCCGCCCAGATCGCCCGCGAGATCTTCCACGTCCCCCGGGTGATCACCCGCATCTACGATCCCATCCGGGAGAACGTCTACCGTGAGCTGGGCCTGGATACGACCAGCCCGACCCTGACCGGGGTCCGGGAGATTCACCGTATGCTGAAAGGCTGAGGGCGTGGGCATGTATGTGATCGTGATCGGGGGCGGCAAGGTCGGCTACTACTTGAGCAAGCACCTGATCGAGCGGGGATACGAGGTCACCTTGATCGAGAAAGATCCCCGCCGGGCCGAGGTCCTGACCTCCCAGCTGGGGGAGGTGGTGATGGTCGGGGATGGCGATGAGATGGCCTTCCTGGCCACCACCGGCATGGAGCGGGCGGACGTGGTGGTGGCCGTCACTGGGGATGACGAGGACAACCTGATCGCCTGCCAGATGGCCAAACGTAAGTTCGATGTCCCCCGGACGGTCGCCCGGGTCAACAACCCCTCCAACGTCCGGATCTTCAAGACGCTGGGAGTGGACGTGGCGCTGAGCGCCACCGAGGTCCTGCTCGACCTGCTGGAACGAGAGCTGGCCAAGGAGCCCGCCAAGCGGGCGCCCAGCTCCCAGCCGAACCCGAAGCGCTAGACCCCGGATTGGACTGAGCGTAAAAAAAGGCCGGCCAGAGGGCCGGCCCGGGGGGTTTCGAGGACTGAGAGTTACACTCGGCTGCCGATCTTGTAGATCTTGGTGCCGCAGGTCGGGCATGAGCCGGTGGTGGCCGGCTTGCCATTCTTCATCGTGATCTGCTGGGCATCTTTGATCTCGACCTTCTTCTTACACTTCAGACAGTAGCCAGTAACCGCTGCCATCACAGTCTCCACACTCTCCTTTTCATTGCTCCGCCGACACCGGTAGCCCCTCCAAAAACTGCCCTAGGATAGCACAAGTTCCTGAATTCGGGCCGAATTCAAAATCCTGTGCAAAAACCGGGCCTCCCTATACTGGGCGTCGTGCCAGGGGAGGGGGTGCTCGCGGACCGGGTGGCGGTGGTGACGGGAGCCTCCCGGGGCATCGGGCGGGTGGTGGCCCAGCAGCTGGCCCAGCTGGGCGCCAGCGTGATCGTCAACTACAAGACCCAGGCCGAGGCGGCCACCCGGGTGGTCGCCGAGATCGTCGCCGGTGGCGGCGTGGCCGAGGCGATCGCGGCGGACGTGGCCAGCGCCGAAGCGGTCGACGCGCTGTTCCGGCAGGCCCTGGCCCGGTTTGGGCGGTGCGACATCCTGGTCAACAACGCTGGCATCATCCGGGACAACCTGCTGCTCCGCCTGGAGGCAGCCGACTTCGACGCCGTCCTGGAGACCAATCTCAAAGGCGCCTTTCTCTGCGCCCGCGCCGCCCTGAAGCCGATGCTGCGCCAGCGATTCGGCCGGATCGTGAACATGAGCTCAGTGGTCGGGCTCCACGGCAACCCTGGCCAGACCAACTACGCCGCTGCCAAGGCCGGGCTGATCGGCCTCACCCGCGCTCTGGCCAAAGAGGTGGGGTCGCGCCAGATCACCGTGAACGCGGTGGCTCCGGGCTTCATCGAGACCGACATCACCTCCCACCTGGGCGACGCCTCCCGCACCGCCCTCCTGGAGCGCATCCCGCTGGGCCGGCTCGGTACGGCCGACGATGTGGCCGGCCTGGTTGGGTTTCTCTGCACCCCGGCCGCCGCCTACATCACCGGCCAGGTGATCGCCGTCGACGGCGGCCTGATCCTCTAATTCCGGGCCGCTCCGCGGTCCTCTTCGCCCTCCCCCCAACGCGGGGGAGGGTGGGGTGGGGGGTGGCTCGAAGGGTCTACTTCTGGAAGCGGGCAAATACGACGGTGGCGTTGTGGCCGCCCAGGCCAAAGGAGTTGGACAGCGCCACCCCGATGGGGGCCCGCCGGGCCGTATCCGGCACGTAGTCCAGGTCGCATTCCGGATCCGGGGTCCGAATGTTGATGGTGGGAGGCATCACCTGATCGCGAATGGCCAGCGTGGTGAATACCGCTTCGACCGCCCCGGCGGCTCCCATCATGTGCCCGGTCATGGACTTGGTGCTGCTCATCGCCAGGTGGCCGGCGTGCTCCCCGAAGACCCGGTGCACGGCGTCGGTCTCGAACTTGTCGTTGAGAGGGGTGCCCGTGCCGTGGGCATTGATGTAGTCGACGCGGTCGGCGGAGACCTCCGCGGTGCGCAGCGCCCGGGTCATGCAGCTGACCGCGCCGTCCCCCTCCGCCGGAGCCGCCATGTCGAAGGCGTCGTTGCTGGAGCCATAGCCCAGCAGCTCGGCATAGATGCGGGCGCCGCGGGCGATGGCGTGATCCAGGTCCTCCACCACCAGGGCTCCGGCTCCCTCCGAGATCACGAAGCCGTTGCGGTCCTTGTCGAAGGGCCGGGAGGCCTGGGTGGGATCGGGGTGATTGCCCAGCGCTCGCATGGCGGTAAACCCGGCGAAGATGACGGGCAGGATGGGGGCTTCGGCCCCGCCCGCGATCACCACCGCCGCATCACCGCGGCGGACCGTGTGGAAGGCCTCGCCCACCGCGTGGTTGCCGGTGGCGCAGGCGGACACGACCGCCATGTTCGGCCCCCGCAACCCGAGGGCGATCGCGATGTGGCCTGAGCACGAATCCGGCAGCATGTTGGGGAGGAAGAAGGGGCTCACCCGCCGGAGGCCTCGCTCTTCGAACACCTTTTGCTGTTCCAGGAGAGTTCCGAGGCCGCCGGCCGCGCTCCCGAACACCACGCCAAAGTCGTCCTGGACCCCGTTCTTGGTGAAGCCGGCGTCGGCAAACGCCTCCTGGGCGGCGACCAGCCCGAGCTGGGTATAGCGATCCATACGGCGCAGCTCCTTGGGCTCGACCGCCCCGCTGGGATCGAAGCCCTTGACCTCCCCCCCGATCTGCACCGGGAAGTCGCTGGGGTCGAAGAGGGTGACCCGGGCCACGCCCGACTGCCCTTCCAGCGCGGCCGCGCGACTGGTCGAGACGTCGCTCCCGATCGGCGTCACCGCGCCGAGCCCAGTGATGACGACGCGCTTCACGCCGGTCGCGGTTCGGTGCCGGTGAGCAGCCCGCGCGCGATCTCGCGGTCGCTCATCGTGACCACCTGCACTTCCTGGCTGATCCGGCGGATCAGTCCCGAGAGCACCTGGCCGGGACCGATTTCGAGGAACGCGGTACTGCCGCGCTTGATCATCTCCAACACGGACGCCGACCACTGGACCGGGAGCAAGATGTGATCAGCCAGCTCCCGGCGGATCTCGTCGGCCGTGGTGAGCACCTGGCCGGTGATATTGGCGACCACCGGGATGCGCGGCTGGCGCAGTGGCAGGCGCGCCACCAGGTCGGCAAACTGGGCGGCGGCCCGGGCCATCAGAGGGGAATGCGAGGCAATGCTGATCGGTAGGCGCACCACCCGGGTGCCGCCGCGCTGGCGAGCCAGCTCCGTGGCGCGATCCAGAGCGGCGGATTCGCCCGAAAGGACCAGCTGTCCCGGCGAGTTCGCATTGGCCAGACTGATGATCCCGGCAGCTCCGGATTCGGCCACAATCTCTTCCACCACCGGCCGCTCCAAGCCCAGCACTGCCAGCATGCCGCCCGGTCGGTCTTCGCCGTTGGCCTTCATCAACCGGCCGCGTTCGCGTACCAGTTTCAGGGCGGTCTCGAAATCGATGACGTCGGCCGCGACCAGGGCGGTGAACTCGCCCAGGCTGTGGCCAGCCACATAGCGGGGTGCCACGGTCTGGCCGGTCGCCTGCCAGCGCTCTTTCAGCGCCGCCAAGCACGCCACGCTCACCGTAAGAATGGCCGGCTGGGCGTTGACCGTATCGTTGAGCTCCTGTTCTGGACCTTCGAAACAGAGCCGGGTGAGGGGCATGCCCAGGATCTGGTCGGCCTTCCGGAAGACCTGGCGGGCGGCCTCCGAGACGTCGTGGAGGGCCTTCCCCATGCCGACGTACTGGGACCCCTGTCCCGGAAAGACGAACGCCACCGGTCGGATGCCGAAGGTGGCGTTCAGCATGAGTGGCGCCGCCGGCTAGGCGACTCCCACCTTCCCCTTGACGTAGTTCCAGGCTTCGCCAACGGTGGTCAGCTTGGTCGCTTCGTCGTCGGAGATCTCCATGCCGTACTCTTCCTCGAAGGCCATGATCAGCTCGACCAGATCGAGCGAGTCGGCACCCAGGTCGTCAGTGAACTTGGCTTCGGGAGTGACCTTGTCCACCTCAACGCCCAGTTGCTCGGCTATGATGCCTCGAAACTTCTCGAAATTGACCTCAGCCATCCCATCCTCCCTGGCGGGGTTTTGCGTCCGTCGAGTTCCGGGTCACGCCGGGCGCGAACCCGAATTCGGCATATACAATAGCCGACTCCCCGCCTTTAGGCAGCCGCCTTCTGAAAACCATAGTCCAGCCCGCCACCAATAGTTACGACCGTAACCGGTGCGGAAATGCCGCCATATAATGCAGCGTGTCCTCAGTCTTGCCGGCCAGCGCCGGCGCCCGGGCCGGGACGGTGACCCTCAGCGCCATCGCCGGGATTGGCGTCTACGTTCCCCCGGCGGCGGTCGCCAGCGCTCCCCAACTGACCGGCACGGCGGTACTCGGGGTGTCCGACCGCGTCCAGGGGCGGCAGGGCGAGAGCACCCCTTCCCTGGCGGCCGAAGCGGCGCGGCGGGCCATGCGGTCGGCGGGCGCCCGATCCGACGAGATCGACCTGGTGGTGGTGAGCACGACCTCACCGGACGTCCTCTGGCCGAGCACCGCGTGCCTGGTCCAGACTGAGCTGGGCCTGCCCATGGTGGGCAGCTTCGATCTCTACGCCGCGGAGGCGGGCGTCCTGATGGCCCTCGGCGTCGCGGACCAGTATGTGCGCAGCGGCAGCCGAGGGGCCCTCGTCATCGGCGCGGAGACGGATAAGCAACTGGTCGAGCCGGCCGGGCAGCCTCGGGCACACGGCCGGGCTGCGTCGGCGGTGCTCCTCCGTCCGGCCGGGGACGGCGGGCTCCTCTCGTGCGTGCTGGGCGGGGCCGGGGCGAGCGATGGCGCGTCACGCGACCGCGCCCTCTTGCACGGCCTCTCCGCGGCGGTTGATCAAGCCCTGCTAGCAGCAGGCGTGCCGCTGGCCGCCATCGACCTCGTCATCGCCGAGCAAACGGCTCCCGAGGTGATGCGGGTCTGGGCGCGCAGCCGGCAGCTGCCGCCGGACCGCCTGCTGCTCGACCCGGAGCGATACCAGGGAGCATTTGCGGCGGCGCCGTTTGTGGCGTTGCACGACGCAGTGGCGGAAGGCCGGCTGCGGCCGGGGAGGCTGGCGCTGCTCCTCTCCTGCGGGCAGGGTCCGGCCTGGGGTGTCGCCTGCCTGCGATGGGGAAACCTGGCGGTGGCGGCATGATGAACGGGGTTCGGGTGGTGGTCACCGGGACGGGCATGATCACGTCCCTCGGTCATACCACGCGGGATACCTGGGAAGGCCTGAAAGCGGGCCGGTCCGGGATCCGTCGCGTCCAGGCGTTCGACCCGACCGGGTCGCCCAGCCAGGTGGCCAGCGAGGTGGTGGACTTCAAGCCGGAGCAGTACCTCGATCGCAAAGAGGCGCGCCGGATGAGTCGCTTCGTGCAGCTGGCCATGGTGGCCGCCCGAGAGGCGATGCAGGACTCGGGGCTGGTGATCACCGAGGCCAACCGCGACCAGGTGGGAGTGCTGGTCGGCACCGCGATCGGCGGCCTGGAGCAGATGGAAGAGGCCCACACCACGCTGATGACGCGGGGCGCCTCACGGGTCAGCCCCTTCACGGTGCCCATGATGATCGGCGACATGGCCGCCGGGCAGATCTCGATCGCGGTGGGCGCTCGGGGGCCGAACTTCAGCATCGCGTCGGCGTGCGCATCGGGCGCCCACGCTATTGGTGAGGCCTACGAGACCATCCGCCGGGGGGACGCGGTGGCGATGCTGGCGGGCGCCAGCGAATCCGCTATCACGCGCCTGGCGCTGGCAGCGTTTTGCGCGGTCCGGGCCGTCAGCACGGCCTCGGTGCCGCCCGACCAGGCCAGCCGCCCGTTCGACCGTAACCGCGACGGCTTTGTGATGGGCGAAGGGGCCGGCATCGTGGTGTTAGAGGAGCTCGAGGCCGCCCGGCGGCGAGGCGCTCGGATCCTGGCCGAGGTGATCGGGTACGCGGGGACCGCCGACGCCAGCCACATCACCGCGCCCGATCCCGTGGGCGCCGGCGCCGCGGAAGCCATGCGGCGCGCCCTGGTCAAGGCGCGCGTAACCCCGGCGGACGTGAGCTACATCAATGCCCACGGCACCGCCACCCAGCTGGGCGACGTGGCGGAGACCCTGGCCATCAAGAACGTCTTCCAGAAGGCCGCCTACCGGGTGCCCATCAGCTCGACGAAATCGATGCTCGGCCACCTGCTGGGCGCCGCGGGTTCGGTGGAGGCGGTCATCTGCGTGAAAGCCATCCAGGAAGGGGTCGCACCGCCGACCACCAACCTGGTCGATCCGGACCCACAGTGCGACCTCGACTACATACCGGAGGGCGCGCGCGAGCTGAACATCGACGTGGTGCTCTCCAATTCTTTCGGCTTCGGGGGTCACAACGCGTCGCTGGTCCTGCGCCATTTCGCCGGCTAGCTATTTCTTCTCCTCCCCCCTTGCGGGGGAGGGTGGGGTGGGGGGTCTCGTGAGTAGCTCACGGCCCACCCGTGTGAATTGACAGCATCCCGATCCCGAAGTACAGTCCGCGTATGGTGCCTGGGCTGAAGCGATTTGGCGCGCCGCGCGCCGGCTGCCTCGGATGGCGAGGACGTTCAAAGAACCTTCCCGCGGGAAGGTTCTTCAGTTGTTGGGGACATCCATGATCTTCCTCAGCGACTTTTTGAACGCCGAGGTGGTCGACGTCAAGCAGCACCGCGTCGGTCGGGTGCAGGACCTGATCGTGCTGATGACGGACCCCTTCCCCAAGGTGACGGGGGTGATCCTCAAGGGAACGAAGGTGCGCAGCATCGACTGGTCCCTGGTGCGCAGCTGGGACAACAAGGAGCTCAGCCTGAAGGTGGAGGGCAGCCAGCTGCAGGCGCACCAGCGGCTGGAGGCGGAGCTGTGGCTCTCCCGCCAGGTCCTGGATAAGCAGATCGTGGACATGGATGGGCGCCGCGTCGTCCGGGTCAACGACCTGCAGCTCTCGCAGGTGGATGGCAATCTGCTGCTGGTCGGCGTAGACATTGGGGCCCGTGGGCTGATGCGGCGGGTGGGGCTGGAAGGTCTCGGGCGCCGGGTGGCGGCCATCCTGGGCCTTGACTGGCCGCACAAGCTGATCTCCTGGGAGGCGGTTGACCCGGTCAAGAGCGACGTCAGCTCGGTCAAGTTGCGGATCGCGCATACCAAGCTGGCCGCGATGCACCCGGCGGACATCGCCGAGATCGTGCACGAGCTGAGTCCCGACGACCGGAGTGCCGTCTTCGCCGCCCTCGACGATGAGAAGGCGGCTGACACCCTGGAGGAGATCCAGGAGACGGGCATGCAGGCCTCCATCCTGGAGCGGCTCGACGTCGAGCGCGCCTCGGACATCCTGGAAGCGATGAAGCCCGATGAGGCGGCCGACCTGCTGGCCGACATGCCCAAGGAACGGGCCCAGCTGCTGCTGCAGAAGATGGAGGAGGACGAAGCCGAGGACGTGGAGGAGCTGCTCGCCTATCGCGAGGACACGGCGGGCGGCCTCATGACCACCGGCTACGTGGCGGTCCTGCATACCCTGACGGCCGCCCAGGCCATCGACCGCTTGCGAGAGCTCGAACCCGATGCCGAGTCTGTCTACTACGTCTACGTCACCGATGAGGAGGAGCATCTGCTGGGCGTGCTCTCGCTGCGTGACCTGATCGTGGCCAAGCCGGACACGCGGATCCGAGACTTCATGATCGAGAAGGTGATGTCGGTGCCGGTTGACGCCAGCATCCGGGATGTGGGTGCGGTGATCGCCAAGTACAACCTGCTGGCGGTCCCGGTGGTGGACCAGCACAACCGGATCCAGGGCATCGTCACCGTGGACGACGTGATGGACCGCGTCCTGCCGCCGCGGGTAGCCGCCCGGAGGCGACGGATCTTCTGATGGCGCGACTCGGAAAGCTCGAGCAGCCGCTGCGCTTCGTGCGCAGCCGCCGCGGGAGGCTGCTCGTGCTGATCTCGGTGGTTGGGCCGGGTGTCATCACCGGCGTGACCGACGACGACGCCACCGGCGTCACCGGCTATGCCCTGGCCGGCTCGCAGTTCGGCTATGACCTGCTCTGGGTCCTCGTCGTTACGGCGATTTGCCTGTGGCCGATCATGGAAATGGTTGCCCGGATGGGCGTGGTGACGGGGAAAGGGCTGTCCGACCTGATGCGGGAACGCTTCGGGGTGGCGCCCACCTTGTGGGCCATGCTCCTGCTCTTCATTGCCAACGCGGCTACCACCGTCGCCGAGTTCACTGGCATCGCGGCGGCCGCCCAGTTGCTCTTCCCGTTTGCGGGCGACACGGCGCGATACGTGGCGGTCCCGATCGCCGCCGTCCTGGTCTGGGTTCTCGTGCTCCGCGGCAACTTTCGGATCGTGGAGCGCGTCTTGCTCGTCCTGTCCCTCGTCTTCGTCGCCTACGCCATCTCGGCCTTTATGGCGCACCCGCCCTGGGGGCAGGTGATCCGGCAGACCTTTATCCCCACGTTCCATACCAACACTGGGTTCATCCTCATCTTCATCTCGGTCGTCGGCACGACCATCACGCCCTGGATGTCGTTCTTCCAGCAGTCGAATGTAGCCGACAAGGGCCTCCATCCGGCCGACCTCACTTACGAGCGAGCGGACACGGCCATCGGCATCTTCATGACGCAGATCATCGCCTTCTTCATCATCGTGGCCTGCGGCGCGACCATCTTCGCCCACCACGTCACAGTGGATCCCAGCGATCCCTCGGCGTTCAGCAAGATCGCCTTGTCCCTGGCGCCGCTGGCGGGCAAGTACGCCACCCTCCTCTTTGCCCTTGGGCTGATGAACGCATCCCTGATGGCGGCCTCGGTCCTGCCGCTAACGACGACCTACGCGATCACCGAGGCCTTTGGACTGGAGCGCGGGATCGACAAGTCGTTTCGCGAGGCGCCGGCCTTCCTCACGATCTACACCACTCTGATCGTGTTGGGGGCGGCCATCGCTATGTTTCCGGGCGCGCCGCTGGCGCTGATCACCAACCTGCCCAACATCGTCAATGGGCTCCTGCTCCCGCTACTCCTGCCATTGCTGCTCCTGCTCGCCAACGACAGGCGGATCCTGGGGCGCTACGCCAATGGGTTGTTCACCAATGTGCTGTCGGGTGCGGTCTTTGTGTTCCTGACCGGGGTGACCGTCGTCTTCCTGGCCTCCATCTTCTTCCCGGGACTGTTCGGCGGTTAGCCGCTGCCCAGGCCGAGCTGGCGCTCGGCTTCCCGCCGGAAGGTCGCCTCGGCCTCGTCGCTGAATAAGACGAAGCGGACCAGCTGGAGCGAGGTGCCCGTCTTCACCTGACTGACGACCTCCTCCAACATGAGGCGAGCGCAGTCCGCCAGCGGGAAGCCGGCGATGCCCGTGCCGACCGCGGGGAAGGCGATCGAGCGAAGACTTTTCTCGGCAGCCAGCTCCAGGCTGCGGCGGATCGATCCACGCAGATTCTCCGCCGTGGTCCGGCCGCCCAGGCGCATGCTGGCCGCGTGGATCACCCAGGCCGCGCGCAGTCGCCCGCCGTGCGTGATGGCGGCATCGCCGACCCCGATCGGGCCGTGGGCTGAGCATTCGCGCTGAATCTCGGCCCCGCCGCGGCGGGCGATCGCGCCGGCGACCCCGCCCCCCAGGATCAGGTCGTTGTTGGCGGCGTTGACAATAGCATCGGTTGTCTCCTCGGTGAGGTCGCCCTCGACCACTTCGATGGTGGTGGCGTCGACGCGCCAGCTCAGCCGGCGGCCTCGGTGACCATGGCCTCCAGGGTGGCCATGCGGGCCTCCACCGCTGCCCAGGGCAGGCCCCGCAGACCGGCCACGCTGAAGTGCTGGATGGTGAAGGAGGCCATCACCATGGCGTAGGCCAGGGCCGTACGCACCGTCGCCGGATCCTCGTGCTGGACCTGGGCCAGGTGGCCCAGGAATCCCCCCGCCACCGCATCGCCGGCGCCGGTGGGATCCGTCGGAGGGTCGACCGGCAGGGCCGGCAGGTGAATCGCCTCCTCGGCGCGGTAGAGGGTGGCGCCCCGGGGACCCTCCTTGAGGACCAGGCCGCGGAGCTTGTATCGGTGGCGCAACCGATCGGCCGCCGCCTCCACGCTGGTCGTCTCAGCCAGGGCCATCGCTTCGGCGCCGTTGAGGAAGAGGTAGTCGAGCCGCTCTACCACCGGCTCAAGGGCTGCGCGTTGTTCCCGGATGTAGAGGCGCATGGTGTCGCCAGCGACCAGCCATGGGTGCTCCAGCTGCTCCAGGACCTGGAGCTGGTAGCGGGGCTGCATGCTCCCCAGGAAGATGATGGGGGTGGCTCGCTGATCGGGGAGGAGGAGCGGGTCGAAATGGCGGTAGGCGCCCTGGTCCGACGTTTCGAAGGACGTGGTGCCGGTGGTGTAATCGTGAACGGCATTCCACCGGTAGGTGGGCTCGCTGGCCTCCGTCACCCCGCGGAGGTCGACGCCGGCCGACGGCATGGCCTTCCGGAATGTGGAGGCGAAGTCCGGTCCGACAGTGGCGATCACCTGCACCGGCGCGAAGAGATGCGCCGCCAGACTGAAGTAGGTGGCCGACCCGCCCAACCCGTCCTGGTTGGCGCCCATCGGCGTCCGAACATCATCGCGGGTAATGGTGCCGGCGACGAGGACCGGCCACGCGGCCGATGTCGTCCCCACGGGCCTCACAGCGGCCCCAATTGTACGGGGCCAGCGGTGGCGGCTAGACGGCCAGCAGCTGGGGGTCGGGGCGGGCCAGCTCCGCTTCGATCGACGCGATGAACCGGCGGACGGCATCCGGGTTGGTCAGCAGCCACGCCCGATCGCCATGCGCGTCGTCGATCACCGCCATGGCCGTTTCGTCCCCCAGGACGGCCGAGAAGGACAGGTCCGTCAGCCAGCCCAGGCCGGCGTCGCGGCGGTCGGCTTCTGGCGGCAGGGGAGTGGTCGGGGCGGTTGCCACCACGGCGCGCCGAGCAGCCCGGATCAGCGCTACTTCACGGTCCCAGTCCGCCCGCACGGCCACCGGGTCGGGGCGGCCGAGGTAGACGGTGTACCGGCCGGGGCGGCGAAGGGGCAGGCTCTCCACGATCCGCCGGAGCAGGGTGACGGACTCGCGATCCGTGACCTCCCGGGTCTCAGGGTCCGCGCTGAGGACGACTGGAATCCTCTCCACGAGCTCACCCTAGCACAAAATACCCGAGAATGCAAACATCTGTTCGCTAAGCGAGGACATACCTACAGTCCTGGAGCGGGGAGGCGCCCGCGGCTAGCGGAAGAGCGAAATGATCTTGTCGCGGCGGGGACGGCGACGGTCCACTTCCGCCTTCATGAGCGCCGCCTGGGCCTCGAAGAGCAGCTCGCTGCTGCGGTCGACCGAGCGGTCAATCCCAAGGCGGGTGGTGTACCCGTCGCCGACCTGGCTCAGCAGGTGGACAATCCGGCGCCAGATGGCCGTGGGGATCAACGGCAGCCGGCGGACCCGACACTCTTCCACCGCCAGCATGAGGAGGTCGGTTTCCCGCAGCTGGCTCCGTGGGGTGACCGAACGCCCCCGCTGCCACGACCAGAATCGGTGCTGCTGAATCTCGAGCACGGTCCGTTCGATCATCGGTGAGCCCTCATCATAGACCAGGGTGCGAGCATGGAGAGACGCCCAAGATCGGGCTGGATCACGGAGGTTGCATGGAAACGCGCATCGATGGGGCGACGGTCTTCACCGGCAAGATTTTCCGCGTCGAACGCGACCGCGTGCGAATGGACGACGGCCGGGAAGCGACCCGCGAGATCGTCCGGCATCCGGGTTCGGTGGCGATCGTGCCGCGGCAAGCCGATGGCGCGATCGTGCTGGTGCGCCAGTACCGATATGCGGTCGGGCGGGCACTCTGGGAAGTCCCGGCTGGGACTCGCGACCAGCCTGGTGAGGCGGTGGAGGCGACCGCTCGTCGCGAGCTGGCGGAGGAGGCCGGGTACGTCGCCGCCCGCTGGAAGCGGCTGGGGGAAGCCTACCTGGTCCCCGGGTGGGCCGACGAGCTGATGACGTTCTTCGTGGCGGAGGGTCTGACTCCCACCGAGGCCCACCCGGAACCCGATGAGTCGTTCGACGTGAACCCGTTTGATCTCAACGACTTACGGGTGCTGCGCAGTACGGGAGAGCTTGACGCCAAGACCATGCTGGCCCTCAGCTGGGCGGGCGTGGATGTCTGGAGTGAGCCAAGAACGGTTCGATAGGGGGAACTGCGGGGTCGCCACCCCAAGCTACTCTTCGACTTCGACGCCCCGCGTCTTCTGGTAGGCGGCCACCACTTCCTGGGCGACGTGGGCCGGGACTTGCTCATAGTGCGAGAACTGCATCCGGTACCGGCCCCGGCCGTGGGTGATCGATCGCAGGTCGATCGGGAAGCGGTACATGGAGGCCAGCGGCACCTGGGCTTTGACTTTCTGGCGATGGTCGGTGGACGGCTCCATGCCGCCGATGCGTCCTCGCTTGGAGTTGATGTCGCTGATGATGTCGCCCATAGCGGTCTCCGGGACCACGATCTCCACGTCCATGATCGGTTCCAGGAGCACCGGGTGCGCTTCCTGTACTGCCTGGCGCATGGCAATGGCGCCGGCCAGCTTGAAGGCGATGTCCTTGCCGTCCACCGGGTGGGTGGAGCCGTCCAGGAGGCGGACCCGCACATCCACCACCGGGTTGCCCGAAATCACGCCGTGCTCCATGGTCTCCCGCACGCCTTTCTCGACGGAGGGCCGGAAGTTCTGCGGGATCGACCCGCCAAAGATCTTGTCCTCCCACAGAAAGCCTTCGCCCCGGCCGACCGGCGCGACCTCGATCACGCAATGGCCGTAGAGGCCGGCCCCACCGGACTGTTTCTTGTATTTCTTCTCCGCCCGGGCCGTGGCGGTGATCGTCTCCTGGTAGGGCACCCGCGGCGTGGACAGCGTCGCTTCGACGCCGTACTTGCGCTTGAGCTTTTCCAGCACGACATCGAGGTGCACGTCGCCCATGCCTCGCAGCAGCGTCTCCTTGGTGGCCGGTTCCCGCTCCAGGCTGAGGGTGGGGTCCTCGTCGACCAGCTTCACCAGCGCGGCGTTTACCTTTTCTTCGTCCGCCTTGTTCCTGGCCATGGCGGCGGCGGTGAACACCTGCTCCGGATACTCGATGGCCGGCAGCTTCACCGGATGCTCACGGGCGGCCAGCGTATCCCCGGTGGCCGTGCCCTGGAGCTTGCTAATGGCGCCGATGTCCCCGGCGGAGATCTCGGTCGACGGCTCCAGGGACTTCCCCTTCGGGTAGCCGATGGTGCCCAGGCGCTCGGGCTGCTCGCGGGTGGCGTTGACCACGCCCTGGTTGGCGGTCAGCGTGCCGGCGGTCACCTTCACATAGCTGATGCGGCCTACAAAGGGATCCGCGGTGGTCTTGAAGACCAGGGCGGCCAGCGTGCCTCCCGGGTCGACCTGCGGCGGCGGGAGGAGGGTGACGATGGCGTCCAGCAGGGTGCCGATCCCCACCAGCTTGCCGGCCGACGCGCACAGGACCGGAACGATGTGCCCGGCTGCGACGCCGCTGGCCAGCGCGGCCGTCACCTCCTCGTCGCTGAGCTCGCCGGTCTCCAGGTAGCGCTCGACCAGCTTGTCGTCGGTCTCGGCCGCCGCCTCGACCAGGGAGCTACGGCGCTGATCCAGCTCGGCCGCCAGGTCCGCCGGCACGTCGATCGGACGCGCCCGGCCGTGGTCGTCAAACTCCCAGGCCTTGCGCGTGAGCAGGTCGACCACGCCCCGAAAGCCGGCCTCGGCGCCGATGGGCGCCTGGATCGCCACCGGGCGCGGCGTGTAATCCCGCAGGCTGTCGAGGGCCTTGCCGAAGTCGGCGTTCTCCTTGTCCATCCGGTTGATCACCACCAGCGTGGGCACCTGCCGGGCCCGCAGCTGCTCCCAGGCCAGGTCCGTCCCGACGGCCCGGCCACCGGTGGCGCTGACCACCAGCAACGCTCCTTCGGCCGCATGCAGCGCGCCCACCACGTCGCCCACGAAGTCGACGAATCCGGGCGTGTCCAGCAGGTTGATCTTGTGGTCGTGCCAGGTCAGGTGGGCGATCCCGGTGCCAATCGAGATCTTCCGCTTGGCTTCTTCGGGCTCGAAGTCCAGGATGCTGGTCCCGGCCTCCGGTTTGCCCAGGCGCTCAGTGGCGCCACCGGCAAAGAGCATGCCTTCGGCCAGCATGGTCTTGCCATCGTGGCTATGTCCGACCAGCGCGACGTTTCGGATCCGGTCGGGGTTCAGCTTACCCATCCGCCTCCCAGTCCCTTCGCTGCTACGATAGCCGATCGCGCGGGCCGGTTCGACGCGATCAGGGAAGCGGCGCCAGGGGAATGATGTCGACCTCGGCGCCGGCCGGCACCGACCCCGTCCCCTGGGGTACGACGATCAAGCAGTTGGCATCAGCCATCGACCGCAGGACGTGGGAGCCCTGGTCACCGGTGAGACGAACGGCGAGGCCGCTCTCGGTGCGGCGGGCGATGCCCCGGAAGTAGTGCTCGAGGTGTGGGGGACCGGTCAGCGGGTCGTCCGTGATCGCCCGTTGCCGGGGCCGGAGCAGGTCCGTTCGGCCCTGCAGTTTCAGAATGGCAGGCCGCCCGAAGAGTTCGAAGCCAACCAGCGCGGAGACCGGGTTGCCGGGCAGGCCGATCAGCGGCACGCCTGCCACCGAGCCGAAAGCGAGCGGCTTGCCCGGCCGAAGGGCCACTTGCCAGAAGTCCATGCTGTCGTGCTCCTCCAGCAGGCGCCGCACCAGGTCATAGCTCCCCATCGATACCCCGCCGGTGGTCAAGATCAGGTCCACCGTGCTGGCCCTAGCCAGGCCGGCCTCGAGCGCCTGGCGGTCGTCTTTGGCTACCCCGGCATCGACCACGACCCCGTGGGCGTCTTCGACGGCGGCCCGGAGCGTGTAGCGGTTGGTGTTGGTGATCTGCCCCGGCCCCAGAGGCTCGCCGGCGGGGCGCAATTCGTCACCGGTGCTGAGCAGCAGCACCCGGGGGCGCCGAACGCATCGCACGGCCGCGCGGCCGGCGGAGGCGATCACCCCCACCAGGCCAGGGGTTAGAACCTGGCCAGCGCGGGCGACCACGTCGCCGGCCCGCAGGTCGCTCCCCGGATGGCGCACGCTCGTTCCGGCTCCGACGGCGACCCGGACTTCCACCTGGTGGTCCCGCTCCTGCGTGTCCTCCACCCGGACGATGGCGTCCGCGCCCTCGGGCAGCATGGCGCCGGTCATGATGCGGAGCGCGGTCCCAGTCACCACACTGGATGGCGGCGGGTAGCCGGCCTGGACCTCGCCAATCACGCGCAGGGCGATAGGACGGTCTGGCGTAGCCGCGCGAATATCGGCAGAACGCAGCGCGTAGCCGTCCATGGCCGAGTTCGCGAATGGGGGAACATCCCAGCCCGACGTGATGTCTTCGGCCAGGACCCGTCCGGCGGCCGACTCGATCGGGATCTCTTCGGGCTCGAGGGTCGGGATCCTCGCCAGGATCCGGTCGCGGGCCTCCTGGACGGTTAGCACGCGCTCAGCGTATCGCGAAGACAAGCGCGTCGAGGGGGGCTAGGAGCTTACCTGTCGTTCCAGTGGCTGGTCTCGAACTCGGGCGTTCCGCCTTCGCCGTCGGTGACCACGTTCTGGTGGAAGCGGGCGGCCACCATCTGGTAGGCCATGGCCCGCGGGATCCCCAGCTTGACCAGCGCCTTGACCTCATCGGCCATCACCTTGTCGCGGGCCGCCTCGATGGCGGCAATGACATCGTCAATGGCCGAGTGCACCTTGGCGGCCGGTGCACCGGTCTCCGCCACCGGCTCCTCCGGAAGCACAGCCGGCTTGACCTCTTTGGCTTTGGCGGCCTTTCCGTCTTTGGACTCTCTGGGCATGGGACTCCTCACGATAATAAACGTGCTCCCGCACTCATACCCGTTCGCCAGCAGGGGGAAACGCCTGTTTGAGTTGCGCTGGGGGCCCTCCAGCGCTCGAATTGCAGGCCCGGAAAGCCGATGCTAGCGTGTGCAGCGTGAATCAGGCTGCCCGATTGCGCAGGCTGCTGATGATCCTGTCCCTCTCCACGGCTCAGCCTGGCATCCGGCCCGCCGGGCTGGCGGAGTCCCTCAATGTCAGCGAGCGCACCATCTTCCGCGACCTGGCCGAGCTGCAGCGGCTGGGGTTTCCGGTCGCCTTCGGGAACGGGTACCCGTCCCAGCAGGAGCTCTTTCAGCGTCGTATCCCCCGCCCGCTCTCGCAGGTGGTCGCCGACCTAGTCGACCAGCAGCTCGAGGTGGCCCGCAAGAAGCTACCAGAGGCAGAGGCCGAGGCCATCCTGGCCAAGGCAGCCCAGTATCTTCCCTACGAGGCGGCCGAAGCGGTGAGCCGGGCAGTGGCCGAGGGCCGCAAGCGCCTTCGGCACCCTTCCTGAGTCCTACAATGGTGCCCACCGGTCGGCTAGCTCAGTTGGTTAGAGCGCTTGGTTCACATCCAAGAGGTCGAGGGTTCGAGTCCCCCGCCGACCATTGCCCCCTTCATGCCGCCGGGCGATGCCTCCCTTGATCCGAAACTGGAAGAGCGGCCGTTCGGCGGCTCTTGTCGCTGCTGCTCTGACGCTGACGACGTGCGTGTCGCGGACGTCTGCGGTCATCCCGACACGACCAGGGAAAAGTCCAACGAGTTCCTCGACCCCTTCTGCATCTCCATCGCCATCAGCCAGCCCCACCCCTTCTCCGTTCACCTGCGCTGGATACGCTCCGCCTTCCATCGCGCCCGAAGGAAACCTCCCGTCGCCGCGCCGATCCGCGGCTTTCATCTACGATAAGGCGACCGACCAGACCATTCTCTTCGGCGGCGATGCGGGTCAGTCGGCTGGAGAGATCCCGAACGACACGTGGATCTGGAACGGGCCTGCCTGGAGTCAGACGCACCCCGCCACCGCCCCTCCGTGTTGGCGTTCGGGCACAACGTCCGCCTTTGACGATGCCACCGGACAGGTCGTCTTGTTCGGCGGGCAGGGCCCGCCCCAGGTTCTCGGACCGTCGTACCCGGGATGGTTCAAAGCGGACACATGGACCTGGAATGGCACCAACTGGAGTTTGCGAGACACCCACACCATTCCTGGTGAGCGAAGCTGGGGGGCTATGGCTTTCCTGCCAGGCACCGAGAGGCTCGTCATGTTCGGTGGATTCGGCGCCTCGAACTCATCACTCGGCGATACCTGGTTGTGGGATGGACAGGACTGGGGACAGCTATGGTTTACGGAGCCAACACCACCAAGTCGAAGCGGCGCCACTCTGGCCTACGACGGTCACCGGTTGATTCTGTTTGGGGGACTGCACATAAGCAGCGGCCCTACTCCGGCTGGGACGCCCCTCAATGGCACCTGGGCCTTCGACGGCACACACTGGCAGCAACTCCATCCACCGAGCAGCGCACCCGCTCGAAGCGGTGCCGGCCTTCTGCAACAAGGACCGAATGGCGTGGTGATCATCGGTGGTTTCAGCGAGACCGCACAGGTCGGCACGTATTACAACGACATGTGGCGGTGGGACGGCTCGAACTGGGCGCGCTTGCCCGTCTCGATGCCAGGTCCAGCCAACCGCTAACTCTTCATGGCCACGCAGGACACGCGGCGGGGCGTCGGGCTGTTGTTTGGAGGGGCTGGCCGCGGGACGGAGCTTAACGACCTGTGGGCCTGGGATGGACAGACCTGGCGCGCGCTGCCCTGACAGCAAGGCCGGGCCGTTGGCGGAGCTCGTCACGCGTGAATCCGCTACGGTTGCTTTCTAAGTGATCGCACCATGACCGAGCCCGGCACTCGCGGGACCCTGCTCCTCTTCGGCGAGACCTACCATCACCCGAACCTGCTCTACAAGACGCGGTTCCTGGCACCGGATCCCATCATTTACCTCGAGCAGGATGGCAAAGGCGTGCTCTACACCAACGTGATGGAATTCGAGCGGGCCAAAAAGCAGAGTCGGGTGTCGGAAGTCCATCACTTCTTCGAGTTGCCCTCGGCCAGGCGGTGGGCGACGGCGTCGAGCGAGCTGGAGGGCTTCGCCGGAACCATCAAGGAGATCCTGCAGGCCCAAGGGGTCGAC
>Ga0099829_10000218_pt1 | contig 29388 bp, 21 predicted proteins | sample CZO8metaG_3_FD_79336 | JGI IMG/M metagenome (GOLD analysis project Ga0099829, IMG submission 79336) | Vadose zone soil microbial communities from the Eel River Critical Zone Observatory, Northern California, USA - CZOApr15con2H2.8 metaG | ecosystem: Environmental > Terrestrial > Soil > Vadose...
ACCAGGCTGATCGCGGCCCCGGCCCCGAACACCCAGAACCCGCCCACGCCTATCCCCAGCACGGCGCGGGCCGCGAGCATCACCCCGATGCCCGGCGCGATGCCGGCGATCACGTCCGAGACCAGGACCAGCGCGCTCAGGCCGACCAGTACCCTGCGCCGCTCCAGCCGGGCCGAGCAAAGGGTCAGCACCGGCGCGGCGACCGCGGCGGCGACGGCCGGCACCACCACCATCAGCCCGCCGGTCCCGATCGAGACGCGCAGGTGCCCGCTGATGTCCCCGAGCAGCCCCACCGGGATCACCTCCGAGAACACCAGCGCGAACGACCCCAGCGCGATGGCGACCACCGCGGCCCAGGCGTTGCGCTCCCCGGCCCGCGCCCGCGCGCCGATGCGGCAGGCCAGCTGCGCCGGCGCCACCCGGTGAAACACGGTGCCCCTGCGCGCGAGGGCCACCGGGCCCGCCGGCCTGGTGACCTGGCCGCTCCCGGAGGTGATGGCGCCGGTACCCCGCCTCGCCAGATCACGGTTGCGCTGTCTCATGTCCAGGCTCCCCAGGCCGGTGGTCACGTGTCCCGGCCCGGCGGGCCGGTCACCTTCTCCTCGGCAACATACGTGATATGTCACGTAACTGTCAACGTGATATGTCACGTAATTATCGGCTGGGAAGGTTGCCGGCGTGCCCGGTCGCCTGAGCCGGCTCCCAGGCTTCCCGGGCCCGGACCTGCGGGGCAGGTCCCGCCTGGCGCGCCGGGACCGTTTGCCCGCTGCCGCGGGCACCCGCGGGGGCGGCCGCAGGTGCTTTGCGGCTGAGCGGGACCGTGCTTCCGCGAGGCCCCGCCGACAGCCTGGGCTATCTCGCCGAAGGGACTGTGCCGCTGGATTTCGGCATGCAGGCGCCTGGCATCGGCGCGCTAGGCGGGATCTCCGGTCACGGTGCCGGCGGCGGGGATGCCGGCCTCGGCGGGCTTGCCGGTGGCGCGGCGGAGCGCGGCGCCGGTCCAGGCCAGGCGGGCGGCAACTTCAACTTCGCCTTCGCTTTGCCCGGCGATGACGAGCGGGACGCCTCGTCAGCCCTCCGCCGGGTGCCAGTCGACCGGCGGCGGGAGCGAGCCCTGTTTAATGATGTTGGCGTACACGCTTTCCAGTGCCTCGCTGAGCGGCCCCACGAGGCCCTCCGGCAGCCCCTCGAAGAACAGGCGCCGGACAAGATCCACGTGCCCGGGCGCCGCTTCTTCCTGAGCCTGCCACCCGCGGGCGGTCAGGGTCACCTCGGTGACCCGCCTGTCAGCGGCGGACAAGCCGCATGTCACCAGGCCCCGGGCGCTCATCCGCCGCACGTGGTGGGACACCCGGCTGCGCTCCCAGCCGATCTGGGCGGCGAGCACCGTGATCTGCATCCGCCCCCCGTCGGCCACGCTCAGCGCCGTCAGCACGTCGTAATCCGGCAGCGACATGCCGCTGTCGGCGAGGAGCTGGCGGTTCATCTCGTACGCCAGCCGCAGCTGGACCCGGACATAGGCCAGCCACGCCCGCTGCTGGTCCCCGTCGAGCCACCCGCCGGCAGGCACCGGGACGGTCTTGCCGTTACGTGACATATCACCTGAGCATACTGCTCGCGGCCGCCGCGCGGCCGCCACCGTAACCAGGAGGCCCATCCCCCTTCCGAGCAGATGTCCACGCTACGCACTGGAATGGCTGATATGGGCGCCGCGCGTGACGCTTGCATATGACGGCTCTCGAGCGCCGAGTCGGCGATCTTGTCCGTGGCCAGGGAAAGTGGCTCTGGCACAAAGATCGTGAACTAGTGACTTTGCGTGAGTTAGGTGCTGAGCAGGATTCTCTTTCGCAGCAGGTCGAGGTTGGCGCGGCCGAACATCTGGCGTTTGAGGGCTTTGATGCGGCAGACGTTGCCTTCGACCGCGCCGCTGCTGTGGGCCACGGTGAGCCCGTTGGTGACGGCGGCCTGGTCGCAGCGGATGCCGCGGGTGAAGGAGTGCAGGTGGGGCAGGGCGTCGAGGTCGACTGCGGCGATCCCACCGCTTCGAAGATCAAGAACATAAAGGAGCTGCGCCCTGGATCCAGCGGCACCAGCGAGATCCGCATCCTGTTCGTCTCCGGCCCGTGGCGTTCAGCGATTCTCCTGGTCGCCGGCGACAAGTCCGGCAAGTGGAACCGGTGGTATGCGGAGATGATCCCGCACGCCGAGCAGCTCTATGAGATCTACCTGAAACAACGGGCAGAAGAGGAGACCGGGCGATGAGCAGCTATACCAAGTGGGAGATCAGAGCCTCCAAGATCCCCGGGGCGGTCCAGTCCACGGGATTTCCATGTCTTCCTCCTGGGCAGGTTGTAGCCGATCAGGCCAAGGGCACCAGCGACCATGAGCCGGCCCGCCGAACGCGGATGCAGCCGCCGGAACACGGGCATGGCCCAGGGCAGCAGCACCAGGGCCGCCACGCCGAGCCGGAGCACCAGCAGCGGTACCGGGGCGAGGTGGGTAACGGCGGCCCGGGTGACCACCGGTGCGAGTCCCCACAAGCTGACGGCCACCAGGCCCCCGGGCAACGGACGGGGCCGCCCCTGGGCAGGATCCGCGGCTGGCTGCGGCGAGCTGGGCAGGAGACCGGGCTGTGCGTGTATGTGCTGGTGGGCGGGTGCGGCAGTGGTGTGGTGGCGTGGCGTGGGCACCGGTGGTCTCTCCTTTCAGGTCCGCGGGGCGGGCGGTGGCACGGTGGCGATGCCCAGGGTCGACTGGCTGGGGAGCAGGCCGGACTCGAACGCGGCGCCGAGCAGGGGGCCGGTCAGCTCGGCGAGCCGCTGCGCGCGGGCCGGGCCCAGTACCTGCCATGGGGCGTCGGCCAGCCGGTCGGTGCGCCATTCGATCTCGTCCCGGCCGTCCCGGCCCCGCTCGGTGGCGTGGCCCGCGGCATCGATCCACCCGCGGGTCGCCAGCCGGTCCCGGGCGGCCGACCATTCCTGCGCGGTCCATCCGCGGCTTGCGAACGTCTCCTCGGGTGCGGCGCCGATGGCGGCGAACGACACCAGGGCCTCGCACGGGTCCAGGCCGGCGGCTAGCAGCGCCGTGATGTGCCCGTCTCCGCGGTGCTCGCGCAGCAGGCTGATGGCCTGCCACAGCACCTGGTGCGGCTCGCCGGGCCAGGGCAGGTCCGCGGTGGCGGCCGCGAGCGTGCGCCCTGCGGTGCCGGCCGCCAGCGCCGCGTCGCGGGCCAGTTCCGCCGCCTCGGCCAGGGCGGGCGAGCCGATCTGGCCGCCGAGCAGCGCCCGGTACATCCGGTCGACCGCCCGTTCCCGCGCCGCCAGGATCCGCTGCGGGGAGGCCACGGCCCAGGCCGCGGGCACGTGCCCGGCCACCATGTCCGGGCTGAAGCTGTAGCACGCCGAGGCGGCCAGCCGCGGACCCGCCGCGCCCAGCGGCGCCAGCCGCCACGCGAAGTAGCCCGGCCACCGGGTCTCCACCTCATATCCCAGGGCGGCCGCCTCCTCGGACACCTCCGGCGCATACCAGAACACCGCGTGTACCGGCTCCAGCTGGTGCCACATCCGCCGGGCCAGCCCGTAGTCCTGTGTGGTCATGAACGCTTCTCTCCCTTCACCTTCGCTTCACTGGCGAAGTCATCATGTTGTAATGGTCTTATGCAGTTCAACACTTACACGGTGGCCGGTGCGCACATCGCCGCCTGGCTGGTCAACAACCCCTCGCCCGAGGCGCCAGCGCTCGCCGCGGTGCTGGACAGTTACGACGTCCACCAGCCCGTGACCACCACCGCCCAGGTGGCGGCGCTGCGGCCATGGACCGGGCGCCTGCGCGGGGTCTTCGAAGCCGGCACCGTGACCGCCAAGGCGGAACGCGCCGGCGCGCTGCTCATCGCCGCGGACTGCCGCCCCAGGCTGGTCAGCCACGGGCCGGGCCTGCCTTTCCACCTGCACTACGCACCGGTCCGCACCGGCCTGACCGCCCGGGTGAAAGCCCTCACCGCCGCCGGGCTGGCCCACATCATCGACAACGGTGGCGGCTCCCGGCTGCGGGCCTGCAGCCGGGCCGGCTGCGGCACCGTCTTCATCGACACCTCGCGCAACGGCCGCCGCCACTTCTGCAGCGTCCGCTGCGCCAACCAGGTCAACGTGGCCAACCACCGGCTCCGCCAGCGCCACGCACTCTCGCGTTAGCCTCATCTGCCACCGCCAGCCGGTGCGGGCGCTTGCCCGACCGCGGGGTCTTCGCGCCCGGGAAGTTCGTGGCGTGTGCTGGTGAGGGCGGGGCCGATGACGGCTAGCCCGAGTTTCCGGTGATCATGCTCCTGCCCAGGGTGTTCTGCCTGGTGGGGAGGGGTTTTAGGGGTCGCCTGGTCCTATGACCTAACTTTGGGTGCGTGGCGGTTCAGCTGGAAGACGTGGATGAGTTTGTCCTGGGTGCCGGTGGTCTCGGTGAGCATCCGGCGGGCTTTGGGCCTGCCGCGTTCGGCGGGGTAGATCAGGACGGTCTCGCCGATGCCGGCGAGCTGGGTTAGCAGTTCGCGGACGGACATGCGCAGCCCGGCGCGCTGGGCTTGCAGGCGCATCAGGTGCGCGATCTGGAGGGCGAGGACGCAGGTGAGGACGTGGACGGTGATGTTGTGCTCGGTCCAGTGGAACATCGGGGAGAACGACACCACGTGCGGGTCTTTCATCTGGCGGAAGGAGAACTCGGCTTCGGACTGGGACCGGTAGCCGGCGATGACCTCGGCGGCGGGCCAGTCGTCGTGGTCGGTGATCAGGACGTGCTTGCCGAAGATCTCCTCTTCCAGGGCGGCGCGTGCGTTCTGGTCGATGCCCCAGGCCAGGCGGAGGTCTTTGGGCTTGTCGCCGGATAGCTGCCAGGTGATGACGCGGCGCACCCAGGCGTCATGGGTGATTTTCCCGATGTCGGCCTCGACTTTGGCGCGGGCCCGGCGGGTGCGGCCGCGGGCCAGGGTGGCGGCCAGCTCGTCGAGTTTGCGGCCGGCCTTGGCCAGGGTGGTGCCGTCGAAGCCGCGGGCCTGGTGCTCGTGCAGCTCGGGGGAATGGGTGAGGATCGCCCGGCGGTCGGTGCCGTAGACGGCGCGGCGGGTGTCGTAGGCGGTGAGGCCGCCGAACCGGTCCTTGTCGACGACGGTCCGGGCGGACGCGGGCACGGCGAGCAGGTCACGGCAGTCACTGGCCGGCACCGAGCCGACGTAGTGCAGGTTCGTGCCGGCCAGCAGCGCGAAGTTGGCCTCGGAGTTCTGCCCGGCGTCGAACACGACGGTCATCTCGGTGCCCTGCTGCCCGGCCGCGGCGGCCAGGGCGGCGTGCCGGGCGGCCAGGGTCTTGATCATCTCCGGGAACTGGGTGACGTCGGGCTTGCTGCCGGGGTAGGCGCGGGACAGCAGCGGGACGCCGCCGTCGCGGGTGACGACCAGGCCCAGCCCGACCAGCCGCAGGTCTGAGCGTTTCTGCTTGGCCTTGCCGCGTTGCGCGATCGGCGCTTTTTCATTGCCGGTATCGATGAACGTGGCGAAGTTCGTCATGTCCAGGGCCACCGAGCTGGTGTCCAGCCCGAACCGGGCGCACGCCGCCAGCGCCAGCTTCTCCTCGATCCGCGCCAGGCCCGCCAGGGGGACGGCGTGCATCGCGTCCCAGAACCGGCGGTGATCCAGCGCCGAGGCCGGGATCTTGGTGAACCGGTCCGCCGCCGTGGTGCGCCACCAGTCCGCGAACCCCCTCTTGGAGCAGGGATCGACCACCCGGTTCAGCGCCGCCAGCGCCAGGTAGGTGCCCGGTGACAGCGGCAGCCCGGACGGCCCGGGCCCGGTCACCTCGTCGATGATCGCGGCCGCGCCCAGATCGGCCAGCAGCCCCCACGCCGCGGCCACCGCCCCGAAGTCCAGGTGCCGGGTCCGCTCGGGCAGCATCCGCTCCTCGCGGGCGTCCAGCAGCGCCGCCACCTCGGCCGCGGTGCCCACGTACCGCTCGGAGATCATCTTCGGCTTGCCGTCCACCCAGCCCATCTCCCGCAGGTACCAGTACGGCTTCCCGCTGATCACCTTCTTGTACAGGCTCGCCATGAATTTAGGTCATAGGCTAAATCGGAGACGCAGTCAAGCACCGGAAGCGGTGTGTCACCAGGGAAAACCGCGTCAGATCACATCGCGGTCGGCAGCCGGAAACCCATGATCATCGGAAACTCGGGCTAGCGCCCGGAAACGGGCACAGCAAAATCAGCGAACAACGAAAGCAATAACTAATGGCTATGGGTTAGAACGAAAGGCAGCAAGCCACCACAGCCGGGCCGGACAGAAAACCGCGAACTCTGGCATGCGCAGCTTTAGCGGGCAGCCACCCAGTTCAGAAGCACGTGACTCTGGCGGGACTCCGCGATCAGCCCCGGGCTAAGCACAGGCGATCACATAGGCGCCTCCGGCATTCACGCACGGCAGCGCGGCCATTCCGGCGGCCAGGAGCCGTGAGAAATTTCAGCAGACGCCCGTAACGTTCTCAAGCCACGTGAAGGCTGTCAAGAGCCAATCTTTCGGGCACTTAGGAGTTTTAGGTTATGATCATTGACCAACTCCGAAATGCGTCGCCTAGCAGGGGAAAGCGCCGCAGCAACCTCAGTGACAGCGACGGGGTGGCAGGACCGTCAGCTGCGCGATCAAGGTCGACGGGCAGACCATCGCACGGGCAGCGCCGGCGTAACCAGTCAGGGGTTCCCTGGTTAGTTGATCATGTTGGTTGCGGCGGCATCCAGCAGTTGCCGGTAAGGGCGTCGCGGATGGCGGCGAGGGGGTGGTGGCCGTGGCTGCGGGCAGTAGTGAGGCAGGAGCGGATACGGCAGTGGCGCTTGAGGGTGGCCAGGGTGCGCCAGGCGCGGCCTTATACAGATGCGTCAAGGCGGCGAGCGCCGTAGCCGACCTGTCGGCTGCTGGCGCACTCTCGTTGCTGTGTGCCCTGGTCAGCGCTATGGGAAGGTCATCGGTGAGCTTCTGGTACCGAGCTGCCTGCCGCAGCGAGCTGGTGGGTGGTCAGAGACCAGGCGGTGCTCGCGGCGGGCGGGTGAGCCGGCGAGGGTGAACACAGCGGGCATGTCCGGACGGGGCCATCCGGCCTGGTAGGTGTCCCAGTCGATGAACCCGCGCGGCGCTCAGCCAGCCGATCCGGTGCGGAGTTCCTCGGGCACCCTCCCGGTGCGAGCCCCAGGGCCGGGCAGCCGTCGGCTCAGCGACAGCAGCGGAGCTGTCATCACGGTGGTGACGAGCGCCATGAGCACCAGCATGGTGAACAGTGTCTGGTGGATGATGCCCGTCTGGAGCCCCACGCTGAGCGCGATCAGCTCGGTCAGGCCACGGGTGTTCAGCAGCGCCGCGACCGTCGCGGAGTCCCGTGAACCGAAGCCGCCCAGCCGGGCCCCCAAGTACGCGGGCACCACCTTCCCCGCGCACGCGATCAGGATGATGAGCGCGAGCAGGGCCACGTTGCCGCCGTTCAGCGAGCTGATGTTCAGCGAGAGACCGGTGACGACGAAGAAGAGGGGCAGCAGGAACGTCGCCGCGCCATCCACACAGCGCAGGACGTCAGCGTCCTGCTTGCCGTCCGGCCCGCGCAGCGTCAGGCCCGCGAGGAAGGCCCCGAAGATCGGGTGCAGCCCGAGCTGGCTGGTTACCCACGCGCCACTGGCCGCCAGCACGATGGCCACGGGAATCTGCGTGGCGGCCATCGCTCCCGAGCGGCCGAACCACCAGCGCAGCGCCGGGCGCACCACCGCGAGCATCAGCGCGGAGAACGCCGCGATCAGCGCTAGCGTGACGTACCAGGGCCGGTGACTCGCGCCCGACGTCCCGGCCACGGCGACAGCCAGCAGCAGCCACGCACCCACGTCCATGAACCCGGCCACCGCCGTGGCCAGGGTGCCCACCGTGGAACCAGCCAGCCCGCGCTCCCGGACGATGGACGCCAGGACCGGAAGCGCGGTGACCGACGTGGCCACTCCAATGAACAGGATAAAGGACCGGCTCGTGATATGGCTTTCTCCGGCTGCGGTGAACGCGCCCGGCAGCGCCAGCGCGAGCCCGGCACCGAGCGCCATCGGGATCAGCATCGCACCCGAGGCGGTCAGCGACAGCGCGCGGCCCCGGCCCCGCAGCGCCGCGAAGTCGATCTCGTAGCCGACCCCGAACATGAAGATAACGACCGCCACCTGAGCTAGAACGCTCAGGTAGGGAATGACCTGCACCGGGAAAAGATGGCTTGTCAAATGGCCTGGAAAGTGACCAAGAAGGGACGGGCCCAGCAGGATTCCGGTGATGATCTGGCCGATGACCGCAGGCTGTCCACAGCGCCGGGCCAGCGCTCCTAGGAGGGAGGATACAGCGAGGATGAGCGCGATGTCGCCGACCACGAACGTAGTGATGGTACTGACGCTCATCGCTCCTCCATGACGTGATCGCAGGCCGTGATGGCACGTACTGGGCACAGCTCGGCCGCGCGCCGCACGCGAGAGTGGTGGGCCTGCGGTGGCTGGGTCATGTCAGTCTCCTGGGCTCAGTGACGGTTGCTGGTCGACGACGTTCAACACGGGCAGGGTGCCATCCAGGGCACTCACCGTATGACCGGCATTCACCGGCCGGCAGGTGGCCACTAGCTGCCACCGCCTGGCCTGTCCGCTACTCCCCTGTCACCTCGGTTGTTCGCTGGATTCTCTAGTTGCGCCAACAGCCGTTGAACCCGGTCGTGGTACTCAGCGGCGCTGGCGAGCTTGAGCTGTTCATACCCGCGCACCTGGTCGGGCGCTTCGGCGAGATCACATACTGGCGAGTGGTTGTCGGGGCGCAGGCGGTCCAGCGCGTACAGGATGTACTCTCGGTACCCGGCCACCAGCTGCCGCTCCAGCCGTCGCACCTCCGTGTGCCCGAACGGGTCGAGCCGGGTGCCGCGCAGCCTGCGCATCGCCACCAGTACCCGTAGGACCGGGCGGAACCACGGTCCGAGGGTGACTTTGCGGCGCAGTCCGAGCGCGTGAAGTATCGGCGGCCGCAGGTGATAGGCCACGCGGGCGCGGCGCCCGAACTCGTCGTGGATCTGACCGATGAACTCCGGGTCGATGCTGAGCCGGGCAACCTCGTACTCGTCCTTGTACGCCATCAGCTTGTACAGGTTGTGTGCCACGGCGGTGGTTACCTCGGTGGCGCCCGGGACGATCGCCTGTTCCCTGTCGTACACGCGGGCCACGAACGCCAGATACTGCTCCGCGTACCGTGTGTTCTGGTACGCGGTGAGGTCTCCGGCGCGCGCGGTGAGCAACCGGTCGAGTTCGCCGCCGACTGCCAAGCGGGAACCGAACGCGCGCGCCACCGCCAGTGCAGCACCCGCGGAGGGTCGCGAGTCCGTCCTTCCTCGACCGTCGCGGTCCAGCAGGTGCGGAGCCGCCACGGCGCACCTGCCCCACTGGAAGGCCGCCAGGGTCCGCTCCACCCCCACGCCGTTCATCCGGATCGCCTGCTCCATGGAGTGCAGCGAGACGGGGAGTGCGCCGTGTTGCCAGGCAGCGCCGAGCATGACCGTGTTGGCGGCGATGGCGTCGCCGCACAGCCGTTCCGCGATGTCCTGTGCGTCCAGGTAGACGTTGTGTTCGCGCCTGGTGTGGGAATCGATGGTGGTGCGGTACTCGGCGACGTCGCCGAAGCGCTGTGCGGGGTTGAGCACCATCGAGATGGTGGGGATCCGGCTGGTGGACACGACTGCGACCGTGCCGCCCGGCCAGGCGGTGGCCAGGTTTTGCGGGTTGGCGGCGCCGAGCAGGTCGAGCCCCAGGTAGACGTCGGCGGTTGCGCTAGCGGCACGATTGGCGTGTGCCGGCGGCTGCCCGAAGATGCGTACGTCGGACACGACCGGCCCACCCTTCTGGGCGAGGCCGGTCTGGTCGAGGCCGCGCACGTGCTTTCCGTCGAGGAATGCCGCCATGCCGAGGATCTGAGCCACGGTTACGAGTCCGGTGCCGCCGACCCCGATCAGACGGACCGTGACGTCTGCGCCGACGCGTGTCACTGGGGCGGGCGGGTCGTCGGGCGGTGGGGCCGCGGTCGTGCGCCGTTGGGGATTGGGCCACACCGACACGAACGACGGGCAGTCGCCTTCGACGCAGGTGCGGTCTTTGTTGCATGACGATTGGTGGATGGCCGTCTTACGGCCGTACTCGGTCTCGATCGGCCGTACCGACAGGCAGCCGGACTTGCGGCTACAGTCGCCGCAGCCTTCGCACACCCGCGGGTTGATGAGCACCCGCCGCGGTGGATCCGGCAGCAGGCCGCGCTTGCGCATGCGGCGTTGTTCGGCCGCGCACTGCTGGTCGTGCACCAGGACGGTGACTCCTGGCACGGCAGCCAGCTCCCGTTGTACGGCAAGGATGTCGGCGCGGTGCCGAACCGTGGTGATCGAGGACAGCGGCTTTCCACCATACTTGCTGGGGTCGTCCGTGGTGACGATGATCTGGCGCACGCCCTCGGACTCCAGCTGGCGCGACAGCCCGGCTACCTCCAGCGCGGGTTGCAGGCTCTGCCCGCCGGTCATCGCGACGGAGCCGTTGAACAGCAGCTTGAAGGTGATGTTGACGCCGGCGGCGACGGCCGCGCGGATGGCGAGCGACCCAGAGTGGAGATACGTGCCGTCGCCGAGATTCTGGAAGATGTGCGGGGTGTCCGTGAACGGTGCCTGGCCGATCCATTGCGCGCCTTCGCCGCCCATCTGGGTGAGCCCGGCGAGTTGGCCCCGCCCTGCGGGGTTGAGTATCACCAGCGTGTGGCATCCGATGCCGACACCAACGACCGCGCCGTCCGGTGCCGCGGTCGACTGGCTGTGCGGGCAACCGGAGCAGTACGCGGCCGTGCGGCGTGGGCCGGTGGGCAGCAGCGTCAGCGTTGCCGGGCGGGGCCCGATGGGCTGGACACCAAGCCGGCGCAGCCGCGCAGCGAGGACGCCGGTGAGCAGGTCGACGTCGAGCGTGCCGCCATGCGGGACGAGTGGCGCGCCCTGCTCGTCGTGCTTGCCGGTCACGAGCGGGTGGCGCGCCTGCGCGTAGAGCGCGCTCTTAATGCCGGTCTCGATAAACTCGGCCTTCTCTTCGACAACCAGTATCTCCTCCAGCCCCTGGGCGAACCGCACGACGACCTCGTCGTCGAGCGGCCAGATCTGGGCCAGCTTCAGCAGCCGGATCCCGCGCCGCTCCTGCTCCGGCTCGGGCAACCCCAGGCGGCGCAACGCTTCCAGGACGTCGAAGTACGCGGCACCGGCCGCCGCGATGCCGAACCACGCGTCGCCAGTGGCTCCGCTGACCTGGTCGAGGTGGTTCTCCCGGGCGTACGCCTTCGCTGCGGCCAGGCGCGGACCGCGCATCGTGGCCTCGATCTCCAGCGACGCGGGTGCGAGCAGGACGCCGGAGGGAGTGTGCCGGTACGGCCGGCCCGCGTACTCGACGACCGGTACTACGGGACGGATGCGGTGCGGCGCAACGTCGGCGTTGCCGTTCGAGTCGGCGACGTTGGCGACCAGCTTCAGCGCGACCCACAGGCCGCTCGCGCGGGACTCGGCGATGGCGTGCAGGCCGAGGTCGAGGATTTCCTGGACGTTCGCTGGGTACAGCACAGGCATGCCCAGCGTGGCGAGCATGCTCTCGCTCGCGGAGGGCAGTGTCGATGACTTGCACTGCGGGTCGTCGCCGCACAGCGCGAGCAGCCCGCCCGACGGGTCGGCACCGCACGCGTTGCCGTGGCGCAGCGCGTCCGCGGCGCGGTCCACCCCGGGGGCTTTGCCATACCATACGCCCAGCACGCCTTGGTAGCGCGGCCTCGGTAGCTGCCCGGCGAGCTGGCTGCCCCACACCGCCGTTGCGCCCAACTCCTCGTTCTGGCCCGGTCGGTGGACCACTGGCAGCCCGGGTTCGAGCCGCGCCGCGGAATCGAGTTGCTGCCCGAAGCCCGCGATCGGCGAACCCTGATATCCGGACACCAGCGCAGCGGTGCGCAGCCCGGCGCGGCGGTCCGCCCGCATCTGGTCGAGCACGACGCGCGCCAGCGCCTGCACGCCGGTGAGAAAGATACGCCCTTCAGCGACCAGGTATTTATCGTCGACCGTGCGCTCGTCCTGCGGGTAGGTACCGGGTGCCAGGGACCTGGCGATCGCTGCGGTCACGAGAGCGACCCGATCGGCACCGAGGCGGCCGACCCGCCACGCTCGCGGACGAGAAGGGTGATCTTCTCGGCGATGTGGGCGAGTGGCGTGCCGGGGCCGAAGATGCGCCGCACGCCCGCGTCGAGCAGCATAGGCCGGTCGACGTCCGGAATGATTCCCCCCAGTATGACGACGATGTCCTCGCCGCCCTGCGCCCGCAGCTCGGCAAGAACCGCCGGCACGCTCTCCCGGTGGTTTCCGGACAGGCTGGAGATGCCGAGCACGTCGACGTCCTCCTGCAGCGCGGCCCGCACCGCCGCCGCCGGGAGCTGGTTCCCGAGATACACCACCTCCATCCCGCGTGAGACCAGGTATCGGGTGACCGTCAGGGCACCCCGGTAGTGCGAGTCGAGGCCGGGCTTGAAGATGGCGACTCGGATTGGCATCGGTCTCACCTCATCGCAAAGGTTGGCGCCAGCCCCCGTGGCGGGTCCGGAACACGTCACAGCACTGGCCGAGCGTGGCGCCGGCCTCGGCTGCGGCGATCAGCGCCGGGATCGTGTTGGTTCCATCGACCACGCACTGGTCCAGATGATGCAGCGCGGCCGTCACGGCGGCGTTGCCGCGGCGGGAGCGCACCCGCGTCAGCCGCTCGCGTTGCCGGGGCAGGGTCTCGGGCACGTCGAAGGTCTCGACAGCGGTCGGCGCCTGGTTCGCCGACAGGTTCACGCCCACCACCGGCCGCCGTCCCTCGTCGATGTCGGCGGTGGCCTGGCACGCCCCGTCCAGGATCTGGGCGTGTACCCAGCCCAAGTTCACCGCCTCCACCAGGCCGCCCATCTCGTCGATGGTCGCGAGCGTCTCGCGCACCCGGCTGTCGATCTGGTTGGTCAGATGCTCGACGAGGTACGAGCCAGCCAGCGGGTCGATAGACCGGGTGATTCCCGTCTCGGCGAGCAGGATCTGCTGCGTGCGCAGGGCGGTCAGGGCCGCAGTCTCCGAAGGTACGCACAGTGCCTCGTCGAAGGCGCTGACATGCAGCGACTGCGCACCGCCGAGGACCGCGGCGAGCCCGTGCAGGGCGGCCCGGGCAATGTTGTTGAGCGGCTGCGCGGCCGTCAGTGCCGAGCCCGAGGTCTGCACATGGAAACGCAGCCGCGTGCTGCGTTCGTCTACCGGGTTGAACCGGTCGGTCAGAACCTCGTGGTACACCCGCCGCGCCGCGCGGTACTTGGCCACTTCCTCGAACAGGTCGCTGCCCGCGGTGAAGAACGCGGAAAGTCGGCGCGCCACGGCGTCGACCGGCAACCCTCGCGCGCGCATCGCCTGGACGGTGGCAACGGCGTTCGCAACCACCAGCGCCACTTCCAGTACGGCGTCGGCGCCGGCCTCGCGGTAGTTGTATCCGGTGAAACTCACCGGGTGCCAGCGGGGCAGGTGCCGCGTGCAGTATTCGGTGACATCCATGGAGAGCCGGAAGGCGAAGTCGGGTTCGAGAACGCTCGGCGCGGTCAGCACGACCGTCTCCATCATGAAGTCGTTCTGCAGCGTCCCTGACAGCTGGGCTGGATCCAAACCGCGGCGTCGAGCGGCGGCCAGATACATGGCGAGGATCGCACCGGCCGCGACCGGATGGGACAGCACAAGGGAAACGCTCACCTCGTCCAGCGGGATCCCGGCGTACAGGTCGACCATGTCGTCGACGCTGTCCACGGCGACGCCGCCCAGCCCCGCGTCGCTGCGGGCCCATTCATCGTCGCTGTCGTATCCGCGGTTGGTCGGGTAGTCGAAGACCGTGTTGATGGCGGTCGCACCCTCGGCAAGCAGCAGGCGCAGGCGCCGGTTGGTGTCCTCGACCGTGCCGAACCCGGCGAGCGGACGGATGGACCACGCGCGCCCGGAGTACATCGTCGGGTAGACGCCGCGCGTATACGGTGGGCTGCCTGGGACACCCAAGTCGGTCTCGTAGTCGCCAGCGGCGGCTTCGGGGCCGTAGAGCGGGGCCACCGGGATGCCGGCCTCGGTCCGCGCGGGCATCGTCTCGGAGCCGTACTGCTCGCGCCAGCGCTGGACGGGACTGGTCGCCTTCTCCGTCACCACCGCGCCGGATGCGCCTGCGATTCGGCTTGTCACGACTGCCCCCTACGGACACGACGGCGACCCGGACGATTCACCGTCGTCGTTATTTCTAGCGGAACGGCGGCGAAGAGTCGCCGGCCCGGCGTGGGCATGAGGCTGCACAGGCACCGACACTCCACGGAGACCGGATATGGCCGCTACCGGACACATGCGGCCGAGGCCGCGAGAGGTCATCCAATGTCGCGGCGGCGCATGCCGACCAGGCCGGCGAGCACAAGCGATCCACTCGCGGCAAGCAACCAAATCAGCGGCGCAGCGGTGAACCTGCCGCCGGGCAACTGCGGGATGTGCCGGGGACAGCGACACGTCCAGCGCGCGGTGGCTGAGCCTAATCAGCGCGAGGATCTGGGACAGCTGCTGGCCGTAGAGCAGCAGCAGGCACCCAGCGGCCCGGTCGGTGAGGTCCAGGGTGTCGTCGTGCAGTAACAGGGCGGCCAGCGCCCAACGCTCGTCGGGGCTGGCTCAGATCAGTGCTATTCGGTTGTCCGCCGCCGGAAATACCGGGACGCGAGCGGCGCCGCCACGACGAGGATCAGCACCGACCAGGCCAGCGACGCCTCGATGGGGTGTCGCATCGGCCAGGCGCCGATCGATGCGGACGGGTTCGGATTGTCCCAAAGCTGGCGGGCTCCGGCGATCACCGCGCTGACCGGGTTCCAGTTCGTGATGGCCTGCAGCCAGCCGGGCATGTGCTGGGTCGGCACCATCGCGTTGGACACGAACGCGAGCGGGAACAGCACGAGGAATCCGAACGAGGCGGCCGACTCCGGGCTCTTGCTGTTGAGCCCAAGGCATGCCGCGACCCACGACATCGAGTAGGCGAAGAACAGCATGAGGGCAAATCCCGCGATGATCCGCAGCGGGCCGGCACTGGTTCTCCAGCCGACCGCCAGCCCCGTGACGGCGGAAACGAGCTCGCACAGGCAGGCCGTCAGCAAGTCCGCCAAGGACCGGCCGACTAGCACCGCGGGCCCCCACATCGGCAGCACCCGGAACCGGTTAATCATGCCCATTTGCAAGTCGGTGGCCAAACCGACCGCCGTGCCCATGGTAGCCAGGGTCAGGTTCAGCGCGAGCAGCCCGGCTATGATGAAATCGGGGTAGCTGCCCCCGGGGATCGGAATCGCGCCGCCGAACAGGTAAACGAAGAGCACCGTCAACAGCACCGGCTGGATCGTGACGCTGGTGAGCTGCGTCGGATCCCGCGCGATGTGCACCAGGCTCCGGCGCGTTATCGAAACAACGTTCCTGACCCGCTCGGCCACGCTATGGGTGATCGGCCGGGTCACGGCCGCGTCGCGCGGCCGCTGCGCGATTGCCGGTGTCATGCCTTCGCTCTCGCGCTCCGCCGCGCCCGTACCCGGCCCGCCTTGTCCGGCGCTCATCCCTTTCGCACCTGATCCGTTGTTGTCACGGGAATATCCGCGCCAGTGAGCGCGAAGAAGACATCGTCCAGCGAGGGCTGGCGGACCTCGATGTTGTCCACTAGCATCCCCGCCTGGTCCAGCGCCCGTACCAGAACAGTCGCCAGGCCGGGTGCGCTGTCCGCGGCAGCGTCGAGGCGCAACCCGTCGGCGCTGACTGATACCCGGCCGCTCACCAGGGGCGCGATCACCTGTTCGGCTTCTGGCCCGGGCTCGGCGAGCGTCACCTCGACGTGCGCGCTCCGGCTGTGCACCTTCAGCTCGCGCGGCGTCCCGTCGGCGATCACCTGGCCGTGATTGACTACCACGATGCGGTCAGCCAGGGCGTCCGCCTCGTCCAGGTACTGGGTGGTCAGCAGTACCGTGACACCGGAGCCGATGAGCTCCCTGATCATCTCCCAGACTCGCTGCCTGCTCACCGGATCCAGGCCCGTGGTGGGCTCATCCAGGAACAGCACGGGCGGCCGCGTCACCAGGCTGGCCGCCAGGTCCAGCCGGCGACGCATGCCGCCGGAGTAGCCCTTGACCACCCGGTCGGCGGCGTCTGCCAGCTCGAAGGACCCGAGTAGTTCGGCGGCCCTGGCCCTGGCCTGGCTCGTTCGCATGCCGCTCAGCTCGCCGACCAGCGCGAGGTTCTGCCTGCCGGTCAGCAGGCCGTCTAAGGTAGCGTCCTGGGCGGCCACGCCGATCTGCCTGCGCACCGCGGCCGGGTGGGCCAGCACGTCAATGCCAGCCACCCGGGCCCGCCCCGCGTCCGGCAGCGCCAGTGTGGTCAAGATCCGCACCGCTGTTGTCTTACCGGCTCCGTTTGGGCCGAGGAACCCCAGCACGCTCCCGGCTGGCACGGAGAAACTGACCCCGGCCAGCGCGCGCGTCCGGCCGTAGGTCTTGAACAGGCCGTCGGCCTCGATCATCGGGTCAGCCATCGCCGCTTATCCCCCGGCAGCTCAACGATCTCTCCTAACCTATCGGTCGGTAAGTACGGCGCCAGCATAACGAGTTCCGCCTACCGAACGTTAGGTAAGCGCCCACTCGGCGCTAAAATGAGCCCGTGACACAGGCAGACGCTGGACTCGCGGCCGCGAGCGGGCCGGCCCGGGATGATCACCCCGGCCGTGACGAGAGCAACAGCGACCAGGTGGGCGCGACCACACGTGAAAGGATCCTCGACGTCGCCTTGGAATTGTTCACCGACCAGGGTTTCGACGGCACCTCCATGCGCGAGATCGCGGAGCGGCTCCATATCAGCAAACCGGCGATCTACTACCACTTCGCGTCCAAGGAAGAAATCCTGATGGCACTGCACATGCGCCTGCACGAGTTCGGCAAGGTGGCGCTCGCACGTCTGGCAGGCCAGACCGTGACGATCCAGATCTGGGGTTCGCTGCTCGATGAGCTGCTGGATCAGATAGTGGCCCAGCGCAAGATCTTCCTGATGCACGAGCGCAACCAGGCGGTCCTGGAGAAACTGCATCGCAAGGACCACGACACCGAGCACGACGACATCCAGCAGCGGTTCCGGCAGGCACTCGCCAATCCGTCGCTGTCACTGCGCGACCGGGTCCGGATGGCGTGCTCACTGGGCGCGGTGTTCGGAGGGCTGTTCATGGCCGGGGACGCGTTCGATGACGTCTCCAGCGCCGAACTCGGCTCCCTGGTCCGGGACGCGGTCCGCGACGTCGTGGCCGACCCCCAGCGCCTGAGTTAGGCCCGGGACAACCCGGCCGGCGCGTCCTGATTGAGGAGCCTGGCATCGAGCCGCCGAAGCGGTCGCAGTAGCTGGAATGAGCCGTCGAAGCCGCGCAGGTTAAGGGGTCAGTAGGGGGTCCGGTGGCGGCACCCGCTGGCTATCTTTATATTTCTTTCGGAACGATCGCCGGGTGACGGAACTCGAACTGTGCGCCGGGAGCGCTCGGCGGGATGAGCTCGACGCGACGGCCAGGCAGCGCGCGAAAGGCAAGGTGACGATACGCGAACGGCTGGACAAATTGGTCGACGTCGCCCCGTTCCAAGAGGTCGGGGCCGAACTGTCCGTCGGCGCCGCGCCACCGGGTTCGGCCTTGACGCGCACCGCCCGCACACCGATGGCGTAATGGCCGGCCGGGGCAAGGTCTTCGGTCGCGACGTCATGGTCTACGCCCACGACTTCCGGATCTTCGGTGGGGCCCTCGGCGAGGCGCACGCCGGAAAGATTCACGTTCGCGTGACCCACCAATGAGGTAGCGGGGAATGGGTGCCGACCCCTACTACGCCGTCGAGCGCGGGCCCGGTCGACCACGTGATCGATCCGCGCCAGACCCGGGTCGAAGGTGATCCGCGGCTTGGCGTTGCTGCGCGCGAAGCACGCCCCAGCAGCCGAGCGCGGCCACGGGAACCAGCCGATCTGAGGGAAAGCGATGATCAGGAGAATCGTTCCGCCGTACGTGACCTACGCGGAGTCCTTCGACGACATCACCGACGAGGCTCTCTTCCCGGAAGAAGCCGCCGTCGTCGAACACGCGGTCGACAAGCGCCGACGGGAGTTCACTACGGGCCGCGTCTGTGCGCGGCGGGCGCTGCTCAATCTGGGTCGGCCGGCCGCGCCGCTCCTGCCAGGCGCGCACGGCGAACCGCAATGGCCGGCGGGCGTCGTGGGCAGCATTACGCACTGCCAGGGCTACCGGGCTGCCGTGGTGGGTGAGGTGTCCCAGGTCGCCTCGATCGGCATCGACGCCGAGCCGAACGAACCGCTGCCCGGCACCCTGCTGAAGTCCATCAGCCAGCCAGCGGAGCGGGCCGATGTGGACATGCTGGCGCGTACGTTTCCCGGCGTGTGCTGGGACCGGCTGCTGTTCTGCGCCAAGGAGGCCGTGTACAAGACCTGGTTCACGCTGACCCGCTCGTGGCTCGGCTTCGACGGCGCCCTGGTGCACCTGCAGCCGCGCGAGTGGACCGGCACCTTCGCCGTGAAGCTGCTGGTGCCAGGCCCCATGGTGGACGGCCAGAAGATCGACGTATTCTCCGGCCGGTGGGTGCTCAGCCGCGGCGTGCTCATCACCGCGATCGTCGTGCCCGGGCCGGTGCACGCTACCCGAGGGCACTAGGCCGCGTTCGAGCTCGGGCGCGACCGCATCATCTCCTGCGCTGTGGGTGGCTGACCACCGCCGGACCGCCCATATCGAGGTCGTCCACGTCGAGCCAGCCCCGCGCGGCGGCTCGGGCACCGGCCTGGAACCGGCTGCGCGAGTCGAGTCGGCTCAGCAGATCGGACGCCACCCGGCGGGCGGTGCGGATCGACACGCCGAGGCGCCGGGCGATGACCTCGTCCGTGCATCCAGCGGCGAGCAGCCGCAGCACCTGCTTGCGTTGCGCGCACAGGCCGTCGTCATCCCGGAGCCGCGGCCCGCCCAGTGGCGCCGCATTGTTCCAGGTGGACTGGAACAGAGCAAGCAACGCCGTCATCACGCCCGCGTTGGACACCAGGGCCGCGGCGTCCGAAGCGCCCCCCGGGTCGACCGGTACCAGCGCCTGCGCGCGGTCGAAGATGAACAGCTGCAACGGCAGCAGCGGCGCCGTGCGTACCTCTGTGCCCAGCGCCATCAGCCATCGCGCGCGTTCCAGCGAGGGCTGGTGGTTGCGGATGCTGTCCAGGAAGACGGTGCGGTACCGCACTCCGCACTCGATCATGCGGGCCGTTAGCGCCTCGCTGGCTTCGTCGGAGAGCGGAAGCTGTGACTGCGGCGGCACGAACGCGCAAATCTCCCAGCGCGAGGCGTTGATCAGGTCGCACAGCCGGGCCTCGACCGCGTCCGCGCCTTCCATGTACTCGACGTCGGGCGCCTCTACCGGAGGGTTCAGTTCCGCGTGCTCGGCCAACAGCACTGTCACCGCAGCCTTGCACTCTTCCAGTTCCTGCTGCAGTCGCGCGAACTCGGCCTGCCTACGGGCGACGAGCGCTTGGAGCGAGGCTTCCGGGTGGACCAGCCGCAGCGCTTGGGGATCCCCTGCGGACGGTCGGAGCAGTGACATCCGTGCCAACTCGCCGAGGGCTTCATGTACCTCGAACTCCTCCAGTTCCAGGCTCACTGCCAAGTCCCGTGCCTGTGCCGCGGGCGCCTTGAGCACGCCCAGGTACACCGCCTCGGTTCGAGAATTCAGCCCCAGTCCTTCAAGCATCGTTCCCCGCTCCCCTAAGACGTCCGGTGCCAGGTGCCAACGAACCTGACAAATCGCAACTTTCGCCTTGGTGCGGAACGATATCCGCCGGGGCAGTCGCGGAGCTGCCCCTATAAACCCCTACTACCCTTCGGCCCGCCCCACACCTCACCACGGGCCACGCGGAAAGACATGCCGTCGACTGCGTACCGGCGGCGCCACGATAGCGGACTCGGAGGTCTTCGACTTCGATCACCTGACCGCGGTCACCTTCGGTGGTTGCTGGGAGCCGAGCGAGGCCGCGGGTTCCCGCGCGGATCCGGTTGCCTCCGACCCGCTGCGCCGACGCGTGCGCGTCGGCGCAGCGGGTCGGTCAGCACCCGGCCGATGGCGTGTGTGGCGCGGCGGGCGGCGGTGTCCGCGATGTCATACGACAGGATGACGGCTGTGAGCGCCACGAGGATCGGGCCGTAGCCGGCGAGCAGGGGCGGAAGCTTGGCTGACAGCCGCGGGCGCATAAACTCCGGCTCGGTGAAGGCACGCACGGTGAGGTCGGCGCGCCGCTTAAAGCGCAGGTAAGGCAGGCGCCACATAGCCGGCAGCGGAGACTCGGGGCGCATCACAGCCTTGGCGGGTCGCGAGCGGATGCCGTGGTCGAGCCGCCACTGGGCGCGCCGCTGCACGCCCGCATGGCACCGCTCGATCACGCTGGCCACCTTTGCCGGGTCGACCCGGTTCAACGGCGTCGACTGCGAAAGGAACAGCTCCCGGGTGAGCCGCGCCCGCAGCTTCGCTGTGGCGGGCGTCTCCGCGCGCGTGTCGCCGTTGGTCGCCGTGAGCCAGCGGACGATGCGGAAACGGTTGGTGGCGACGGCACCGAAGATAAGGTAGTCGAGCCAGTGGTCGAGCAGGAAGAACCGGCTGTCCGCGATGGTCGTGCTGTACTTGGACCGCACCATGCTGCGCATGATCTGCCAGTCGGCCAGCACGGCCCGGTTGACGTGCGCGATGTAGTCGGTGTTGAGGACGCCGCCACGCAGGTCCGCCTCCGCGATGTTGGCGGCGTGCCAGGACGTAGACAGCGACAGCGAGATGCCCTGGCTGTAGTACGCGTCGATGATGGAGGAAGCGTCGCCGACGATCGCATAGCGCCGCGGCGACACGTGTGTGTCGGTCATGTACTGGACGCTCCGGTACGCGCGGAAGTCCAGGACGTTCTCCTCGCGCAGGAAGTCCAGCAGCGGGTAGCGGCGCAGGATCTCCCAGAACGCCTGCCGCAGGTTGCCGCCGGCGGGCGGTCGATCGCTGTTGAAGCTCACGCCTACGCTGATGCGGTCCCCGGTGAGCCGGATCAGCCAGATCCAGTACCCGTCGCCCCACAGGTGCACGGTGTCCCGGTCGCGGGAGGTACCGCCGCCTTCGGGATAGTTGAAGGCCCAGGTGTCGCCGAAGCAGTCGTCGGTGCAGTGGGAGAACTGTGCCCACACCGCGGAGGTGGAGAAGCCGTCGTCCAGTGGTATGTCATGGCCGAAGCGCTTGACCAGGAAGCGGGCCCGGCCCGAGCAGTCGATCATCCACCGCGCCATCACGGTACCGTGCTGCTTGCCGTCGCGGGACTCCCAGCTGATGCGGTGGTCGCTACCGTCGCCCAGTTCCACGTTGCGCACCTGGCCGCGATCCACCACGGTGATCTCGTCAAAGTCCTTGAGCCGACCCCGGAGCACGGCCTCGATCTCCGGACGCACGATCTGCACGTCCTCGAACATGGTCCGGCCGAACCGGCGGTCCTCGATCCGGTCCTTCCACCGTTGCGGGATCACACTCTGGAAGCCCCACTCGACGACTTCGTCGTCAAAGACCGTCTTGCCCTCGAGGCCGTGCGCGAACCAGACCCCGCGCTTCTCGAAAGACTCCGAGAGCTCCTTGTCAAGGTCGCCGATGGTCCGCAGGAACGGGTTCGAGAAGATCAGCAGCGACTCGCCCACCTTGTACGTGCTCTTGTCGCGTTCGGTCAATTCATCGACGATGGCGACCCGGAACCCGCGACGCGCGTATTGCAGCGCATTGTGCAGGCCGACGATTCCGGAGCCGATAACGCAGACATCCGTGCGCACTGCGTCATCCGTTTGTTGAGGCATCGCGCCCATCTCCGTAGAATCGTGCCCGCCACACGAACGTGTAAAGATGGTGAGGGGCCAACTAACGTCGCTCATTTTCTACCGCGCCCCGCGCCACCGTGCCACCGCCCGCGATCGGCCATAAGTGGCAGCGGCAGCAAGCGACCACCCATTAGGCGCTGTGGCCGCTTCCGGGAGCCCAGACCGGCCTGGCAGCAAGTGTCCACTAGCGCGGAGGGTGCCGGCCGGGGAAACATGCATGAGGGTATCGCCGGGTGAGACCGGCGTCGCCGGGTCGCTTACTCCGGGGGCCGCAACGCATGCCTGTAAAGGACGTCTTCGTGTTCGTCGGCGGCAGTCGGCTGGTCGGCCAGTTCGGCGTAGACACCCACCCCGGCCTGAGGCCCTGCGCGGCAGACGCTTCAGGTGATCACCCCACGAGCGATCATGCCGAAGTGTCCGCCCGCGACCGACCCCAGCTGAGGAGTTAGGCCATGAAGGTCGCTGTTGATAGGACCAAGTGCATGGGGCTGGGCATCTGCGAGGCCCAGGCGCCGGGCGTCTTCGAGATCGGTGATGACGGTGTCCTTCTCATCCAGACCGAGAACGCCACCCCCGACCAACTGGGCGCCGTTACGGCGGCAGTCAAAGGTTGCCCCAGCGAAGCCCTGTCGCTGATCGAGGACTGATGACCCGGCTCCTGGACCTGATGCTCGGTGCGCCAGCCACCCGATTCGTCGCGGGGTGCCTACCCACATCCAAAAGGAAAGACCAACATGTCGTTGACCGGTACCTGGCATCTCTCGATCGCCACACCAATGGGCGAGCAGAAAGCCGAGCTCGAGCTGGTGCAGCACGGGCCTGACCAGATCTCCGGCCTGACCCGCACCAATCAGGATGGCGAACGGGAGCTGGCGGACCCGCGGCTTAAGGGCAACAAGCTAATCTGGAAGTCGACGTTCAACCGCCCGTTCAAGGTCACCGCCACGATGGAGCTGACCTTCGACGGCGACTCCGTCACCGGCACGGCGAAGGCCGGAATGCTGATCCCGCCCGCCAAGATCGTTGGTCGGCGGGCACCGTGAGGACCGCCCCGGTCGACTGTCGCCACAACCGGGCGGACCGGATGGCCGGTGCCGGAGACCGGTGATGGACCAGAGCCTCCGGGTCATGACCCAGTACAACGAGCTGTGGAAGCCGGCCGGGCTGGGTCGTGCGGAGAGCGTCATCGCACCCCACTTCATGCGGTACGGCAGTTCCGGCCAGTTCAGCGGGGTGCCCGCGTTCAAGCGGTACGTCGCGCACTATCTCAACGCGTTTCCCGACCTTCGGTTCGCCGTCGAGGACTGGCTGGCACAAGGCGAGAAGGTGGTGATCTACTACAGCTTCACCGGTACCCATGAACGTGCCTTCATGGGTATGGCTGCCACCGGACGGTGGATAAGGGCTGAGGGTGTGGCGATCTACCGCATTGTCGATGGGAAGCTCGTCGAGCTCTGGGACTTCCTCGACCTGTTCGGGATCGCGGAGCAGCTTGGCGTGCAGTTGGAATCCGTCAACCCCGCACTTTCCTGGAAGTGAGGTTCATCTCAGCATGAAGCAGAACTACGTCGGGCTGTCCAACACGCTGCACGACCCCGCCATGGCAATCGTCGACTCAACAGGCCGCGTCCTGTTCGCGGAGGCCACAGAGCGGTACCTGCAGAACAAGCGGTCGATTAACTGCCCTCCGGACTTCTTCCAGCATGCCGCGAAGCTGGTCAGAAAGTACTGCGATCCGGACGCGGACCTGGTGGTCGCTCAGAGCTGGAGCGAGCGGGCCAGCGGCTTGATGGCGCAGATGCTGGAGGACGTCCGGAGCAACGAGCGCCGGCTGGTCGAACTCTTCGGGGAACTGCCCGACTACATGAAGACCCACATCACATCACGAGAGTTCGTCTGCGTCTCGCAGATCAACGCCATCAACCAGACCGGCAACACGCTCAGGTATGAGCTGAACCAGCGCGAGGACGCGAAGTATATACCAGAGCTGCGGCGCCGCCTGTACGACCACCATCTGACGCACGCGGCCGTCGCCTGCTATTCCAGCCCCTTCAATGAGGGCGTGTGCGCCGTAATGGATGCCCTCGGGGAAGGCTCCTCCACGTGCTGCTATCACTACAAGGACGGCGTCATCAGCAAGATCGACGGACTGCCCAACGCGAGCCCGGGCAGCCTCGGCTTCTTCTACACGTTCGTCTGCGTCGCATGCGGATTCGGGCATCTGAACGGCGAGGAGTGGAAGGTGATGGGGCTCGCCGCCTACGGCCAGCCCAGGAAGGACCTCTATGACCTCTTCAGGTCGCTCATCGAAGTCGACGGGCTGACGATCAGGTTTGCGCCAGAAACGGCCCTTCTCTCTCCGTCCAAGAAGATCCACGACCTTCGCCGGAAGGAGGGCGAGTCACCCTTCGCCGCCGCGGACATCGCCTATGCGGGGCAGCAAGTGTTCTGCGAAGTCTACTTCGAGTTCCTGAACAACCTTGGCAAGCTGGGGATATCGGAGAATCTCATCCTCGGCGGCGGGTGTGCGCTCAACTCTTCCGCCAACGGCCGGACGCTGGAACAGACGAACTTCAAGCAGCTTCATATCTTCAGTGCGCCCGGCGACGACGGAAACGCGCTGGGCGCGGCTTGGCTCGCATTTCACGAGGACCACCCCGACGAGCAGAAGGCCTCCGCATTCCAGTCACCCTACCTCGGTTCGGAAATGTCGAAGGACACCCTGGACAAGGTCCGCGACTTCGGGCCAGCGAAGCAGACGCGGCTGGAGTTCGCGGAGGTGTGCCGGCGAACGGCGGCCCTCCTCGCGGAGGGCAAGCTGATCGGTTGGGTACAGGGGAGGGCGGAGTACGGGCCTCGTGCCCTTGGAAACCGTTCCATCCTGGCCGATGCCCGGTACCCGGACATGAAGGACAAAATCAACGCCCGGGTGAAATTCCGGGAAGCCTTCAGGCCGTTCGCGCCGTCCATCCTCAGCGAGTTCGGGCCGGACTATTTCGTTGACTACCAGGAATCCCCGTACATGGAACGGACCCTGAGTTTCAAGGAGGAGGCGAAACAGCGGGTACCCGCTGTGGTGCACGAGGACGGCACCGGGCGCCTGCAGACCGTCAAGCGTGAGTGGAATGAGAAGTACTACCTGCTCATCCAGGAGTTCTACAGGAAAACTGGCGTCCCTCTTGTGCTCAACACGAGCTTCAACGTCATGGGAAAGCCGATCATCCACACGGTGGAGGACGCCTTGTCCGTCTTCTACACGTCCGGGCTTGACGCAATGGTGATCGGCGACACGCTGATCGAGAAGTAGTCGCAATCGGCCATCCGGCGCGCCCGCCCCGGTCGGCGCGCCCCCAGCAGTAGATCGCTCAGGTGGCAGCAGGGGCGGTCATGCCGCGCGCGACGATGACGCATTGTGCGTGGTCATCTTCCGCCGCCCCGGCGAGGCCATAGAACTCGGTGTCTTCGAACCCGGCCGCGGACAGCGAGGTCCGCCACTGTTGGGTGCACAGCAGCGGGGAGCCGCTGATCCGCGTTTCCTCGTCTTCGTACAGCCACCACCCCTCGGTGAGGCCGAACGTCAGGGTGTTGTAATCCAGCCGCTGGGTCAGCTCGTTGATGACGATGATACCGCCCGGCTTGAGCAGCGCCCTGCACTGGTCGAGCGTCACCTGCATGCGCCGCGTGGTGTGCAACACGTTGCTAGCCACGACGACGTCCATCGAGTGGGGTTCGAACCCCTGCGCGGCGGGCGCCCGCTCGATGTCATAGGCAGCGAACTCGGTGAACGGGTACTGGGTGCCGAACTGCGCCTTGGCCGTCTGGACGAAGACCGCACCGATGTCGGTGTACAGGTAGCGGATCCGGCTGGCGGTACTGGCGATCGACTCCAGTACGTACGCGCTCGTGCCGCCGGTACCCGCGCCGACCTCGAAGACCTGGGCGGTGGACAGCGGGAACCGCCTGGTGAACTGGCGGACATGCTGCTGTACCTGCTCGGCGACGAGCCGGTTGTAGTACTCGGTCTGGATATTCTCCTTGTACAGTTCGGCGACCAGTTCCATGGAACCGCCAGGAAAGATGACGTCAGTGGCCTCGCGGTCCCCGCGCATCACCTCGAGCACGGCGCCCTGGCAGGTGACAAGCAGCGGGATATAGTCCGCGATCTCCGGGTGGGCGGTGACGAGTTCCTGAGCGCGCTGTGCCCCCTTGTCCGCGCCTCCGGCGAAACCGGATGTGGCGAGCTTGTCTGTAGCGCTGATGTCGCCGCCGGTGCGGCGCAGGTACCCCTCCCGCTCCAGGATGCCAAGCGAGGCGTGGAAGAGCCGGTCGTACCGGTCCTGCACGGCCAGCCGGGTGCGCGTCTCGGCGACGGGTACCGGCGACTGGTCGGCAGGCAGCACCCCGGCGGTCTTGAACCGGTCGGCCAGCAACTGCCCGCCGAACTCCGTGACCGCGGAGAACGAGGTCACGAAGTTGTCGTACCTGTCGGCGTCCAGTGGCGGCGGATCGCGGAGCACCGCCTCGATGTGCTTGGCCGCGATGCTGAGTGTTGGTTCGTTGAGCATGTTGAGGTGGTCATTGTCCAACTGGACCTCCTGCAACTCGCCGGCCACGATATCCCGCCACGGCTGCACGTAGTCGTAGCCATCAAGGATGTTCTGGGGCCCCCAGTACAGCCTGCTGGAACGGCCGGTGAAGCCGTCCATAGCGCGGAAGAACAGGACGTCCGAGGCGTCGTACGGGCGCATCTTGTAGATCTGGTAGATGCCTTCTGAGTGCTCGGAGGTGTCCATGCCACCGCGCAGGTACCGGTAGATGTCCTCCACGGCGAGCCGTTTGCCGCTGCGCGCCTTGGCCAGCCGGGCCAACTCGGCCAGGTGCAGTTTGGGCGGCAGGTGCTCCACGTCTGAGGCCCGGAGGGCCAACTCCGGGTACTCGTCCAGCTTCAGGAAGTAGTTCGCGAGATAGAACTGTAGAAAGCCCTCGTCGTACCCGCCGAAGTGGCGGTTGAAGACTTCCTGGGTCGCGGGGTAGGTGTCGAACATGATGAGATGTCGAATCGTCTCGCCCTCTTCATGGAGACGCCGGGCGATCTCCATGGCCGGGATGCCCCCGAAGGAGTACCCGCCGATGACGTACGGCCCCTTCGGCTGCACCCGGCGGATACAGTCCAGGTAGTGGTCGACCATTTCGTCCAGAGTCTGCGGCATGGAATGGCCGTCGGTGCCCCGGCCCTGGAACGCGTAAATGGGATAATCGGGCCCCAGCGCAGCGGGGAGGGTCTGGACTTCGGTCGAGTAACCGGCCGCACCATGCACCCAGAATGAGGGCTGCCGGGTGCCACCCACACTGATCGGGATCAACTCGGGCGGCAGCTTGTTCTGGTCACCGGGGTCGCGGTCGCGGTCCACGCGGCGTGCGGCGCTACCGGCCACAGGTTCCCGGTCCTTGAAGAACTCGGTGTGGATGTAGCCGGACAGGGAGCGCAGCGTCGGGTAGTCGATCAGCGCGGTGATCGACATCTGGATGTCGAACTCCTCCTGCACGATCTGTGTGAGCATCGCGCCGAGGATCGAGTCCACGCCGTAGTCCTTCAGCGGCTGGTTCTCGTCGAACACGTCTTCGGTGAGCTTGAGCTTGTCCAGCAGGATGTCGCGCAGCACCGCGCGGATGTACTCCTCGCCGGTGAGGATCTGCTCGTCGCGCGGTGCGGCGCGCCTGGCGCCGCCGCCGTCGGGTGCGCTGAACCAGAACCTCGTACGGTCGAAGGCGTAGCCTGGCAGTGAGGTCCGCCGCGGTGTCAGGGTTCGCACCTCATCTGGCCAGTCGACGGTCTGTCCCGCCACCCAGGCGGCAGCCTGCTCGTCTGCCGTGCCGGTGCGCGGCACGCTGGCATCGGCGGTTTTCGCGTGTCCACGGTGGATACCGTGTTCAGTCGCCCCGCGCCGGGCTTGCTGGAGCCGGGTGCGCAGCTCCGGCAGGCTGACGGCCACGACGGCCAGCCGTTCGGCGAATTCTTCCCGGCCCTCGCGCAGGGTGGACGCGACGATGCCGGGGTCCGGCACGGGTCCGGGCCCGCGATCCCAGCGGTCCAGCCGGTCGAGGAACCGGTCGATCCCGTTGTCCAGCGCCCGCGTCGTCTTCGCCGAGAAGACGAACACGCGCTCGCGCCGCGGAGCGGCCGCTGTCGAGGCAGCCGGTGCCGGCGTGGCCGCCGGGTACTCCTCGACGAGCACGTGGGCATTGACGCCGCCGAAGCCGAACGAGCTGACGCCCGCGCGCAGTGGCAGCGGGCGCCCGTCGGCGCCGGTCATCCGCTGCCACGGTGCGGTCTCGCGGACCGGGTAGAACGGGCTGTCCTGCAGGTCGACGTACGGGTTCATCTCGTTGAGGTGCAGGAGCCCGGGCAGCGTCGCGTGCCGCATGGACATGATCACCTTGATCAGGCCCGCGATACCCGAGGCCGGCTCGAGATGCCCGATGTTCGTCTTCACCGATCCCAGGCCGCAGTAGGGCGTGGCAGGCAGCTGGCTGCCCCGCGACTTCGCGAGCTGGCGGAACGCTGACTTGATGCCGTTGATTTCCACGGGGTCACCGAGTTCGGTCCCGGTGCCGTGCAGTTCCAGGTACCCGATGGACTCCGGGCCGACACCCGCCTCCTCGATGGCCTCGCGCAGCAGCGCCGCCTGCGCCTCGGTGCTGGGTGCGGTGATGGAGGCCGCCCGGCCGCCGTGGTTGACCGACGTGCCCCGGATCACCGCGTAGATCTGGTCACCGTCGGCAGTCGCCTGGTGCAGCGGCTTGAGCACGATCATGCCGACGCCTTCGCCCTTGACATACCCGTCCGCGCTGCGGTCGAGCGTCTTGCAGCGGCCGTGCGGTGACAGCAGCCCCATCATCGCGGCCGCCTCCGTGGAGAACGGCGCCAGGTTCAGCGCGATCCCGCCGGCGATCGCCACGGTGCTCTCCCCGGTGCGGATGGACCGCACGGCGCGGTGCACCGCGACCAGTGAGCTGGAGCATGCGGTGTTCGCGGGCTCGCTCGGCCCGTGCAGGTCCAGCAGGTACGAGATGCGATTGACCACAATGGAGTGCTCGTTGCCCAGCCCGACCTGTGCGTTGAGAACGTCGGCCTCGTGCAGCAGGTGCTGGTAGTCGCTGAACTGCACGCCAGCGAACAGGCCGACGTCCTGGCCGGCCAGCCGCGACGGCCGGTACCCGGCGTCTTCGATGGCGCTCCACACGGTTTCCAGGAGGACCCGCTGCTGCGGGTCCATCATCTCCGCCTCGGCCGGGGAGATGCCGAAAAACAGCGGGTCGAACTTGTCCACGTCATCAATGAACCCGCCCCAC
>Ga0099829_10000220_pt1 | contig 29344 bp, 48 predicted proteins | sample CZO8metaG_3_FD_79336 | JGI IMG/M metagenome (GOLD analysis project Ga0099829, IMG submission 79336) | Vadose zone soil microbial communities from the Eel River Critical Zone Observatory, Northern California, USA - CZOApr15con2H2.8 metaG | ecosystem: Environmental > Terrestrial > Soil > Vadose...
CACCGCCGCGCGCGGTCGACGGATCGCCGTCGATTGTCTCCGAGCTGATCCAGCTCTCGAACAAGTCGATCGCCGCTTTGAGCGCGTCGATCACGTCGCCGCGTTGCGCGTTCGTTAGGAGCATCACGCACCGCCTTTCCGTTTTCTTCGATCCCTGAAATACCGCACCAACCGGAACCCGAGATATACCCATAACCCGAGCGCGATGATCCAGTGCGCCATCCCGGTCACCTCTCCATCGCCGAGCGAATCTGCTCGGCGGTTGAAAACTTCACAAACTTGTCGGGGTGCGTCCGGCGCGCGTGATCCCGAAGAGACGACGCCGCGCGCGCGAGCGCCGAGTACCGTTTCCGTTTATTGTCGCGGAAGAATCTGCCCCACTCGCAGAAAGCGCACTGCGCGAGAGCTCCCGGCTCGTGCGGCGGGATCCGCGCGACCACGCCGTAAAAGTTACGTTGGATTCGTTTCGCCATCACGCGCCACCTGCGCGCGACCACGCCGTTTTCCGCCGGCGTGTTTTTGTCCGGCGTTCGAGCTGCTCGTTGCGGATTGAGGCGAGCACAGAAAAGAGCATGTCGGCTTTCCCGTTCAAGTCGATTAGAGCGAGCCGGATCAGTCGGAGCTCGTCGACGATCCGCCGCTGCGGGATGATGGGCATTTTACGCGCCGCCTTTCCGCGGCCAACCGATGCAGCCGCCGCTTGAGTGGAAATGTTTGTGATCGCCGAGGTGACCGGGTTCGATCGTGCAGACAACGCCGTCCGGGCCGCTCTCGTCTCCGCAGATCGCGGCCTCGATTCGGATCCGCCGGCTATCTTGTGGAATCGAGATCCACGGGTAGCGCGTAAGCACGTAACCGACCGCCGCAACCATGAGACGGTCTTGCCAGGTGTGCGCCACGCGAACCAACAGCAACAGGGACATGCCGGCAGCGAGCGCGCTCAGAAACCAACAGAAGATCCGATCCGCACGCGACATCTTCATCGCAGACCGCCGCCTTTCGTTTCTACGTAACGCCACAATTTTCGGCGGCCGCTCCCGTCGCAACAATCGCAAGTGATCTCAGTGTATTCAGGACTGGCGGAGAAGATCACCGTCCCATCTTTTTTTACGATCCGCATCAAAGTGGTCGGCCCGATCGACGGGTTATCGGGATCCCATGTCTTTCCGCCATCGCGGGAATACTCGCTTTGGGGCTCGTCGTAGAACATCCGCATCACGCGCCGCCTTTCGGTCGGAGTTGGTCTAATGCTTTGTTGATCGAGAGAGTCGCGCCCTGGTGCTCGTCGCAACTGGACAGCCAAAAATCGCTAAGTTTGCGGGCATGAGTCGCTACCTTGCGGCAGCCGTCCGCGCAGCACTCCCGCGGGATCTCGACAGTTCTCTTCGCGACCATCACGCGCCGCCTTGCGCCGGCGCCGGCTGAAAGTTTTCGGCCGGCACTGCATCCTTGAAAATTGTCGCCCAGGAAAACGACGCTTCGCGATACGCCGGCACGATCTCGCGGATCGAAACCACGGCGTCGCCGCGTGGGTAGCGCGTGAACGCGCGCGCCGAAACGCAGAGCCGGCCGGGCGCAACGCCGCTCGCCGTGACGTGGGGTGTGAGCACGAGCACCTCGGGGAAGATGCCCTGCGCGGGGATGTCGCAGTAGCCGACAAACGAGCCGTGCCGATCCGTGAGGCGCGCGCGGATCACGAGCGCACAATGTTCTCGGCGACCGACGCGATCTCGGAGACGATCTCGCCGTGCGGGCCGTGGATCGTCACAACGAAAAGACGCACCGCGGCAAAGACGACGTGGACGGCGTTGCGATCCGAAATTTTCTCGAAGTCGGGATAGATTTTTACGTCTTGGCCGCGCGTCGAAACCTCGGCCCATTCGACGAGCGGTTGCGATCGCAGTGTCACCTTGACGATCTGCGCGGGTATTTGTTCGGGCATCGTGATCCTCTTTTTTTTTCGGGGAAGAGCGGCCGCTCGGAAAAGCATCTCGGGAGAGGGCCGCCCATTCCCTCTTGCGACGATTCCGGCAACATCGTGACCAGCAAGCCGTCACCCGATGCCGTCCATCGTGCGGTTGACATCTTCGCGAAGCGGTCAAGTTTTGTCAATGGATCTCTCGGGCAGTACCCCGAGGTCCAGGGGCGAAAGAAGGGCGAAAGAGGCGACAATCTATACGTTTTGACAAGCCCGCCGGCGGCGGGCAAGCGGAGTAGAATGCTCCCCGGTTGAGGAAACGGGGAAGGCTAAGGGCGCCCCGTGGCGGCAGCACCAATCGGGCGCCCCGGCCCACGATCGCTCGCCAGGCGCCGCGCATTGCGCGGCGTTTAGGCTTTTAGCGGGACGTCAGGACTTAGGACGCGGCCGGCAACTTCGTCGCGCAGGGCTTGCCAACCGGTCGGGTTGCGACTCCGCCACTCGGCGAGCAGCCGCTTGCGGTCCAAGTGACAATCCTCGATCCGCCGGCCATGCGCGCCGATGCACTTCTCGCCGCCGAACGCGCCGCAGCGTTCACAATGAAACGTGCGGTGCAGGATCCGATACACGCGCGGCCCGAGACGGCAGAGGTTTCTCACGGTCTGAATCCCGCCGCCGACTGTTCCTCGCAGTTCAATGGTCGAGCCCAACATCCTAAGCAAAACTCGGGCCGGCGCCGAGAACACTCCGGCATGTGATGCCCGACTATAAACCGCGGTTGAATGTGCGCGTCGTAAACAGGACTGCGATCAACGTCGGGAGATCTCCGCGCCAGGTCACGCGCAAACAGATAGGCTACGATCCAACCGATCACGACGACCGCCCCCCCCCAACCGATCCCGCAGAGGTTTCTCATTGGATCGCCGGCGGATCGGGGATCCCGCGAGACCGAAACGACCGGATTAAAAACTTCTCCGGCGCCGGCAGCATCCCCGAGCAGACCATGTTCGTGTCGCTCGGCTGTTTGAGCCGGCGTCCGGCATAGTTGCCGATGGGGATCACAAACAAATAAGTGAGGTTTGCCCCGATGTTTTCGGGGAGAAAAACGGTGTCGAACAGGCAATCGTAAACCAGTTGCAGGACTCCAGGCTTCGGCATGATCTTACCTCTCTGGCGCCCGCTGGCGCGGCGATCAGGAATGGGGAAGAGTGGCAGCGCGTTTCCTTTTCCCGGCCGCGGCAATTTGCTCACGTCAAAAATGATGTCGTGCGGTTTCGGCATGGTCACGACCAGGCGATCGCGGACGGTCTTGCTCACCCGCGTGAGTCGTTTCCCCCGGCCGCGCACAAAGACAATCCGCTCGGCAACGATCTCCCACGCGACGATCCGCCGCTCGCGTAGAAATTCCATTGCCGCGTCGAATGCGCTGCCGAAGGATTGCCCGAGTTTCGCAGCGGTCTTACCGCCCCTCAGTTGCAGATGTTTCACCAACGGTTTGTACTTCTCCATCGTTTTTCTCCTTTCGCTGGATCGCTTCGCGTGTCCCGAATTTTTGGCCGCAGTGCGGGCAGCGGAGCTCGCCCAAGTATTTTTTTACCAGGCGCCGCGCGACCGGCCAGGCGAGCGCGCCAAACACCGCGGTCTCGGCGAGGTCCTTCACCCATAGAATCAGCGCGGTCTTGTAGGCCGGGTCCATCAATTTGTCGCTCGCTGTTCTTCCTCTTTCACGCGACGCAAGAGGAGCCGGAAATACTCCACGCACCGATCGACGCCTTCCGCATCGCAATCCGGGCAGCCCACGACGTGCTCGGCCATGAGTTGCCGAGTTTCTTCTTTGAATGCGGCTAGGTCCATCACCAGAACACCCCCTGCCGGATCATCTCGCACGTTTCATTGAGCGACTCCAGGAGTTGCTCGCGGCAGATCGGGCAAACTTTCAGGTGCTCGGCAAACTCGTGGTCGACGTTGTAGCGAGTGTGTTTCGAGTAGTGCGCGGTTCCCAGGCTGCCGAGCGTCGGAGAGACCTTCTTCTTCACCTGGCGCACGGTCATCGAAAACAGCACTTTGCGGAAGTCGAACATTTTACGGTTTCAACTCTTTGATCCGAACCATCGCGCCGCCGCGCGGGATGACCGGCGCGCGGGATCCGCGGCGCTCGACGTGCGGCCCGCTGCGACGCGCGCCGTTTTCCTGCCGGCACCAATGAAACGGTAGTGCTCCGCAAGCCGGGCACGTTTCACGGTAGAGACTGCCCTCGAAGTCGTGTGCCGGCTTCGTCCACCAGGTCATCGGAAGTTGTTTCATCGGCCGCGCGTCACTCCGGGTTGCTTCATGCGCTCCGGGTGTTCCTTTGCGAATCGCTCAAACTCCGCGAGAGTCTGATCCGTCAGACCGAGATTGTTGTGCGGGCATAACGGCGACTGCCTCACGTCGTCGTAGTCTTTCCCGCAGTGCAAACAACCGCAGATCACCGATGCGCCCACATCGAAGCGAAAAATACGACGACCACCGCGAACCCGAAGCCGGCAGCGACGCCGAGCGACCAATACTCGGAGCGGATCCGGCGCGTGAAGCGTTCAAACTCTTTTTTCCCGAACAGAAGAAACTCGGGATCCTCGATCGGCGACAGAATCGGGTGTTCGAGCATGAGGTTGGTCGGGGAGATCAGCGTGCAGCGGCGCGGCATTGTGGTCACCGCCTCTGATCGAACCAACCGGCGAAGCCAGCGATCAGCATCACGAGCAGTTCGATCGTCAAACAGGAGAGATCGCGCGTGATGGCCGGCGCGATCCCTGCGATCGCGCCTGTAACGACGAAGTTCACGAGCAACGCCCCACCTCTGCCGGCGGCTTCGCGCCAGCCGGCAATGTAGGCGAGTGTTCCGACGACCATCACGCCGGCGAAACAGATCCACGCGCTCACGGGCGTCACCCGGCCGCCGGCTTGACGATCGCGCCGGCGTCCACGAGTTTCTGGTAGAGGTCGAAGCGCGTCGCGAGGATCTTCACCAGGTAGCTCGACCGTTCGTTTTGCAGCGCGACGCTACGCTCTCGCGTCGGCGGCTCGGCGAGAAACTTTTTGTACATCGCCAGGTGTTGCGGCCAAAACACCGCGGAGTGTTTTTCGTAGACGTGCTGGCGAACGTCATCCGGCGGCCACAGTTTGAGCTCTTGGCCGCAGTGTTCGCAGTAGGCTTTCTCTTCGGACAAGACCGCGTCGACCGCTTCGAGTGTCGTCACCTGCATCGCGATTATTGGTGTTGGTGGTTTCGTTGCCATCGTTCACCGCCCGGCGAGCAGATACCACGACCAGGCGCGAAAGTCGAGTGTTTTTTGAATGTTCGGCCACGGCAGCACGTTTGTGCGTCTCATTATGAGATAAGTAGGGTCGGCAGCCTGTGTTTGTCTCACCGCACAGTGAGAATTGTGTGAATACGCCAGTAAGTCTAGGTGTATCAATCGTGTGCGGGGTGTGCGGGGTTTGGAAAAACGCGCACAGCTAAGTCTAGTAGTTTCAGTAGGCAATGTGCGATTTTCCCGACAAGTTTAGAGGTATCTCTCATAAAGAGAGAGAGTTAAGTGTTTTTTTGTGCGGTACACCCCTCTGGAAAGTGTCTCACACTTTCGCCTACTTTCGCCTGCCAGGATTCTCAGACAGCGAAAGGGGGCGAAAGAGGGGGGGGGGCGTACAAGTGGCGCAGACCGCACATTTCCTGTGGAAAACCCGCTAGGTATTTGATTCGAGAGGCTTTCAACTTGTCAACTAGGTCTCTTCCCCGCACACTTTCCGCACAGGGGGCTAATAGAATCAATGACTTACAGACAAAGACCGCACAAACGCCGCGCACAACTTTCCGGGCGGCCTGGCGCGCATTTTGTGCGGGCGCCCAACACCTGATCTTGAGAAAAAATATAGGGGTTATTCTTCGTCGAGCGCGGCGGGATCGGGGTTGGCGTCGTACTTTTTCCGGAGCCGGTAGACCTGGTAGCGCGACATCCGGAGATCCTCGGCGATCTCCCGGTCCCTCATTCCGACGCCGAACATCTCGAAAGCACGCTTGACGAGCAGTGCTTTCAGCGGGCGCCGGGTCCACACCGCGCGATTTTTCTCGTCGGTCTGGAGCCGGATCTCGAACGGCTGCACCGCCGGGCCGCGCGCGTGGCCGCGAATCTTCTCAAAAAAAACCTCGGCGCGCAGGCCATCTTCGGCGGAATAGCCTTCCGGCTGCCGCAGGTTGATCGTGAGGTTTAGAACATCCTCGCGGTTGGACGAGCCGCGTTGCTGGCCGCCTTTCCCGGCGTGATGGTTGAACAGCGTCGTAAAGCCGCGGCGCCGCAGCAACAGAAACCATTCCTGCACGATCGCCCAATCTTCGGTCTCGCGCTCGTCGCCGGTCGGAATCAGGGTGCTCAAATTATCGAAGATCACCAGCTCGCCGCCGCGGAGCTGATCTTCGATGCGGCGCCGGCCGTCGGGTGTGAGGATCTCCGGCTTGTGCTCTTCGAGGTCCGGGGTGATGTAGCGCAGGAAATCTTTCGCCGGCAACGCCATCTCGTGACCGAGGGCGATCTGCCGCGCGCGGAGCTGGAGCTCGGTCGAATCCATTTCGCCGTCGACGTAGAGCACGTAGCGTTGCTGCGGGATCGACCAGGTAAAGCAGTCGGGCACGCCGGCAGCGACGCAAAACCCGATCTCCATCGTGAAAAAAGTTTTCCCGCAGCCGCGCCATGAATAGACCATGCCGATCCCGCGCTCGGGGAGAATGGGATAGATCACGTACTTGCGTTCCGGCAAGTTCAGGGCGAGCAACTCGGCGAAATCGACCGGGCGATGCCCGGCGTAACTCGGCTTCGTCGACTTGAGGAACAGCTCCAGATCCTCGTGCAGACTCTTTGAGTTGCGCGACTGCTCGAACGCCTGGTGCTGCAAATTGTGCGTGTAGTGGATCAACGCGCGCAGGTCCGCTTTTTCCTTCACGATCTCGCAGTAGTGTTTGACATTGGACACCCGCGGCATGCCGTCGGCGAGCGCCGCGAGATACGGCGCGCCGCCCGCGGCTTCGAGCTCGCCGACGCGGTGCAAATCTTCGGTGAGCGTCACCAGGTCGATCGGCCGCTTGTGCAGGCCGAGATCGTACATGCGCCGCAAGATGCGGCGGTGCTGGTCGAAGAAAAAATCCTCCGCGACGATCCCGCTCTCCAAGATTCCTTTTATGCCCTCGCGGTTGTCGAGGATCACCGCGCCGAGGATCGAACGCTCGGCGTCTAAACTGTTGGGGAGTGCTTTCGCCAGTTCTAAGGGGAGTGGTTTCGCGCGGTTTATCGCAACCGTCATCGCAAGAGCTCCAGGTCGAAAACCTGGCCGGCGCCGGGGAGCTCTTGCGAAGCATCTGCCGGCGCCGCCTGGTCTTTGTAGTCGTTAGGGACGACCGAACGCGGCGGAGTTTGTCACGCCAGCGGTGCGGGCGTCAAGGGCTCGCCGGGTTCGGCTGTGAAAAACTCCATGAGCTCGTCGAGGAAAGCCTGATAGCGCGGCGCCCGCGCGATGTCGCCGAGGATCGCATCCCCGGAAATAAAGCGATCGAGCTGCTCTCGGGAGAGTGAGCCGAGCTGATTGCCGAGCTGCGGATCGACGTTGTCGAGAAACTCCGCGATCTGGTCGCCCGGTTTCCCTTCCATGAAGAGCTGCACCGTTCGCGCCTTCACCCACTCGAAGGTAGGCGGTTGGATCACCATCGGCGGCGCTTGATCGGTCGGCGTTCGAGCCGTCGCCGGCGCGACCGTTTCCGTTTCGAGCGGCGCAACTTCGCGCGCGGGCGCCGCGGCAGCTTGTGCCGGCTGTGTCGCCGTCGCGAGCGCGCCTGGTATCGTTCGCTCGGTTACACCGAACCCTCGACGGGCCTCGGCGATCCGCGCGTTGTTTGCCGAAATGGTCGCGGCTTTGTCGAGCACTCCGCCGGCTTTCTCGATCAGCGTCGGCGCTACGTCGATCAGGCTCGTTACCCAATCGCGCCGCCCGCCGCCTCCGCCGCGCATCATGTCGGCGACTTCGAGGATCTCTTTCAACTCTTCGGCCATGCTCTTTTTGGCCGTGCCTTTCTCGCCGATAATTCCCATGTCGCGGAGCAGTTCGAGAGTTTCTTTGAGCTCGCTCTTTGCGCCGCCGCTTTGGCCGCGGAGATCGTCAAGCGACTTGAGTGCGGTCACCAGCTCGGCGACGCCGCCACTCTTCGGGATCGCGCCGGCCAGCGCCGTGATCATGGAAATCGTCTCTTGGAGTTTCGGCGCCTGGTCGGCCGGCGCTTGAATACTTTTCAGGTGTTGCAAAACAGTATTGAGCGTCGCCGCGAGCTCGCCGCCGGCGACGGCTTGCCCGCCGAGCGCGACGGCGTCGGGGTTGCGTGCCGGCCCCTCGATGTCGAACGAGTCGCGGAAGATCAGGCGCCGCCCGCGATGCACGAGCACGTCGTACTGCCCGCCGCCGTAGTGTTTTGCGAGCTGCGCGATATTCGCGAGGGGATTCTCGGCATCGAAGCGCACCAGGTAGCGCCCGAGCTCGCGCGGTTTTTTTTCGCCGAGCGGGTAACGGTAGACGCGCACGGCGTGCTCTTTCCAATCTTCCGCGGTGAGCGACTCGACATACTCCTCGAAATTTTTTGTCCACGGTTGGAACGGCGCGCCATTGTCGGCGTCGGCCGGCGCGCTCGTCACCGTGACCGGAGGTTTCTCGGTTTTGAGCAGGATCGTTTCGGAGACTTTCGATCCGGGGGGGACAGACGGAGCGGAGACGGCTGCTTTCGGCATTTCGGTCGCATCCTTTCTGGTAGAACACCCCGCGAAAAGCAGCCGGCGACCGCCCCAAGGGGAGACAGTAATCGAAAAAAGATGGTCACGTCAACGGTAACCACGTTGCCGCGTGCAGCGCGGCCGCGGTGCGGGTTCGTTTCGGCCGCATGGCGTGCGCTGTCTGACACGTTAGACGCTGTTTTCGCTTGACACGCGGCGCTCGCTTCGGGGATTCCATGTAGCGGTCGCATCTTGATCCGCCAGGCGAGCGGCGCGGCCCGGTCACCGCCCAAACAGTAACCGCGCGAAAGCCGCTCGCCGCCTCATCGTCGAATGTTGAACGTCGCGACACATCCGGGTTTCTCGCTCGCGATCGAGCCGCTGCTCGACGGCGATGCCGGCACGCACCAGACGATCCAGCGGATCCGGGTCTTGGTCGACCAGGGGATCAAGGATCCGCTGGTCAACAAAACCGCCGGCACGATCCTGCAAGCGGCGCGCGTGCGGCCGTACGACGAGCTCGGGGAGATCCGCGCGCTTTTCGAGTGGGTGTTGCGAAACATCCGCTTCACGAAAGATCCCGACGGCAAGGAAACCCTGCGCCCGGCGGCCACGGTTTTAGAGTGGGGCTTCGGCGACTGCGACGACATCAACGCGATCCTGTTGCCGGCGCTGCTCGGCACGGTCGGCTACCGCACGCGCCTGGTGACCATCGGCTCCGATCCGCGGGATCCCGAGCAGTTCACGCACGTTTACTCGGAAGTGCTGTATCGCGGCCGCTGGATCCCGCTCGACGCAGCGCGAAAAAATACGCGCTTTGGGGTCGCGCCGGCGCGTCAGTACCGCTCGCGCGCGTGGTCGCTCGTGGCCGACGAGCACGAAGATCTCCGAGGGCTCGGCGACTACGGTTGCCGTTGCGGGATGCGGCGCTGCCGCTGCGCAGCGCGGCCGCTCGGATCTCAGATGCGGCTCGGATCTCAGATGCGCCTCGGGCGCACTTATCCTTCTTCCGGCCTCGGCCGGCACGCTTACTACCATCCGCGGCTCGGCGACTTCGACTGGTCGGCTTTCTCGAAGGCGGTGACGGGGATCACGAGCGGCGCCGCGAACATCATCCGCGCCAGGCAGCCGCAGCTTGTTTTGCCGGCGGACGGCAGCTATCCGCCGCCGGCCGGCTACGGGCCGAGCGCCGCGGGCTCGGTGCAATTTTCAGGGATCAGCGGCACGACGATCGCGCTGATCGGCGGCGCTGTGGTTCTCGGTCTCCTCTTGTCGCGAGGGGGTCGCTGATCATGTCGCGCTACGTGCGATCGTCGACCGAAAACCCCTACGGGCACACTCCCTGGCAGACCGCGCTGTACACGACGTTTGGCGACTTCGCATGGTTGAAACAGCCGCAAAACACCGTCGTGCGCGAGCCGGCCGACATCGCGCCGCGGATCCGGAAACCGCCGGAGCTCGCCGGCGTGACGATGGTCGGCGGCAGCGGCCGCGTGCTCGGCACGCTCGGTTACGATCTCTCGCCGTCGGAGCTCCGCTTCGCGTCGATCTGGAGAATGGCCGGCGGCACGCCTTTCCGCGTGATCCCGACACCTTCGGCGCCTCTCCGCGTTGTTACGCCGACGACTCCGCTCGCCGTGGCCTCTCCGGTGCGCGTGGCGCCGATCGCGCCGATCCGCGCCGTCGGCGTCGAGAGTTGTGCCCCGTGCCAACCAGCGCCGACACCGACGCCGGTGATGACTTCGAGCGGGGCGCTGTCGACTTATACGCCTGGCGCTCCGGGCGCCGCGGGCTCTCCGTTTGCCGCGGCGGCCGTGACCGGGCCCCCGCCGGCCGCAGACTCGCGGCCGGCGCCGAGTTTTCTCGACCAGGCGCGCGCGTGGCTTGCGGGCTCGATGTTTGCGGGGATCCCGAATTATTTTCTCGTGATCGGCGGCGGGTTGCTGTTGGCGCGCAGCGGCGATTCGCGAAAGGGGCGTTTCTAAAATGGCCGCCGGCTACGTAAATCAGCGGCAACGGCTACTGCTCGGTGGTTTCCGTCTCGTGCCGCGGCGCCGGCGATTGCTTGGCGACGACGCCGATTTTTTTGCCGGCGCGCTGGCGACGCCGCTCCCCGCGCCGTCGACGCCGACCGTCGTCGTGGCGCCGGACTTCGGCGTGCCGTCGTCGGTCTCGACCGCTTCGATTTTTGCCGGCCCGGCAGTGGCCGAATCGCCGTCGCTCCCGTCAAGTTTTTTTGCGCCGAGCAAGCCGATCATTCCCGCGCCCGTCGCGCAGCCGGCGATCGTTGCGCCGGATCTCGGTAAACCGGCCGGGCTGCCGTCGGTTCTCCCGCAGTTCCAGGTGGTTTTCCCTTCTCAGGGAGCGGTCGCGCGGGCAATCGCGCCGCCGAGCTGGCTGGATCAGCAAATAATCGCCGGCATTCCCAACTCGTATCTCGCGATCGGAGCGGCAGCCATCGCAGGCATCGCGCTGCTCCGCTCGTCGAGCAGAAGGCGGAGGTAAAAAGTCATGGCGAAATATGTGATCGCAGCGACGCGCAGCGGCCCGAGCGGTTTCCGCCCGTGGCAGTCGCGACTCGGCGACTATCAGCACGCAGTTTTTACCGTGCCGTCGCAATCCTACGCGACGTTGCCGGCGCCCGGCGAAGTTACCGGCGGGCTCGGGCTCGATCTCTCTTCGATTCCGACGTGGGCCTGGATCGCCGGCGCAGTGGCGGCCGGTTTTTTGTTCTTCGGTGGAGCGCGAAGGGCGCGCCGCCGCGGTTGAGACTCTGAGGGGGGAAAATGCGTTACGTCGTCAATCCGATGTTCACGCGAGGCCTCGCCGGCCTCGGACAGTCGGGAGACCAGACGCAACTCGACACGGCGAGCGTGCTCAACGTCGGCGATCGCTTGCGGAGAGCGCAGGCGGATCTCACCAATGTGCTGATGGCGATGCAGCAAAACCCGCAGCTCGCGCAGTCGATCGGCCGTGACGTGGTCGCGCAACAGCAAGCTCTCGGCGACCTGATCAGTAAGTACGTCTACGTCTACACCGCGATTTTTGGAAACCCGCCGGTAGGCCTCGGGATCGCGCCGGTTGTGGTAGCGGTCGCCGTCGCCGCGGCGTTCGTCGTGCTCGTCGAAGCACTCCAGGCGTGGGAAGCGCGCGAGGAAGCGATCCGGCAGCAAGCGCAAGCGGTCACCATCGCCTCGCAGAATCAGGCCGCGCTACTCGCGCAGGCCGCGGCGCTGCAACAGAAAGCCGATCAAGCGGCCGCCGCCGGCGACAGCGCAACCGCCGCGGCGCTCGCGGCGCAGGCGAATCAACTTTTCACGCAGGCCGGCGCGCCGAACGTCACCGGGCAAACGCCGCCGCCGAGACCGGCCTCGTTCATGGACTGGTTGCAACAGAATTGGATCACCGCCGCGCTGATCGTGGGCGCGGTGATCGTGATCCCGAAAGTGGTAGGAGACTGACCATGTTCTTAGACGACACCCAAAAACAAAACGGGGCGGCGAGCCAAAACGAAGCGCCCGGCGACGCTGCGATCGCCGGCGCCGCCCCTCGAAACAAAACCGAGACCGCGGCGCCCGCGCCCGCCGAGGTCGCGATCACGCCCGAGCTCGAAAAGAAAATTCTGGAGCTCGTCGGGCGGCTGGTCACCAATGAAGTCGGCCTCTTTATGTTCGCGAATCCGCCGACGCTCGGCAACGCCGAGCGCGACAGGCTGATTGGCGACTGCGAAGCGATCGCCGTCTCGAAAGCGATGGAGATCTCCGAGCAGTCGAAAGCGGACACGATCGCCGGGGTGAATATGTTGCTCAAACCAATCCTCGACTGGTTCCAAGGGAAAAAAGATGCGCCGGCACCGGCCGGCGGAGATCCCGGCGTTGCGGCCGCCGTGCCGCACGCCATCGGGGAAGGCGACCAGGTCAAAGTGTGGACCGACAGCGCGAAGAAAAATTTTATGATCGGCGTCGTCCAAGAGGTACACGACGACGGTCACAGCTTCGACGTGAGGATCCTGTCGAGCGGCGATGTCACGCACGTCCAGGCCGGCGGCCTGGCGCTCGACGAGCTCGCGTCGTAGGAAGTCGAAAAAAGAAAGGGAGAAAAAGAGATGCCGAAACCGATCGAACGGGGCACGCGGCTGCCGGCGCGCGTGCAATTTGTGGGAGACAAGAAAGCCAACAGCATCGCCAAGGGCACGGCCGTGCGTTTCACCGAGCAGAACGGCCTCACCCACTACGAGGTGCATCTCGATCGCGGCGGCAATGCGCTGATCGAAGAAAAGGAAGTTTTTCTCGAAGAGTAAGGAATGCCGGGGCGATTCAAACACGAAGAAGTTTCGACCGTGCCGCGCGGCTATCGCGTGCGCACGGTCAAGCGCGGGCGTCACGAGATCCGCGTCGCGTACCCGCCCGGACGCCGGCGCCGCGGCGCGGGGCACGTCGTCTCCATCCTTCACCCGGTCGGCGAGAATCCCAACTGCCCGATCCGGCACATCGCCGGCAGCATCGCCAATCCCGAGCCTTGCAAGTGCGGATCCGGCGAGCCGGCGGTGTTTGGCGGGATGTGCGCGCGCTGCGCGAGAGTGAAAGCGGCCGAGGCGCGGGAGCGCGCCGCCAAGATCCGCGCGGCGCGGCTGAATCCTTCCGAAGAGTACCGGCTCCGCGAGCTGAAACAGGCCGAGGCGGAGTATGCGAAAGCGCGGAAGATTTACGACTCCGCGAAGAAAGGCTCGCCGCGCTGGCACCAGGCGGCCGACGACCTGCAATTTTGGGGAAACAAAAAGGCGTTTCTCTCCCACGCCAGCGGAAATCCGAACCCCTGGGCCGGTGTGGGGAATTTCAAAACCAAAGAAGAGGCGCTCGCACTCAAACGACAGCTCGAAGCGGCCGGGGAGCGCGTGACGGTCGTAGTCAGCGCGAAAGGCACGTCGGCAGAGAATTACGGCGTGGCCGTAATGCGCAAAAACGCGCGGAATCCTCGCGAGCTCTCGGTCGAGGAAAAGCACCAACTCAAGATCGCGCGCGCCACGCTTCGGATGCCCGAAGCGATGGCCGGCGTCATGGGCGGCCCCACCAAGAAACAAGCGCGCGAGATCGTTCGCCGGCTCACGCGCAAAAATCCCGACGAGCTCGCCGAGGCCGAGGATCTGTACCGCGAGTTTCACGGCCGCGAGCCGCACGAGATCCTCGAAATGCAGGAGAGCGAGCTCGCGCGGCGTGACTATACGGCGCTCGGCCCGCTGGTCGAGCTGCACACAGTATTGCCGAACGGCGCGGCAGCCAAAATTTCCTTTGGCGATGCGGACGCGGTGATGGTCGTGAGCTCCCCGAACGGCCGGCAACTGTACCTGCTCGGCGGCAATCAGGATATTTCCGATTCGCTCGCGAGCATGGGCGTGGACAGCTCGAAGGATCTGATTGACCTGGGCGACGCGGTGTTTTTGAGTTACGACGCCTCGAAGTGGCAAAGCGATTTTAAGCCGACGATCTGGGAGCACAAGCTCGGCGAAGAAAGCGGGATCCGTCCGCGCGGGTTTTACGACCAGCTCAAACGCCGGATTTTTCTCGCCGGCGGAAACTACCGCGTAGAGAGGCCGGGGATCATTGACTAATGCCAGCACTTGCGATCGCGCAACCTCGACATCGCGCCACGCGGCGCGCGATGGTGCTCGCTTTCCCGTCCGGGCGATTCTTGCTTGGAGCTGTGCCGCCGGACTCTGCGTTTGCGGACCTGGTCTTGCCGGCCTCGCGGGTTTCTTCGCGGGCGGGTTTCCGAACGGCCGACCGGCAGAACATCTTGAGCGCGCTGGTCTCGGAGTACATCCCGGTTTACTCGCCGTGCAACCCGAACGCCGGGCCCTCGGGTTCGACGATCGCGACGGCCTTCGGACAGTCGGCGCTGAAACTGGCGACTTCGCCGCAAGGCATCGCGACGCTCGGCCCGGCCGCTCCGTTTGTGGCCCTGGGCGGGGCGATTACGAGCTTGTTCGGCGAGATCTTCGGAGCGCACGCGGCGGCCGTGGGCCGCGAGCAAGCGGCGCTCTGCGCGGCGATCCCCGCGGCAAATCAGTTCTTGCAACAGATCGACCAGGCTTTCCAGTCGGGGCAACTCACCGCGGGACAAGCGGCGTCGCTGCTCGACGAAGTCGTGCTGCAATACGAGAACGGGGTGGCGCCGATCGTCAAAATGACGAGCGCGGCCTGCAACGCGGCGTGCGTGTACCTGCGAATGCTCCAGGCCATCGTCGCGAAGCGCAAAGCGCAGTACGCGGATCGCGAGAGCTCGGCTCCCGCGTCGACATCGGTTTTTCCCTCGGCGAGCTCTACTGCGGGCAGCTTGGGAAATCTGTTGCCGTGGGCGGCGGCGGCGGCGTTGTTACTACTTCTCAAAGGAGGCGGTTAGACATGGCGACCAGAGCGACCGGAAACATCGTAGGGGGGAGCGCGGTAGTTTTCAGCCTCCCCGAATTGATCGAGCTGCACCGAGGATTCAGAAACCGTGGCGAAGGGCGACGCCTCGGCCGGCTGGTGAAGATTGTTTTAGCGGAGCTCCCGAAAGACGTGATGCTCGGGATCTCCGATGTCGAGCGCCTCACCGAAGGGCGCACGCTCGACTGGTTCGGCCGCGGCCCGCTGCTCGCGCTTTCGCCGGGCGACGTTGATCTGCTCGTGGCGAGTCAGATCGAGACGTTGCCGACTAAACCGCAACCGGGTTGGAAAGCGGAGACCGTTCCGCAAGAGAAGATCGAGGAGATCGTGCGCACGACCGGAAAATGGTCGCCGCCGCAAGCGCCGCTCGTCGAACAGCGGCCCGAGGATCGCGGCTGTACCCGAGTCAAAGGCACGACCATGCTGTGCTTTGAGCCGGTCCACGAAATTCTTTACCGGCCGTTTTCCGTGGTGCCGACGTGGGGCTCGATCCTGGCGACCACCGACCAGGGAAGCGGCACGAAAATGGCTTTCCTGTGGGATGTCCGAACAGGCGAAGGATTTTTTTACGGCGGCCGCTTCTCAGTAAGAGAGTGAGGCCGGCGAATCTGAAACGGGAGGGGCCAACATGCCCAAAGTCAGAGTCGTCAATCCACGATCTTCGCGCGTGCGGCGCGCGAGCAGAAAGCGTATGCCGCGGCGAAACGCTTCCGGGCGTTTCGTCCGTCGCAAGCGCGCCCGACACAATCCTGCCGCGGGAGGAGGTGAATTGTTGCTTATGAATCCGAAACGTAAGCGGAGCACGCGACACCGGTCGCACAAGTCTCGCTATCGCCGGAAGCGCCACAACCCGACGAGCTATATGCCTCGTCTTTTCAACCGCAGCAAGAGGCGCGTCCGTCGCAATCGCGCGGTTGTGCCTTTCCGGCGTCACCGGCGCCGTCATAATCCGTTCGGGATCCCTGGCGGCGATGTGTTGAAAACGGCCGCGTGGGCGATCGCCGGCGGAGTCGCGACGCGCGCCATCCCGCAGATGTTTGCTTCGCAGTACAACACCGGATTGCTCGGCTATGGGCTGAACCTGCTCACGGCCAGCTCTCTCGCGTGGCTCGGGGATCGTTTCCTGGGCGCGAATGCCGGCCGAGGTATTTTGCTCGGCGGCCTGGTGATGTTCGGCGGTCGGATCATCTCTGACTACTTCGGCAAAGACGTGGTCAGCTTCGGCGGCGGTCTGCTCGGCGCGTACGGAGATCCGAGTTTCGACTTGGGCCTCTACGAGCCGAACCAGTTCGTTATCCCGACGGTCAGCGAGGGCCGGATGCAAGTGACCGACTACTCGAAGATGCTGCCCGCGCCCGTCGTCCAGATGCCCGCGAAAGGCACCATGCGGGGCATGGGTGACGCCAATCCGTACGGCGGCACTTACCAAGCGACGAGCCGGCTCACGAGCCGCTTCGCGGCCTAACACTCGCCTGCGGCCAGCAGGCACTTTCCGCTCCGCCGGCCATTGAGGCAGTCGGCGGGGCGCAACGGTTAAAACCGAAAAACAAGATTTTCGCGCGCGGGGCAACGTCAGACTCGGAAAGGGAGTGACTACAAAAATGAGTGAGCGACAAAGACTCGGATCGCGCTTTTCGCGAGTGCCGGAAATCGAGGCGCGCGAAGTGGGCCGGCCGAAGTTTCGGTTTAAGAATCCGATCGTGAGCGGAATGCTGGAGATCATCACGCAGCATCTCTACGACTACTACGAGGTGGCCGTGGCGACGGTGGTGAACCTTCAGATCATGTTTACGATCCCGATCGGCGGGGCGTATACGCCGGCGGGCGGCGTGGCGTTCAACAAACAGAAACTTCACACCAACCTGCAACAGCAATCGCAGTTGCAGGCGCCCAACAAACACCTCAGCCGCGCTCTAGGGTTTTTCTTCCGCGGTGACATCAACCCGATCGATCTCAACCTCTTTACGGCGACCGTGCTCGCACGGTTCATCGTAAACGACAAAGAGTATGCGATCGGGCTCCCCGGAAAATTCCCTGGCGGCGGCGGCCCGTTCGTCAGTTCCACCGCGGCGACGACGGTCGCGGCGACGACGCAGAGTTTCATCGCGTCGGCGAACGGGACACCCGACGCGCGCAACCTGTACGTGTTCGAGCACGACGGCGTGCAGATCGAACAGCAACAGGCCTTCCAAGTGGAGATCAACCCGACGCTCGTGCAGGGCGGGGCGTTCACCACGCAGGCGCTCGCGCCGGCCGGCGGCCAGTTTGCCGGCAGCGGCGTGAAGATGTGGGCGAACCTCGAAGGGACGCTCGCGCGCGCGGTGCAGTAGGAAAAACATTCGCTGCTCAACACGGCGAACGCACGAGAAGGGCTCCGAGGCGGGGAGTGGGTTAACCCCGCCTCGGGGCAACTCTCTTTTTCTGAGGAGTTTCGTTTTGTACGCAACGCAGTGGACGATCCCGAAAGCACTCGACGCGCCGCGGCCGGCAAGAGCGGACGCGGATCTTGTGTCGTCGGGATCTTTACCGGCGCCGGCTACCGGCCCGATGAGTTTAGGAGCTCCGACTATGGCAACAGCACCTCAAGCGCCGGCCGTGCTTCCGCCTCTGCGCGTGCCGTTCGAGTATGTCGTCAACGCGGTCGTGCCGCTTAACGGAAATCTTCCGGTCACGCTCCAGATCCAGCAAGATGCGGACTTCGAGTGGGTGTTTCGCATCGGGTCGCGCACCGATCCGCGCGTGACGGTCGACGTGAGCGACGGGGCGACCGGGCGCAAGTACACCAGCGCGCCGGCGAACGTCGACAACTATTTCGGGACGGCGCAGTTGCCGTTTCCGCTGGTCGAGCCGTTCATCATCGCGCGCGCCACGAGCATCAATTTTTCGTTCACCGATTCGAGCGGCGCGCAGAACACCGTGCAGTTGATCCTCAGCGGGTACAAACTTTTTCCGCAAGGGAATCCTGCGCAGGGCTCGGCCGGACTCATCACCACGACTTAGGGGGAATCCATGTCGGTGTGGGATTCACAGCGCGCCGCCGGCCTCGCGCCGCGACACGCGCTCGGTGTTTGGCTTACCTACCGCAAACTCGCGACGGCCGCCTACGTGCCGGGCGAGCAGTCGCGGCTCGCGCTGCGCTACAAAACCCGGCTCGACTACGTGCTGAATTTTTCGCTTGCGGCGCGGCTCAACTCCGAGGATCGCATCGTCACCGCCGACGATTTTTACCTGCTCACCCTGGTGGGCACGAGCGTCGATTCGGTGACCGGCTTGCCGCTCGCGGCCGGCTTTCGTGTGCAGCTCTACGACACCGGTAGCAAACAGCGGCTCGGGGATCCGCTCAACTTCGCGAATTATCTCGGCTCCGCGCAGCGGCCGCACATCTTCCGCAAGCCGTACCGCTTCTGCAAAAACACGCCGATCCTGGTGCGCGTGCAAAATTCCGACGTGAGCGCGTCGACCAATAATATCCAGGTGGTGCTCGGGGGAGTGGGCGAATGACGAGGCAGCTCATGCGCGTCGGCGTTTTGCGTCCCTCGGTCGATCCGCCTTGCCCGAGCAACGGCGCCGGCACCGGGGCGGTCGGAGAAGCGGCATCGGTCGGCACAACGATCCTCAGTTTGCCGCCGTGGATTTTCCCCGACGCAAACTCCATCGCCTTCGACCAGGCCGGCGACATCGTCATCCCGGCGATCGGCGTCGAGAGTGTGATCGCGAGTTTCAAAGTGCCCAACGGGCAAAACGGCGTGATCAAGGAAATGGCTAACTCGCTCGTCGGCGGCGGCTTCACCGACGGCTCGGGCGCGATCGTGTGGCGCATCCTGCAAAACAATCAGGCGGTGCGCGGGAAAGAGAACATCCTCAACTCGCTCGGCAGCGTCGCGCAGCCTTCGCGCATCGGCGGCGGCGGTTTTATCCGCGTTCTCGAAGGCGACTTGATCCAGCTCACCGTGCTCAACGTCTCGATCCCGCCGGCCGGGCAGATCGCCGCAGGGCGTCTTAGCGGTTGGTTCTATCCGAAGGGACAGGATCCTGCGGGAATCTGGTTCTAAGCACGAGGCAAAAAAACCATGCTAAAGTTTTGGCAACGCTACATCCTGCGGGCGGCGCTGTTCGGCTCTCTCCTTGCGTCGACCTGGACGCCGCCCGCTTCCGCTCAATACATCGGCACGGTCTCGCTCCAGACCACCAACCAAACGCTCGCCTCGACGGTCACCTGCACCGGCTCGGCGCAAACCTTCCCGATCGCCAACCTCGGGCAGCCGATCCACCTCGCGAGCGCCACGTCGCCGGCGCCTTCGTTCATCATGGAGATCGACGGCGTCGACTCGCAAGCCAACTCGTTCAAAATTTCCAACCCGCAGATCACCGTCGGCACCAACACGTTTGTCGTGCAGGGCAACGGCTACCTGCCGATCATCCGCGTGGTGGTCACCTGCACGTCGGGCAGCACGTTCTCGTTGAATTATTCCGGTAGCTTCGCGGCGAATCCGATCGCCAACGTGGGCTCGGCTAACTCACTGAGTCAACTTCTGACGACCGGCAACGTCCAGGGAGTGATCCCGACAGGGACCAACGGGCAGCCGGTTTTGCCGGTCATCGTGGGCTCGGTCGAGCCGGCGATCAATGCCAACACCGTGCAGTTCGGGCTCGACACTTTTGCGTCGGCAACCGCGCAGATCACCGGCTCGGTGGGCACTCCGGGCTCTCCGTTCTCGATCAATCCGCCGACGCCGTCGACTGCCGGCGAATGGGGCTTGGCCGTTTTCGGCCCCTACACCGGCACTGTGAACGTCTTTAACGGGCCCTGGTCGTGCATCCCGGCGAATTGCCTCGGCAACGATTTTAGTTCTGCCCCGAACGTCGCGCAGCTCAACCTGACGGCGTTCAACACCTTGTCGGGTAGCGTGACCAACGCGCCGGGGAACGTCACGTTTACCGCGGCGTTTCTGGAGCTGAATAAACCGCCAACGGTTCGGCAGCACACGGGCACAACCGGCAACGGCACGCAGGCTTTCACGAGCAACACTTTGGCCGGCAGCTTGCTCCTCACGGAAATCGGATGCGTCACTTTCCCCTGTACCGTGACCAACGTCACCGATACGCAAGGGTTGACCTGGCGCCAGGTCGTCGCGGTCTCTACACCGAACGGCGCAACGCCTGGGGGACACTCGATCTGGGCGGCTTTCCCGTCGATTGCCGCGGCCGACACTCTCACGTACACGCAAGGCGCCGGCACGGTTATTTCGACGCGAGCGGTCACCGAGCTGACCGGCACGACGCCGGGCGTGCTCAACACTCCCGCGGAGCCGTTGCTCTCGGATTCCTCGGGCCGCTTGGTCGCCGGCGGAGATATTCCGGGGGTCACCGATCCCTGCAATTCCGCGACGCTCAAACAAAGCGCGCCGATCAATATCACGACGGCGGCGACGACGGTGCTCGTGCCGCTCGTGACCGGGCAAGCGGTCTACGCTTGCGGTTTTTCCGTGACGATCGCGCCCTCGGGTACGACCGCCGACACCGCACTGCTCGAATTTGGTACCGGCGCCAGTTGCGGCACGGGCACGACCGCTCTCACGGGCAACCTCGGCGCCGGCGATCTGACCACCGCGACCGGGTTGCTCTACGTCACGTTTGCCGATCCGGCGACGACCATCACGGCGCCGGCAGGCAACGCTTTGTGCTTAGTGAGTGCGGGCACGACGGTCAACATTCAAGGCGTGCTAACCTTTGTGCAACAGTAGAAGGGCGGCCAATCGTGGCGATCAAGATCACCGTCGATGTCGTCGATCCGGGCGACGAGACGATTAAGGTCTCGCATATTTTTTGGGGCAAAGACGAGGCCGAAGCGCGCACGTACTTCACCGAACACCTGGCGAGCTGCGACTACTTCGCGGCCGCCGCCGAGGACGGCCGGCTGATCGAGGAGATCGAAGAGATCGACGACGACGAGCTCCCCGAGGTCGAGACGGACGAGGACGAAGAGGCAGCGGCCGAGGGCTCCGCCGGGGGCGGGTAAGCCGTGGGGATCGCCGACCAGATCGCCGCCGAGGCGCAAGCGCAAGGCGTCAACCCCGCACTCGGGATCGAAGTGGCAACCGCGGAATCCGGTCTTAACCCGAACATTTCCGATTCACCCGCCGGCGCGATCGGCCTGTTTCAACTCGAACCCGCGACGGCCGCCATGCTTGGCGTCGATCCGCGAGATCCCGCGCAAAACATACACGGCGGCATTCTCTATCTCAGGTCTCTGCTCTCGACGTTTGCCGGCAACGTGGCGAGCACTCTCGCGGCCTACGACGCCGGCCCGACGGTGGTCGCCGACTACCTCAACGGCACCAACCGAAGCGGCAAAAACCCGAATCGCCGCGTTACGCCGAACGGCATCCCGCCGTTTTCCGAAACGCAAAACTACGTCGCGAAGATCCTTCGCGGGCTCGCGCAATATCAGCCGGCAGTGACGCCGGCGAGCATCGCCAACGGCGTCGTGACGACCGCCGCGCAAATGTTGCAAACCGCGCCGGCCACGGCCGACGAGGTCTCGCCCGCGCTCAAGATCGCGCTCTTGACGGCCGCCGCGATCGGCGTATATTTGCTCGCGAGTGAATTGTCCGAGTGAGGTCTCCCCGATGAGCGATCACGATCTCATGGCCGCGATTTTTTCCGACTGGCAGCCGGCCATCGCCAACGCCGTGAAAGACACTCTGGTGCCGGCGGAGCTCGTCGCTGCCCTGGTCGCCAATGAATCGGGCGGCAAGCCGAACGCGCAACGATTCGAGCCCGCGGTGTTTACGGAAATTGCCGAAGTGCTCGCCGGCAAGCGCACGAGGTTCGCGCCGCCAGGGATCAGCCGGCCGCTTATGTCGGCAGATCTCTTGCCGTTTGTCGCGCCTGGCGAGCCGTTCGCTATCGGTTTCGATCTCGGCGCGTACGCCGTGGATTGCTTCCGGCGCGTCGCCGAGCTCGCGACCAGTGTCAGCCTTTTGCAGATCATGGGTTGGCACTGGATCGAGTTCGACCGGCCGCCGTCCCTGCGGCCCGAGGATCAGCTCGCTTTCGGGGTTCTGTTGCTGGTCTACTTCGCGAACAAATACACGCTCGATCTCGCGGCCGACGCCGCAAAGCTCTTCTCGTGCTGGAACACCGGCGAGCCTGGCGGCCACACTTACGATGCGAAGTACGTGCCGAACGGCCTCGCACGCATGGAGCTGTACCGCTCGATCGCCGGCCTCGCCGGCCCGAGCGCAACCTAAGGGGGTCTCTCGTGTTTCTCGAAAGCGCAAGCGCGGTGCCGCAAAGCATCGTGATCACGCATCTGACGACCGCCGGCATTGCCGTCGCGGCAATCCAGTGGCTCAAAAAGTCGCGGTACTTCCCCTGGATCACGCAGGGAAAAGGGCGCTTGTGCCGGCTCGCCGCGATTCTTACCTCGGCGATCGGCGCCGTAGGAATTAACTACGCCTGGAATCCCGCGGGCCGCGAGCTGGTCTTTCACATCCCGACGTTCACGCAGGGACTCGGCATCGGGATCGCTTGGGCGAAGAGTTTCGTAACCCAAGAGATCATCTACCAGGGCACGACTAAAAACGGGATCTCTGAGGTGTTGAACCTTTTGCGGGCACTCGCCTCGGCGCAAGGGATTACGCCGACGACGAGCAGCGACCGCGCCGCGCGGATCGACGCCACACCGCCGGCAAAGCCGTGACGTTTTCCACATTTCGACAGCAAATCCACAGAAGAGGTGCAGCGATGGCGAAATACGAGTTTCGTGGGGTCGACGAAGGGACGGTTTTCCCGGCGCTCGCGGTTTGCTTGGCGATGCTGGCCGGCTTGCTCGCTTGTTTCGGTTGCGGCGCGGTGCGTCACTTGCCGGGCGGCGGCACAGCTCCCGCGTCGCCCTACGAGCAGATCCTCGCGTGGAACGTCGCGATCGCGCAGGCTAACGACGGCTTCGCCGACAACGTGATCGCGCTCCAGACCGCCGGGGAGCTCGGCAGGGACGGTGCGAAAAATATCTTGACCGAGCAGGCGAAGATCGCGAAAGCCGACCAGCGCATCACCGAAGATCTGCGCGCCGCCGCTTTGTGCGGCGCGCGCAATGCCGGCGCCGGCGCGACCGCCGCTCAACTCGCCGACGCGAGCGCCGCCTGCGCACAATCCTACAGCTCGGAGCTCCAGGCCTCGGTCACCGTGATCCTCGACTCGCTCGCGGCCCTAAACAACGGCTTGCTGCTCGGGATCAAGAACGATCAGAAGCGCTTCGCGGTTGCCGCGGTGCTCGCCACGATCCAAAACCTCACGCACGAGATCCTCGGCGCGCTGCGCGAGTACAAATTGATCGCGGCCTTGCCGCGGGGCGACTGGTGGTGCTGGCAGTGGGGTGATCGCGAGCATGGCGAGGAGCCGACGCCGCTCGGCGTGATCTTGTACCGCGTGGGGCTCTTGCGACTTTTTGCGGTCAAGTGTGAGCAGGACTGAGGTGCGAGAATGGGAACGGTTCTAACCATCTACAAGATCGCGAACCTGATCGGGGCGCTGATCCTGCCGGACATCGAGACGGCGCTGAAAATCAAAGCGGCGTTCCACAATCTCGGGCCGGAGTACAAGGCGAACATCCAAACACTCGCCGACGCCGCCGACCAAGCAAACGAGGAAACGATCTCGAAGGTCAACGCCTGGCTTATCGCCAACGGCTACGATCCGCTGCCGGCGGATCCACTCAAAGCGTCGTAGGGCGGCGGTCGCCGAAGAGTTTCGGCCGTGGCGGGATGCGCTCGACGACCTGGCCGGCCTGGTCGAAGCGATACCAGGCGTCGTCTGTCGCTCGGTAGGTCCAATCCACACCGCAAGTGTCACAGCGAAAGTGGTCGTCACTGCACGGCGCCGCGCTCGGACACGGCGTAAACCACAGGGCGCCGTGACACCGCGGGCAGTCGGGCGTGATCACGCGCTGCATTTGCGGAGGTTACCACCAGGGAAGAGACGGAGACTGTTTTTCGTCGGGCCAGGGCCGAATCTGATCCCTAGTTCCTTGAGGATCGCGCCGGTGTAAGAGAAGCGCCACGGCTCGCTACGATCGAGCGGTCGCACTCGCATCGCCCATCCGACGAGCTCCGGTAAAGGGCGCTTCATAAAAGCCGCGCGCGCGGCACGCTCGGCGCTCTTTGCGAGCACGAGCTCCGAAAAGCCCCCGGTCTCAACACGGTACTGTTTTGCTCGCGGGCGGCGCTGCACGTCAGTTTTTTCCCCTACGGTGCGAGCTCGTCGACGTCGCCGGCGCCGGCGCCTGGTCCGGAGCTCGGGGATCCGGGGCTGTAGGGGACTTACGCGGCGCTTTCCCGAGGTAGAAGTTTCGCACGCGATCCCCGTCGCGCCAGGCTAAATACACGTATCCGCGCTTGTTTCGGATGTGCGCGCGGGAGAGGTCGCGAATGTAGTACGGCTCGGAAGAAGTCGCGACGTAGATTGCCGGCGGCGGCGCTGCCCTACGAACGGCCGCGATCGCTTTCCGGCCGCGCTTGGCGCCTTTCGCTCGACCGCGAGCTCGATCGCCGTTTGTAGGGCAAGTCACGTTTCGCTCACTCGGGCGCGCCACTCTTCGAGCATCACCGCGTCGGCCGGCGTCCAGCGTTCGCCGGCGAGCGGGCGCAAGCAATCGATCAGCTTGACCGCCGCTCCAAGCGCCTCTTGCATGGCGACGTAATTCGTCGCGAGCGCGGCCGTCTCTCGCCGATGCACGATCGTCTGCTCGGCAATCGCTTTCGACGCTTTGCCCCAGGCTTCTTTCGTCACTTGGTCGACGACGGCTTTGAGGATCTCGGCGCGTTCTTCGACGCGCGGAAGTTTCTTTGTCATGCTCGCACCTCTTTGTAGGCATTGCCGCTGACCAGCTTGTAACGGTCACCGCTCGGATCGACGCGCATATATTTTCCGTTCGCGAGGCAATTCTCGTCGCGATCCCACACGCGGACGGTGACAAACTCAAAGTCCCACGCTGCCTCGATCTCGGCGCGTCCCAACCCAGGGATGCACAGAGGCGGATCGAGCTCGATTTTCACACTCAAAACGTCACCCCTTCCCCTTCGCCAAACTCTTGCGCGATGTAGTTTCCGACGAGCAATTTCCAAAGACGAAAGCCGCGGCCGTGCAGCGTGCCGCGGCGTTGCCGCCCTTGTTTTAGTTTGAGCTCGCCGTGCAGGTAGTGCGCGAGCTGGTGCGCGAGGGTGTCGCGCGTGACGACGCGCCCGAGGTGCAGCGTTTTTTGCGTCCAGCGGCAGCGGCGTTGCCGGCGGTGCGAAAAACGCGGTGTGCGCACGCTAAAGAGCTCGGCAAGGTCGCCGCAGAATTGCTCGACCTGGACGCGGGAGAGTGGCATCACTGCACCGGCCGCGCGAGACGCCCTTCGAGCAGCACGGTCAGCGCGCCCGGCGCTCCGATGCTGTCCCACTTCATCAACGGATCGAAATCGACGCGGCAATAAAATTCTTGCTGAGTTTCGATCAGCGGGCTCGTCTCTTCGTGCTCGAATTGGTGACGCAGCGAGCGGATGATGTCCGCGCGATCCTCGGGCGAGAAACCGCGCAGCGCGTCGGGCGCGAGAAACATCGCGGCAGGGTCCGCGACTTTGAAAAGCGGCCCCGTCCAATAGGTCTTTTGCGAAATGTACAGCCTCAGGATCGCGCCGCGGTAGTAAGGCGAGTTTGCCGGAATCAAACCGCCATCCGGGCCGACAAGCACGGCGCGGATCGAACGCAGCAAGAATTGCTGAGGCGTTGGCAACATCCGCGGCTCGAAAAGATTTGTCTCCAGCTCGGACTTTACGCGCGAGTGCCCGGTCCACTCTTTGCCCATGCTCCCGATCGGCCCGGTAAAGAGCTCCGCCGGCGGCGGATCCGCATCTTGGTTTCGCGCCCACGCCGGCAGCCCGACCGTGTCGTACACCGGTGTTTCGATCACTTCCATGATTCCTGCGACTAGCGTCACCGTTCACCTTCTTCTCTTTTTCAGAATTGGACTTTCGACAGAAACTCTCGCGCTTCGGCCGGCGCGGTCTTGAGGTAAACCATCGTGTTCGTGATCGAGCTGTGCCCGAGCAGCTCTTTGACGACGTTGATCGGCACGCCTTGCGTGATGCAGTTCATCGCGAAAGAATGCCGCAGGATGTGCGGCGAAATCTTCCGGCCGCCGCGGGCGACCAGGCCGGCACGCTCGCCGGCGTGCCGCACGGTGTTAAACGCCGCTTGCCGCGAGTACGGAAACAGCCGCGGCTCGTCGGTGAAGCGGCGAGCATCCTCGACCAGTTTGAGAAGCCACTCGCCGAGATCCGCGCAAAGCGCATCGCTTACCGGGATCCAGCGCGCGAGCTCGATCTGCTTTCGCCGGCGATCGTTGCGGCGCTTGAGCGTGCGCAAACGGATCTGCCGGTTGGTCAGGTCGACATCGCTTTTGACGAGCTGCAAGATCTCGCTCACGCGAGCGCCGGTCTCGAAGGCGATGCGGACAAACATGCGGTCGCGCGGCCGCCGGCAAGCGTCGACCAGGGCGCGCACCTGGTCGCGGTTGAGGTACTGAGGCAGTGTCGCGCGGTCTAGGCGGAAGAGCGCAACCGACTGCGGATCGTGGGGCACGAGCGGGGAGCTCATGCCGGAATCCTCGGGAGCCCCGCGAATGGCCCGGCGAATACGCGCAGCATCCAAAGCAGCGTCGTCGGGTCGGTGTTAAGGATCAGCGCCAGGCGCGCGAGTTGCTCGGCCTGGTCGGCCTGCGAGATCGAGTAAATCCCGCCGCAGCCGGGGCAGCACCGCGGGCCGGCGACGGTTTGCTCCATCTCGAAATACAACGAGCAAATCGAACACCGGTACCGCTCCAGGTCTCGGACTTCGGCCGGCTCGCCAAACAATCGAACAGCTTGGTTCATCGTTCCCCCCTCTTCAATCGTGACAGACGCAGTGGCATCCGGGCCGTTGCCAGTCGCCCGACCATTCGCCTACGTTTCCGATCGGCCCGGCGATGTCGAAAACACAGTGACAGGTCGGGCATTCTTCCCCGAGCCCGAACGGGTAGAGCGGCGGAATCACGCCTAGGTCTTTAGAGGTGAGGTAGTACGCCCGCATTCGCGCGCGGAAGCGGCGCCAGTTCTGGAAAATAATCCAAACGGTGTGCAGTCGGTCGAACATCTTCGTTTTACTCCTCGTCGTCCAGTCGCGCGGCAACGTCGTCCCACTTCCGGGCGACCAGGCCGAGCAGCCGGCGCCCCTCTACAGCTTCTTTTTGTCTTTCGTCCCATTCGTCTTGCTCGATCAGCGCGGTGACCGCCTCGCGGATCAGCGTCGCGATCACTGCCGGCTCTAGAGCGTCGAGCTCCCAACTCTCGGCGCCAAACTCGGCGATGTAGGCCTGGTAGCGCGAGTCGGTCGTCTTGGCGGGGTTCGGCGGCGGGTCGTACTGTTCGACCTGATCCATGTTGAGCGCCAGGCGCTTCACTTCGAGGCCGCCCATGAAGAGCTCTAGGCGGTCGACGATGTCGCGCGTCATATCGCGCCCGCTCGGATCGTGGTCGCCAAAGTGGAAAATGATCGGGATCTGTTTGCGTTTCAGGTACCCGCGGAGTCGCTGGCCGGCGCCCCACATTTCCGACTGCGAGGTGTAGCCGCGGCAGGAAAAGTGCGGCACGCCGAGCTCGTTGCAAACTCCCTCGATCACCCCCAGGAGCGCATCTTTTTCGATCCACACTTCGGGCCGGTATTTCTGCCCGTCCCACAGGTCGACGCGAAACTGGTCGGCGCAGGCCTCGACGATCTCCGCCGGGTTGTCCCATTCCGGCTGTTTGCGCAACTCGCGCGTGCGATCCTCGATCGCCGTCCAGTCGATCAGGCCGGCCAGGCGCGCATCGTTCACGATCGAGCCGAGCCGTTTGTATTCCTTCTGCCGGTTGGCGATCACGTCGCGGCTCACGAGCTGGTAGTAGAGCTGCCGAAGCGTGAGGATGAAACCCTGCGCGGTGTATTCGGCGATGATCGCGTTGCACTGCTTGATCAGCGCGAGAGTGCCGGCCTGAAAAGTTTGGTCGACGTATTTGATCTTAGGCACGCGGATCCTTCCGGGTAACGCTGCACTCCGGGCAGTGGGTGAAGTCTCCGACGCGCCGATCGCGCCGGCCGATGTGACAGGACGGTGTGACCGCACTGGAGCGTGAATCGCTGCGCGTTGCCGGTCCCAAAGCCGACGAGCTCGATTCGCTTGATCTTGACCAGGCCGCGCCGGGGGCGAATAACCTTTCGCCTTTTACGCTTTGCCATTGCCGTTGCTTTCCTCTTCGTCGTCGTACACGTTCCCGCGGTGATCGGGATCGTCGTCGGGCACAAAGACGATCGTGATCCCCTTCGCCTCGTAGTCCTTCGCGAGCTCGGAGCCGCGTTGCGAATCGACTAGGAGGATCTCGATCCGCTGCGGGCGCCACACCTTGAAAATGCCCGGCCGGTACGCCGGCTGCTTTTCACCGCAGCGGCAACGGAGCTCGACGCCGCTAAACTCCACGACCGCACCGGTCGTCGCGGTCTGTTCGGCCTTGTCGCCGCGGTGCGCCGTCATAACCGCGCCACACCGCCCGCAGTTAAGCGGAGTGGTGATCGCTTTCGGATGCGCGAAGAGAATCCAGGTCTCGCCCATTTTGAAACCGCGCGGGATCGCGGAGATCCGCCGGCTTATGCCGAGCTCGGCCGCCTCGCGATCGAAGGCCTCGACCGACTTGTAAAATTTCTCGCCGATCCAGAGCAGGCCGGCACGTTCCCCGAGCTCGTGCGGCGCCATGCACAGCGGGCAAGGAAACTGGTCGGCGCAGTTCGGATGCACGCCGCCGACGATCGCCGCGGGATCAACCCACGTCCAGCCGCGCGCCTGTTTGATCCCATGCCCGCACGTCGGGCAGACTTCGAGCAGGATCGGCAAGCGATCGCAAAACACGCCGCGACCGTCCGAGACCAGATACAGCCCGCCGACTTTCCGGTAACCGCAACCGCGACGTGCTTCGACCGCCATCACGCACCGCCTTTCGGTTTTTTCTTCTGCGCGTCGCGGAGTGCCTTGCGCACATTGTCTTTGAGGGCTTGGCGTTCCTCGGCGAGATACAGCCGGCGCAGGGCGCGCCAGCGTTTGACCTGCGTGAGCATCTCTACGACTCGCACCGGATCGAGAGCGTCACCGCCGCGCGCGGTCGA
>Ga0099829_10000237_pt1 | contig 28206 bp, 23 predicted proteins | sample CZO8metaG_3_FD_79336 | JGI IMG/M metagenome (GOLD analysis project Ga0099829, IMG submission 79336) | Vadose zone soil microbial communities from the Eel River Critical Zone Observatory, Northern California, USA - CZOApr15con2H2.8 metaG | ecosystem: Environmental > Terrestrial > Soil > Vadose...
AGCAGAAGGATAAAGAGTCGAGGAGCCATGTTTCCCGTCATGCGAAACTCCAGAGTGTGAAATTCATATTTCGAACCTCCCGCAAAGAGTCTCAAGCCGGAGACGTCACTTCCTCCAAAATGAGCTCAGGGCACGCTTCGGCCGCCTCCGCAGAATGCACAGCGACCAGCTCCTTGCGAAGCAAAATCTTCAAGACGGCCACTGTGCCGATCATCTGATAAATCAGATCGAGATACACAAACCCCAAAAATGCACCGCTGGTCATGAACGCGAGCAGGGCAACCTCAGTCATTAAAGTGTAATCAACGAGCCAGCTGGCTTCCGGAATCCTGCGCGCCTTCCGCCTGACCCGCAATAGAGAAAGAAAACAAGAAGCCATGAGCACAAGGAACAAGGCAAGACCTACGAAGCCCTGGTCTGCGAGAAGCTGAAAATAGATGCTATGCGGACCGGACGAAAGAAGGCCGTCAGGCAAGGGGCGGGGCTGATAGCGTTTGAATATGAACTCGTCGGGAAGTGCGTCGAAACTTCCGCCAGTAACTGGAAAATCGTGAGAAAAATTCCAAGCAGTGCCCCAAGAGACGAGGCGCTGATTGGCGGTGGCGTCTAGGTTTCCTTCAGCAAAGGGCCCCATACGATGCATCCATGCGGGTGGAGCGAGAGCGAGGATCACGAAAACGGCGATGGTGGCAGCGAATGCGGCCAAAATCTTGTGCCGGGTGCGGAGCATGATCGCTCCCAGAACGACGACGAGCCCGAGCAGTCCACCGCGCGAATATGTCAGCAAGACAGTGACAATACCGGCGGCGAAGCAGAGATACAAAGACAGGCGCAGCCAGCGGCGACGCTCGGAACGAGCCAGGAAAAATAGAATTGGCAGACAAACGTTGATCGCCAGACCGAAGGCGTTGTTGTCCGTGAGAAAGGAATCGGGGGGACCAAAAACGCGGGAACCGCCAGCAGTTCTAGCTCCGAAAATGGCACCCTTCAGAGCGAGGAGCCCCAAACTGCCCCCGCTGATGAGCATGACGCCATACAGGCGCTCGCGGGAGTTGATTACCACGATCATGACCAGAGTCATGAGAAGAATCTTGCTGATATGATTCATGTGATAGCTGGCTTCGGTCATATGCCCGACAAACATGGGAACACCCTGTGCATGGATGTAAGTGATGGTGTACCAAGCCCAGAGGCCAATCAGAAGCAAGGACTCCAAAACCAGCAATGAACGAAGGGATTTTTTGGCGAAAAGAACACCAATCAACGTGGGGACGGCCACCAAAAACGCAATGGGGAGGTCATATGTGAAACCCCAAGTGAAGCGATGCGGATTGAAGTAGGATACCCAATACCACATCAAAACGCCGTAATAGGGACTCACGAGACACGCGGGAACAGAAACTCCGAGAATCAGCAGTAAGAGCGCGGCTCGCATCGTTTGCCTCTAAGAAATACTCCTGACGGATTCAGCCACGGCAGCCTCTTGATCCGGCAGCGCTGATTTCCACACACCCGGATGAGCTGCGCTAGCTTCGAGAAACATTCTGCTCAGATTGAATGCAAACAGAGACGGAGAACAGTCGTCGTTAATCTGGAGACGACGCAACAGGTAAGGGTTCTCGCCGGGAGAATTGAAGCCCTCTATAGTCGTTACCGCCGAGCGGTAGCCAGCGCGAACGAGAAATTCCTGAGCCGCCGTACTACCGTCGGTCGGCCTTCCAAACGGGTAAGCAAAGTCTTCGACCGGCACACCCAGTCCATTCTCAAGAAGTTGCTTGGAGAAAACGAATTCGTTTTGAAAGGCACTGGGATCGAGACGGCTTACGGCGGGATGATTCATAGTGTGCGCGCCAAAAGATATGCCGTCCCGCTGCATGGATCTGACCTCCTCCCAGCCCAGCATGCGGCCTTGGAGGAGTTCAACCGGAGGCTGCAAACGACGTTCGAACTCGGCGCACCAACGTTGGCGCGCCGTGTCAGATATCGAACGAAGATAACAGACAACTTCCCATGCGGCAGCGAACCGATGGGGAAGAGTGTTGAGAGAGAACCGACGCAAGCCATTTATCTCTAGCTCGAGCGAGGTGTCTGGTGTAACAGCGATGCTGGCAAAAATTCTGTCGTACCAGGGCGCTTCGCCGGTTTCCATACATTGGCCAATCAGATAAATCGTCGCAGGTATTTCATATTTTTGCAGCACCGGAAGAGCATAGATGTATAGATCCCGATAGCCATCATCAAACGTAATGGCCAGAGTAGGCGGAACCTGGTCCTCGCCAGACAATTCCCGACAGAGCTGCCCGAGAGGCACGAGACGGTACCTTTTTCTTAGGTATCGCATTTGGGCTTCGAATAGCGCGGGCTCCAGCCGGGAACAGAAGGGAACGCCTTCTGTGCCTACGCGGTGGTAACAAAGAATGCCAAATTTCGAACCTGAAGAACGGCGCAAACGGGGAAGGCGGGTGTCTGCGGTAGCAATGAATTCATGAGAGCCTTCAAAGCCCTGGGCCATCCAGAGCGCTCCCGAATGATACAAGCTGCCAGCTACGGCTTTGCGGCAGTTATCTTTGAAGGAAGGCGAGAAGATGGAACCCCACCCGTTGGCATTTTGGGGCGCCGCGGGCTGAACGGATTTGACTTTAGAGAGCATAAGCAGTCTCGCGGCTTTTCTCTAGATGCTGTCGATGCCACAGCTCAAGCGCCAGCAGATACCAGACGATTTCACCGTAAAAGTTCGGGTGCTGGGCATGCAGGGCCATCAGGCGATCAAAAAAGCCGGCCCGAAAGTAGCCGCGTTGTCGCGTGCGGGAATCGCGAATCAGGTCTTGCATCAGCTCATTCATACGGGGTTCTCGGAGAAGCCATTGCGCCACAGGCACTCCAAAACCGTGTTTCTTCTTATAGAGCACTTTCGCGGGCAGAATGCCCTTCATCGCCTGCTTGAAGATGTACCGCTTCTCAAACCCCTTCAGCTTGAGAGCTGCCGGAATGCGCCCTGAAAGATTTGCCAATTGGATGTCGAGAAGAGGATAGCGTACGTTGACGCCGGCGAGTTCAGCGGTCCCCGAGACTTTCCTGAGATCGTTATCTGCCAAGGTCATTTTCATGTCGAGGTAAAGAATTCGGTTTAGATCGCTGCTGGCCTTTGCGCGCGAGAAATGTTGTTCCGGTATCGCAAGCCAATTGTCTTTGCCGACGGACTGGAGAAACCCATCTTCAAAAACTTCCTCGGGTGGCTGGCTAAGAAAGAATCCATAGGACAAGATCCGGCGAGGGTTTGGTATTTTCGCGCGGCGAACATATTTGCGAGGAAGACTCCACTTTCCATCATTGAGAGGAAGGAGGCCGACGAGCGGCTCGACCAGTCCGGTACGCAGCCAAGCCGGCAAAGAATGATAGAGATCAAAATATTTATCCTGTGCGTACCGTTCGTTGCCTCCAAACAGCTCGTCGCCACCATCGCCAGCAAGAAGTGTTCTAACACCATGATCGCGAGCGAGTAAGGCACAGTAATAAGAACCGATTGCAGAAGAGTTGGCAAAAGGCTCATCAAAGTAGGCGACAACCTTGTCGATTGCTTCCGAAGCATCCTGCGGCGACAGAACTTTTTCGTGATGCTTTGTGTGAAAAGCGCAGGCGGCGGTGCGTGCGAAGTCGATCTCGCTATACCCGGCTTCCTGAAACGCGATGGAGAAGGTTTGCACTGGCTGATGCAATTCGCTGGCAAATGCAACGACAGAGCTACTGTCCGTTCCACCGCTCAGATAGCATCCCGAGACGGGCTGCGCACAGCCCTCAAGATGACGATGGACCGCCGTCCGCATGGCGTTGCGCAATTCCTGGGACCAATGGCCTGCACTGCGATTTGAGATTTCAGGGTATGTGAGGTCCCAGTACTGCTCTTCCACAATCCCATTCGACGAAACCGTAATCGAGGTCCCCGGGCGGAGTTTCTCAGTTCCCTGATCGCTGCTCATCGGAGCAGGAACGGCCGAGAATAGTAGAAACTGGAGGATAGCTGGAGGATTCACTTCCAGAGCTGAGCTCTGAGTTGCGCGAATGGCGCCAAGTCGCGAGGCGAACAAAATTCGATCTCCCTCGCGCCGCCAATAAAGACCCTTGATCCCCATAGGATCGATGGCAAGAAGGAGACGTCCCTCTTTTTCGTCCCAGAGAGCGACAGAGAAACTGCCACGAAGAGATTTCAAGAATTCAGGGCCATTCAGAAGATAGAGGCGCGCAAGCAGCTCGGCAACCGGCATATCAGAAACAGCAGTGGCCGGGAGTGAAAGCACTTTGGCAAGCGCGGCTACTTCCACCAAGTCCGCATCCGCCACCAGAGTGACTCCATCGACCACAGCCAATTGCTGGAAACTCCACCGCCGGCTCAAGCCGAATGCGATGGAGCGGCCGCCGTGCAGTTCCCGTTCCGATTCACCGGGCAAAGAGTGCGCTTTGAGCATGGGCAGCAAATTCCCGATGCTCAGTTCGCGCCCTGGTTCGCAAATTCCAAAAATTCCGCTCATGCTTGCCCTTTATTTATGCGCAAAAGATCTTCTGCCACTTGCGAAACATCAGAGTTGCCCAAAGAAGAGCCGATCTGTCGTAGTAATTCTTCTGGTGTTGATCCCAAATCTTCTTCAGGAAGCGTTGATCCAGAATCTCATCCTTGCCCGCCACAATGATTTCGTACGCCATATCCTTCAGTTCGCGTCTGAACCAAACATCGAGAGGAATCGCAAAGCCTTGCTTGGCGCGGTAAAGAATTTCGTGTGGGAGCTTCGGTTCAAGCGCCTTCTTCAAAATGTACTTGCCTATGCCGGAACGCAGCTTTAGACCGCTCGGGATGGAGGCGGCACATTCCATGAAGTGATGGTCGAGCATAGGAGCACGCACTTCCAAGGACACGGCCATGCTCGCCCGATCAACTTTTGTAAGAATGTCGTCAGTGAGATAGGTCTTAATATCGACGTACTGAATTTTTGAGAGCGGATCGTCGGTGTCGGCACGGTCATAATAGCTGCGGAACACTTCCATTGAATCATAGCCATTGATGCGGCGTCGGAAGTCGGAAGTGAACAACCGTGCCTTGTCATCCGGCCGGAAATACGATACAGAGTTGAAATATCCTTCCAATGGACTGCGGGACAAGCTCTGAAACGTGGCCTTGGCCCGAAAGACGCGTGGAGCCCAGGCAAGTGCCGGATACCACCGGCCGAGAGGACCAAAAACGGCACGACGAAGCGCGTGTGGAATATGGCTGCGCAATCGATTCTCATAATGGTCGAGCTTGTACCGGCGGTAACCAGCAAAATTCTCGTCACCACCATCGCCGCCGAGCGCCACAGTCACCTGGCCTCGCGCGATTTTTGAAACGTAATATGTCGGAATGGCGGATGAGTCGGCGAATGGCTCATCGAAATGCCAAGCGAGCTTGTCGACGATTTCGAGAGCATTGGGCTCCACGACTTCTTCATGATGATCGGTCGAGAATTGGTTTGAGACCTGGCGCGCATAGTCTGCTTCATTGAATTTTTCTTCCCGGAATCCGATAGAGCAAGTGGTTACGGGGCTTTTCATCAAGTGGCTCATCATCGCCACAATCGAGGAAGAATCGATGCCACCGCTCAAAAACGCACCGAGGGGAACGTCGCTCATGAGGCGCACCCGGGTCGCTTCGCAGAGCTCGTGGCGCAAACGTTCGCCCCATTCCGCTTCCGTGCGCTGTTCGACCTTGGAAAACGATAGATCCCAATAACAACTTTCACGGACACCATCCGCCGAGGCAACGAGATAGCTCCCCGGCATCACTTTGCGAACGCAGCGATAAATCGTTTTGGGGGCCGGAATGTAACCAAAGGAAAAGTAGTCGGATAGCGCTTCGTCATCCATTTCCCGTGAGAGCAGGCCGCTCGCAAGAAGAGCTTTGAGCTCAGAACCGAAGAGAATCCGGTTGCGATCGGCCGCGTAGAAGAGCGGCTTCTTGCCGACACGGTCACGCGCCAAAACCAGCTTGCGCTTGCGGGAATCCCAGAGCGCAATGGAGAACATACCGCGAAGTTTCGAGAAACATCCTTCGGCGTATTCTTCGTAGGCGTGGACGATGGCCTCGGTGTCCGACTTGGTCTTGAAGACGTGCCCGCGCTGAAGCAAGTCAGCACGAAGTTCAGGGTAGTTATAGATCTCGCCATTGAGAAGCACCCAGATGGTGCCGTCTTCATTGGACATGGGCTGACGGCCCCCGGCTAGATCGATAATGCTCAACCGTCGGTGTCCGAGACCGATACCAGCACCGACAAACACTCCCCCATCGTCGGGTCCGCGATGAATCATCGATTGATTCATCTTGTGGAGGATGTCCGCGGACATATCGGTCCGCTGATCGTATTCAAAGATGCCACAGATTCCACACATAGCAGATCGTTCAGTTCCCCTTCCAAGCGCGGTGGCGAGATGCGAGATCCAGATACAAGTCACGATAGTGCTGCGCCATGGTTGTGAGGCTGAAATGTTCGACCGCACGTTGCCGTGCCGAACGGCCATAATCGCGACGGAGCCCTGCGTCATCGATGAGGCGTGAAAGCATTGTGGCTAGGGAATGGACTTCGCGTGGGTTGAAGAGGCACCCCTCACGACCATCTTCGACCAGCTCCGGGTTACCACCGGCACGTGTGACTACAAGCGGCAGACCTGCCGACATGGCTTCGAGGATTGTGTTTGACATACCTTCAGAAATTGAGGGGAGTACGAACACATCCATGGAGTTGAGGACGTCCGGAACCCGATCGGAAGATCCCAGGAAAGTAGCCCGTCCGGCAAGCTCGGGAGACGCGGAAGCCAGCGCCTGCAGCTTCGGCAACTCTCCTCCCGATCCAGCAATAAGGACATGCACATCCTTGCCTTTGCCTACAAGGATTTCCGCCGCCTGGAGGAGGGTCTTGTGATCCTTAATCGGGACGATGCGCCCGACACTTCCGATTACGATCCTGCCCGCAGGAATGCCGAGATTGGACTTGAGGGTTGCTGCGATCTCGGGGCGAGGGCGAAATTGATCGGTGTTAACGCCATTATAAATCACTCGGATTTGTTGCGAAGAGAGCCACGACTGTTTCGAATGAAAATCTCTTAAGTCGCGTGTAACCGTGAAAACCTGATCGGCCAATCTATAAAAGGCAAAGCAAGCAACCCGCCGTCGCAAAGGAAGCCCCCGGAGAATTTCGATTTCGTATCCGTGCTCGCTGTGGATCGCCACAGGGACGCCCGCGATACGCGCAGCGGGAATTGCTTCCAGGGCTCCAAAATTACGCGTATGCACAATATGGGGGCGAAATCGCTTTATGACACGGAGGAGCCGGAACAGGGGAAATTGAAAGCCCGGCGAGGCGCTTCCCACAGCCGACATCGTAATGTCAATGTTCATGCGGCGCACAAAACTTTCATCGATGCCACGAACAGCGCAGATTTGGTGTTCAAATTCGTCGTGTCCAAGCCCGTTTATGATTTTCAGCACTCCATGCTCAGTACCTCCCATGCCAAGGCGGCTCACGACGTGCAACACGCGCAAGCGCATTTTTGAAGTGGAGGGCCCCTGCAGGTCTGTGGAAACCTGCACGCTTGCGGGCTCGCATCGGAGTTGTGTTTGCATCGCTGACAATCTGCACCAGCTAAATCGAAGGGCTGCACTTATCGTCAAATCCAGCCTGCATCAAGGGAACCACCGCACTACGCGCGGCCCAATTACCCGCGATAATCCTAGAGGCATCTTCTTCCAGAGGTTCGTGGCTAGCTCGAACTTAGGATTAGCAGGAGAGAAATTCGGAACCTCTCTGCGGCGGACTAGTCGCACTTGATAACTCAAGGATTCGATGCGGGGATTCCATTTCTTCTTGAAATCGAAATTCCCCGAGGCTTTCTTGCTGCGGCCAAAATCAAACGTGCTATGGCCAGTTTCGGCCGCATGCTCGATCAATTTCCACCACAGGAAGTTATTGGCAGCCAATCCTTTTGCCTCTTCCAGCGAGCCAATGTAATAGGGTTGCATCCAGTCCCGAAAGAAAAAGGACATCCCTCCGGCGACGGGTTTGTCTCCAGCGTAGACCAGGGTGAGATCCACCTGGTTTGTGTATTCTTGAATCAGATTTTGGAAGAGAGCACGAGGAAAGGCGGGAGTGCCCAGCCGCCTCAAGTTGATCGTCATGAGCCGATAAAAACTATCAATCTGGTCAAATCCTCGCCGGACCTTCAGCCCCGCTTTTTCGCCTTTGCGAATCATGTACCGGATGTCTTTCGGAAATTCGGAATAGAGTTTCCTGGCATCCGGAACCAGAGATATGGTGAACGTCGCATACCGGTTATTTTCATGATAGCCCGGGCGAATGCCACCGTCGCGATTACGGAGCTCCAGATACTCAACATTATTTTCCTGAGCAAGCTCCTCAAGACGGTTTATCAGTGCCTCTTCACTTGCTGAATCGGCGGCACACACGCCGCCATAGACTGCAAAGGGGAGAGAAATCAGACAGCGGCCCGATAGCCAGTTCGATACCAGAAAAGATGGAGCTATGCCCGTAATTTGGCCATCGCGCTCTGCATAGAAATAGGTGGGCCGGTACCCATAGGTCTTTTCCATAACGCGCATCCAAGATATCTGGTGGAAGAAGGTCCCTCGCGGGTGGCCGTAAACAAAGCGATCCCATTGCACATGCGCGCGTGCTTCGAGTGGCAGAGTACGAATGGGAGATGCGGAGTGGATGCCAGGCTCCATCGGCGAGAGCACAGCAGAGAATTCAGACTTCGCCATCTTCGGCCGCCTTATTATCCCCGGCGACTCGGATCTTCTCGGATCTGGTGAGAAGCGGGGCTGCTTCAAAGCGTTCGAAGAGCCAGGCCTCGTCAGCCTCAAGATAGCTTGCCAAGGCTCTCCTCTGAGCCGGTGTAGGAGCACGATAGCCGTGAATAATCTTGCTGAGGACCGTCTCATCGATACCGACGGCTTTGGCGAGCTGATTCTGATGATTGCCGAGGCGGAATATTTGAAGCTTCAGATTTGGCAACATTTGGCTTTTCTTTTCTCTTGGGTGACAGAATCAATTCAAGTCATGTCCGGCTAACGAAAACCGCCTCTATTTTTCTTTCCCTACCGCAGCGTAGTAGCCGTGCTGCGCCCTCTCGGAACCGTTGTAGACGACTCCGAGAAGCTTCTGTGCATCGATCTGGCTTGCGGATTTCTGGAGCACATCGCGCCGGGTATGGCGCGCCCGCACGACCAGAAGGACCCCGTCGCAGGCCGCGGTCATCAGCTCAACATCAGCCAAATTCAGGATCGGAGGCGAGTCCACCAATACGAGTTTGAAGGATTCGCTGCACCGTTCAATAAACTCCTGCCAGCGTTGACCCGCAAAGAGTTCCGCTGGTGGCTCCATCGCGGAGCCCGCTCCACAGAAAAACAGATTCGGATGGTTCGTCTCCAAGACCACCGACTCCGCAGTGCCTTGACCCGAGAGAACATCCGCAAGTCCCGGCATTGGCGCAATACCTAGAGATCGAGTCAGGCCTGATGTGCGGATATCACCGTCAACGAGAAGGATGCGCATGTCATGTAGCTGCGAACAGCTCAGAGCAAGGTTCAGGGAGGTAAGCGTCTTTCCCTCCCCCGGGATTGAGCTGGTGATGACTACGGACCGAAGGCCGCCCGCTGTGTGCAGGCGCAACAGACGCGTACGCAACGCACGATACGACTCCTCTGCGGACTGTAATGAGTCACTTCCTTCAAACTTTGTAAGCAGCAGCTTTGACTGTGGGATTATGACTTTCTTGACTTTGCCCAATTCAGATTGCTCTGGAACTGGATCGCCTGGCTTCGACACGGTTTGCGCATCGTTTTCGGCAATCTCCTGGAGACCGGTAAAATCAAATCCTTGTTCGGGGAAAATGGGGGTGCGCGCCTTCAGCGTTTGGTTGAAAAACTTGCTCATTCTACTGGGCTCCACGCGCGACAGCGCGATTTTGCTTCATTGCTTCAATCAGCATATCCACAGCGGTCTTCTGGTTCGCGGCGCGGTCGCTTGGGACATTGGAGGCAGAGTTCTTGCCCAACATCAAAACAGACTGAGCCGAGACAACTTCCGGAGCGGATTCCTTCGGGGGATTCGCGTTGTTCCCGTTTCCTTGCGCGCGATGGAACGCCGGCCCAGCGTCGTCAGTTGCGGCCGAGTGTGCCGCTTTTCTCTGCCAAATAGGCGCGCGAACGACATCCCTGGCCGAAGCTGGAACCGAAGGAAGCGCCAGGCCCAGAGAACCGGCCACTTCCTCGGCCATATCGGGCTGGATCGTATTCTGCTGAGTCCGGAAGCCGAGGGCGAGGCAGCCATCGCAAATCAGATTGATGAGGCGTGGGACGCCTCCAGAAAAGCTGTGCAAGGTTTCCAAAGTTTGCGAGGGAAAAGGTGAAGTTCCCTGTTGACCAGCCGCATGGAGCCGCTCCGCAATATACACACCAGTCTCAGGCATGCTAAGGGGACGGAGATTCGCACGCGCGGCAATGCGCTGGTGGAGCGCGCTCAGCTCCTTGCGCTTCATGATGGTTAGCAGCTCAGGTTGGCCACTCAGGACGATTTGAAGCAGCTTCCCATCATGAGTATCGGCATTGCCCAGCAGGCGGATTTCCTCGAGCAACTCTGCACTGAGCAAGTGCGCTTCGTCGACGAAAAGCACGGCGGTTCCCCGGGAGCGCTGTGTATCGAGCAGCATCTGATGCAAAGCCGCCAAGCGGCGCGGTTTGCTTGAGGAGGAGCAACTCACTTCGAACTCCTCGAGCATCATTTCCAGAAATTCGTCTCTGGTTAGTACCGGATTGAACAGGAGCGCGCTCTTAATGGGCATTTTCCTGTCCGAAATAACCTGCAGCGCTGCGTGAACCAGCGTAGTCTTCCCCGTGCCAATCGGGCCGGTCAGCATCACCAGGCCCTTGCGGTAGAAGATCCCTTCTAGCAATGCAGTCAGGGCAGCCTGATGCGGCTCCGACAGGTGCAAATATCTCGGATCCGGCGTCAGTCGGAACGGTTCATCCTTGAAGCCATAGAAAGACAGATACATTTAAAATAACCTTCCTGACACAAAGGAAAGTAGCAGACCGAGGGCCAATGAACCGACGGCCGTACACGCTAGCATGCCAGCAGCGCGAAGCCGCAAAGCTCGGCGCTCATGAGCAGAGACAAGCTGTGGAATGCCACTTAAGACCGGCTTGCCAAGGAGGCGAGTTGCTTCGCTCTCTGAACGTACTGATTCGTCGTTCATCTCGACACCTGCGGCCAGCGCCACTCCCACAAGGAGCCCGCCCAAAAGTCCAGCAATGCTGATTAGCAGACGGTTTGGCGCCGCGGGCTGCAAAGGAGTCTGAGCAGCATCCAACACTACAAACCTCTCCGCTTTCTGGTGGACCTCAAGGGCATAGGACATTACAGCTCCTTGCTTCTTCTCCAGCAGGCCCGTGTATTCCTTCTTCAATGATTCGTAGTCCTGCTGGAGACGGGAAATCTTCTGCTCAAAGACGGGTTCTTCCGCAAGTTTCGCAGTGTGAAACTCCATGCGCTCCTGCAGAGGCGGAAGCTGTCTAGATTGTTCCTTGATGTCCTCTTCTAGCTTCTCAATCTGGGCTTGGAGCACCGGATTCCGAGGGCTGGACTTGTCAGGTTGAATTGCCGGCCTCTGACTGGCGGCCGACGCGGAGGAATCGTGGGGCGCATTTGCAATTCTTTTCTTCAACTGATCGATTTCGTTCTGGGTTCTGCGCATCTCAGGATGCGCAGACCCGTACCTGGTGCGGAGTTCCGAAAGCTTCGCCTCGAGTTTTTGAATCTGAGCCTGATCTGAGGAAAGGCCGCTGCCACCATTGCCGGAATCGACGTCAACAGTAGGCGCAGCGCCACCGGAGAGAAGCATGGACTGCAGCATCGCTTTGTCACGCTGGTCCTGGCTAATCTTGTCCTGGAGGGTCTGCACTTGCCCCCGCAGAGTCGCAAGAGCCTCCATGTGATAAGGTTTTGATTCCGGAAGATCTAGGATATTCCTCGACTTGATGGATCGAAGTTGAGCATCCGTAGCGTCGAGTTCGCGCTTGGTTTCCTTCAACTGATCTTCGAGAAACTGGGCGGTGCCTGAAGTTTGTTCTTCCCGAGCTTTCAGATTCTCCTCGATGAACATCTGAGCGAGGTGATTGGCAACTCGTGCGGCTTCATCGCGCCTCTTGCTGCTGTAAGCGATGCGAAAGGCACCCAACTTCCCGCCGCCCGGATTTACAATCTCCACGGTGATGGAGTTCTGAACAGCGTGAATTACATCGTCTTCAGTCTTCTTTTCGCCTTGACCGGGATAGAGGCCCTCAGCTTCAACCAACTTTTTCAGCCGGGTCGGTGACAATACCTGTTGCTGGAGCGTGGTCAATCGGCCCGCAATGTCAGTAGTGACGATCGTGGGTACGTACTTGTCCGGAACCTGAGATGAATCCACAAGAATGACGGTTTCCGCACGGTAGATGTCCGGTAGTCGATAAGCAACCACCGCGCTAGCAATAAACAGGGCAAGCACGCTCAGGATGATCCACCATCTTCGATGGCGCGCAATCTCCAGGTAATCCCTGAGCTTCAAATCCCCGATGGCAAAAATGGCTGGTGTTTGAGGTGCCGAACTTTTGGCCAAAGTGACTCACCCTTCTCTAAAATACCGCGTTTCCTTGCCAACAAAATCTTGGCAACTAGCTTGTCAGCACGTCCCTTACCAACAGATGCCCTGCAACAAATCGTTCCACGAGAGTCTTACTATCTTGTTTTCATGGAGTTACGGAATCTCGATCCCGTGCAAGCTCTTGAATCTAGATCTCATGGCAGGGAAATGGAAATCGTTTCCACAGTCTAGTCAAACCACTTCTGTGGGGCATGAAATCGGTCCAGAAGCAAGGTAGCAGTCCGGTTGGAGTACATTTTTCATTTATAAGTACATATATATCAATGGATTAGAGTAGGTGTCAGACGTGAAGAGCTATTCCAAGAACCTCTTGTGGGCTCGACGTTACCTGCTGCAAGCGGGGATTGCCCTTTAATCGACCACCCAGCTTAGCTTGATTTCCACTGCGTCCCGCCGTGTGCACTTGGATCGGCGGAGACGCCCTCATAACTACTTAGGGAACAGCATCGGTGGGGCCCACCGAATCCCGAAAGCCAGAGTCCTTCGGTCGCCGGAAAGAATCTGGGGTGTGCTGGAGTTCTGGTATGTATATGCGAATGTCGTGAACAGATTAAAGTTCCCGTGAAAACGGTAGACGAGGTCCGTCGTTGTGTATTTTCCGTTTATGCGCGGATCACCACCAAGCTCGCGGGAATAACCGAAACTATTGTTCAACGAGATCCGCGAAGTAACAGTGAAACCGAGCGAACCGTCAACACGATCTCCCCTCTGTCGCGTAACATAATTATTGAACGTAATTCCACGTTTGTAAGCGAGCGCCAATCCAACGCGAGTGGAGAAATTCTTGATGAGGGAGAATCCTCCATTGAACCCCCATTGGTTGGCATGAGCGAGATCGGAAAATCTTTGGTTAACCGCTCCGGCGTTCACTGTCACCCAGAAGGTTCGCGCGAGCTGTTCACTATAGAAGAGTCCAGTAGTACTGTATATTGCGGTCTGAGGGACCCCCAAAGCCGCCTGCCTTAGATACTCGTAAGACTCCATGATGCCCATCGTCCGGTGCGGACTGAAGGCGTGGCCAAGCGTGACGACACCCGCGTAAGTCTGCCCTATCTCGCCAACGGTTGGGGCATTGCTGGTCGCCCGCGCGTATCGATATAGCGGCGAGGCCGTGACGTTTGTACGCGGACTGAGAGCGTATTCGAAAACAGCACTTGCTGTGTTGGAGATGAAACTTCCATTTGTTTCCAGGAAGTTATTCTGGACCAGTGTACCGGACTTGCCTTCTACTGCGAGGAAGTTTTGAGGGATGAGCGGGTTGCTATGCACTTGCAGAAAACCATCTTCGACCGTCACGCTGAACCGTGGCGTGAGCTCAAATTTCGTGCCAATGGACACATTGTTATTCGCTGAGGCATTGGCGTGAACTTCGCCGCCGGTGATCGCCATTTGCGGCAAATAATGCAGGACTATCCTGCTCTTATTCCTCAGCAGGTAGTGGTCAAACATTAGACCTGTTCGAACTATCGAAAGATTCGTTGAGAGCGTGCCAGGGGCTCCGGCCGGTTCAAATTCATCATGAATTCCGATGTACTCGAAGGTGTTGATTGAGAAACTTCCCCAGCGAAGCGGGGTGTTTGACATGCCGAGTATCGGTAGTCCCGTACCGGCATCCTTGAGAGCTCCACCATAGGGATTGGGAGGTCCCGCCGGAGGAGGTTGGACATCTGCGTCGTCTCTTGCGGGCCCGTTTGGCGTCCACGGTGTAGACGTGGCGGCAGGTTTCGGTTGATCGTCCTTTGCTTGCGCAGATGTGGAGTCCTGTTGGGCACGGGCAGGCAGCAATGCAACACTAACTGCAAACATCAATCCGAGTATGGCGCGTATCGCCTTCCTTGCAGGAATCATCTCTTTCCTCCTACTGCAGTCAAATAACCCGGTCCGCCCTGCGCTGCGATCATGGGACGACAACCATATCCCCAGACCGAAGCACGGGATTATCTCCCTTTCCCTGCAGGGCTTTCTTGTAGTTGAAACCGATGCGTACTTGCCTGCCGTCAACATTTCGCAGAATGTAAATGGAGCCGCTCTTTGCAAACGGTCCAAGTCCTCCCCCTTGTGCAAGGAGCTCCAGAACGGTTAGTCCCGAACTCAGGGGGAACATTCCCTGCTTTGCGACGGATCCAACAAGGAAGACCTTAAGGCTCTTGATGGCCTTTACAACAATCGTCACCTGCGGATCGTTCACAAGTGTCTTCAGCTTTTCCGTCAGGAGTGCCTGAAGTTCTTCGGTCGATAGACCGACAATTTTGATGTCATTAAGCAAAGGCAAGGTAATCATGCCGTCGGGCCGAACTACAACGACCTGGGAGAATTCTGGTTCATGCCAAACGGAAATCATCAACTCGTCGTCCACGCCGACTCTGTATCCAATGGGAGGTTGGGACGAAGCGTTTGTGGCCTCGTTCGCGGAGGATGTCGATGCCCCATTTGAAGCTGCCGCTTTTGCCGGAGCGGGTTTCTTGTTCTTGGCGGCAGGATCCTGGGAGCGGGCGACCGGAATCATACCCGAGCAAACCAGTGCCAATGCCGCTGCAGCAGACATCGAAGCTCTCAAATACTTTTGCACGTCTCCTCCATTGACCCGGAGCCTGGGAAGCTAAGAAAGCTGTTGCAAAGAGCGGTCCAAGACCACCATGCCCAAACTGCTGAAATAAAAACACTTAACGTCATTCGGCCACAAGCCGTCACCCGCAGCGGAATTTAGATGCCACAATCGAGAAAAGTCGTTCATGACCCCGGACAGAAGCCTTGATCTCCCGCAGAGCCTGATGCCGAAAAACCTTGCCATCCCTAACCGCGCGAGAGATTTTTCCGTGTTTCAAAGCCCTTCAGCAACTGGAAAACCCACAGGATAGCTGCGTAAGAGAATACCCACGCAGCCAGAAGAAGCTTGTCGCGAAGGACCATTGAGGAGCCCTCGGCTTGTGTCTTGCGAATATTGTCAGCCGACACCTACTTTGCCCCGCGGCCGGAAATCATGACTTTCAAGGTTTCAAACAGCACGGCCAAGTCCAGCATGATCGAAAGGTGCTTGATGTAGAAGAGATCGTATTCCAACTTCGTCTTCGTCTCTTCAACGCTGGCACCGTATTGATAGCGCACCTGAGCCCAACCCGTGATACCGGGGCGCACTGTGTGGCGCAGACCGTAGAAGGGGATCTGCTCTTCCAGCATAGCTACAAAGTGAGGCCGTTCCGGACGAGGACCGACGATGCTCATCTGGCCCCTCAACACGTTGACGACCTGCGGCAACTCGTCAATGCGAAGTTTTCGAATCCATCGCCCAACGCTAGTTATTCGTGAATCAGCGTCGGACGCCCAGCAGGGTCCCTCCCTCTCGGCGTCGTTATACATGGATCGGAATTTCAACATACCGAAGGGCCGCCCCCGCAAGCCGGTCCGCTCTTGTCTAAACAATATCGGGGTACCGGATTCCAGCCAGATGGCAATTGCCACAGCCGCAAAGAGCGGCAAGCAAAGAATCAACGCGACAAGAGAGACTAAAATATCCAAAAAGCGCTTCGCCCAGGTCAATAAAGGAGACTTGCGAAAGCCTTCTGAAAGAATCAGCCAGCTCGGTGACAAGTGCTCCAATACGATGCGACCTGTCATCCTCTCAAGAACGCTGTGAGCTTCTTCAACACGCACGCCCGCAAACTTCAGATGCAGGAGCTGCCGCACAGGCATGCGGCCTCTCCGCTCCAAAAGTGAAATTACGACTCGGGTGACCCCCCGGTCCCGGACAATGGTTTCCAAGTCTGCCGCGGCTCCGATGACGCCCGGATTCACAAGGGATCTGCCGATGTTTTCACCTTTTTCATCCAGAAACCCCAGCACACGAACCTGAAGCTCAGGTCGTGCGAGGATGTCGCGTGTGAGCCGAATGCCGGCGGGTCCGGTACCCAGAATCAGCATGCGTTCCGTGCCTCCCAATTCCTGGAAGTGCCGGAGCCATAGAACTCTCCAACCAAGAGTCAGACCAACGATCAGGGGAGCGGCCAAGGCAGCGATCCCGCGACCGAGCCCGATGTCTGGGCTGGCAAAGTAGCAAACGGCAAGTGCTACACAAGCCACGCCCAGGGCCTGCAGCAGGCGAATCAAAACCTCGCGCAGACTGGTTATCAGCCGAAACTCATACAGATCGTGGAAATACAGCGATATTTCGCAGACAAGAATGACTAGGAAAAATCGAAAAAAGGTCTGCCAGGATGCTAGATAGAGTATTGCGGACCCGTAATTGTGGATTGAAAAACGAACGAGGGTGGCGATGGCCAGACCGATTCCTATCAAAATGCAGTCGACAGCCAGCAGCATCAAAAGAGAAGTGGGAACTCTCTGGCCGCCAATCTTCAGCATCTTTATACCTCTGGGTTAGTTGCAGTGGTTTGAGCCATGTCCGGCTAAAGATCCGAGTTCTGTAAGATAGATCCTGGGCCGATCGGCATCGAGACTCTTGTTTAGCGAGGCAAGCGCACAAATCGCAGTGCAACATCTTGTCGGGAGCATGTCAGGGGCCAGAAAAACCATCTACCCCTTTTATTCACATGGGCAGGATTTGTAATCAATTGCAAACAAAAAAGTTACAGAGAATCCGGGAGGCGTTTGTCTGCAAAACTCCAAGAGCTGTTGGCCCAATGGAGGCTCGATCCAGCGGGAAGAGTTCAGCACTGCTTTCCTCGATCTGCGCTAAAGAAAAAGAAGCCGCGCTTGATAAGGGCCCCCCGGGTGATCGCAACGCCAAACAATTGCTCTGTTATCAATGGCTTATATTCGTTCTTAGGCTCCTAGGGCATTCAGGCAGTGCGCTCATCTTTGAAGAAGAATTTTTCCTAATTCCGCCACCGGGGTTACGGTACCCTAGGCAAGGTCGATCAGCTTCGCCTAGGTGCAATCGTTCTATTACAGAGAAGTTCAATGACATGAGTGAGTTACACCCCGTCGGAGCGGGTGATGGGGGTTAGTCTGGCACCCAACTTGCTAATAGTCCAGCCTGTGGGAAACTTTTATGAACCCGAAAACGGGGAGAGGCAGGGTTTAGCCCTCCAATGGCAGTTGAAATCCGGTGTGCGTCCCTCCAATCTCATCAGACAGAGTTGATCGCTTTATTCAAGCGGCATCTTACGTCGGACTCCGATGAACGGCGGTTTGATTGGCTCTACAGGCAGAACCCTTATGGGCCAGCCCGCGCCTGGCTGGCTTCCGACTGTGGAAACGGAACAATCGTAGGCGCTGCCGCAGCGTTCCCCAGAACGTTTTACTTTCATGGAGAGAAGAGATCGGGGTGGGTGTTGGGTGACTTTTGCCTGGCTGAAGAACACCGAAGCATGGGTCCCGCACTGCAGTTGCAGCGTGCCTGCCTGCAGGCAATGGCGCCGCCTTATGATTTCTGTTACGACTTCCCAAGTGTACCCATGATGGCCATCTACAAAAGGCTTGGCATTCAGCAGACGGGCACTCTGATCCGCTGGGCCAAACCGCTGCGAATCGAAGAACGGCTGGAACCAGTTGTCCGATCAAAGACGGTCGCAAGAATTCTCGGGAGGGTCGGCGGTGCGATGCTTGCAGCCCGTGGCTGGAAAGGGAGGAAGGATGCTTGCAAGATAGAGCTGCTTCAAGGACCTTGCGGCCAAGAATTCACCGCCCTGGATCACCTACTCGGAAAGCAACCCGGGGTGCGGGCCGAGAGAACCGCCGAACACTTAAATTGGCGATTCTTGGCGCACCCGAGCCGGGCACATGAGATCTTGGCGGCTCGAAGAAATACTACACTGGTCGGTTACGTTGTCTTACAGAGCGAGCCAACGAACGCACGAATCGTGGACCTGGTGTCCGTTGAAGAGCCAGCGGTGATCGCGAGGCTCATTGGGGCGGCTGTGAACAGAATGCGGGGCAGCGGGGCGAAGAGTGTAAATCTAGCTGCGGCGGAGGCACATCCTTGGAGCGCGATTTTCGAGCGTGCCGGATTTCGGCGCCGCGAAAGCCACCCCATTGTGGTTGTCAAAGGTGTGGGGGCGACAATCAAAGAAACCAACTTCCAAACAGCTTGGTACCTGATGGAAGGAGAGCGGGACAGTTGACCGCAGGGGAGAAAAAATGATGCAAGCGCAAACTGTTGAGGACCGCATCAGGGAATTCATTCTGAAGCACTTTCCCCTCGCCAGAAAGAGCGGCCTGAAGCCTGGTGACAAATGGCTCGAGACCGGCATGATCGATTCCCTGGGGATCCTCGATCTGGTTCATTATCTAGAGAAAGAATTTTCCCTGGTAATTTCTGACGACGACCTGCAACCCGAGAACTTTGAGTCCCTTGAGGCTGTCGCGAAGTTCATAGGCAAGAGAGCTGAAACCAAACTATGACGGATGATTTCCAATTAGCTTGCTACGAAGAATTAGCGCCGAAGGACGCTCGCTGGTTGAGAACAGTCTCCCCTTTCCCACTGACTTCAACCTAGGGTCACGGATACTTTTCTGAAAAGTGGGATCCTCGGCTCATTGTGAGTTTAGATCTCATAGGTCTCAGAGTTTTCGGCTGGCGTTGCCAACGACGAGCTTGTTCCTGAAATACATTCAGACCGTTGACTAGATCAGAGGCTTTAAAGAAAAGAAGATGATCCCCAACTCCCGGCGTTAGCGATGACCATATTAGTAAGGCCCATTCGATACGAAGAGGAAAGCGAAGAACTTCTGAGCTTTTTGCGGAGCAATCTTCCCGAGCTGCCGCACGAATGCCGCTTTTCTTGGCGGTACCACGCCAACCCCGATGGACCGGCGTGTTCTTGGCTGGCACGTGAGACTGCAAAAGGCCGCATTATAGGAGTCACCTCGGTTTTTCCGCGCGCGATGTGGATTGGACATCGAGTGAAGATGTGCAGTCAAGTCGGAGACTTTGTCATCTCTAAATCGCACCGAAGCTTGGGACCTGCTGTTCTTTTGCAACGCGCCACTTTTGATCCTGTGGATCAAGACAAATTTTCTCTCTGTTACGATTGCCCCCCGCATCCCGCCGGGATGTCTACTTTCAGGCGACTTGGAATGCAGCCCAGCTGTACGGTGCACCGATATGCACTGCCGCTCCGAGTCGACAGACATATTGATAAATTGCTCGGATTCCCGGCGCCGCTCCCTGCGGCGGCTGCCAATCTGTTGTTGAGAGCGCACAGACGGATTTCCTTCCCCGCGCAGCCCGGGGACTTGGACGTTTGTGAGTATGTTGGTCGATTTGGAGACGAATTCACCGAACTCGATGAAGCTGTCAAAAATCCAAATGCAATTCGTTGCCGGCGGAACGCCGAGCAGCTGAACTGGCGGTACCGCGAGGACCCTCTCCAACAATTTCACGTCCTTACTGCCCGCCGCAAAGGAGAGTTGATTGCATTTTTGGTATGCACAGTCTCGGCTGATGCTGTATTCATTGTGGATATCTTCGGAAAGGAAATCTTTACAGCAGCGATTGCACTGATCGGGAGAATTGTTGAGCAACACGAGAAATCTCAGCACACCATTGAAGCGTTCCTCTCGGACGGAAATGCACTGTTGGGCCCCATACTGAAGGCGGGCTTTCGACATAGATCCATGGGAGCACAGATTGTAGCCTATGCAAAGTTGGGTGGCGAGACATCAGCGTTCATAGAAGGAAAGCCGACCTGGGCCCTGCAGCAAATTGACATCCGCGCGTAGCGCGGCTGCGCCCGATAAAGTGACAGGCTTTTGAAATTGTGTCACAAGAGTTTAGAATTAGACGAGGCAAGGGAATGGACTTCCTGATTCACCATATGCTCCACACGAGTGCACGGCGCGCACCGGAGAAGGAAGCCTTGGTCCACGGCATCGAGCGGCTTAACTATTTACAGTTAGCCCGCCGAACCACTGGGTTGGCCAAGGGTTTGCGGCGCGCGGGATTGAATCGTGGGGACCGCATTGGAATATATCTTGGGCCCTCGGTCCCGCAGGTCATTTCAATCTTCGGCATTTCCGAAGCCGGTGGGGTCTACGTCCCGATTAACATAGAATTATTCCCGGAGCAAGTCGCTCACATTGCGAAAGACTGCGGGATGAAGGCCCTTATCACCACTGCTGCAAAACTCTCGACGCTAAAGGCTCTTCTTGCTCAAATTCCGTCGCTCGAATTTGTGGTGCTGACGGGAGACCAGAATCAAACAGTGGTCTCGCTCCCTCAATATTGTTTCGAGGAACTTTGCGAATTGCCTGGGCCACCGGATTGGCGTGAGCAGTCCATTAGCAAAGACTTGGCGGCTATTCTTTACACTTCGGGATCCACTGGCAAGCCGAAAGGGGTGATGCTGAGTCATGCAAATGTTATGGCAGGCAGCACCATAGTGTCCGCTTACTTGGGTATCACCTCTTCCGATCGGATCCTGGCAGTTCTTCCTTTCAGCTTCGACGCCGGAATGAACCAGCTCATGACTGCCTTCGAGAAAGGCGGTACGCTGGTCCTAATCAATTTCGTATTTGCACGGGAAATTGTTCAAATGCTCTTGAAGGAACGCATTACGGGTCTCGCTGGGGTGCCAACACTTTGGACCTTGCTTGCGCAGCCAAATTCGACACTGAGTAAACAGCCGCTCCCTGATTTGCGCTACATCACCAATACTGGTGGTGCAATGCCACAAGCCGTTCTCAGGGTTCTCCGGCAGACGCTGCCGACTACAAAGATAATCCTCATGTATGGGCTCACCGAAGCATTCCGATCGACCTATCTCCCTCCAGAGGAGTTGGACCGACGACCCACTTCGATGGGTAAAGCGATTCCAGACACCGAGATACTCGTGCTGAATGAACAGAGCAAGCTCTGCCAAGCGGGTAAGGTTGGCGAGCTTGTGCATCGCGGTCCGACGGTCTCACTGGGTTATTGGAATCGTCCGGAGGATACGGCCCGAGCATTGCGCTCGAATCCTCTTCTGCCACCAGAAATGGGAGACTGCGAAAAGGTGTGCTATTCAGGCGATCTGGTCAAGATGGATGAGGAGGGCTTTCTGTACTTCGTAGGTCGGAGAGACACAATGATCAAGTCCTCTGGCTTCCGGATCAGCCCGACGGAGATCGAAGAAGTGTTGTTCCAGACCGGGAAGGTACGCGGAGCGGCAGTCATCGGTCTGCCGGACGAGGTGCTCGGTCAATCGATCAAAGCTTTTGTCGTGCCCCGTGACGGAGATGCTTTGGACGTCGAGGCCCTGCTGGCGACTTGCGCAGAAAAGATGCCGCGTTACATGGTCCCTAAAACGCTCGAAGTACTGAGCGAACTGCCGAAGACGAGCAGCGGCAAGGTGGACTACCCGGCGCTTCGCCGCCGCGAAGGCTTGTGATGGGCGATTTGATCCAGTCCTTGGTAGAGAGGCACTTCGGCACGGCTCGGGGAGAATTGCTGATTGACGATGTCCCGGTGAGCCTCTTAGCCGATAAGTATGGCACCCCAGCTTTCCTTTACGACCAAAAAGTCTTTGACAAGAAAGTTGTTGAACTGAAGGGCGTGCTTCCCAAGAGGTTTAACGTCTGTTATTCCGTGAAGGCCAATCCAAATATTTTTGTGTTGCGTCACTTTTTGTCCCGTGGTTACGGACTTGAGATCGCTTCCGCAGGGGAGTTCCACCTGGGGTTGGAAGCCGGCTGCAATCCCAAGCGAATGTTATTTGCGGGACCCGGGAAGACGGAAGCCGAACTCGAGATGGTCCTGTCCCAGGGCATCGGCGAGATTCACTTGGAGTCGGTGACGGAAGCACGGCGCGTTGGGTCCATCAGCAGGCGTCTTGGCATGCGTGCCAGAGTGGCCTTACGGGTAAATCCGGCCGGTGATGCAGAAGGTGGAGCGATGCGAATGGGAGGACGTCCGGCTCCTTTCGGGGTCGATGAAGAAATACTGGACGATGCGCTGGACATAGTTCTGAACGATACAGCTCTGGAATTTCGCGGGATTCATCTCTTCACTGGCACGCAGATCCTCGACGCCAACTTGCTCGTGAATCAATATCGCCACGGTCTTGAAATTGCTCGACGAACGGTCAAGCGCACGGGGGAGCCGCTGGACCGGGTTGATTTCGGCGGTGGACTCGGGATTCCCTATTTCCCGCACGAGCGGGAGTTGAATCTCGAAGAACTTCGATCTGGGCTTGCATCGCTGTTCGAAGCAACGGAAAGCGATCCCGCGTTCACTGGAACGGAATTCTTGATAGAGCCGGGGAGATTCCTGGTGGGTGAGGGAGGTGTGTACCTAGCGCGAGTCACGGATATCAAAGTCTCACGCGGAAAGAAATTCCTGGTCATTGATGGTGGGATGAATCACCACCTGGCTGCGTCCGGAAATCTTGGCCAGACAATCAAACGAAATTATCCCGTGGCGTTGCTGAACAAGCTGTTCACGGCGCCGGAAGAAACCGTGGATGTCGTCGGGCCTCTCTGCACACCCCTCGATACCCTTGCCCGTGACGTGAATCTGCCGCGTGCCGATCTTGGCGACCTGTTCGGGATCTTCCAGTCAGGCGCATACGCGCGATCCGCCAGCCCATTGGGATTTTTGAGCCACCCGACTCCACCGGAGATCTGGCTGGATTCAGGGCAGCATACGCTCACGCGTCCCCGGGGAAAGTATACTGACGCTCTTCTGGAAGGTACTGCGGAGCTCAAGCTGAGGTAGATCGCAAGGAGCCGGAAGATTTCATGGGAAGCGTATTGATCATCGCCTATCATTTTCCCCCTTGTGTCGGCTCAAGCGGTCTTCTCCGCTCGGAGAAATTCTCACGCTATCTCCCGGAATTCGGATGGCAACCGATTGTGCTGTCACCAAATCCTCGGGCATACGAATCTATTGATCGCGGTTCCGAAGAGAGAGTAAAGGCGACCGTTGTGCGTGCGTTTGCGCTGGACACAAAAAAACACCTGAGTCTTCACAAATCTTATTTTGATTGGATGGCATTACCTGACCGCTGGATAACCTGGCTCTTCGGGGCGATTCCAGCGGGGCTGCGAGCGATTCGGAAATATCATATTCAGGTGATCTTCTCGACATTCCCGATTGCGACCGCGATTCTCATCGGCTTGGTCCTGCACCGGCTTACAAGACTCCCCTGGGTGGTCGATTTGCGTGATTCCATGACCGAAGAAAACTACCCGAAGAACGCTCGGACCAGAAAGGCGCGGCGCTGGATCGAACGCCAGGCCATGCGTCACGCTTCTTCGGTAATTTTCACAGCCGTATCGACTCGGCGGATGTATCTCGACCGGTATCCAGAACTTTCCCCCGATAGGTGTCTTTTGATTCCGAACGGATACGATGAAGACGATTTCTCAACCCTGCGCGTTAACAGCGCTCCGGATCGCGCCGCCAGAAAACCACTGAGGCTCTTGCACACTGGCCTCATTTATCCCGAAGAGCGTGACCCGCTCCCTTTTTTTCGCGCTCTTTCCCGTTTGAAGCGTGAAGGAATGATTAGCGCAGTGGATCTGAAAATTGTTTTGCTAGCCTCTGGGTCTGAGGAGCTTTTTCAAAGTGCGATCGCTGAACTCGGCATCGCAGATCTCATTGAGCTTTTGCCACACATTCCCTATCGGCAGGCCCTGCAGGAAGGTGTGGACTCCGATGGTTTGTTGCTGTTCCAGGCCGCCAACTGTGACCATCAGATTCCAGCCAAAGCCTATGAGTACTTGCGCTTGGGAAAGCCCATATTGGCGCTCACGTCCCACACCGGCGACACAGCGGCGCTTCTGAACGAAGTGGGGGGCGCGACAATCGTCAATTTGGCGGATGAGGAAGACATTTATCGCAATTTGCCCGGCTTTCTGGCGGCGCTCCGTTGTGGAATTCATCCGTTGCCGCGAACAAAAGACATTCAGCGCTATTCCAGAAAAAGTCAGGCCGAGGAACTTGCCAAATCTCTCACGAGGGTGAGCAAAGAGAAGTCCATGCCGGAAGGACGGAGAGCGGAAAGCTTCGCCGGGTAATACGCTGTTCTGCTTTAGAGAACGCATTCAGGGAGCGCGGTCGGGAATCGCACATCATGTGTGGCATATACGGAGCAATCGATTTTGCACAGCGCGGCCTGCCTATGGCGCCACTTCTTGCGCGCATGGCGAGCGTCATCGAACATCGCGGTCCAGATGACGCAGGTCAATACTTAGGCCTAGGGATTGGGCTCGGGATGCGCAGGTTGAGCATTATCGATGTGGCCGGTGGACATCAACCCATTACGAATGAAGATGAAACCATTTGGCTGGTGATGAACGGGGAGATTTACAACTTTCAGAAGTTGCGCTCCGACCTGGAGAAAAAGGGGCATCGTTTCCGGACTCACAGCGATACGGAAGTAATCGTTCATCTGTATGAAGACAAGGGAATTGACTTTTTCAAATTCCTGAGGGGAATGTACGGGCTCGCTCTTTGGGATGCGAAACGTGAGCGATTAATTCTCGGGAGGGACCGGATCGGAGAAAAGCCCCTTTACGTCCGGCGGGAACCGGACCGGTTACTGTTCGCATCAGAACTAAAGTCCATTCTGCAGGTCGAAGATGTGCCCAGGCGCATGAATCTGGACGCTTTGCAGGAGTATCTGGCGCTTGGATATGTGCCAGCCCCATTAACACTTCTCGACGGAATCGAAAAGCTTCTGCCCGGCCACTATCTCGTTGCCGAAAAAGGCCAGACGACTGTCCATGAATACTGGGATATGCCCGTAGGCAAGTGTGAGGACCACACGGAAGAGGAATGGATCGAGCAGATCCGCGAGAAACTGCTCGAGACCATCAAGATGCAACTCATCAGCGATGTCCCTCTCGGTGCGTTCCTCAGCGGTGGAATCGATTCCAGCGCGATTGTCGCCGCCATGGCACGCCTGACCGGCCGGGCGGTAAAGACATACTCCATCGGATACGGCAGCGACCAGAGCTACTACAATGAACTTCCCTACGCAAAGATTGTTGCGGAAAGATTTGCTACCGACCATCACGAGATCGTCGTCCGACCAGAAGTCAGCGAATTGCTGCCTAAGTTGATCTGGCATCTCGACGAGCCGGTCGCGGATTCGGCTTGTCTCACGACTTTTTTGGTATCGCGTCTGGCGCGGGAAAGCGTGACGGTAATTCTGTCCGGCGTGGGCGGAGACGAGCTTTTTGGCGGGTATCGGAGATATCTTGGAGACAGCGTGCAACGCTGGTACCGGATGATCCCCGGACCGGTCCGGCGAAGACTGCTCCCGGCCTTATTCCGGAGATTTCCACAGGATCGAACTTCGCCCTGGAAGGACTATGCTCGGTATGCCGCAGCGTTCACAAAGACGGCGGACGCGGATCCGGCTGTCCGGTACATGAGCTATGTGACGCTCCTCTCGCCGCAAGCTCAAGCGGACTTGCTCACCGCCGACGCAAAGAGTAATTCCAATGGAAACGAAGCGGCCGCCGAGGCTCTGCGACGCTACTTCGCCCAATGTAATGATGTGGATCCTTTGAACCGTACGATTTACGTAGACCTCAAGACTTCACTTCCAGATGATCTTCTTGCGCTGACAGACCGAATGAGCATGGCTGCATCCGTGGAATGCCGGGCGCCGCTCGTGGACTACGAACTCGTTGAATTGGCTGGCCGCATGCCCTCTCACTTCAAAGTGCGTGGCCTTTCCTTGAAGTACCTGCTGAAAAAAGCGGTGGCGCCTTGGTTGCCACCGGAGGTGATCGAACGCAAGAAGCGCGGCTTTGGTGCTCCCGTGGGAGGATGGTTGCGGCAGGATCTAAGGCCATTGATGTTTGAACTGCTGTCTGAAGAACAAGTGCGGCGCCGCGGACTGTTTCAATGGGATGCCATTCGGCATCTGATAAGTGCTCATGAGGAGCAGCGAAGTGATCACACCGACCATCTTTTCGCGCTGATCGTTCTGGAATTCTGGTGCCGAGTCTACTTGGATGGTTCCGGCCCCTGCACCCAAAAGGAAACTGCCCAATCCAAGCAGCGGGACGGAATTCCCCCGACTGTCCTAAGAAACACGTAAATAGAAGAGTGAAACCCAGACGCTTAGACTGGCCCATCCGAGTATGGCCAAGATTCGAAGTGTGAGCAGATAGGTTCTACCCAACCGGCGGTACACTGAAAGAAACAATTCTTGCAGAACGAAGAGTGCGATCCCAATGATCGAGGCCCGAAGGCGATAGGGAAAGAGATTCCTGAAGCGCGGATAACAAGCCGCTGCGGCTTGGTAACCCGCTTGTACCGCAGCGATTTGAGATGCCGTGTTGGCCGGAGGAGATTCCAGAGTCTCTGAAATAGGAAAGTGTACGTCAGGGCTGGGGGAAACTCCGTCGACTGATATCCTTGGCCCATCGCGCGAGATGATCTCCGAGCCGGCTTCCAGTGGCACCCGGATTCTCCAGGAATCCTCATTGCTCCACTCCACTTTGGCGGTGGAGTGCCGCGCATCCTGGTTTCCAGAACCTTTATCCAAAACCCATACTGTCGCTGCCCAAGCCTCGTCTGCCGGTTGCTCTGTGAGGATCGCGTTGGCGGCGGCGGGTTTCCCATCCAAAGTAATCCAACCTGCAAATGGATCACGGCTCCCCCAGAAATTCCTAATCGTCAAGGATGGCGGACCAAGGAAGTAGGCCCGCATTTCGCCTTCCGCATCGTGCGAGGACAATGAATAAGTGCCCGGGGGCGCGCCGCGCTGTAGTCCAATGTTTGGTCCCGTGGTCCAGATCGTCTGTAACTTGTTTTGAACGGACCCTGTGCATTCGTCGACGATAACCCATGTAGAAGGCGGCGCGTACACCACCAGGCGCCGGATTTTGAGGGCCCCGGGTCCTTGGCGTTCCATCTCTGCCGCGAAGAGCCTATTTGAATACGTTGATGATAGAAGTGTCGCTTTGCGACTGGAGCTGCATTTCTCATTTAGAATATGTGGCGCATTTGAACCCTCCCAACACTCCGCGTGACCACGATCGGGGTCGTCGTAGGGCCAGTAACCGGCATTGGCCCACCATTCCTGGCCTCTTGCCCAGAGAAGAACGCTTGGCTCATCCGCGTGTTTGTGGCCGTGACCTGGATAATACGACCATGCTAAAACCGTTTGCGAAGGACTCTGATCGGATCGTTGACTATTCAGGCCATCCCATAGAACCGCGTAACCAGATACTGGATAGAGCGCGAAGGGACGAGAGGGAAAATTCGTGTCGGCCAAAGCGAGCGGTGCAAACTTTCCTCGATGGTCACGCTCGGTAAGCGGCACAGCACTGCCCCGCCTGCCTAGTGCGGTGTCTCCAAACGGTGGCAGCGAGCCGTCAGGCCTGCGTATTTCCAAATAGAACTCCTTGGCCTCCTCATATTTTGGCCCCCACTCAGGAGGCACTTCCAGATCGAGGAGTGTCGCATAGCGCAGGATCGTGCCGAAGAGGAATAACCCGAACTCGTGATATTCGGCCGAATGCTCCAATACCACGCCGTCAGGGGCGACATAGAACGCAAATTCGGCT